>VFSW01000211.1_pt1 | contig 81303 bp, 75 predicted proteins | sample 5358111 | NCBI WGS metagenome assembly VFSW01 (sample SAMN11554181, study PRJNA540505) | mine drainage metagenome | isolation source: sediment from site ElyBrook_90M | place: USA: Ely Copper Mine, Vershire, VT | collected 2017
CTTGATGTCCGCGAACAGCGCCGTCACCGTCTTGCGCTCGCCGTCAACATTTTCAGAGGCCGACGTCTCAGCTACGCGAATCGGTGATGCGCTCGATTGCTTTGCCGAGGCCGCCGCCGCGGGCGCTCCGAGCGCCGTGCCGCACTCTCCACAAAAGCGTTTGCCCGCTGGATTATCGGCACCGCATTTCGGACAAAGATTCGCGAGTGCCGCGCCGCAATCACCGCAGAACTTCTTGCCAGCCGGATTTTCAGTTTTGCAATTCGAGCAGCGCATCGGCTTTACCAGGAAAGATAACGATCCGCCCCTCGTATACCATCCCGCGTCGCGCAGCGACCAGCAGGCGGCGCAAGAACGATCGCAATATGTGCCAGCCGTATCTGCCAACGATATGTGAGGTGGACTAAGTGCGGGCGGAGATTGCCGTCGATACCATCTCTTCGGGCGGCCTGATACCGCTGAACGCCCGGTACAGCAGCAGATCGTAGACAAGTTTGAGCGCGGGACCGGCAATGAACGGCGTCGTCAGAGAGACGCTCTGCATCACGATTCCCGCGAAGCCCGGCGCGACCGCCCATCCGCCGAGCCGGACCAGCCCGGTGATTCCCGAGGCGAAGGTGCGCTCTTCGGGGCCGACCACCGCCATCACGTAGGAGTTACGGGCCGGAACGTCCATCTGCACCAGCGACTCGCGCATCAGGAACAGGATCGCGGCGACATGAAAGCTCGGCGCAAAGGCGACCGCCATCATCAGCAGGTTGCCGGGGATGTGCGTGAAAACCATCGTGTTGACGAGGCCGATCCGCCGGGCAAGCAGCGGAGCGGCGAGCTGCGAGAGCGCGTTGGCGGTTGCGGCGGCGAAGAAGAGGAGGCCGATTTCGGCGGGGCTCGCGCCGAACCTGCGCACGAAGAAATAGGCGACCAGCGCCTGGGTGAGAAAGCCGCCGCCGATACTATCGAGCGCGAAGAGCGCGGAGAGCCGCGTTATAATCCTTACGGTCTCGGGCGAGATCGGGCGGCGTATTTCCGGCCGGTGCAGCTCGACCTCGCGGGTGAGTCCGAGATAGAGGAGCGCGGTCATGGCCATCAGGGTGGCGTAAGCGCCGATGCCGAACCGCATCGCGAGGAGGCCGCCGAGCGCGAAGTGGCGGTCGAGGATGGTCGGCAATCCGGCCATCAGCGCGCCGATCGCGGCGCCGGCGGCTTGCAGGACGCTATAGATCGCGAAAGTCCGCGTGCGATGATGGTCGGGCGCGGTGGCGGGCAGGATAGCCTGATCGATTATGGAGGAAGCGCCGCGATCGCGGCCCATCCCGTTGAGCATCCCGAAAAACGCGACGACGGTCATGGCAAGGACGCTGGAAATCAGCGCGGCGAATGCGCCGCCGATCGCACATGCGAGCGAGACGGCGACGAGGAAGCGGCGGCGTCCGAGGCGATCGGCGGCGATGGTCGCGAGGATGGCGGCCGCGGCGCCGCCGGCCAGACCTGCGGCGATAACGATACCGATTGCGCTTGGGGAGAAGTGCAGGCGTTGGAGATAGATGCCGAGGATGACGCCGGTCAGGCCGGTGGCGACCGAGCGGACGGTGTTGGCGGCGAAGATGATGGTGCGATCGCGCCGCTTGGATCGCTCTTTGGGGTCAGCCGCTGGTTCGCCGATATTTTCCATCGCCCATCCGCCCCGCGCCTCGCCCTTCAGATTGACGGTTACCGGCGCGCTCGCCAAGGGCGGATTGAAATCGGAGGGCACGATTTCTCTCGCGAAGCGGAGCGGCTTTCTGCTTATAATTGCCGCGATGTTCAAGACCAGCGCGTCGCGGGATGACTCTGCGCGGCCGCACGCTGCGGGCGGGATAACCGAGGTATCGCAGGCTATCTCGCGATCCGGTGCGTCCTGATGGCCGGCGCTGCGCAGATAACCTCAGCCGCCGATCTGGCGGCTAATGCCGCGGCCGCCGCGCGCAAGTGGGCGATCGCGGGCGCCGTTATTCTATGCACGATTCTCGAGGTGCTCGACAGCTCGATCGTGAACGTGGCGCTGCCGCATATGCAGGGCAGCTTCTCGGCAAGCGTCGATGAGGTCACCTGGGTAGTGACGACCTATCTGGTGGCGGCGGGAATCATGATTCCGACCACGGGATGGATCGCGGGGCGGTTCGGGCGCAAAAACTATTTCCTGATCTGCATCGCGGGGTTCGTGGTCTCTTCGGCGATGTGCGGGGCGGCGCAGACGCTGAACCAGATGGTGGCGTTCCGCTTCATCCAGGGAATCGCCGGGGCGGCGCTGCAGCCGCTTTCGCAGGCGATACTGATGGAGACATTTCCGCCCAACGAGCAGGCGCTGGCGATGGCGATGTGGGGGCTCGGCCTGATGGTGGCGCCAATTATGGGGCCGACGGTCGGCGGCTATATCACCGACAACTGGAACTGGCGCTGGAATTTTTACATCAACGTGCCGATTGGGATCGCCGCGGCGATCATGGTCTACACCTTTGTCTGGGACCCGCCCTACCTGAAGAATCTCAAGGGTAAGACCCGGGCCGACTACCTAGGAATCGTGTGCCTGGTGCTGGCGCTGGGACTGGGCGAAATCGTGATGGATCGCGGGGAGCGGGCCGACTGGTTCGCGAGCGTATGGGTCCGTTACTTTTCGATAATTGCGCTGACGTCTTTCATCATCCTGGTGGTCCACGAATGGAATACGCCCGACCCGATCGTGCAGGTGCGGCTGATCAAAAACCGGAGCTTCGCGATTCCGACGATCCTGCTGATCTTTCTTACCTTCACTTCGTACGGGATGCAGATTCTGAACCCGGTCTTTCTGCAGGAGTTGCTCGGCTACACGGCGTGGCAGGCGGGCCTTGCGATGGCGCCGCGTGGATTGGGTGTCATGGGGTCGATGTTCCTGCTCGGTTGGCTGGCACGCAGGGGCTACGGAACACGGCCGCTGGTGTTCGTGGGATTCACCCTGATCGCGTTCGCGCAACTGCAGTTGGCGGCACTCGATCTTTCGATGAGCATGAGCGACTTCATCTGGCCGACGCTGATCCAGGGAATTGGGATGGGCCTGATCTTCCCGGTGTTGTCGGCGGGAGCGCTGAGCTCGGTCAGCCGCGAGCAGATGGGCTACGCCGCAAGCTTCTATTCGATGGTGCGCAACCTGGGCGCCTCGATTGGCACGTCGACGCTCACCACCTATCTGACCCGGCGCGAGCAGACCCGGCAGAGCTACCTGGTCGACCATGTTTCGGTGTTCGACGCGTGGCGGCTGAGCTCGAGCGCGGCGCGGATTCCGGGCGCGATGCACTTCAACTACATGCATGAGATGGTGACCGGGCAAAAGCAGGGACTCGCGATGCTCTACGGGCAGATTCAGGCGCAGGCGATGATGCTGTCGCTCGACGATATCTACCGGTCGCTGAGCTGGCTGATGGGCCTTGCGCTGGTGATCGCGCTGTTCCTGCCGCGTACACAGTCCTCGGGCGGAAGCTCCGCCGGCGCGCACTGAATCGGCTTGGCAGGCTGCGCAGTAACGGGAGCGCGCTTCATGAGGCCGGATCGCGCGGGGAGGCGCGCTATTGCCCGCGCCGCGCGAATGCTCTAGCGTTTGCCGATGAACGACGACGACCGCCGAGCGCCGCTCTCTGGACGCCAGGCCGCGCCGAAAATCCCCTGACAGATTGCCCGTACCGGTCGACGCGGACCGGCCTCGTGACCAAGCCCTTCGGAGAATTTGAGCTTATCGATCGCCTTTCGCGGCGTCTCAAACTGAGCGCGCGAACGATTCTGGGGCCGGGCGACGATTGCGCAATTATCGCGCGGCCGCGCACGCGCCACGAGCTTCTCACGATCGATTCGATGATCGAGGGAGTTCACTTCAAGCACGAGTGGTTTTCGAGGCAACCCGAGGCGCTCGGCGAGCGCGCCCTGACCGTCAATCTAAGCGATATTGCGGCGATGGGCGGCACGCCGGCCGCCTGCCTTGTAAACCTGGCCGTTCGCGAGGGCCTGACGATGGGTTTTTTCGAACGGCTCTACGAGGGGCTGCAAGCTGCGGCCGGTGCAGCGCGGGTCGATATCGTGGGCGGCAACGTGACGAGCGCAAAGGCGCTCGCCATAACGATAGCGCTGGTGGGTGACGCACCCGCAAGACCGCTTCGACGCGACGGGGCGAAGCCCGGCGACGACATTTTCGTGACCGGCACGATTGGCGACGCGGCCTGCGGATGGCGAATCCTTGGCGGCGAACTCAAGGCGCGCGGCACCACTCGCGATTTTCTTACCGGGCGTTTCCGCAATCCAACCGCGCGAATCGAAGCTGGGCGGCGGCTCGCGACGATGAAATCCGCCAGCGCCGCGATCGACGTAAGCGACGGACTGACGCAGGACCTCGGCCATATCGTGAAACGCAGCGGGGTCGGCGCCGAAATCGACGCGAACACGGTTCCGGTCTCGGCCGCCTATCGCGCGTTGATGGGCGCAGACCTCGGGCTCGCGCTTCGCGGCGGCGAGGATTACGAACTGCTCTTCTGCATGCGGGCGGGCCGATCCGAGCATGCGCTGACAACCCGGCTCGGCGTGCCGGTCACCCGGATTGGGCGAATCACCGCGGCGGGGCGCGTCGAAGTTCGCGGTGCCGGCGCGAGTATCGGGCGGGGCGGCTGGGATCAGATGCTGTCAGATTCGAGGCGGGGGCGCGGCGGCCGATGATCCTGCTCGCCGCGGTAATAGGGCTACTGCTGATAAGCGGGATGCTCGCGGCGTCCGAGACGGCGCTGTTTGCGCTGGCGCGGATGCGCCATACGCGGGCGCGGCTGGGCGAGAAGACGCTTGCGATAGTCGAATCGATGTTGCGCCGGCCGCTCGAATCGCTGGTGGTGATTATCGGCCTGAGCGAGACTGCCAACGTGTTCGCGGAATGTCTTGGAACCTCGCTGATGCTGATGTGGTTCGGGCGTGCCGGCACGTGGCTCGCGGTGCCGGCGATGCTGACGCTGGTGCTGCTGATCGGCGATATCACGCCCAAGACCGTTGCGCTCGGATTCCCGGGCGCAGTGCTGTGGCTGACCGCGCGCCCGCTCGCGGGCTTGGGGCGCGCCGCGCGTCCGCTGATCGGACTTTTTGCGCGCGAAGAGGAGAATCATTCGACCGCGCCGCTTTCCGAAAGCGAATTCATGGCGATGCTGCATGCGAGCGAGCGCGGCGGCCACGTCGATGCCGCCGAGCGCGAGATGATACGCAAGGTCTTCGCATTCGGCGCGCGCCGAGTGGCCGAGATCATGACCCCGCGCGATAAAATCTTCGCGCTCGATATCGCGATGCCGCTCGACCAGACTATCGTTGAAGTGACGCACAGCCATTACTCGCGCGTTCCGATCTATCGCGGCTCGCCCGACAACGTGGTGGGAATTCTGCGCGCCAAGGACCTGGTGGCACGCCGCCTCGAGCCGGCGCAGCCGCGTATCGAGCGGCTCCTGCGCAAGCCGGTCTTCGTTCCGCCCGGCAAGACGCTGACCGATCTGTTCGACGAGATGCGGCGCGAGCGCTACCAGCTCGCTTTCGTGGTGGATGAGTACGGGCATCTGCTGGGCCTGGTCACGCTCGAGGACCTGCTCGAGGAGCTGTTCGGCGAAATCCGCGACGAATTTGAATTCGAGGGGCCGGAACTCAAGCCGGTGGGCGAGGGCGAATGGGTCGCTTCGGGCACGATCAGCATCAGCCGCCTGGTTGAGGCACTGCGCCCGGCGGGCGACCTGCAACCTTCAGGTCCGGCGCGCTCGCTGAGTTCGCTGGTGCTGCGGCGGCTCGGACGGATTCCGCAGCCCGGCGAACGGGTGAGGCTCGGCGACTTCGAGGCCGGAATCGAAAAGGTGCGCGGCGCGACGGTCGAGCAGGTGAGGCTCAAGCGATGCATCTAGGCGATCTTCATCTGATCGGCCTGGCCGAGCTGCTGGTGACGGTCGCGGCCTGTATCGTGATTCAGGCCTTCTTCGCGGCGAGCGAGGCCGCGATAGTCGTGCTCGACGAACATCGCATGCGCGCCGAAGGGGCCCGCGATGCCGCATCGGCGGCGCCCGTCACGCGCCTGCTCGCGCGGCGCGATCGCGTGCTCGCGCTTACGCTGACCGGCGCCAATCTCGCGACGGTCGTAGCGGCGAGCCTGTCGACCACGTTCCTCCATCAGTTCGGCATGCGCGCCGCCCTGGCCGCGCCATTTATCCTGGCGCCATTCACGCTTATCCTGGGCGAGACGATCCCCAAGCTCATTGCATTCCGCCGTCCGATGCGTGTGGCGCGAATCGCCGCCGCGCCGCTGCGTGCGCTCTCTTCGGCCTTGTGGCCGCTGCTGGAAGCCGAGACCGGACTCAGCCGTGTGATGCGTCGGATGCTGGGCGTCCCGGCCGAGCTTCAGAGCCTCTTCCTGACGCGCGAAGATCTCGCGGTTATGATCCGCTCACTGCCCGACCAGCTCCAGCATCCCGCGCGCGATGCGATCCTGCCTATCGAGCGCCAGATGATCAGCCGCATCTTCCGCTTCGCCGGGGCCGAGGCGCGCAAGGCGATGGTGCCGCTGGTCCGGGTCCAGGCCGTCGCGCTGGATACTACGGTCGGCGAGGCGATCGAGGTGGTACGGCGCGAAGGGTTCAGCCGCCTTCCGGTCTTTCGCGAACGGATCGTCGATATCGTTGGCGTTATCCACGTTTTCGACCTGCTCGAGGCGCCGGCGCTCGATCGCCCGGTGAGCGACCTGATGCGCCCGGTCAGCTATTTCGCCGAATCCACTGCGCTCGACGAAATCATGCTCGCGCTGCAGCGGACGGGCCAGAACATGGCCGTAATCGTCGACGAATATGGCGGCTCAGCCGGGATCGTGACGCTCGAGGATTTGCTCGAGGAGATCGTCGGCGAAATCGAAGAGGAGCATCGCGCGGGCGAAGATCTGGTGCGCGTCCTCAACAAACGGGCGCTGCGCGTGATGGCGCGGACGCCGATCACCGAACTCAACGACCGGTGGGGACTCAAACTCCCCGAAGCCGACGAATATGCTACGATTGGCGGGTTAGTGCTTGAAGAACTTGGCCATATTCCACGCCCCGGCGAACGGATCAAGCTGGGCGGCGTCACGATAATCGTCGCCCGCGGCGACGCCCGCGCGCCGCGCGAGCTGCTGGTGATCATCGGGCGGCTGCACCCGGGATTCTCCGTCCGCCAATGACTACCGAGCGCGTGCGCCAGACTCTCGAGGACGTTGCCGCAGGCAAGAGCTCCGTCGCCGCCGCGATGCGCCGGTTGCGCCATCTGCCTTTCGAGGACCTCGGCTTCGCCCGCATCGATCATCATCGCGCGATCCGCCGCGGGATTCCGGAGGTCGTGTTCGGGGAAGGCAAAAGCTCGGCACAGATCGCCGCGATCGGCGCGCGCCTGGCGAACGCGGGTACCGGTTTCATCGTGACCCGGATCGACGCGAAAAAAGCCGCCGCCGTGAAGCGGCGCATCCGCGGATTCCGCTACCACTCCGACGCCCGCGTAGGCGCGCTGGGCAAGAATCCGCCCGCAATCCGGGGCCACGGCGTCGTCATGATCATTTGCGCCGGCACTTCCGATCTTGCCGTCGCCGAAGAGGCGGCAGTGTGCGCCGAGCTATTCGGCAATCGCGTCGCCCGCCTCTACGATGTCGGCGTTGCGGGACTCCATCGCCTCACCGCGAACCTCGAGGCGATCAGCGCCGCGAGCGTTCTAATCGTCGTCGCTGGAATGGAGGGCGCGCTGCCCTCGGTGGTCGCGGGCCTGACCGACCAGCCCGTCATCGCGGTGCCTACCAGCGTCGGTTACGGCGCCGCGCTGGGCGGACTTGCGGCGATGCTCGGGATGCTCAACTCGTGCGCGAGCGGCGTCACCGTGGTCAATATCGATAACGGGTTCGGCGCCGCCTTCGCCGCCACGCTAATCAACCGCGTCGGCCTCGCGGAGGCGCGCAGCGATGGCTGACGACCGCAAACCCCTGACCTCGGGGCGCGCGCGCCGCGCGATAAAAATGGGCGGGCTGGCCTCGCAAGTCGGCACGAGCTACCTGTGGACCTCACTGCGCAAGCCCTTCCTCGATGCCGACAGCCATCGCCGCGAGCTCCTCGACACTCACGTCCGCAACGCCAGCCGGATCGTCGAAAGCTCAAAGCAACTGCGCGGCGCCTTCATGAAGATCGTGCAGATGCTTTCGATGCGCGACGATCTGCTGCCGGTCGAGGCGATCGATCTGCTGAAGACCACGCATGCGGGCGTCCCGCCGATGGACTACGCGCTGATCGCGCGCCAGGTCCGGCGTGAGTTGGGCAAGCGTCCCGATCAACTCTTTTCGGACTTCGAGCCCAAGGCTTTCGCGGCCGCCTCGCTCGGCCAGGTGCATCGCGCGCGACTCAAAAATGGCACGGACGTCGCGGTCAAAATCCAATACCCCGGCGTCGATGTTACCGTGCGCCAGGACCTCGGCAACCTGCGCGTGCTGCTCCGCACCCTCCAGGCGATCGCGGGCGATCTGATGCGCCAGAAAATCGACACGCGGGTGATTTATCGCGAACTCGAAGAGCGCCTGATCGAGGAACTCGATTACCGAATCGAGGCGCGCAACACGCTCGCGTTCCGGCGGCTGCTGCGCGACGATCCCGAGACCCTGGTACCGCGCGTGATTCCCGAACTCAGCTCGCGCCGCGTACTCACTATGACCTATCTCGACGGCTACCATCTCTCGAACCTGATGACGCCCGAGACCGACCTCGCGCTGCGCAAATGGCTAACGCGCAAATACTACCACCTGGTATGGCGCCAGATACTCGAGTTCGGCGTGCTTCATACCGATCCGCATCCGGGCAACTACCTGGTCACCTACCATCCGCATCTGTGCATCCTGGACTTCGGATCGATTCGCCGCTTCCCGGAAGGGATCCGCCACGCCCATCTCGCCTTTGCGCGCGCCCTGGTCGATTACGACAAGCGCGCGATGGCCCGCGCGCTCGTGCGGCTGGGCTATCTCGATCGCGAGCAGGACGCCGGCCCGATGCTCGAGGCGATCGACATCATCTTCGAGCCGATACTGGCCGATCGGCCCTACACTCCCACTGACTATGATCTGGTCGGCAAAATCGGCGCCGTGGGCGAGATCGCGATCAAGCACAAGCTCTACAAGTCGCCCGCGCACGGCGTCTTCACCGGACGGGCGCTGATCGGACTCGACGGCATCATGCGCGGCCTCAACGTGCGCTTGAATTACTGTGCGCTGTTCCGCGAATGCGTCGAGCGCGTCAAGGGATGAGTGCGCCGCCGGTTGTCACGCTCGACTCGCTCGAGCACCATCGCGATCGCACGTTTCGCCGCCTTCCCAATCGCCGCGTGACGAGCGATCGCGCCGCGCTTGCCTTTATCAACGAGGTCGGCTTCAGCACCGCTTTCACCGCCGGAATCGGCGTGCCGTGCCTGCGCGAGGCGATCGAGGGGATGCGTGAACCGCCTCTCCCCGAGCATATTCAGCACGATCGCGCGATCATGATGACCTGGAATCTGAAGGACACGCTGGCCGCCAAAAGGCTCGCGTACTACGGCAAGGTGCTGGGCGGACGTCCGAGCTTCATCGCACTCGATCTGCTGGGCGCGTTCCTACGGCTCCGCGTTGCGCCGGGCGGCCATCGCGCGCTGTTCGAGCGCGGGATGCTTTCGCAATGCGCGCGCCTTGTGATGGACGCACTCGCGCGCCATGGTCCCGCCGATACCAAGACCCTCAAGCGCCTGAGCGGATACGCGCAGCCGCGGATGCGGCCGGCGTTCGACAACGCGATGCGCGAGCTGCAGGCGCATTTTCTCGCGGTCAAAATCGAAGAACGGTACGACCCCTTTACCTACGTATGGGACACCGTCGCGCGGCAATGGCCCGAAGCGATCCGGGAGAGCCGAGCGCTCTCGCCCACTGCGGCCGCCTATCGAATCGTGCGCCGCCACATCGAGGTCGCCGGCTTCTGCACCGAACGCTCCGCCGCGCGCGTCCTGGGTGTCGAGCCCCGCTTCGTCGCCGGCGCGATACGCCGCCTGGTACGCGAGCGGCGCGCAGTGAGCGGGGTCCGGCTCGATCGGATATCCGGCCGGCACGCCGTGCTTACTGAACTCCTCGGCTGAATCGGCGGCGGTCCGCGGGCGAATCCCGTTCATCGGTCTCGGCATTCGACGGTTCGACCGATATCGAACTATCACCAGCGCTCGTAATGCACCGCGCGCCGATCGTATCCCGCGCCGCGCAGGATATCGCGGAGCGCGATCACGCCCTTTCCCACGCCGCACGCGTAAAAAAGCCGGCGGCGATTCGAATCGGCCTCGATCCATCGGCGCGCCACCTCCGCCGCGATGCGCTCGTAGAGGCTGTCGGCGGGCGCGACCAGCGTCGCGAAGTCAAGGCCGCGCGCGGCCAGCGCCTCGAGCTCGGCGCGATACAGGATGTGCTCCGCGTCGCGCGCGGCATACAAAAGATGGATCGGCGCACCGCCGTCCCCGCCATTTCCATACACGCGCCTTAACATCGGTCGCACCGGCGCAATCGCCGTCCCCTCCGCGATAAAGACCGTTTCGATCGGCGGCGCATGCTCGAGGCAGAAAATTCCGAACGGGCCGGTGAAGCTGACAGGGTCGCCAATCCCGAGTCCGAATAGATAGTCCACGCCCCGGCCATCCGCCACGCGGTTGAAGCAGATTTCAATTTCCGCAACGCCCCCGTCCGCCGGATCCGACGCGATTGTATATGGACGCACCCGTTGGCCTTCGGCGAGCGGAATCGTTATCGAGATGAATTGACCCGCGGCGAAGCTGAGCGCGCCGCCGTCGATTATCTTAAGCCCAAGCGAGCGGGTGTCGCCGTTGTGATCGAAGACCCGCTCGATTCGCGCCCGGTACTCGCGCCGCCCCGCCGCCGCGCGTGCGCCTCCCGCCGGCGTATCCGTTTTCGTTTCGCTCATCCGCCGCGCCCTCAATGACTCTCGCTCGCCAGATTGATCGTATGACGCGGAATCACGATCGTCATTTCCGCGCCTGCGTCCTCGACCACGGCCTGGCAGCCCAGGCGCGAATCCGGCGTCAGCCCCGGCGCGCGGTCCAGCATGTCCTCCTCCTGCTCCGAGGCCTCCGACAAATTTCGCTTGCCCGCTTTCACGATCACATGGCATGTCGTGCATGCGCAGTTGCCGCCGCAGGCATGCTCCAGATGCACCCCGTGCGAGAGCAAGACGTCGAGGATCGAGCCGGGCAGGCCGTCGTGCTGGAAGGGCGCCTTGGCGGGATCGAACTCGATTAGCTTCTCGGGGTCCCCATTTTCGAAAATCACGCGAATCTTCGCCATCAATCCTCAGTGGATCAGTTTTCGACGGCCAAAGCGAGGGTCGGGGGCGGACCGCCAGGCGGCAAAAGTAGCGGGGTTGCGTGTTCGCTGGATTTTCGCCATCATTTGCGAAGTCGTTACGGACGTATAAAGAGGTGCGCGATGGCCACGCTGACCAAGCGGCAGAAACAACTGGTCGATTTTCTCGAGAACTACATTACGGAGCACGGCTACGCGCCCACTCTGAGCGAGGTCGGCCAGTACTTCGGCCTCTCCTCGCTCGCCACCGTTCATAAGCATCTGCACAATCTCGAGCAGAAAGGCTATATCCGCCGCCAGCATAACCATAGCCGCGCGCTCGAAGTGACGATCGAACCTCGCCGCCCCGCTCCGCACGAACTGCGGCTCCTCGGTCAATGCGCCGCCGGCGCCCCAATCGAGGCGGTCGAGGGCAACGACACCATCTCAGTGCCCGACGAGTTCGTGCGCCGCGACAACACGTTCTGCCTGCGCGTGCGTGGCGAGTCGATGATCGACGAGGGCATCCGCGACGGCGACCTCATCATTGTGGAAGGCCGCGACTCAGCCGACTCGGGCGAGACCGTGGTCGCGCTAATCGGCGACGAGGCCACGGTCAAAAAGTATTATCCCGAAGCCGACGGCCGCATCCGATTGCAGCCCGCCAACGCTTCGATGAATCCGATCTTCGTCAGTCCGGCCGACATGCAGATTCGCGGCGTCGTGGTCGGCCTGATGCGCCACTACCGCTGATCCCTTTGGCGCGGGATCAAGACCGCATGGGCGCACCATGCGATAAGTTTCCGTCGCTGAAGTATCAGTGCGTTGCCGTCTCGCGGCGCTTCTCATAGGTCAACGTCAGCTCGACGATCCCCGCCGCCACGTTGAGCCCATTCTGACCCTCGATAGTTACGGGCTGCAGCGCGATCGATTTCTTGAAGCCACCGACGAGAACGTTCGCGCCGGCGCCGATTCCCAAAGCCACGCTGGCCGTCGCACCGCCGTAATGGCCCGCCAGCGCGCCCGGCCCCAGGTCAGTGGTGGGCGCGAGCACCGCCCAGAGCATCACCGCCGATTGCAGATAGCCAATGTCCGCGCCAAACTTCGAGATCGAGCCGTCGTAGTACTCAGTATATCCCGGCGTCTTCGAGTAGGTGCATTTCACGTTGCGCGACGAGCCCAGGATAAAGCCCCATCCCGCCGCGACATGGCAGGTTAAATAGCCAGTCTTGACTTTCACCTTGGGAGCCTCAGCGTGCGCTCGCGGCGCCGCCGACGCGACTGAGACAATCATCGCTGCGATTATGAGGAACAATCGGATGCTCGATCTCATACCATCTCTCCTCGATTTGGTGCGTCCCGGCATCCAGCACGGATGCGCGCTCCGCCATCCTGACTATAGTGATGGACTGGAATTTGTCCACCGCAATCGGTCCTCGCGGCGGCCGTTCGACACGATGCCGCGGCCCGGTATTGGTCCGGGGTTGCTCCAGGGCGCGGTGTTGGCGCATTAAGAGTGCGGCGGCGATCGAAGAATCGCGCCCACGGAGGAGACCCATGGCTGCATTACAAGGTAAGGTCATAATTGTCACGGGCGGCGGCTCGGGGATCGGACGCGCGACCTCGCTGAAACTCGCGAAAGAAGGCGCCAAAGTCATGATCGCGGACTACGTGCCTGAGAGCGCCGAACGGACCGTCAAAATGATCAAGGAGGCGGGTGGCGAAGCGAGCCATATCGCAGCGGACGTTTCGATAGCCAGGCAGGTCGAGATGATGGTCGGTAAGACGGTCGAGACCTACGGGCGCCTCGACGGCGCGTTCAACAATGCCGGTATCGAGGGGCGCATGGCAGATACGGTCGAGTGCCCGGAAGAAATTTTCGACCGCACCATCGCGATCAACCTTAAGGGCGTCTGGCTCTGCATGAAGTACGAGATTCCCCAGATGCTCAAGGGCGGCGGCGGCGCGATCGTCAATACGTCATCGGGAGCGGGGCTGGTCGGAGTCGAAAGTCTGCCAGCCTACAGCGCCTCCAAGCATGGCGTGGTTGGTTTGACCAAAACGGCAGCACTGGAATTCGCGCGGCAAAATATCCGCGTCAATTGCGTGTGCCCCGGACTCATCCGCACGCCGATGGTGGAGCGGATGATTGACAGTGGCGGAATGAACGAACAGGACTTCGTCGCGGGTGAACCCGTTGGCCGGATGGGCAAGCCCGAGGAAATTGCCGAAGGCGTAGCCTGGCTCCTCTCCGATGCCGCATCGTTCGTCACGGGCCATTCGATGTCGATAGACGGCGGTTGGGTCGCGCGCTAGAGATTGCGCCGGGGCCACGGCAACAGGCGCCGCGCCAGCACCCGGATTGTCGCGGCAAGCCCGGTCTCAGTTGCTGATCACCGCCGTCGAGGTGCTCTTGAGCGGCAGGTTGACCGACCATGCGAATGGCGCGAACGGTTTGAACTCGTAGGTAACCGTCACGGTGACCGTGCTGCCGGGGCTCGTGTCCGGCGACCAGCTCGAAGACACCGCAAGCTCGGTCGGGTCGAGCGCCACCACCAGCCCCTGCACGTAAGACTGAATCGACGACGAGGTTGCTGGTTGCGAGCTATTCGCCCCATGCACTGTTGCATAGCGCCCCGCGCTCCTCGACGCATAGGCGACGAAATTGTAGGCATAGATTGCGAGCGCCGACTGAATAATCCCGAAAATCAACGTCAGTGCCAGCATCGCCACCATCGCGAACTCGACGGCCGACTGTCCGCGATCGCAAACCCTGACGGCCCCGTGCCTTGGGCGGTCTCCCTCGCAGTCAACTGATGCCTTAATCACGGCACAGCACTCATTTCTACTGCACCTGCATAATCGTGGTGCTCGAAATCGGTATCGAGGCGGGAAGCCCGGGATATGCGACCGCCGGGTGGAAGGTGGCGCTCGTGGTGACCTTGACGAAACTCTGAATCGCGTCGCACTTTCCGGGACTCGCGCAAGAGATCTGCGAACTCGAACCCGCACACTGGCAAAAGGTTGATGCTACCGCGCCGCTCCCGGCCGTGCACGCTACATCCGCCATGCTGGCGCATGCCGCCTGTTCGATCCCTGCTATATCCGCCGCCGTCACATGGCTTTGCGCCCCGTACTGCGCGCCCGTCTCCGCCGCTCCCGCAACTTCCAATGACATGAACAGCGCGCGGGAATAGTCAAACGCGACCATCAACAGTCCAATCAACAAGGGAATCGTAACAGCCAGTTCGACCGTGCTTTGCCCGCGAGCGCGCCGAGCGCTCTTCGACACCGCTCGGGCTTTGCGATAAATGATCCGATCAAGCATGTCCATGGCTCCGTGCGCGAAACGCATCGGCGGCTATTCCACCAGGATCGCGACTTTCAGCGGCGACCCGTCCTGCAGGCTGCTATAATTGTTGTTAAGCACCACGTTCGCTCCGCTGTTCACTATCATGCTGCTGGCGACTATAATCGAGTAGATATTCGCATACGAACCGCTATTGAACGTGACCGACCCGGACGGAACATAGATCGCTCCGGTCAGGGTACTCGACGAACCCGAATCCAGGTTGAGGCCGCTTCGGTTCGATCGATCCTGGAACACCGCGATTCCTTCGAACGGGCCCGACGTCGGCGCCGTGATTGTTATCGTTGATCCGGTGTTGGCCTGCAGCGTACCCGCCTTGAAGTAAAGCGTCGCGTCCGACCCGCTCAGCGTAGCGTTGCTATTGACGTTCACATACCCGTCGAATGAGTAGGTGCCTGCACTGAGAGTCACTTTGGCGCCGCTGTTTACATTCAGGCCGCAATAGTAACCGGGCGCCAGATTGACAGTCTTGCCACTATTGATATTGGGCGGATTCTGGCAGTTCCCGACCGAGGGCGGCTGCAGCGACGACAGGGGATCGGAAAATGGCACGACTCCCGTCGTGGGCGTGGGCGATATCGAGCCCCTACCCGTATAATTTCCCACCATCCCTATTGAACCCGCCGTCAGCGATGACCCCGAGTTCGTCATCAGTGCGTTGCTCGAGCCGGAATTCAGTACGATTCCGCACGCACTCGTGATCTTCGCGCCGCTGTTCAACAGCAGCGACGTGCCCGTCGTCGCGGTGGTATAAAGACAGTTCTGATCTGAACCCGAGGTCGCGACCGCCCGCGCCGATACCTGCACGGAAGATGTGCCTAACACGCTCATGAAGAAGGTCGGCTGCTTCTGAGAAATCAGCACTTCAACCGCGCCCGAGGTTCCGGTGTAATTGCCGGATGCAGGCGGGTTGCTAACCGTCACCGCAACCAGAGTTGCATTGTTGGCCGTGCCGGTTGCACTCGTGAAGCCGTTGCTGCTAGTCGCCGCCTGCGCGGAATTCGACACGTTGCCGCTTCCGCCGCCCAGAAGAGCCGACGCTCCCGCCAGCGCTCCGGCGTCCGCTGCGGCCTGCATCTCCAGCCTCGTATGCCACAACAGGCCGACATCGCTCGCCAAGCTGACGCAGCCCAGCAACACCACGATCGCCATCGTCACCAGCACAATCACCTGGCCATCGGCGACATCGCGCAACGCCATCGCGCGTCTCACGCGCAATACACATTCGAGAAATCTTTTGATTGCAGTGAACAATTAGCTTCGGATCATCTTCGATCTGGCTTGGTCCGCGTGTATGATTTAGCTTCGTCAGGCTCGCGACATCTCACGATGCGGCAGATAATGCTCTCGGCTTTCAACCGGACCCGCGGCACCGTCCTCTGCGCCCGGGTCGAACTGGCCCGCGGACTGCGGGTGAAATCTCGCGGCCTCATCGGGCGACCGGACCTCGCACGAGACCATGGGATGCTGTTCCAGCGCGGCCGGGCGGAGCCCTTCATGTGGTTCCACACCTTTCTGATGCGCTTCCCCATCGATATTGTCTTTCTTGATCGCAACGGCCAGGTCATCACGATAGATCGTGAACTAGCGCCGTGGCGCGTCTCGTCGCTCGTCTTCCGCGCGCGCAAGGCGGTGGAACTATCCAGCGGTCGTGCGGAGGAAACAGGTACCTGGATCGGCGATATCATAACCTTCGATACTTCCGGTTAAACTGAGTTCATCGGCCGATTACTACGTGGCCTGTTTGCGGTTCCGCTTTCAGGTGAAACAGTAGAATCCCAGGAAATGCTCGTTCCATATCGATCGTAACCGTCGCGTTCCGCGGGATCTCCATCAACGCGTCCGCCCGCGGCTTCGCGCTGACGAGCCAGGCGCCACCCGCCTCCGCCACCTCCGCCGCGATTATCCGTTGACCTGCGGCCGGGTCCCACCCCGGTATCACAGCTCTCGGGTTCGACCCATGAAAGTAATAGTCAAATGGGACGCGAAAGAACCCCAACGGAAAACCGTTGTTACCTTGGCCTACAATGTTTCCCGCAGAGGATAGGAACCCCGCTTCGAAGAAAACCGGCTCCGCGCGGTTTCGGTTGGACTCGATTTCCGCCGCGATTCCGGCCCAAGGCTCTCTCCGCGGCCCATAATACAATGGAACCATCGCGAGAAGCAGCGCGCCCAGACCAACTATACTGAGATTCCGCACCCGCTCACCCGCACGATCGAGCAGATAGACCAAGCCGATCGTGAGGATGCACACCGCAGGACTGACGTAGCGCACGCAGAAGGATGGCCGCACTATAATCGAAACAGTCGCGAGCGTCATTACCGGAGTCAACCCGTAAATCAAACACCAATGGAACGCTTCCGATCGTTCGTCCACAGCGCGCGGGGCAAAAGTCAGCCAAAGCAGCACACCGACCCCTGCCATCCCGGCCGCAATCCGCACGCTCAAGGACTCCCGCCCGATTCCGATCCAGTCGAGCCAGTGTCCAAAGAGGAGCGACGATGCCTGCGAGATCGCGATCGGACAAAACGGCAGAAACAGTGCAAGTGCTATTGCGATCGCTGGCCAACTATCACTATGCTTGTCGTCGCGCCACTCCCTGATCGCAACGATCGCATCTCCAGCGATGATCAGGAGCGCACACAGATGAGTATACAGCATAGCTGCTCCGGATAGTCCGCCTAAGACCACTTTCTCAGTTCGACCTTTCCTCCTCATCGCGCACAAATGAAGCATCGCCAGAGCGACAAACATGCTGTACATGCGCGCCCACCGTGCCTCGACGACGGCGAGCGGATCGAAAGCCCACAGGAGTGCCGCGCCAATCCCAACGTCGACGCCGAACAGCTCGCTGCCGAGCGCATATGTGAGCCACACGCTCGCGATACCGAATCCGACCGAGAACGCGCGCAAAACCCCTTCGCCGCTTCCAAACCGCGCCGTGAACCAGTGCAGCAAAAGATGGTAGAGAGGCGGCTTGCCAGGATCCAGCAGTCGCGCCACCTGAGCAACCGAAGCGGGGCCGTCTTGCGCCGCTGCCAACGCGCTGTATGCTTCGCTGGCGCCCAGGCTCGCGCGGCCCACCGCGTGTCCGTATAAAAGCGTCGCCGCCCCCACCACCAGTGCGGCAAGCATGGCATCCACGCCGTCCTTCCCTCCTGCCGATCCCGGTCGCGGCAACCACGTCTTCCGCGGTAGGAGTGTATCCGCGACCTTTTGCGCCGCCATTTCTGCTTTACTGTGCCCTGTTCGGAGTCTGGTTCATTTCGGGAAACACCCGCGCCAGCCGCACCCGCGCCTTCTCGAAGGTAAACTTATTGAACGGCTTCACGATGTAGCTCACCGCCCCAGCCTGAATGAAGGAGTCCTGCGTCTTTTCGAATGGCACGGCGCTAACCACCAGTATCGCCACGTGCGGATCTTCTTTTCGCATCGTCTGGAAGACAGTGAGGCTGTCCAAATTGTCTACCACAGGCATCATTACATCCAAGGACACCAGCTGAGGCTTTAATCGCCTGAACATCTCAAGCGCCTGCACTCCGTTCTCAGCCTCGCCCACCACCGTGCATCCAACTTTCCCGAGATGATGTTGAATGATTTTCCGCGCGTAGGGAGAATCATCGACAATCAGAACTCGTACTGACATAACAACGCCTCCTTAATCCCTGGCCGGCTGGCAGTTTGTGACCAGGCGGGTTTTCCTAGTGAGGATCACCACGCACAATAAACTATCTTGCCTCACTGATCAAATCGTGTCAGCTTTATTACATGGCCTGTGAATGTTATCGGCCAGTTTTCAAAAAGGGGATACGATCATGGTACAGTTATTCATCAACCGCTTCATATGGCGATTTCGACCAAGCAAAGGCCAGACGATGACTGAGTATGCACTGATACTTGCTGGCGTTGCCGTTGTGGCGCTGGTCGCCTATAATGCGTTGGGCACGAAGATTTCCTCCTACATCAACTTGATCACCGGCGATCTGTAGAACCGGGAAAGAGGCGCCGCCAGCAACCCTTGGAACGCGCTCATATCCTTATATTACTGGAAGGATCAATGTTTCACGCGCACATCGCCACTGTGGATTACACCCAAGAGCTCGGAGCTGCCTGGCCGGCCTCAGATGGACACCGGGGGAGAGGTCCCTGGCGGACCAGCCCGGGAAGTCCATTGCCCCTCACCTGGAAGGTTGCGACACAGGTCGGTCAATAGGAGTGTTCCGTCTGCGTAACTGGCCCTAACCGGCTACTCATGCGACAAAGACTATTATTCTTTATTCTTTCCGGCTTTTTAGCCTTGTTAGTTACTATTCTGATTCGCGGCGCGCTCAGGCCTAGGAAGGCCGTAGCCACACTTCCGTCACCTAGCGTGCCAATCGCGTTGGCGGCCCGCGCGCTGGCAACTGGAGATACCATAGATGGAGGGTCGATTCGGTTCGCGCCTTGGCCGCGGGCTACCCTGCCAGCCGGGGCGATCGTTAATAGCGCCGACATTATCGGCAAGACCTTGAAAACTTCACTATTGCTTGATCAGCCAATTGTCTCGGCGGCGCTGGTGGATTCACAGTCCGCGGGCGGAATCCTGCCATTGATCATACCGCCTGGGATGCGCGCGATGTCCGTGGCGGTTGATGACGTCGGTGATATGGCCGGGTTGGTTCTGCCGCATGCCAAGGTGGACGTGCTGGTTTCGGCTTCGGTTCCGTCGAATGGTTCCACGACCGTGCAGGTATCCAAGATTGTGCTGCAGGATATTGAAGTCGTCGCGGTGGGTGACAACGTCGACAGCGCAGGACAGAAGTCGCATCCCGCCAAGGTCATTACCCTGTTGTTGCGACCGGGGGACGCCGAGCGCCTGGCAACAGCGATGCATTTGGGCACGCTGGAGTTGGCGATGCGGAATTATCGGGATCGTGATCTCGTAGCTACACGCGGCGTCGATACAGATCAGTTGCTCGAAATTCCACCGCCGCCCAGTCCCGCCATTCGTCGCGCGCCCGTGCAATTTACCGCGCCCGGGGTGGAGATAATCCGGGACGGGAAAGAGCATCAGCGAATAGAATTCATCGGCGGCCAACCAGTCGAGAGCGGCGCCGATACCAACGCGAGTCTGCCGACCTATGTCGCGCCCGCAGGGCACGCGGATACGAATTCCTCTTCGGCCGCCGACAGATAGTTACAGAGGGTTGTCGGAGGTCAGGAGCCCGTTTGCAACGGCGAATGAGGTGACAAAGATGCGCCAGATGCAGTGTGGAATCGCGACGCGCGGAGCCATGGGAGCGCGCGCAACCGCGATCCTCCTGACGCTAGTATTCCCCCTCACGCTTTGGCGCACAGCGTTAGCCGATGGAGGCCATGTACCCGTCTCGCTGATCGCCGGAGAGACTTATGTATTTACGGATCTGAGCCCCGGTGCCACGCCCCAAATCACTTACGCTGATCCCAACGCTATCATGCTTCAATGCGACGCCCCCGGCCGATGCTATGTACTGGGAACAGGAGCGGGCCGAGGAAGCGTGCGGGCGGTGCGTTCCGACGGGACTGCCGTCGTCTATGACCTGACGATCAGGGCGGCGGCGCAGCCAGGCAAGCCACTGGCGCCCGGAACCTGGACCGCGGGCACCGGCGGACGGTCGCTCGGCGCCTCTTCCTACGATCAATCATCCGTGCCTTCGGGATCCTCGCCGGCCAGTGCCGGCGTGGAGATCGAAAAAACACAGGGCCCCAGCTATTCCCACAACCCCGTGGTGAACGAAGTTACGATGCCGTCGGAGGTCAGTCCGTCAGGAGCGGGCTATTTGCCGCCGGGAACGGTCAGCCTGATATCCGGATCGTCGCGCGTGTTTTCGTTTAATAGTCCGTTGCGCCGGGTTTCGATCGCGAACAGCGCGGTGGCTGATGTTCAAGTAGTCAGTCCTGAGCAGGTCATGCTGGTGGGACACCAACCGGGCTTTACCACGCTCGGTATATGGAATCAGCGGGGCAATTATTATGAGCGCCGCGTGCGCATCGATCGCGACGAGCCCGAGGAGGTTCAACTCAACGTGGTCGTGGCGGAATTGAACCGCACCAAGCTCGAGCAGCAGGGTATAGATATCTCCGCGGCGCTGGCCAAAACCGGCCTCTCGCTGGTTGGCTTGCCAGGCAATGTCGCGACGCCTTACAGTGCGGGCGCAAACCTGGCCGCCAGTGGCGGGATCGGCACACTTGTCCCCCTTCCGCCCAACGGCGTCGTTCCGACCGGCGGCGGACTCATTCCGCTGCTCCTCTCCTCCAGTCTCACCTATGGACTGGCGTCGCAGAACGGACAGCTCGCCACCAACACCTTTCTCCAGTTTCTCGAACAGCACGATCTGGCGCGCATCCTTTCGGCGCCCCGGCTGATCGCCGAGTCAGGCGAGGAGGCTCAGTTTCTCTCCGGCGGCGAGATTCCAATCGTAATCGCTCAGGCGCTCAATACCTCGATCATATTCAAGCAGTTCGGCACTTCGGTGAAATTCGTGCCAACGGTGATTGACAGTGGCGAGATCGACCTGATCGTCAAGCCCGAATTTTCCCAGCCTGACTATACTCAGGGAGTACAGCTATTTGGCTTCACCGTGCCTGCGTTCATCACCCGCCGCGCCGAAACCCGGGTTCGGATGCGCGAAAATCAAACTTTAATAATCGCCGGCCTCATTCTGGATACGACGCGTTCGGAATTGCAGAAGGTGCCCTACCTCGGTGACCTGCCGTATCTGGGCGCTTTTTTTCGCCATACTTACTGGACCCATCTTAAGTCAGAGTTGGTAATGACGGTCATGCCTCAGATTATACGGCCGATCCCGGACGGCGCGACACTCGTACTGCCTACTCAGACCGGACCGATGACGGCGGAAGAGGTCCGCACGCGGCCTTTGGCGGTGCCCGACGTGACCCGGCCGAGATTTCCATGACCGGCGAATACGATGCTGAAGCCATAGCGCGCCGGCAAAAGACCAATCGCAACCCGCCGGTCCCGGTTGGCCTGGCGGGCGGTGACGCCGAGCGCCGCCAGGCGGTAAAGGCCGCGTTCGAGGGCATGAAGGATCCCGATCTGAGGATCACCGAGCTCGACGATTCTTACTCGCCTCTCAGCAGCTCGGGAGCGAGCCCTCATCTCGCAGCCTTGATAGTCATTCTGGACGACGGCGATCCCGAAGATTGGCGGCGCCAGCTGCGGAATTACATTTCAAACGGAACGCCCGTGACCGCCGCCTTGTCTGGCGAGCGCTCATTCGAAGCGTGTCGAGCCGCCCTGAGAGCGGGCGCGGAAGATGTTATCGGCGCGCCGCCGAACCATGAGGAGGCATTGCGGTTTGTCCTTCGGACCAGCGAGCTGCATCGGCGCGCACTGAAAATCAGCGATCGGATGGTCTGTTCGCTGGTGAGTCTCAGCGGCGGAGTCGGCGTGACTTGCATCGCGATGAATACCGCGCTTGCGCTGCAGCGTCTGTTTGAGAAGCGCGCCGTGCTGGTGGAACTTGATCTGCAGGCGGCGCCGCTCGCGGTGATGCTCGATATAGAGCCCGAACATACTGTGGGCGAGCTTTCCGATCCGACTATTGCCATCGATTCGATGCGCCTCGAATCGGTGCTTTGCAAGCATGAGTCCGGCCTGCGACTGCTTGCCGCGCCAAAGCGAATCGAGGAGTCGGAGCTGATTTCTCCCGCGGTGATTGAAACGACTATAAAGGTTCTGCGGAGCATGTTTGACCTGGTGCTGATCGACTGCGGTTCAAACGTAAATGAAAGCTCGGTCGTCGCATGGGAGTACTCGGATAATCTGTTGTATGTGATTGACCAGAATATTACTGCGATTGGCGCGGCCCGGCGATTCTTCGATCTCTATAGCCGTCTTGGCTTGGAGGCGATCCACCCCGATCTCTTGCTCAACCGTTACCGCAGCGATCATCCGATTACAGGGGCGGAGATGGAGACGGCCCTCGGACAGCCGCTGTGGGCCAGGATTCCACGCGACGACCAGGCCCTGATCGACTCGCAAGTGACCGGGCAAGATTTGTGGAAATCACCTTCGGGCGCATTGCTGCGCGCCAGCTTCGAAAACGTGGCACGCAAACTTTTTGCCCCCGGAACCGAGGACGCCGGCGACGCGAAACCGAGTTTAGTCTCGCGGTTGTTCGGCGCAATCAGGCGCTAAGGGGGACGCAGGATGGGACTGATCGATAGACTGCAACAACCGGGCGGGCTCAGGGAAAGCGAAGGCCCGTCGCTCGAAGCGAGCTGGCGATCGACGGCGAGCGCTTCTCTCAGCAGCAACTCGAGGCCTCAACTCGCGCTTTTCGAATATCTCAAGGGACGCGTTCAGGACCGCATCTTCGAGCGCATGGACCCAAACCGGATCGAGGAAGCCGGCGCGAGCTTCCTGCTCGGCCAGATTACTCAGTTCGTTCACGAGATCGTTCAGGAGGAAGGCCTTCTTCTTACCGAGACCGACCAGGCCCGGCTTATCGAGTTGACTACCAATGAGTTGATCGGCCTGGGCCCGCTCGAACCGCTGCTCCAGGACAGTGAGGTCTCCGATATCCTGGTCAATGGCTATGCCCAGACCTTCGTCGAACGCAAGGGCGTGCTGGTGAAAACCAACGTCCGCTTTCGCGACGACCAGCATCTGATGCGCGCCATCAACCGCATCGTCTCCCGCGTCGGCCGCCGGATCGACGAAGCATCGCCGATGGTCGATGCGCGTCTGCCCGACGGCTCGCGCGTCAACGCGATCATCCCCCCGCTGGCGGTCGACGGCCCCGCCCTATGCATCCGGCGGTTCGCGAGCTTTGGCGGCGACATCGCACATCTGCTCCAGGCAGGTTCGATGACGACCGAGGCGTCCGCCTTCCTGCGCGCCGCCGTCATGACCCGGCTCAATGTCCTTGTCAGCGGCGGAACCGGAACCGGCAAGACCACGATGCTTAATTGTCTTTCAGCCTTCATTCCCGAGCATGAACGCATCATTACTATCGAGGACGCAGCCGAGCTGGCGCTGCAGCAGCCGCATGTGTTGCGGCTTGAAACCCGTCCGCCCAACGTCGAGGGCAAGGGTGAGATAACCCAGCGCGAACTGTTCAAAAATACTCTGCGCATGCGTCCTGACCGGATCATCGTGGGCGAGGTCCGCGGCGCCGAGGTGCTGGACATGCTGCAAGCCATGTCCACCGGCCATGACGGTTCCATGGCGACCATCCACGCCAATACTCCGCGCGATTCACTCGGACGCCTCGAAATGATGATGCTGCTCTCAGGTATCGCGCTTCCGGAACGCGCGATGCGCCAGTACATTTCCTCGGCAATCAATCTGATTGTGCAACTCCACCGCTTCGCCGATGGCACCCGCAAAGTCATCAAAATCTCCGAGCTGACAGGGATGGAAGGCGATGTCGTTTTGATGCAGGACCTGTTCGAATTCGTCCGCACCGAGACTGGACCAACCGGAAAAATCATGGGCGAATTCCGCGCGACCAACGTCAAGTCCGCCTTCGCCGAACGAATGCTGGCCTCGGGAGCGTCGCCCGGCGCCATCGCCTTCGCCTCGGCCGCCAGGTAGCCGCGCGGAGTTCACCCGGCGATGGGACTGACGCTTCCGCTCATAACTCTGCTCGCCACTTTGACCCTGGCGTGCATCGCATACCTCGATCGCCGCAGCAAAGTGAGCATGCGCGAACTAAACCTCAGAGAGCGCATTCGCGCCGCCGCGCCCGCAGTCAAAGATGCGCCGGCAACTGCGCCTCAGGGTTCGGCTCGAGCCCGTTCGCTCCCGGGCAGCTCGCGTCTCGCAATCGGACTCGAGCGCTGGGTGGTGCAGGCGGGGGTCGACTTATCGGCCCGCGAATTCCTCGAATTCACGCTCGTCTTTGGTCTTGCGGGCGTTGCGCTGGCCGCCCTGCGGACCGCCTCGCCGGTCGTGCTTCTCTATGCTCTTTGCCCCGCTGCGCTGCCATTCCTGTACGTCGCCGTGCGGCGCAGACGGCGTCTCGCCACCTTCAGTCAGCAACTCCCCTTTGTACTCGATTTTCTTCGCTCCTCGCTCGGCGCCGGTCTTACTATGATCCGCGGCCTTCAGATGGCGGCCGAGAACAGCCCCGAGCCCATCGCCAGCGAGCTCAAGCTCGCGCTGGAACAGGTCGAGGTCGGCGCCAATATCGCCGACGCACTGGAAAGCATGTTCAAGCGCGTTCCCGAAGAGAGCCTCGGATTTCTGGTTGTTGCGGTGCGAATCCAGGTCCAGGTCGGTAGCGGCATGGCGGAGATTATCGAGCGCGTGACCGACGCTATCCGCAGTCGCCAGCGCCTCCAAAAGGAAGTCCGCACACTGACGGCTCAGGGCCGCATGAGCGGCATGATGGTTGGCTTGTTGCCCGTTGTAGTCCTGATCGCCTTCACGCTGCTGCGTCCTGATTACACCTGGCCGCTGTTCCACGACCCCGCCGGAATCAGGCTTCTCGAAACCGCCGCCCTTCTGGACATAATCGCCTTCCTTCTCATCCGCTGGATAATTCAAATCGATTGAGCACGTGTTATGAATTCGGAACTACTACTCACTGGACTGATATTCGCGCTCAATCTCGTTCTGATTCTCATGCTTTTTAGTTATCTCTTTGGCCGCCAGCCGGCGATCAGCAAGCGGCTGCTCTCTCCCGGAACGATTCCACAACGCAACCGACTGCGGCGTAACCTGACCGACCTCCTGCAATGGCATCTGCGGCGCCTGCGTGCTTCCGGGATCAAACGCGCTTCGGCGCTCAAGCTGCAAAGCCGTCTCACTCACGCGGGGTTCCGCGGGATGCAGTCTGTCGCCGTGTTTCAGCTCCTGCGCCTCGCGATAACCCTGTGCGGGTCGCTGATCGGGCTTCTCTTCGCATGGTGGTACGGCTCCAATTTGCTCTTGAGCGCGCTCTCCGGATGCCTCGTCGGCTACGTTGCCCCTCGATTTGTGATTAGCTCGATGGGCCGGCGCCGCAGGCGGCGGCTCATGCGCGAACTGCCCGATATACTCTCTCTGATGGTCGTGAGCCTTGAAGCCGGAATCGGCATCGCCGAAGTGGTCGGCCTGGTCGGCCGCGAAACTCAACAACAGGGGCGTCTGCTTGGCGCCGAGCTATCGGCGGCCGCCGCGCAGATGCGCACCGGACGCAGTCTCGAAGAAAGCCTCAGCGATCTTGCCGCCCGCACCGGAATCGACGATATCAAATCGGTGTGCGCGCTGCTGATCCAGAGTCAGAAAGTGGGCGCGCGCCTCGCTCCCGCCCTGCGCGCCAGCGCCGAAATGCTCACTTCGCGCCGGCGGATGGCCGCCGAAGAGGCCGCTCACAAGGCTTCGGTCAAAATAATGATTCCGCTGGTTCTTCTTATACTGCCCGCCCTGTTTATGATTGTACTCGGGCCCGCCGTGATCCATATCAAACAGACTTTCGGCAAATAGATACAGAGCTCGGGTGCGTCTAGTTCTCTTACATAGCTCGAACGTTCAAGCGGTCGGGCAAGTCTGCGCTGACTCGATGGCTTCAAGTTCCTTGCGAATCCGATCGATCGCGCCTTGGTTGAAGCCGTTGCGCGAATGGATGAGATAGCTATCCGGAATGCTCGCCGCGTTGATCTACTCTCGAAATTCCAGTCTCGTTCGCATCGCGCCAACGCTCTCATGCACCGGCTCGAACAACTGATGGCGTTCGATCACGACCAATCCGACCAGTTCGGCGAGCAGCAGCAAATCGGCGGCCGGGCGCATCCAATGCCAAAGAGCGTCTTTTCGACGCTTACACCAGCGTTTCGGCCTGGTAGGTCGCTAACGGCTCACGGAAAGTACTGAGTCGCAGGTTCGGCCGCCATCGTCGGTGCGCTCTTCAACCGGGCGGCGGCCGAATCAGATCGCGCGAACAGCGCGGCATCGGAATCCTGGTAGATGAGAGTCCAACCCGCCGCATGCCTGACCAGACCGTAAGCGCGGCAGCGCAGCGGAATCATCACAAAATCATGCGGATAAGCCCGCAACACCGCGGCTGCGCCAGGCCGGTCGAAGAAAAACGTCAAATCATCATTTATCACCCTGGGCGGATAAACCATGTCGTAACGGCTGTCGATGAAGACGCGGGAGCTCGGATAGAGCTGCCAGATCAGGTACTCACCCCACGCAAATTCGCAGAGCACGTTGCCGCTCAAATGATGCTGTCGCATAAAGGCGACCGCACCCGCCGGATAGCGAATGTCCGCTGAGAGCCGGCTCGAAAAAAGCCCGTTGCTCACCGCGAGCACCGCGATAGCCACGTAAATCGCCGCCTGACTTGCGGCCCGGCCTGGCACCGCGCGACTCCAGGCGGGCATCGCACGATCCCGCAGGCCCATGCGCGCGAACGCCGTCTCGATATGCCGTGCGGCTGGAGCCGCGCAGGCGATTACCGCCAGCGGAAGATTGCGCACCGCCAGGAATGCCCCGCCGCACATCACGGCGGCGATAATCACCAGCGCAAGATCGTCATCGCATCGCGGTGCGATTATCAATGACACGCCCAGCGCGGCCATCAGGGCAAGCGCACACAGATAGGGCGTGGTTCCCGAATGGCTGAAATGCCACTGGTCGCGGATCATCGCCGTAAGCGGCTGCCAATCCATGATCAAGCGATAGGTCAGCGTGTTCCCGACCGTGTGCGCCACGGTCTCCCAGCCGCTCAAGCCGTAGGGTGTAATCAGCGTGGCAAGCGTCGCCGCGCCCGCCACCACTATCAGCCGCGGATTCCAGACCAAGCGGCCCTTCGACCACACGTCCGTCGCCGCCGCCGTGCCGGCATATATTCCCAACGCCGCTATTCCGACGATGAATCCGCCGTGAAGATTCGCCCATAGCGTCATCAGCGGCACCGCCCACCATAGCTGAGCCGAATCGCGCAGGCGCCGATCCCTGGCTATCAGCAGCAGCATCGCGGCCAACAGGGCGAAGGTATGAAGCTGGGGCCGAAACTGCATTTGCGGCATTATCGCGATCGCGGCAATTCCCAGTGTGCCCAATTGGAGGGTGCTCGAAGCTCCGGTCTCGGCCAGCCCGAAAGTCAGACATCCAATCGTTACGGCGCTGCAGAGCAACTTCCACATTCTCAATCCAAAGACGCCTGAGGATTGATAAAATAACGCCATCACGACTTCGCTTAGCCATTCATGATCGTGCCACGCGCCGCCAGGCGCCGAGTACGAATAAGGATCGTGCCGTACTACATGACCTGCCGACAATACTGCCTGTCCGAATCGGATATGGCCCCATAGATCGGGATCGGCGGTGCCGCGCCCATTCGCCATCGCCAGAATCGCCATTACCAGGAGTGGCGAATAGCCGAGCAGATTGACGCGCGGCCGGTTGCGCGGCTCGCGCCTGTTCAGGGCCCGCGAATCCGGTTGCCGACACACTATTGCGGTGAGCTTGCCGATTTGACTTTGATTGTCGTACAAAGGTTGATCGATGATTGATTATAAACATAATGTATTTGGATGAAAAGTCCGTTAGTGGTGTAGACTATCTATAGGTGTGCCATGCCATTAGCTAACTTGACCGGTCGTCAGCTAACTTGGCCGATGCCGCCCCTTTTATGGCGAGACCGGCAAGCGCGAGTGCCCGCCAGTCCCGAGTTGTGACCTGGTTCAATCTTGATCGATTTTGAATTTGACTTTAATGATGATGATAAAGGGGGTTTGGAGCGTGACCGCGAGTCGAAGTCTGCGTTGGCCGTTTGGTCATCGGAGAGCCGTTTTGGCTTTCGGCTTCGCTTGACCGACGCACGGGGGAATGAACCGGACACGCCTGCGGCCTGGGATTGTGGTTGGTTTATCGAGCGAATGATCGGGGGCGATCGAACTTCCAAATCAGTCGCGGCACCCGTATAATCCTGTCCTGAAAACTTAATGTTTTGGATGATCTTACGCGCGAGCCTTAGGAGGCTAACAGCGTTGAATGCCGGAATGGTGCTTGTAGCTCTCGCGTCGGAGCGGAAGTAGACCGCCAGGAAGATGCCCAAGCAGGATACTGAAGACGCGGAACACGCCGATCCGCTGGCGGGCGCGTCCTACGGGTCGGGCGGTCCGCGAGCCTTCGATTCACACGCCAAGCTGGGCGAATGGGGAAGATTCGACTTTTTTGTTGTCGGACCGCCCAGAACCGGCGTGACCTGGCTTTACCATTCACTGAAGCCGCATACGAACGTTCCGCAATACACCGAAGAGACCCATTTCTTCAGGCTCTACTTTTCCCACGGCCTCCGATGGTACGAGGGCCACTTCGGCAACCTCGTCCCCGGGCGACCCACTGGCGAAACTGACCCGACCTACTTCGCCTCGGAGCTCGCGACCGAGCGCATCAGGCTGGTCGCTCCCCACGCCAAGATCATTTGCACGCTAAGAGAACCCGTCGAGCGTATCTTCTCCTTGTACAAGGTGAAGCGGGCTCACAGCATCATCCCGTGGACGTTCGAGGAGGCTCTCGAACGGGACCCCGAACTTCTGGATTCGGCCCGCTACGCCTACCATCTTGCGCGATGGCAAAAGGCTTTCGGGGTCGAGAACGTGCTGCCGACGTTCCATCACGACCTGGTGAATCATCCGCAAGCCTACGTCGACCGGGTCGGCGCGTTCATCGGATTGCCGCACTTTGAGGTGCCGCCGTACCCGAAATACGTCGACTCGTCAGGTGGACTAACTTACCCGCGAAGCGATAAGTGGACCTACGGGCTCGCCAGGGTCGCGGAGCGGCTAAAGGCGCACCGATGGGGGTTTCTCATCCATGCCGCCAAGCGTTCCGGAATGGGCAAGCTGTTCATGGGGGGAGGCTCTGAAATCAAGCTCGATCCGGAAGTCGCGCGCCGTTTGCGCGAGCAGCTCACGCCGGAGATAGAAGCAGTCGAGGCGATGCTCGGGTGCGATCTGGCCAGTTGGAAAGCTAGCAAGGAAACCCTATAGATGGCGGATCAAATGTCAAGATCGGGCAATATTTCGCAAATAAAAGTTAACATAGCTACCACCATTTGTTGACACAGTTGCTTAAGAGCCGTAGCGTGCTAACTTTAGTCGTTAACTGAATTTGTCTTGTTCTTTGGCATGCGTTGTGGATGTAGCGCAGTCGGGACAGCTAGAGGTTGAACGACGATGATCGGGTGGAACGAGAATTGCTGATCAGGTTTGAAAGGGGATGCCTGTGAAATCCTTCAAAGTCGCTATGGTTGCCGCCTGCCCGTTTCCCGCTAACTGGGGAACGCCGGGCGCAATCCGTGAAATGTCGGAGACGCTGGCGGATATGGGACACGAAATCCACATCGTGACCTATCCTTACGGCGAAGACCTCTCGGTAGGCAGGGCCAAGCTCTGGCGCCCGTGGTATTGGCGCAACGGAGCGCAACTGCATTCCGGCCCCTCCTACCAGAAGCTCCTGTTCGACTTCCTGATGATCTTCGAGCTTTGCCGGGTGGTTAGGCGCGAACGAATCGATATCATTCACGCCCACAATTATGAGGGCGTCATCATCGGAATGATCGCCAAACTCTTCACCCGGCGGCCGCTGCTCTACAACGCTGTGAATCTGATGTCCGACGAATTGCCCTCCTCCGGATTCATCCGGCCGAGGTTCCTCGCCCGGGCCATCGCTGGCGTACTCGACTGGTTCGTGCCCAAGTTCCCCGACCATTTCATCGCGATAACCGAGGACCTGCGCCGCGCGATGATTAAGCATGGCGTGCCCGACAGCCGCATCTCCTTCGTGCCCTGCGGCGTGAAGCCCGAAATGTTCGACCGCGCCGATCCCACCGCGCTACGCGAACGCTACGGCGTCGGCGACCGTCCGGTTATTATGTACACCGGCATTACCAGCCCTTTTCAGCGGATCGATTATCTTCTGAAGGCGTTCGCGACGGTCCTCAAAGAGGAGCCGTCGGCCCTTCTGACGGTGGTTAGCCCGCTCGAGCACGATCCCAACTATCCGGCTCACAAGGCGGTCGCCGATTCGCTCGGCGTCTCGCCCAGCGTTATCTGGGTCGAAGGACATACCCTCGAAGAACTGCCCGACTATCTGGCGATGGCTACGGTAACGGTGATTCCGCGCCCCGAGATACCTGGGCACCCGATCAAGCTCCTTAACTATATGGCGGCGCGCAAGCCCACCGTATGCTTCGCCGGGGCGGCCAAGGGCGTCAAGCACATGCAGGAGGTATTGATAGTACCCGACCATGACTGCGAGGCGCTCGGCCAAGGGATCGTGACGCTGTTGCGCGACCCCGCGCTCGCGCGGAAACTGGGTGCGAACGCGCGCGCGACGCTGGTTGCCAGCTTCGACTGGCGAACGCTATGTCATGATGTCGAGACCGCCTATGAAGCGATGACCGGAGGGGCTAGTTCGAGTGCCGTTTTGGAAAATGTAGCTTGAGCGGATCGTCGATGCGAGGTCATTGCGCACCGCGGCAGCGTGGAAATTCCGCTGCTGCGCGGCGCGATGGCGTTTGGCTATTACGGAATTCGGCGAGCCGTTCGCGGCTCCAAACATTAGCACAGAACGGTGGTACGTGATGGCTGAGGGGAAACGAGGATTTACCAGGGACCTAATCGTTGGAATAATCTTGGGCTTGGCGGTCGCCGTCATTGCAATTGCGACGGTTTATCACCTTACTCACACGGTCCAGAGGGACGCCCGCCTGGTAGGACTGCCGCTGCCCGTTCAAACCATACCCGCGACCGTCAGGACGATGCATGAGACAATAGGCGCCAGCGGGACGATTCAGCCCAGCATACCACTGACCATGACGGCAACGGTCGTCGCAAAAGTCCTCGAAGTTCCAGTCGATCTGGGCGAAGTCGTCAAACCGGGCGAACTATTGGTCAGGCTTGATCCGCAACTTTATCAGGCAAGCCTCGTGAGCGCCCGCGAAGCTCTGGATCACGCGACCAAGCAGCTCGCGCGTACCCAGGCTCTCGAGCAGAAGCAGTTCGCCTCCGACGTCCAGGTCGAACAGGCCCGCGACGCCGAAGCGAAGGCGCGTGACGCGCTAATCGCCGCGCAAATAAATCTCGAAAATACCGTCGTGAGGAGCCCTGCCCCGGCGGTCGTGCTGACCCGCGACGTCAACCCCGGCGAATTCACCAAGCTCGATCAGGACCTGATCTCGCTCGGAGTGATCAATCCGGTGATGATGGTTGCCGAAGTGTCCGAAGACAAGCTCGGCGCAGTCTACGTCGGAATGCAGGCACAGGTCGGCACTGACGCTTATCCCGGTGTGACTTTTGACGGCACTGTCGCGAAGATTGATTCACGGATCAATGATTCGACCCGCAGCTTCGGCGCCTATATTCAGCTCGCCAACCCCGACCTGAAGCTCAAAAAAGGTGTCACTGGCTATGCGCGGCTCGAGAGCACCAAGATGGCGCTGTCGGTTCCCAGCACCGCTATCATGAATCCGGTCGGCGATCGCGCCGCCGTGTTCGTGGTCGGCAAGGATCACCGCGCCCATCTGCGTCAGGTCTTGACCGGGGTCTCGGTCGGGGGCATGACCGAAATCCTCAGTGGCGTCCAGGAGGGCGAGCAGGTCGTGACCGTGGGCCAGTACGACCTCCATGACAACGACGCGGTCAACGTGAATCATTACGGTCCGTGGAATGGCTAAGGGGGGACGACTGATGAGAAGTATCCGTTGCGCCGGTGCGACGTTGCTCGCCCTGATGGTCAGCAGCGCTGCTGCCTTCGCAGCGCCGCTAACCTTGCGCGATTGTCTGCTGCAGGCGATCGCAAACAGTCCTCAGCTCGGGCAGGTGCGCCACGACATGCTGGCCGCCAGCAGCGATATCACGAAGGTGCGCGGCACCACCCTTCCCGCCCTCACCGGCAGCCTTCAGGCCTGGGAACTAAACGGCGCTCCGGTTTACCCATGGGCCGTAACTGGCGCCTTCGTACCCGATATCACGGGTCCGACCAGCGCACGCAAAAGCTTTTCCAGCGATGCTCACTGGGATCCCGCATTGATAGAGCAGATCGGCGTAACCTATCCGCTCTATCAATACGGCAGTATTATGGGGCTCAACGATGCGCCGGTGGTTGCTCAGGCGCGCTCGCGATACACGCAGCAGCAGTGGGAGATCCTTCTCGAAGAGCAGAAAGTGGTCCTCGATGTCGTCAATGCCTACGCCTATGCCATCTGGTATCACGATCAGTCCGAGATGGAACAGCAGACGGTCCAGTATGCCCAACGCGAACTGGACATCATGCAGAGCGAGCAGTCGCTCGGCATCAAGCTGCCACAGGATGTGGCGCTGGCCCGTGAGCAACTCCAGGCCGCCCGCGACGCGCTCAGCATATCGCAACAGAATTCGCGCAACGCCGCGCTCCAGCTCGCGAGCCTTATCGGCCAGCCTGGCAACGACAATCTCGAGGTAGCCCGGGTTGAACTGCCAACGCCGCCGCTGCCGCCGCTCAATCAATTCATGCGAAGCGTTATCCCGATTCACCCGGCGCTGCGCGTTCAGGATGCCAACGTCCAGATCGCTCAGGAGCAGATCACGATCAGCCGGGCGGACATTCTGCCCACCGCGAGTCTCACTACTGAGGTTCTTGGCGGCCAGGACCCTGAATACTTCCAGGGCGGACCGCGTCATCGCAGGCCAACCGCGTTCGAATCCTATCTGGAAGTCGACATTCCGATTTGGGACTTCGGTCAAAGACGGGCCGCACTCAACGAGTCCCGGGAAGAGGTCTTCGCCCAGAAGGACAAGGAGCAGGCGATCGAACTCACGCTGCGGACCGCTATCGCTCAGGCTTACAGTGAAATCGGCCAGGTCAACGAGAACCTGAGCTCGCTCGAGGCCGCGCAATTGCAAGCCAGCAACGCTGCCGAGCTCGCCCGCGCGCAGCGTTCGCTCGGCGTCGCCGACGAGCTCACCCTGGTGCAGGCCGAGATCGCGCTGCTGAGCGCCCGCATCACGACTGGCAGTGAAGTTCTGCTCAAGCAGATCAAATACGCCGAGCTGCAAAACCTCTCCGGCGGCTCCTGGCACTGGTTGCAATGAAGCAATCCCAGCGGGTCGTTAAGAACGTCCTCGCCGGGGGACTCTCGACCGCCCTCGGCGGCTTGCTGCAGCTTGGCGCCGTCCTCTATGTCGCACGCCACGTCGCCGTGGCCGAGTTCGGCATCTATTCGTTCATGCTGGCGTTCGCCTTCATCCTCCAGCGCTTCGCCGACTTTGGGATCAGCAGCATCCTGATTCGCGATTTTGCCATCGAGCCCGACCGCATCGGCGACGTGCTCGGCAGTTCGCTTCTGCTCGCCTGGATCGCCACCGTAGGACTCGCGATCCTGATGTACGGCGCGATTCCGCTGTTGCCCTTCAATCACGCCATCGCCCTGATGACCGTGACGATGGGCGTTGCCGGGCTCACGCAGATTCAATGCGGGTTTCATGTCTCGGCGCTGCGTTCGCAGGAGGACAACGAGCTCCAAGGCCTCTCGTTCATCCTCCATAAGGTCGTCCTTTTGATTTTGACCGTCGGCCTGCTCACGTGGCGGCCGACTCTGTGGAGCACCGTCTTCGCTCAGCTCTCCGCCAATCTTTTCCAGTGGTGGCTCTGCCGCTTCATGGTGATCAAGCGGTACGCCTATCCGCGCTTCAGAGTCGACTTGAGGCTTTGGAAATATCTGCTCGTCGAATCCATCCCGGTAGGCGCGGCGGGCGTGGTCCGTCTCCTCTCGGAGCAGGCGGATATACTTATTCTGATAATGCTCACCACGCCCAAAGTGGTCGGACTCTTCGCCGGCTCCTATCGGCTCTCGGCCGGGCTAAGATTTCTGCCCCAGGCGATGGTGCTCGCGGTCTTCCCGATCTATTCGCGGGCCGCCGCCGCTGCCGGCTCACGCGAGGATTTCCAGGACGCTTATGAACGCGGCGTGCGAGGCTTTCTGCTCATCGCTATCCCCGTCGCTCTGTTGTTCCTCTGTCTTCCCGGCCCGATTACCGTCGGACTGCTCGGCAAACGGTATCTGGCCTCGATCGCCGCGACCCGGCTGATGGGAATCGGCGTCTTCCTGCTTTTCCTGGCGAGTCCGTTTCCGTTTCTGCTGACCGCCATCAACGATCAGCGCTTTCTCTTTGTCAGTTGCGTAATCGCGCTGGTGACTCGCGCATCGCTCGATCTCGCGCTCGCGCACACCTTTCTCTTCCTGGCCCCTTGTATCGCGCTCGCCGTTGCCGAAAGCCTGCTGGTCGGTATGTGGATCTGGCGGCTATGGCAACTGGGACACCCCTTGCGGCTCCTCGATTCGGCCTGGCGCATGGGGATTGCCGCGGTCTTGATGGCGGTCGTGCTGCTCGCGCTCAATCATCACTCGCTGCTCTTTCTCGCACCGGTCGCGGCGGTTGCCACGATTGGCTATCTGGCCGTGGCTATCCGGCTCGGCGCAATCTCAGTCGACGATATCGCGCTCGCCCGCGAGGGCATCAAGTTCATCAAGCCGATGATTGACGAGTGGTCGCGCTCGGCGTCGGAACGGAGGGCGTCGTGAAGTGGGTGGTCTTCGCGGTTCTGGTCTTGTGCATGCCGGCCGTCTTGTTCGCATGGCTCGGATGTCCGCTGAGTTCGCCGGTACACGGGTTTTCGTATCATCTTCTGTGGGCCACCCGGATCGGCAAGCATCGCTCGATCGCCTCTTACGGAATGGCCGCCGTGGTTCTAATCGCGCTCGCCGCCTATGGACGCGCGATCGATAGCTTCCGCGTAATCTTTTGGGCCGGCGTCGCGCTTGCGCTGCTCGATCTGGCCGCAGTACTGCAAATTTCCTTCTTCGATCCGGTCCTGTTCAAGCACCTCTGTCAGGAGGAAGCCTGGCTCGAATCAGTAAGCTCTTTTTCGCGCCACAACCTGCTGCCAAACTATGGGGTGACTCCGACGGACTGGCGTTTCATGCCGCTCGATACTCTGTCTCAGCGCGCGGCCACTGGCTGGTTCATGATGGGCATTAGCTGGTACGTCGTACTCGGTATAGCTATCCCATGCATAATCGCGGGATGGATGTTCACACGCCCACGCAAAGCGCGCATGATCATCATCCCCGCGCTCCTTGCCCTCGCCATGGTTTACCTCTTCATCAGGCGCCCGCTGGCGGGAGAAGCGGCGCTGATCGCCGCGGTTCGCGCCGACAGCCACGGTAATCCCGCGCAAGCCGTTGAAGATTACCGGCGCGCGATGCAACTCGATCAGTGGAACGCCCTGCGCATCGACCTGCGCCAGCGCATCGGCGCAATCGACGCCGGCATGGGCCGCACCTCCACCGACGACTATCGCATCTATGCCGCCGAAAACGACGTTGACCTGATGCAGTACGATCGCGCGATCGCGGAATACCAGACCCTGGCGGCGATGGGCGGTCCTGTCGCCTCGCTCGCCCGGGACCGTGCGGTGGACCTGCTGAACAACTTTGGCTTGCGCCTCTACGGAGTCGGCGCATTCGGCGGCGCCGCGAACGCCTGGCAGCGCGCGCTCAATCAAGATCCCAACAACTGGCTGACGGCCTTTTGCCTGACCCGCGCATACTATGTAATCGGCCATTACGACGAATCGGCGCGGATCGCGAAGAATTTTCTTCACGCCAGCGACCCTTCCTATGTGGCCGATATGCATAGCGACCTCGGTGATTCGCTCACCCAGCTGGGCGAATTTAATGAGGGCCACATCAGTTACTATCAGTCTTATATTCTGGATTACGTCTATAACCGCCGTGGGATCGGTTCCCTGGTCGGCCAATAGAGGTTTGCCGCATGTTGCGCCGTCTCAACAGCTATTATTTCAGAACCAGGCGAGGCCACATCTCGCTCGCACTGACGACGCTCGGCGCTCTCGCTCTGGCGCTCTTCATCGGGCGGACCTTCGTCAGTCCGATGCCGCGTCAATATAAGCTCGATTTTGGTAATGCTCAGTGGATCGAAACGCCGAATTCAGCGGCCTCCGCCTACTTCCGCAAGGACCTCTTTATCGGTTCCCCTGTCCAGCAGGCCTGGATTCAGTTCGCCGCGACCGGAAACTACGACATGTTCGTCAATGACGTGCGGGTCGCGCAGAATTCTATCCCGAGCGTGCGCATCACCAACGTTGTCGATGTCAAGCTGGTTCTGTCCCAGGGGCGCAATACGATCGCAGTATATGTCCCCGGCGGCAAATTCGACGGACCGCCGCAAATCCTCGTGCGCGGCTCGTACACCGTCGTCGGCGGCTCCCCAGTCGAGTTCGTCTCCGACTCATCGTGGAAAGTTTCAGGAACTCCGGACGGAATAGTTAACGGCTATTCGTGGTCCTCGCAGGAGCTTGACGATACCGCATGGCTTAACGCGCGGGCCTTGCCGGCAGGCACCGAATTCAGCTCCGTCCAGCGGCTCCCCTTCGATCCGGAGATGATCGAAGCGATGCCCAGCGCGCAGTGGATTTCGGCCCGTATACCGTCCCGGCAAACATCTTTCCTCTATCAGCTCAATCTCCCTGACGGCTCGTCTCAACCTTGGCTTCAGGTAGCCGCTAACGGCCCCTATGACGTCATGGTTAACGGCACGCGGATCGCCGCCCAGCCTAGTCCTGTGACAGCCACCCTCATCGGCCCTCAGACCCCAATATTTCTCGAGCCCTCGACCGTAGTCACCAAGAGCAGCGCACCCGCCGCGACCACCCCCAACAGCACCGAGCCGGGCTCGATTCAACCTTCGGCCACCAACCCAAGGACGCGTCGTCCCAGTGATGAAGGGTACGCCCGGCGCACCGACCCCTCGATGCAGTCGCCGTCGACCCAGTTGTCGGTGCCGCCCATATCGTTGCCAACGGCGGGGATGCCGGGCCTGCTCAGTGTCAGTCCGCCACTCCAGCCCTCGACACCGCAGCTAATCCCATATCCCAATTCGGTCGGCGTCCAGGGCGGCGCACCGGTCCTGCTGGCCTATGACATCAGCGGCTGGACGCACGCCGGAGCCAACTCGATTGTCGTTCGCGTCAATGCCGTCAGCGACACCGCGATGCTCCTCGCTGCAATCCGCTCCGACGGCCAGGGCGAGACACAGGTGTATGGCACCAACGCTGAGGATTGGCGCACCGTAATCTTCGACCCCACAGGCAATCAGCAGCCGCCCGCGATTCCGTTAGTCGTCGGCTCCTATGGCGGCCCGCCGTGGGGACCGCTACCCCAGGTCGTCGCCGATCCGCAGATTCTGCCCGGCAGCATTACCCGCGCGACCCATCAATGGGCAGCAACGATAATCGTCGTGATGTTTTGTGTCTTCGCGCTTTCAATCAGCGCCGCGCTGATCTGCCAGCCGCTCACGGGATGCACGTTCGAGCAGCTTCTCTCTTACGACGCCATCCTTCATCTGCCAATGCTGGCGGCGGCCGCGATACTCCAGTTGCTCGCGTTCGACGTCCGTTTTCCGGTCAACTGGTGTTACTCCTTCGAGATAACTATCGGACTGATCGCGCTCCTGCTGGTCAGCAAGTTGATGTTGCTGTTCGCGCGCCCGGCGACCGCCGACCAGCCCGACCTTGCCCTCGTCAACCGGCCTGCCGGGATGCTTGATCCGGCTCCGTATTGGTTCCTGATCGCGCTTGGCGTCGTCACGGTGGTCGGCCTCATCCTTCGGGCCCACAACCTCACCGCGCTTTCGATCGGCAACGATGAAGGCAACATGGTCCGCTATTCCCGTGGCATCCTGCGCTACGGATTTCCAATAGTGAACAATGGCTCGTTCACCAAGCCGATGACCACCTATGAACTGACCTCGTATCCGCTCGCGCTGTCCTCACTCATCTTTGGTCATACCGAAGCCGCGTACCGGATACCGGCCCTGATTTTTGGCACCCTCACCGTATGGCTGGTCGGATGGGCGGGTTACCGGATGAAGGACTGGCGCGCCGGCCTGGCCGCCGCGGCGATCTATGCTTGCCTGCCCGCGCCAATCCTATGGTCGCGCGACGGCTTCTATCCCTCGCAGGAGGCGTTCTTTGGCCTACTGACCTTCTGGCTCTTCTTCGAAGCGATCCGGACCCGGCCAATCAATCGCCGTTACATGACGCTTGCGTCTATCGCGGCGCTGCTGGCCTACTTTACCTGGGAGGGTTCAGGCTTCATTCTTCCGACCCTCTTCGTCGCGCTTCTGGTCGATCGATGGGGCGAAACCGACTGGATGACCGATTGGCATCTCTGGCGATGCTTCCTCGTCGTTTCTGCCGTAATCCTGATTCAGCTCTGCTACCGCAGCTTATTCACCCTGCCCGATTTCCTCGGCATCATCTACGATTTAAGCGAAGTAACCACCCCGACTACGGTCTTTCTCGAACGGCTGGTCTTTGAGCCGGGCTTTTACGTGCGGCAGTTGCTCCTCTCGGAGAACCAGATTGTATTGACCTTCGCCGCCGCCGCCGGCCTCCTGTTCGCGGTCAACAGCCGCGCGGTCCGCTATCTCACCGTCTCGGTGATCGCACTGGTCTTTTTCTACACTTGCTTCCTCCCTCACTACTCCGGACGCTACTCCTTCAATGGCGTATTCCTGCTGACGCTGGCCGCGTCGGTAAGCTTTTTCGAACTGGCCGATCGCATCAGGTTCGCCGATTTCGGCATTCTTCCGCGCCCAGGCATCTTCAATCGGCTCCAATGGGTGCCCGCGCTCGTGCTCGTACTTCTCATCGGTGCCAACCCGTTCTTCCTGAAACCCTATCGGCTCTCCGCCGATTCGACCTATCCGCCCTACTACGGTCGTCTGGGCCTGCCGTTCAAGCCCGATTCCAGATCTTCAGACAGGTATGTTCTATCGCACGCGGCACCGAACGAACCGATAGTCACTCGCACACCACAAATCTTCGAATTTTACGGTGGAAAGCGCAGACCGGATTACTCAGTGGATACCCTTCTGACCGCGAAGATGTTTTACGATGGAGGCTATTCGCCGCCTCACTTCATCGACAAGTTTCTCGGAATTCCGTCGATCGCCAACCTCGCCCAGCTCCAGGACTTGATGGCCCACTGCAGCCGGATCTGGATAATCCGCGCCGCCACCGGCTCCAAGCTGTTGGATAGCCCGCAGGTCAACGAATTCCTCCAGCATCGGGCCAAGGTGGTCTTTCAATCCGACCTGCAAGAAGTCTGGCTGCTCAACGGCCTGCCGGGTCAGACCGTCGATGGATGCCTCCCGGTCTTTACAAGGTCAACAGCGCGGAATGAGCCCGACTGATCGCCTTGCGCGCCGCTGACGCGATCCGATAAGAGGATGACCCGGCCGCTCCAAGCGATTTCGCCTGCCGGATCTCCTCCAGGCCCTCGCGCAGGCGTTCCCCTTCCTGCATCGCCGCGCGATCGAACAGCGTCGTCGCGTGCCGGTAGAGCTCTACGTCAAAGCGATGGCGTTCGGCGATCATCTCCCGCGTTGCCGGTGCTATCGCATCCCTGCGCGGGCGTTCTCCGGTCACGTTGAATTCGGCGTACTGATTAACCTTCCAGCCAAACCGTATCTTCGCGATCGCGAGCGCCTCGTCGAAGCGCTCCGTCAAACCCACCAGGCTGAAGCGCTCATTGAGATTCCGCATCGCCGCGTGCAGCGTCGATTCGTCGCAGTCGCCGCCAATGAAATTATAGCTGCGGTCGTGGCCGGCGAGCATCTTGGTCTGGACGTTGTGATTGCGCGTGTTGCGCACGAATTCCTCGAGCGTATAGCGCATCGCCGTCGAATGCTGCGGATCCAAACGGCGTGAGCGCATATAGTAGTAGGCGGAAATCGCCCGATCCACCGGGTCCCGAAGCACCGTGATGTAGGTAGCGGGCTTTTCGAGCCGCTCATGCAGGCCAAACGGCATGTGTCCTTTGAAGACCTCGATCTTGCGCAGGCGCGAAACCGGAGTCTTCCAGAGCCGGGAGAAAGACCATTGAAAAAAACTCGGATCGATCGAGAACACCCGCAACGGATTGTATTCCCACTCCATCAAGCGGTTGAGCGTCGTTCCGCCGCACTTCGGGAGATGCAAAAAGATTATGATCTCGTCTCTCTTTCCAGCCTGCGCTTGCACCCGATCCTTCCCCCCATTGATTTCCGCCGTACCAGACATCCTGCCGTTCATGGAGAACAACCCGCCCTTGCGGCGCCTCAGATTATCATGCTTGCGCATCGCAGCCGGATAAAGTTCTCGCGCAGCCATGACACGGTCCTGAAGTATTTCTCCTCGATCGGGTTATGCACCCGTGCCTGGCGGATCTTGGCCACCTCGCCTTCGACTTCCGCCTTGCGCGTCTCGACCGCCCGCTCGAACAGCTTCGTACTATACTTGTAGAGCTCGACGTCGAGATGGTTGTGCTCCGCGATCAAACCCTTGATCGCGTCCGATAGCTTATCCTTGCTCGGTCTTCCGGGGTTCACTCGAAAGTTCGTGTACCGCCTTATCTCCCAGCCATATGCCAGCTTCGCCAGCGCGAGCGATTGCTCGAAGCGCTCGGTAAGTCCGACCAGGCTGAAATAGCGCTCGAGATTCTCTTTCGCGACCTCCAGCGTCGTCGCGTCGCATCTCTCCGCCAGAAAATCGTAATTTTTGATCTGTCCGGCCAAAAGCTTGGTCTGCAGATTCTGCTGCGGATTCTTCGTGATGTACTCTTCCAGAGTCTGCCGTTTCATCTGGTGGTCTTCATACTGATGCTGCCAGCGGCCCTTCCGGTAGTAGTACTCTGAAATCAAACGATCGATCGGATCGCGAACCACGGTCATATATGTCACCGGGCGATCCAGAAACCGATGGATCCCGAACGGCATGTGCCCCCTGAAAACCCGCATCTGCGAAAATTTCGCCATATCCGTCTTGATTAGCTTGTTATAGGACCACCGGTAAAATCGTCCGTCAACGACGAATACGTCGAATAGGCCGTATTCCCATTCGAGCAGCCGATTAAGCGTCGTGCCCCCGCACTTCGGCAAATGAACAAAAATGAGTACCGGCTGTTCCTCAATTCCACGCATGACTTGAAACCTTCGACCCGTCGCGCACGTATCGCTGTTCGTATGTCGCTTCGCGCCAGCCGCCGCCTCTGCCCTGCTCTGAAAGTCGCACCGATCGCGGTAACGGCCCGATGGCAGATTTGCTTTCGTAACCGCGAGGGCTATATCGTTTATGGCCTCGCCCAGGGGTATCGAGCATGAGCCATGCACACAATCTGGATCGTTTTATATTAGTTATTCTTATAGGAGTCATCGCCACCGCTATAACCGCACCCCGCTCATTCGCGGTCGAAGAGAGTCCTGTCGGTGGAGTATACGCTCTTTCCAAGGGCGATGCGCCCATTCCGCAGGTGGTGTTCGATAATCCCAATGTCGACGGCGTCGCCCTCCGGTTCTTCTGGAATACCATCGAGCCCAGCGACGGCGTCTTCAACTGGGCTCCTATCGACGAGGGCATCCAGAACGCCCGCGCCCACGGTAAAAAGGTCGCCCTCAGCATCACCGCCGGAATCCGATCTCCCGCATGGCTCTACGCCGACGGCGCATCCGCCTTCACCTTTACCTGGACCAAGTCGTGGGGACCACCGCCGTGCAGCCAGCAACGGATCCCCATCCCTTGGAATCCCGTCTTCCTCTCCAAGTGGCAGGCTTTCGTCCAGGCTCTCGGCGCGCGATATAACTCGAATCCGGCCGTCACTATCGTTAAGCTGACCGGCCTGAACACCGCCTCCGAAGAGACCAACCTGCCGCGTAATCAGACCCGTCAACCTGAACAGGCGCGCATCAGAACCTGCGCGGAGAGCGACTCAGATGCTGAATGGGAACAGGTCGGCTACTCCCCCAACAAAGTCCTCGGCGCCTGGCGAACCATCATTTCCGCCTGGGCGCAGGCCCTTACCAATAAGAAGCTGGCTTTGATGATAACGCCCGCAGGTTTCCCGTCAATGGGCGGCGGCTTCGGCTCAATGGCCGGTGGTTTCGGCCGCAGACAATCGGCCAGCTCCCGACTAGTGAACCAAATCATTCAAGAGAGCGCAAATACGCTTGGAGACAGATTTATCGTTCAAAACAACGGACTATCAGCGAAATGGAATTGGACTCCCAAAATGCAAGTCAATTTTGGCTATCAGATGCTGTGGAGCGTCAGCGGCGATTCAAGATGCAGAATGAATCACTTCGAGGCGCCCTGCGATCCCCATCAAGTCCTGCAGGCCGCACTCAGCCGAGGCGTCGACGCCGGCGCCACGTATATCGAAGTTTACATCCCTGACTTGCTTAACCCGCAGATGCAGGACGTACTCGCGCAGGCTCACGCGAGCCTCGCAAATCGCTGAAACATCAGGAACCGCCAAGAATGAGGTCCGGCGAAGCCTTATTAAGCCTCTCGCCGGACCGATCCTTACTTACGCTATCAGCTATCGCCCTTGACTCGCGACGGCCTTTCGCGAGCGTTACTGTTTCATCGCGCGGACCAGAATCGCCGCAATCTCCGGCCGCGTGTATTCGGGTGGCGGCGCCTGTCCCTGCCGCAACATCTCCCGAACCTTCGTGCCCGAAAGCAGCAGCCTATCCTGATCTTCGTGGGGACAGGTCTTGTACGAGGCCATGCCGCCGCAGTGCTTGCAGTAGAAGGTGTTCTCGAAGCAGAGCGGCGTGATGCCCATCTCCGACGGCTCGAAGCGATCAAACAGCTTCTGCGCATCGTAGGTCCCATAGTAATTACCGACGCCCGCGTGATCGCGCCCCACGATAAAATGAGTGCATCCGTAGTTGCGCCGCATTATCGCGTGCAGTATCGCCTCGCGAGGCCCGCCGTAACGCATGTGCGCCGGCAGAACCGAAAGCATCGCGCGGTCCTTTGGATAATAGAGCGCGAGCAGCACCTCGTAGGTCTCCATCCGCACCACCGCCGGGACGTCATCGCCCTTGGTCTCGCCAACCAGCGGATGAAGCATCAGGCCGTCGCAGATTTCGAGCGCCGCCTTCTGGATATACTCGTGCGCGCGATGGGTCGGGTTGCGCGTTTGAAACGCGACCACTTTCTTCCATCCGCGCTTCACAAATTCCGCTCGGGTCTGCCGCGGCGTCAGCCGATACGCGAGAAACGTTCGTCCCGGTATCTCGTCGAACAGCACGACCTTCCCGCCCACGCACCACGGCGGCATCGAGATGACATTCTTGACCCCCGGATGTGCTTCGTCACCGGTGCCGAAAACCGCCTCCGCCTCGCGCTTCCGATCGACCTTATAGACGTCCTCGACCGACAGAATCGCGATCGGCGCGCCGCCTTCCGGTGCGAGCGCGACGTCCTGCCCGCGTTTGAGCTTCGACGCCTGCTCCTCGGTAACGCCCAGGGTTATCGGAATCGACCACGGCACGCCCGACGCAAGCCGCATCTCGTCGCGGCTGCGCTTGTAGTCCGCCTCGTTCATGAAGCCGGTGAGCGGTGAGAACGCGCCCTCGGAGAGCATCTCCAGATCTGCCAGGTCGCGCCCGGTCAGTTCGATGGTCGCGCCCAAGCCTTTCGCGCGCGCCGCCAATGCCTTGCGCTCCGCGGCCGGCGCCCACAGATCGACCAGTTCCCCGCCACCGTGAGCCCGTATCGTTTCGCCCGCTGAACTCATCGTGATGCTCCACTTTTGCGCGGGACAAAGTCCAACTCTTCCAGATGCGACAAGAGCCGATTTGCGCTCTCTTCGATTGTTTCCTTATCGCTCTCGATTACCAGCTCGGCATTAAGCGGCTCTTCATAAGGGTCCGACACGCCGGTGAAGCCCTTGAGCTCTCCCGCAAGCGCCTTCTTATAGAGTCCCTTCACGTCGCGCTCGACGAGTTTGTCGATCGAACACTTGACGAAAACCTCGAAAAACTTGTCGTGCCAGCTCCTGACTTCGTCGCGCGCCTCGCGATAGGGCGAGATAGCCGCCGCAATCGCAACCACGCCATTGCGCGCCAGCAACTTGCTCACGAAACCAATCCGCCGGATGTTCGTGTCGCGGTCTTCCTTGGAAAAGCCCAGGCCCTTCGAGAGATGCGTGCGCACCTCGTCGCCGTCGAGAATCTCGACCGGCAGCCCGCGCTCTCTCAACTCCTCGGAAACTCGATGCGCCAAGGTCGATTTTCCCGAGCCGGACAGGCCTGTAAACCAGAGTGTGAACCCTTCCACCATAGTGCTATACGCGACGCTCCTGCTTTCTTATCAGCATTGAATCTCATTAGGCTAAACTAGATATCGGCCCTTCGCAAGCCGCTTTCCCCTTTCAATCCTGGGAAGCTCCCCGCCAGATCGCACGCCTGCGGCTCCATACCTCTCCTCCTCGTTCCCGTGCTTCGATTCGAAACGGTCCTGATTCTGAGACACTCCGCATCCGCCGCGCAGTTGCGCCACCTTCATCTGTCTCATTCCCCGTCACAAGCGTGAACTTCGCCCATCATAGACAAGCTCCGGCGATCCCCCCTTCGTGGCATTCCGGTTGCTCTACTCATTATTGAAGTTTCACCCTTCGCTACGAGACCTGGGCATATGAAAAACTACAAGTCGATTGTTACTCTTTCACTCCTGATCCTCGGATACGCCGTCGCCGTCCAGGCCGCTTCGTTCAATCCTCAACAGTTTGCGACTTTCACACCTCATGCGACTTCTTCACCTTCTCCATCCAGCAGCTCGCCTGGTGGCCTCTATGTGCTGCTGGGTAACGACGAAGCAGCTATTCCACCTCGCGCACTGGCTAATCCTAGTGTGGACGGAATCGCACTGCGTTTTTCGTGGCGGGCTTTGGAAACGGCCGATGGTGTTTTCAACTGGACCCCTCTCGATACCATGATCGCGGAGGCGGCGCTGGCGGGTAAAAAAGTCTCTCTCTCCGTGCAAGCGGGCTATCTGACTCCCGCATGGCTATACAGCGAGGGCGTACAGAGTATCCGCTTCGTCTGGGACCAGCCATCCGGCCCCGCAATATGCACGGTGCAGACGATGCCGGTGCCCTGGGATCCAACCTTCCTCCAGAAATGGACGGCCTTTGTGCAGGCTTTTGGCGTGCGCTACAATTCGAATCCTGCGGTCGCTCAGGTAAAGCTGACTGGTCTGAATTCCAAAACCCAGGAGACCTTTCTTCCGATCGCAAACGGCGGTCCGATAAATAATGGCCAGTGCAACAGTTATAACGATATCGCGTCCTGGCAGGCGGCCGGCTACACCAGCATCAAGGTCGAAGCGGCCTGGCAGCGCATCGCCGCCTCCTTTGCGGCCTCGTTTCCCTCCAAGCCGCTGACTGCGATGCTGGTGCCCGGAGGCTTTCCCCCTCTCGACGCCAGCGGAAATCCGATAGTTGGGCAGCCGACCGACTATCAGGTCAGCAAGGACATCATAGCCACCGGTCTGGCCACCCTCGGAACCGCCTTCATCGCGCAGAATAATGGCCTCTCCAGCACCTGGGTTTGGAAACCCCTCACGCAGCTTTCAAAGCACACCACGGTCGGATTCCAGACCGTGGGCGTGATGGGTAACAAGCTCGCGGCTACGGTCAAGCTTGGCCTGGCGTCCGGCGGCCGCTTTCTCGAAATCTACTTCACCGACGTCGCGAATCCGAGCCTGCAAGCGACCTTGGCCGCGGCACATCAGAGCCTGCTCGCCGTCAACTAAGCCACGGGATCGCGGCGGATTCCTCCCCGCCCGCGGCGGGGCTTTCGGACGGCACTCAACTGAAATGCCGGCCCCAAACGGGACCGGCCCTTTGTTGTATCTTCGGAGAGTGATTGCGGCTTCAGTTAACCGAGGCGCGCCGCCGGGCCATCAGGCCCTCGATGTCGAAATTGAAAACCCGCGCCGCATTGAGTCCAAGGATTTTTGCGCGCTGCGCATTAGTCAGATGGCCCATCTGGCGTTCGATTGCCTGCACGGAATGCGGCCAGCTTCCCTCATGATGCGGATAGTCATTCGCCCATAGGAAATTATTCACCAGATCGTATTTGACCGCGAGATCCAAACCTACCCGGTCTTCCTGGAACGAGGCGAATGAGTTGGAGCGAAAATACTCACTCGGAAGCCGCTTGAGCTTGGGAAAAGCCCACATGTGATGTTTGTGGTAGGCCTCGTCCATGGTATCGAGCGCCCACGCGACCCATCCGATGCCGGACTCGATGGCTCCGAATTTGAGCTTTGGAAAGCGCTCGACCACGCCCGAACCGCACAGGTTGGCGATCGGCTCGATGGTCGGGACCAGCGAATGCGACACATAATTGATTACCGCGCCGCCGTCCTTGCGCGCCGCGCGCGGGTCGCGTCCGGTCGAAACGTGAAAGGTGATTGGAAGGTCCGCTTCCTGGATTACCGCCCACATCGGATCGAAGGCAGCCAGGTTGTAATTTAGATGGCGGGCGTCGTGCGCGCCGAAGATTGGCTTGCACGGCAGCGTCAGGCCGCGAAAGCCGAGCTTGGCGCCCCGCTGGATCTCCTCGATCGCCGCGGCAACATCGGCGGTTGCGATTGCCGCCATCGGCGACATCCGGTCGTTGTACGCCCCGAACAGCTCCCACGCCCAGTCGTTGTAGACCCGGCACTGCGCCTCGGCGAAGCTATGGTCCAGCGTCGCCCACATCGTCAGCCCCTTGTTGGGGAAGATTATCTCCGCGTCAACGCCGTCGCGCGCCATGTCCCTGAGCCGTTCGACCGGATCGGCGCCCGACCGCGAGCGCATCTTGTCCTCGCCCTCGAGATTGGAGTCGAGCAGGCGCGACCGCGCCCAACCCTCGGAAATCTGCCATTTGACGCCGTTGTCGTCGGTCTCGATATGCGGCAGGCGATCGCGATACTTCGCGTCGATCCGCTCGTACCAGAGATTGGACGGCTCATTGCAATGGCAATCGGCCGAGATCATCAGGTAGTGGCCGGGATCGCCGGGGTTCGCCGTGCGTTCCCACCCGGTATGACCGGGCGTCTCGAGCCGCCATAGGTTAGGCTCGTTGATTGACTGAATTTCCTCGGGCATGTTTTGTGCTCTCCTTTGGCTCGGGCGGGCGTCGCTTCGGCGCGATCGTCTTGAGCCCTGCCCTGCCGGAAAATATTTTGCCTAATCGCGACTATATATTCGCTGATCGGACCGGTTTGCGGCAAGCACCGTCGCCAAGGCCGCTCCGGATTCGCGCAGATCATCGTCAGGTCCGTCGAAAAAGTAGTAGATCAGAGCCATTCCATGGATGTTCGGGGGAAAGATGTGGTCCGACAAGCTGGTTAGCGCGATTCTGGAGCGAAGCTACTCGAAGGGATGGCCGGAGAGATTCAAGGCAGGATTCGAAGCCCTCTTCGGTGCAGACGGAGGCCGTTATCCGGAAAGCGCCCGACGCGTCGTGGCTCTGCGCGCTCCGGCCCCTTCGCAAGACAGCGAGGGAATCGTTCCGTTCGGGGCGCTGATTCATCCGAACAACCCCAATTCCGGAGCGTACGGTGGAACATCGTTCGCTGTTTTCCCCGGCGAAGACGCGCCATGTCTGATCTCATTAGTCGTCGGGACCGGTGGCCTTGCGCCGGACGAAGCCATTTTGGGGCGTCCCGGACACGCACGGAAGGCAGCGGCGATTTGCAAATGGCTGAACGGCGGGCAACAAAAACTCGTCGCGTGGTCGAAGCACGACCCTACTCGACTCGATCAAAGCGTGCCTCAAAAAATCGCCGAGGATTTTGCGCAGTACTCGGCGGCAATAGCCAGGTATGGCAACGTTCTCTACGCGATCTATACGCCTGGTTCCGATCTGCGCCAGACCTCGGAAGCGCTGACCGCCTTTCTGGATTTGATGTTTGAGGAGCGCGGCGTCCGTCCGCTCGCGCGCTTCGAGTCGGAAGCCCATGAGATCCGGACGCGCTGGTTCCATCATTTGATGCCTGAAGTCTCAAACGCCGATGTCGCTCAGCTCCTGAACGAACGGCATTACGTGATTCTGCAAGGGCCGCCAGGAACCGGCAAAACTCACATGGCACGCGAGTTGATCAAGACGGAATATCAGGGGCGCGGCAAAACAATTCAATTTCACGCCAACACGACTTACGAAAACTTCGTCGGCGGACTGGCGCCGATATCCTCATCCGAAGGCCTCGGATTTCAATTTGCACCACGCAAGGGCTTCCTGATTGAAGCCGCAGAACAGGCCCGCAACTCCGGCGGAAAATATCTGCTTCATATCGACGAAATAAATCGCGCCGATCTGTCGAAGGTCCTGGGCGAGGCGATCTATCTGCTTGAGCCCGATGATCTTGAGAAGCGCGTAATCGGGTTGCCCTACAAGTTTGAACCACCGACCGGAGAGCAGCTCTCGTTGCCCGACAACCTGCACATACTCGGCACCATGAACACCTCCGACCGCAGTCTTGCGATCCTGGAAATTGCGATCAGACGCCGATTCGCATTCGCCCGGCTCTGGCCGCAAGTCTCAGTCGTCGAGCGCGAAGGCTGCGATCTCATGAAACAGGCGTTCCAAAGTCTGCTTACCATTTTCGTCGATCACTCGACTGAAGATGCGATGGACCTGGTTCCGGGGCATTCGTATTTTCTGGAATCGAATGAGCACAAAGCGCGCAGGCGACTCGAGACGACACTGAAGCCGCTGCTTCAGGACTATTTGAACCAGGGCTACGTCTCATCATTCGCTGAGGCCGTGCGCTCCTACGTGCAATGGATCGATTCGCTGTGAGCCCCGCCGCAAAAATGATCCGCGGTCGACGACGACAAAAGGCCTATCCGATTTCAACGCCTGCGATTCATCTCGAAAATCGATGCTTCGAGGCGAACGACTCTGTCGTGACGCGGCTCCCCGCGCGGTTCTTGCTTCGAGGCCAGCCTTCGCGCGATCCTGCGTCGCAGATCGCCCGCCTCGCTGATCAGTTCGTCGATTTGAATCATGATGCATTCCGCCAACTGAACTTAGTCGTTGAACCTCATTATCGAGACTCGACAATCGAACTGGATATTCATGCCGGTATCCGCGTCGGCGCAATTCCACTGATTTCTCCTACCAGCGGGCGGCACGATTACGGATTGGTGGTTCGGCCGCGCTTCGACTGGCCCGGAATCGGCCCTATTCTCGGCGCTACCGGCTGGCGAGTGATTCCCGCACCGCTTTCGATGCCGCTCTTGCCGCGCTCGGAGCGCCGTGTGCCACCGTGGCTGCTTTCAACGATCGTGTTGTTCCGGTTGAAAGGTCTTCTCGACCAATTGGAGCGCCGCTTCGAGATCATAGCCGAAGAACGCTCATCACCGCGGGGCACGATTGACTGGAGCCGATACCTACATAAGCAAATCAGCCGCGCGCGATTCCTCGATGTTCCGTGCAGGTTTCCCGAGCTTCAGGAGAATCGGGACTTAAGGGCTGCGATCCGCTTCGCATTGGAGAAACAATTACAGTCGCTTGAATCGCAGCGCATCGCTGGCTCCTTTGTGCGCGAGCTGATCGAAATGTGCCGCGGTCTGATCGATCAAGTTCGCGACGTCGCTCCACGCGAACCGCTGCCGACGACATTCCAGGCCTGGCAACAGAGCGCGTTGCGCACGGATGTGTTCCGTCGCGGTCTCGAGGCGATCGAGTGGACGGTTCAGGAGCGAGGCCTTGCGGGCCTCAGCGATCTCGAGGGGTTGCCTTGGGCGATGTCGATGGAGCAATTCTTCGAGGCCTGGGTCGAGACACTCATGTCACATGTTGTCCGTCGAATCGGCGGCACAATGCGCAGCGGCCGCGAGCGTCAGACGGTCGTGCCGATCAACTGGGAGCCGCCCTACCTCGGCTCTCAGAAGTCCCTGATTCCCGACCTCGTCATCGAGCGCGACGACACCGCGGTAATCGTCGATGCAAAATACAAGGATCACTGGGAAGAGATGCAGGCGCGCCGATGGACCGATTTGGAAGAGGAACTTCGCGAGCGTCATCGTGCCGACCTGCTGCAGGTGCTTGCCTACTCGACCGTCGCACGGAAGCCCAAGGTTCTGGTTTGTCTTGCCTATCCATGTAGCGAAGAGCGCTGGCGATCGCTTCATGCTCGCGGTCTATTGATCCATCGCGCGTCGCTACCTCACACAGAGCGACGCATTGAACTGGCCCTAGTCGCGTTTCCGCTTTCGACGCGCGTCGTATCCGAAGTCGTCAGCCTGATGGAGGAAGAGATTCGCCGCGTATCAACCTAGCGACGACATCCGAATTATCCGCTGCGGGCGACGCCTTCGTCCGCGGCGTCCGCACCGTCAGCGCCGATTTTTTCTCTGATCATCTCGAGATGCGCGATCCACTTGGCGTCCTGGCCGGGCTCGTCTTCAGGCCGATATTGCCCGTTTCTCAGTGCCCGTGATTTCGTCTCGAGCGCATAATAGATCTCGCACCAATCGTCTCGCGTCAGACAGATCATGCTCTTCCCCACTTACTTGTTGGGTTTGCGCAGCATCATCGCGGACCGCCGGCATTGCATCACGATCTCGCCGCGCTGATTCTTGGCGCGATGCTCGAAGATGACGATACCCCAGTCCGGACGCGACTTCGACGGCCGGATCTCCATGGTCTCGGTCTCGGCGTAGAGCGTATCGCCGATAAACACCGGCTTGGGAAATACTACTTTCTCGAAGCCGAGATTACCCACTGTCGTGCCGAGCGTCAGATCGCCCACTGACAGTCCGACCGCAAGGCCGAGCGTAAAGATGCTGTTCACGAGCCGCTGGCCGAATTCGGTCTTCGAGGCGAACTCGGAATCCAGATGGAGCGGCTGCGGATTCATCGTCATGACGGTCATCATGAGATTGTCAGTCTCGGTTATCGTGCGGCCCGGCTGATGCTGAATGACTTCGCCGATCTTGAACTCCTCGAAATACTTGCCCATCTTCGATTCTCCTCGATGATCGTTAAAACGGCGGCGCCCCGATAACCGGAGACGCCGCCGTTTTCCTGATTCACTTGCGCGCTATCAGACGAGAGCCGCGCACTCTATGCGGCGCGCGCACTCAGTTCGGCTGGTTCGACCAGCGGCGCCGTATTCCACTTTTTGAGCTCGGGCAGCACGTTTTTCGCAAAGCATTTCAGGCTGCCTTCGACCAGGTCGAACGGCATGCCCGCGTAGCTAAAATTGAACATGAAGCCGTTGGCGTCGATGGTGTCCTTGATATACGCGAGCTTCTCGAGCACCTGGTCGGGCGTGCCCCACGGCATCAGCTTGGCGAAGTCCGCCGCCGCGCCATCCAACCCGTGCTTGGCAATGAACTTGCCGACGTGGCTATAGAACTCGTAGCCCTTGTACGAGCCGAACTGCTGCGAAGTCATCTCGTAGTGCTTCATCGCGGTGTGGTAATACGCACTGATGTGCTTCATCGCGAGGTCTTCGGCGCGATGCTTGTCCTCGTCGACGAAGATAAACCCTCCGCACAGCGGCTTCGGCCGCGGCTTGCCCGGATTAACCTCGTCCCACACCTTGTGGTAGATCGCGAAGTCCTGCTTGACCACATCCCAGGGCTTCTGCGGAATCACCAGCAGTCCCACGCCGAGCTTCGCCATTATCGGCATCGATTCGGGCGATACCGCGGCGGCATAGGTGCGGCCCTTGAACGAGCGCGACGGGGCGGGACGGATATCGCGCCGCGGCTGATTGGTGTGGCGTCCGCCTTCCATATAGCCATTCTCGAGGGCATTCAGGATCAGGTCGGCGTATTCGACGAAGAGGTTGCGGCCCTCATTTTGATCGAGGCGGAAACCCTCGTACTCGACCCGCGCGAGTCCGCGGCCGAGTCCCAGGATGAAGCGGCCATTCGACACGTGGTCGAGCAGCGAAATCTGTTCGGCGACGCGGATCGGATCGTGCCACGGCAACACCACGACCATCGAGCCGAGCTTCACATGGCGCGTGCGTCCGGCCATGTAGGAAAGAAACTGGAGCACGTCGGGACACATCGTGTAGTCGGTGAAGTGATGCTCGACACCCCATATCGAGTCGAATCCGAGCGGCTCCACCATCTCGCCCAGGCGCAATTCCTGGCGGTAGACTTCGGCGTCTGAAATAGCATTGTTGGGATTCTGAAACGCGAATCCATATCCTACGTGCATAGCTGTTTCCTCCTCTGAGTCCGGGTCGCCTGGCGTGCGGTCGATTTCCGGCTATTAACTGAACCTTAGCGCAGTCGCCGCATCAATATCCACCGGATCCGGCGTCTTACAGCGACCCGCAAACAGCATCGGCGCGACCGCTAATTCTTCAAATTCGTTAGATTCGCAAAAAAGTCCAGCGCCTCTGGATTCGCGGCCGCCTCGCGATTGTCGACCGCGATTCCATTGCTGATGTTGCGCACCGCGAGTTCCATCAGCTTGCCGTTGCGGGTGCGCGGGATATCGGGGACCTGGACTATCCGGGCCGGGACGTGGCGCGGCGTCAGATTGCGGCGGATACGATCGCGAATGCGTTGCTGAAGAGCGTCGTCAAGCGCGACGCCATCGCGGAGACGAACGAAAAGCAAAACGCGGACGTCGTTATCCCATTCCTGGCCGATCGCGAGACTCTCGACGACCTCGTCGAGTTGCTCGACCTGGCGATAAATCTCGGCGGTGCCAATCCGGACGCCGCCGGGATTGAGCGTCGCGTCGGAGCGGCCGTGGATGATCATGCCGTCGTGCTCGGTGAGTTCGGCGAAATCGCCGTGGCACCAGACGCCGGGGAAGCGCTCGAAATAGGCGGCGCGATATTTCGCACCGTCCGGGTCGTTCCAGAATCCAACCGGCATGGTCGGGAACGGCGCGGTGCAGACCAGCTCGCCCTTGCGGCCGCGAATGGATTCGCCGTTCTCGTCCCACACCTCGACGCGCATCCCAAGTCCGCGGCACTGCAGCTCGCCGCGCCAGACCGGCCCGATCGGATTTCCCAGCGCGAAGCATGAGACCAAGTCGGTGCCGCCCGAAATCGACGACAGGCACACGTCGCGCTTGACGCTCGCGTATACGTAGTCGAAACCTTCGGGCGCGAGCGGCGATCCGGTCGAGCAGATCGTCCTGAGCGCATCGAGGCGATGAGTCCGCGCGGGTTCGACGCCGGCCTTATGGGCGGCATCAATGAACTTGGCCGACGTGCCGAACATCGTGATCGCTTCGGCGTCGGCAAGATCGAACAGCACGTCAGGTCCCGGATGAAACGGCGAGCCGTCGTAGAGGATTATCGCGGCGTCGGAGGCGAGCGCGCTGACTAGCCAGTTCCACATCATCCATCCGCATGTAGTGAAGTAGAAGACGCGGTCGCCGGAGTGGATATCGGTATGGAGCTGATGCTCCTTGAGATGCTGGAGCAGAACGCCGCCGGCGCGATGGACGATGCATTTGGGCGGCCCGGTGGTGCCCGACGAATAGAGTATGTAGAGCGGATGGTCGAACGGGAGCGGCGTGAAATCTATTTCGCGCGGCGCGAACGGAGCGATGAAGTTATCCAACGAGACCGCGCGAGGATGCGCCAGATCGGAAATCGCACCGATGTAATCCGCAACAACGATCCGCTCTGCACTCGGGAGGCGCGCGGCGATCGCGGGAAGCTTGTCGAGCGTCGCGAAGGTCTTGCCGGCGTAAAAGTATCCGTCGGAGATGAAGAGCACTCGCGGCTCGATCTGGCCGAAGCGATCGACCACGCCTTCGACGCCGAAGTCGGGCGAGCATGACGACCAGATAGCACCAATGCTCGATGCGGCGAGCGCCGCGATTACGGCCTCGGGCATGTTCGGGATGAAGCCGCCGACGCGATCGCCAGACCTGACTCCGGCGGCGACCAGCGCCTGCGCCGTGCGCGATACCAGATCGTACAGTTGGCGGCGGCTGACTCGGCGCCGCACGCGCTCCTCGCCCCAAAAGACGATCGCGTCGGAGTCGTCGCGCCGCTTGAGACAGTTGGCGGCGTAGTTGAGCCGCGCCTCGGGAAACCATCGCGCACCCGGCATCCGGTCGCCGTCGCGCAAGATGGTATCGCCGCGATCGCCGATTACGCCCGAAAAGTCCCAGACCGCGCTCCAGAACTCCGCGCGATTTTCGATCGACCATCGGTAGAGCGCCGCGTAATCCGCAATCGCGATACGGTGGCGATGCTCGAGCCATCGCATGAACGCGGTCATCCGCGCCGCGGCGATCCGCTCCGCCGAGGGCTCCCATAGCCTTTCGTTCATCGCGCCGGCACCGCTCTCAGCCTTCGACCGCGCGCGCCGTCTCAGAGCCGATGCATGATTTCGTCACGGAACCGTTCCATCTGAGGCGCGTCGAGCGCGCGCAGCGGCAGTCCGGCCAGCGTCCGTTCGACGCCGAGTTCGGCCAGGCGGCGCACATCGTCGAGCGTTAGCGGCGCGCCGGTGCGAAGGCTCAGCGTAACCTCGACGGGCTTGGTGCGCTGGCGTTCGCGTTCGAGCTCGCGGAGCCGCGCGATAAGGGTGCGCGCCTGTTCGAGGCTGTGCGCGATCCCGTACCATCCGTCGCCGATCCGCACCGCACGCTTGAGCGCCGAGTCGGAAGTGCCGCCGAAAACGATTGGCGGATACGGCTTCTGTACCGGATGGGGCATGAATCCGATGCCCTCCACGGCGATCGTCTTGCCCTTGTAGACGGGATCGCTCTTGGTCCACAGCTCGATCATCAACTCGAGATACTCGCGGGTGCGGAGCGCGCGATCCTCGAACTTCATGCCGAGCACGGCGAACTCCTCGACGAACCATCCGATCCCGACGCCAAAAGTGAAGCGCCCGTTGCTCAGCACGTCGAGCGTCGCGACCGCCTTGGCGGTGGCGAAAGCGTTGCGCATCGGCAGGACAAAGATTCCCGTGGCGAGGCGGATTTTGCTGGTGACGGCGGCGGCGTACGCCAGCATCAGCATCGGATCATGAAAGGGCGCGTCGGGCGGCACCGGGAAGCGGCCGTCGGCGGTGTAGGGATACCGCGACTCGTATCGCACCGGAATCACCATGTGATCGGCGATCCAGGCCGATTCGAAGCCGAGTTCCTCGGCCTTGCGCAAATCCGCGGCCATCGCCTCGCCCTGAACCTTCGTGATGAATGTCCCGAACTTCATGCGCCCTAACCTCCCTTGCGAAAGATTGCCCGATGAAAAAGTCCGAGCCCTTATCCGCGCCGATGCGCGGCGTGAGCGGCGCGCTCGAGTGATTCGCGAAACTGTGGCGCCGCGACCGCGATCAGGCGCCGCGCGCGTTCGTCGAGCGGCTGTCCGCGCAACTCGGCGACGCCGTATTCGGTCACGATTACGTCCACATCGGCGCGCGAGGTCGTCACGACGGGCTCCGACAGCGCCGGCACCACACGATTAATCTTACCGCCGCGCGCAGTCGCCGCGAGCGCGATTATCGAGCGTCCGCCGCGCGACAGCTTGGCGCTGCGCACGTAGTCAACCTGGCCGCCAACGCTGCCGATATAGCCGCCCGAAGCGACTTCGGCATTCACCTGGCCGCTTAAGTCAACTTCGATCGCCGAGTTGAACGAAAAGAATTTGTCGATCGTGGCGATCATCGCGATGTTGTGCGTGTAGGTCACCGGCTTGAGCATCACGGCCGGGTTGAGATGGCAGAAATCATAGAGGCGGCGGGTGCCGAGCAGCGCGCCGGTCACAGAGATACCGCGGTCGAAGGGTTTGGTCTCGTTGGTAACGGCGCCGGATTCGATAAGGCCAACCACGCTGTCACAAAGCATCCCGGAGTGGAGGCCGAGGCGGCGATGGCCGTGCAGCGCGTCGAGAATGGCGCTCGGCACGGTGCCGATTCCGATCTGGATCGTCGCCCCTTCCGGCACCAGCTCGGCGACCCGTCTTGCGAGGACTCGCTCGGTTTCGACCGGTTCGCGAATCGGATGGGTGACCGGCTCGCGGACGGTGCGCACGACGTAATCGACCTTCGAGAAATCGAGCGGCGCATCGCCATAGGTCCATGGGACGCGCTCGTTGACCTCGGCAATTACGGTGTGCGCGCCGCGCATCGCGATTTTCAAATAGTCATTGATGAGGCCCATGCTGTGCTCGCCGCCGGGACCGGGCGGGCTCAGATGAAGAAAGACGACATTGCCGCGAATCAACCCTGAATCGAAAAAGCCCGCCAGCTCGGAGAGGTGAGTTGGCATGAGGCGCAGCACGCCGGCTTCGGCGAGCCGCCGATGGGTTCCGACCGCGCCGGTGCCGATGAATTCGATCGCGTCGGCGTGCTCAGGGGCCAGCGTTTCGCTGTAGGACGATCCCAGAAAAACGCGGAAGCGGCCGATCCGATGGCGTTGCGCGACCATCAGTTCGGTCAATGTGCGCGGCTCGCCGGAGCCGTGACCAAAGACGACGGTGTCGCCGGGCCTGATTATCGAGGCGAGATCGAGTTCGTCAGCTCTGACTTCCTTAGGCATGGCCGAGAACGTGGCAGATTTTTTCGCCGTTCACCAGTTGTTTCGCCACGTATCCGCGCGTAACCGCGTAACCGGTTACTGATGAGCGGTTAGCCGCGCTCGGCTAGCGCAATGAGTTCGAGGGCGTCGCCGGGCGCGGCGCACCGCTGGAGATCGCTCTCAGATGGCGTTCGGGGCGCCGCGGCGCAACCGCGCGCCGTATCGCCGCGCGCTCCGGAAGCTTGCTGCGATAATCGACGCGGTCGTCGTCCCTAATCAGCATCAGGAAAAACACATTCGCGATTATTATCTTGCTGAGGCCGACGACCGAGATCATCACGGCGATCAGCACCCAGATCATCGCGTCGGGTCCAATCGCGCCGGTCTCGGCACCGAGACCAAGAAGGCCCATCGCAAGCACGATTATGACGCCCATCCCGATCGACGCGGGCATCATCGACTTGCGCCAGAAGCCCTCGGCAGACCATCGCGCCGCGCGCGCCCCATCCGCCGAGGCGGCGGCCGAGCCTACCGGGCGGCGATTCGGGGCTCTTTTTCGACTAAACGGGACGACAGTGGCCATTTTTGGCGTCTCGGCGATTCGGTGGTTACTCGTCGTTAGGCAGGGCCGCTTTGAACGTTTAGGCGCATCGAATTCCGTTCACATCGAGGTTCTCTAGCTTATGCTCTTGCGCTCGACCACAAGCAACAAGGCCGATGATCGCGGGTGTTAGCGGCGCGATTCCGCGTCCGCGCGGGCGCAAGAATTGATCGCCGCGCGAGTATCGGCGCAGACCGGCGGGCCGATGCGGGTGGGCGATCGGCACAAATTTGGCCCGCCAAAAACGCGACCGGAGACGCGCGCCGATGTGGAGTTAGTTGCGGCTCGCGAATCGCTGCGCGCAAAGAGCAACCCGGGGCGGATTCTGACCACTCGCCGGATGCGTGCGCCGCTGCGGTCCGGGATTTGCCTAAACAGCGGATACACGCGAGAGACAACTATGGGATCGATGGTGGAGACTGAATATCCGGCTCGGCGGCAACGCCCGCCCAGCGAGCGCGAAACAGCGCGCGAAACGAGCAAGAAAAGCGTCCGTCCGAGTTGTCAGGCGCTAACTGTCAGCGCGACGGGCCGAATAATCGATTTCGGCGCGTCTGACGGCGCTTTGATTGGCGTTGCCGGGGAGAAACTTTTGGGGTCGGCACTGCGCGGCTATTTCGCCTTTCCGGAACGGATCGACGCGATGCTGGCCGATCTGTTCAAGGCCGAATGGAAAGGCGCGCAGGTTTTCGACCTCAAGCGCGAAAGCGCAGGCGCCGGCGCGGTGGTGATCGACGGGGTGATGCTGAATCGGGCCCGCCGCGGCGGACGAGTAGCGCTGCTGGTATTGCGCGACAACGCGGACGAGCGGCGCAAGGGGCGTATCCGCCTTAAGCGCCAGGGACTCAGGGATCAGAACTATCGGACGGTCGAAGCGGCGCGGTCCAGGAACGGAATATTGGCCAACATGTCGCACGAGCTGCGCACGCCGCTCAACGCGATCGTGGGCTTCGCCGAGCTGCTGCATGATTCGAAGCTCGGGCCGATTACGGAAATCCAACACGAGTACCTGGGCGATATTCTGAACAGCGCGGCGATTCTGCTGCGGCTGATCAACGGGCTGGTCGAACTCGCGAAGGTCGAAGCCGGCCGCATGGAGTTCAATCCTCAAAGCGTGCGGATACCCGAGTTGGCGGACGAGCTGGTGGAGACTCTGACCGCGTCCGCGATGCTGAAATCCGTGACTATCGGTCTTCGGCTGGACCGCCGCCTCGGATGGATTTCCACCGATCCGATACGACTGAGGCAGGTGCTCTATAGCCTTCTGTCGAAGGCGATCGAGCGGGCGCCCGACGGCGCGAGCGTACTGCTGGAGATGCGTCGCGAGAGCGCGCGATCGCTCCTGGTTGAAGTTATCCAGGAGGGCGATGAGCGAGCGGCGGACGGCGGGCAACGGAAGCCGGTCGAGGCGGGCTCGAACGACGCGCGCGCTTTGAACCGATATTCGGATACTGGCTTTGGCCTGGCCCTCACGCGGAGGATCGTCGAGGCACAAGGCGGCACGATGGGAATTGACCGCCACGCGGGCTGCGCCAGCCGTCTCTTCGCCCGGATTCCGTTCGTACCGGTGACCGGCGGCGATGAGTCCGGCCTGGAATCGGCGCGCCATGGCGGGCATCGCGCCACCGGCAGCTCGGCATGATCGCGACCCCTGTTCTGCTGGTCGACGACAACGCGCTCAACCTTAAGCTCGTCGATCTTCTGTTGAGGAACGCGGGCTACGAAGTTGCGATCGCGGCCAGCGCGGAAGAGGCGCTGGCGGTGCTCGCGCGCTTCACGCCGAAGCTGATCCTGATGGATATCCAGATGCCGGGGATGGACGGGCTCACGCTCACTCGCAAGCTCCGGGCGGACGGGCGGTTCGACGAAGTGGCAATCGTGGCGTTGACCGCGCACGCAATGAAGGATGACGAGGACCGGGCGTTCGCGGCGGGATGCGACGGCTATATCGTCAAACCGATCGATACGCGGACGCTGGCGGCGAAGGTCGCCGACTATCTCAGGCGGGGCGTGCGCGGCAGCATCGTCAACGGAGCGGCGCATCAGCCGGCGCCGGACGGTCCGGAGCCTCATAGCGTCGCCGAGGCGAAATCGGAGCCGGTGGCCGGTGCCGCGGAGCGGATACTGATTGTCGAGGACAACGAGGTCGATTCCAAGCTGCTCGAGGAGGCGCTGGCGGCGCCCAATCGGCGCATTGACACCTGCACCGACGGGCGCGAGGCGCTGGCGGCGCTGGATAAGCGCGGCGCCGACCTCGTGATCTCGGATATCGTGATGCCGAACATGGACGGACTCGAGTTGCTGCGCGAAATCCGCCGCCGCTCGCCCGCGCTTCCGGTTATCCTGGTCACCCGCTACGGGAGTATCCCGGCGGCGGTCGCCGCGATGCGGGCGGGGGCGTTCGCCTACGTGGTCAAGCCGCTCGACGGCTTCGAGCTCAAGACGCAGGTGACGCGGGCGCTCGAACTCGATCATCTCAAGAGCGAGAACACCAATCTGCGCCGGGGAATCACCGCGCGGTTCGGTCCCGAGGCGATCGCGCCGGAGAGCACCCACAGCCGCATTCTGATGGACCTCGTGCGGCGGGTGGCGCCGAGCCGGTCGACGGTGCTGATTCAGGGCGAGAGCGGCACCGGAAAAGAGCTGGTGGCGCGGCTGCTGCATTTCTGGAGCGATCGGGTCAACCAGCCGTTCGTCGCGATCAATTGCAAGGCGTTCGCCGAGAGCGTGCTCGAAAGCGAGCTGTTCGGGCATGAGAAGGGCGCGTTCACCGGCGCGATGGCGGCGCGGCAAGGATGCTTCGAGCGGGCGTCGGGAGGGACGCTCTTTCTCGATGAGATCGGCGATATCGGGACTGAGTTTCAGGCCAAGCTGCTGCGCGTGTTGCAGGAGGGCGAAGTGCTGCGCGTGGGCGGGTCGGAACCGCGGCGGGTCGATGTGCGAGTGATCGCGGCGACCAATCGGGTCTTGCGCGACAAAGTGAGCGACGAAAGCTTCCGGGAGGATCTCTACTTCCGGCTCAATGTGATTCCAATTTATATCATGCCGCTGCGCGAGCGGCGCGACGACATCCTGCCGCTTGCGCATCATTTCCTGAATCGGTTCGCGATTCAGGCGGGGCGGCGGATGACGCTCGGTGCGAGCGCGGAGAAGGCGCTGCTTGAACATCACTGGCCGGGCAACGTGCGCGAGCTCGAGAACACTATCGAACGGGCGGTGGTGCTGACGCGCGGCGACATAATCGAAAAAGACGATCTTCATCTCGAGCCGGGCCACTATCGCGGGGCGGCTAATCATACGGCGGCGCAATCGATGCGGGTCGCGGAATCAGCTACGAAAATTCCATCGGAGGCTGCGCCCCCGCCCGCACCGGCTACGACGCCGGCCGAGGGCTCGCAAGGAGCCACGCTCACCGAGTATCTGGACCAGGCGGCGGCGGACCGGATCGGGCACGCGCTCGAGCAGGCCAAAGGAAATCGGGCGCTCGCGGCGCGCAACCTGGGAATCGGGCGCGCGACGCTCTACCGCTTCATGCGAAGGATGGGGGAGCCCGCCACTGCGCGCCGTCCGAGCGACCCTCACAATCACCAATCGTGAAAATGGCCGCGATAGTTCAAATCTACGACCGCAGCCGCGTCGAGCGGCTGCGAACCTCATTGGGAAGTGCCACGGTCGTCGACGAATTGATCGATCTGTTCATCTCCGAGCTGCCGCAGGAGGTCGCGGCGATATGCGAGGCGGCTTCCAACGGCGATGCGGCAGGGCTCGCGTTTGCGGCGCATCGGCTGCACAGCGGGTCGGCGAATTTCGGGACCCGGCGGCTGGACGCGGTATGCCAGCAACTCGAGCAGCTGGGCCGCGCGGGGGCACTGGTCGAGGCGGTGGCGATGCTTCAACGGCTGCGCGACGAGGCGGAGTTGGCGACCGCGGCGCTGCAGGCCGACAGGCTCGCCGATCGAACGACCTCGTAGTGTCCATTCACAAAAGATAGCGCGGTCGTCATCGGTAGCTCCTGGTGTTACCCAAGAGTTTACCTTCGCGTGAGCCCGGCGGCTTTTCCAGTCTAATTAACCGGGCGGAAGGAATGTCGCAGCGACGACGGCCGCGATCGCCAGACCGACGTTGCTCCACAGCACGAACGGGATTCCCCATCGCGCGGCAACCGGGCCAAAAAGCATCATGGCCGCCGCGCCGATCCCGTTGGAGAAGCCCAGCGCGAGGCCCGAGCCGAGAGCGCGGTTATCGGGCAGTATGTCCTGCGCGATCAGAACCTGCAGCGGAAAGGTCGCGAACATCGCCATCCCGAGCAGCCCCAGAATTACCCATAAGATCGGGCCCTGGACCAGCAGGAGGATCACGAGCAGCACGGCGGAGAGGATGCTGGTCGCGATAACGACCGATTTGCGGCTGAAACGGTCGGAGAGATGGCCGCCGGCGAGATTGCCGAAGATGCCCGCGGTCAGGAGCGTGGTTATCAACGAGGCGCCGCCGACCAGCGAGCCGCCCTTTTCGGCCCACAGCAGCGGCAGGAAGGTGGTGAGGCTATAGGTCACGGCGGCGCGCAGCCCGGAGTAGCCGACCAGGATCGCAAGCGGGCGGCCGTGATGGTTGAGGCTCAGCCGAGGAGCCGCGATGGTGCGAGCACGGACGGAGGGCATCTCCTTGATAACCAGCGGCAGAGTGAAGAGCGTGGGCAGCGCCAGGACGATAAGTGCGTGCAGTCCGAAATGGACCACGATCAGACTCGCGAGCATCGGCCACAAGCCGCGACCGAGTTCGCCGCCGACGAGAAAGGTCGACAGGAAGAGTCCCTGGCGGGGGCCGAGACCAATCTGGCGAACCACGGCGAGTGCCTGCGGATGGAACGCCGCGCCGCCCATCCCGACCGCGAGCAGCACGCAGATCAGGATTGAATAGCTGGGGGCGAGGCCAATCAGCGCGCCGCCGAGCGTGCTGGCGGCGACGCCGATAAGCACCAGTGAACGGCCGCCGAGACGGTCGGCAACCAGTCCGCAGAGCGGCTGGAGCACCTGTCCGGCCAGCAGCGCGGCCATCACGACGCCGACCAGGGCGACCGGTATATGCATCGTGACGAGGACGGCGGGCAGAACCGCGGGCAGATAGTTCGAGGCGCCGTCGTTGAGGAAATGCGCCCAGCTGATCGAGAAGAGCGGCCAAAGGTTGAGGACGCCGGGCGATTCGGCGGCGAAGTCCTGACCACGGATCGCTGAGGCGCAATCCGGGGACGATTCGATTTCGCCGGACTTCATCAGCCCGAGCTTTCCCGTCGGCGGCGTGCGGTCGGGGCCGCGCGAGTCGCGCCCGTGTGCGCATCATGACGCATCCTGCGAAGCCTCGTCGGATCGCGGCCATTCTGTCAAGCGCTGCGGATGAATCGGCGCGAGATCGAATTAGCAGGCGGCTCGGATGAACCGGCGTCCCGGATCGGGTCTAGCTCGAAGGTTCGAGGCGGCGCGAGAGCGCGCGGGCGGTGTAATTGACCAGCGGGATGAGGCGTTCGTAATCCATCCGGACCGGGCCAACGATCGCGAGGCTGCCGAGCGGCATCGCGCCGCTCTGATAGGAGGTCGCGACGATACTGAGGCTGGCGAGGCGCGCGTCGAAGTTTTCCGATCCGATCGAGACGGTGAGGCCGTCTTTGGCGAAGCTGCGTTCGAGGAGATCGAGCAGCGCGGTGCGGTCTTCGAGCGTGCGCAACAGTTCGCGCAAGCGATTGTGGTCGGTGAATTCGGGCTGGTCGGCGATTTTCGCACTGCCCTCGACGTAGACTTCCGCCGGCGCGGGGCGTCCGGCGATCGCGCCGCCAAGCGCGAGCGCGGCCCGCATGAAGCCGTCGTAACGTGCGCGGTCCTCGTGCAGGCGCTCCTCGATCCATCGCCGGGCCTCGTCGAGCGAGCGTCCCTGAAGCGACTCGTTGAGATAGCGCGCCATCCGGTCGAGCTCTTCCTGGCTGAAGTCCTGGTCGACCTGGACGAGGCGGTTCTGCGCGGAGCCCTTGCCCGCGACAGCAACGAAAATCGCGAGCACCTCGTGCGCGCGCAACCGCACGAAGCTCACGCGTTCGAGCACGACATCGTCAAGCCGCGGCGCCGTCACCAGCGCCACCTGCCCGGTCAGCAGGGCGAGGAAGCGCGAGGTATCCCGGACGACTTCGGTGAGGCCGCGCGCCTCGGCCGAGTAATGGAGCTCGATCTGTGTTCGGTCGACGAAGCCGATTCGCGGATTCCCCATCAGATGGTCGACGTAGTAACGAAAGGCGCGGTCGGTGGGGACGCGGCCGGCCGAGGTATGCGGCTGGCGAAGGTAGCCGGCCTCTTCGAGCTCGGCCATCATGTTGCGGACCATCGCGGCGCGCACACCGAACGGATGACGGCTGACAATCTGATGCGATCCGACCGGCTCCGCCGTCGCGATAAACTCCTGCACCGTTGCAAGCAGCAGGGCATGCCGCCGGCGGCCGGCTTCGCTATCTCGAGCGCCACCCTCCATCGCGCAAACCCTCCGCGGCCGTACCGGGGCCGCGACACGAATTTCACCACCAGTTCGCGTTCTCATATTGGTTGGCATGGCGGTTCGGTTCAAGGGGCGTCGCGATAGGACTCGGGCGCTGATAGAGTTTTCCAGCGAGGCGGCACACTCTCGATGGCGCGGCGATCGGTCAAGGCAAAGCGGATTTACATCCCCATCGTTCCGGACAATGCGTCATGGATCGAGAGCGACAGCTACGATCGCCGGGCGTGGGACGAGATTGGACTGGGATCGGCGGCGATTGGCGATTTGCTCGAAGCGGGGCGAAGCCTGATTCCGCATTTTGACGCGCTGCTCGGCGATCTGTTCCTGGCGCTCTTCAAGTACAACGTGGTGTGGCTCAAGCCGGGCGCGGTCAGGCAAGCGGCGATTCTGAACCGCACTATCTTGCAGCAGCTCGTCGAGACGCCGGCCTTCGAGGCGCTCAAGTCGCGCACCGCGCTTGAGGAGGACAAGGCAGCGATCGGCGCGCTGGCGCTGACCGAGCATGCGCTGGCGCTGGTGCGCTCGGAACGGATGCTCAACCGGCGCGAGATGCTCGACCTGTGGGAACTCAGCCGGAACGAGGATGAGCTGGCCGATCGCGCGGAAGAACTCAAGAAGGCGATCGAGATGTCGGAGCCCCAGCCCGACCGCGAGGAGGCGCAGGCGCCCGACGAGGAGATGAGGGCGCGAATCGAACGGCTCAAAGAGACCGCGGCACGCGCGGCGCAGGTGGCCGAGGCGCGGCTCAATCAGAAGGCGCGCCAGGTCGAGACTCAGCTCGGACACGCGGACCAGAGCGGACTCAAGCGGATGCAAATCCGCAGCGCGGAACTCGCCGAGGAGATCGATCGCGTCGCGCAGGACAGCCACGATTTCGGACTCGAGTTCGGACAGGGCGGACGGATGCCGGCCGGCGAGCGGCTTGAGCTTGGACGGCGGCTCGCGCGGAATCGGAAGCTTGGCGAGTTGGCGCGGCTGGTGGGCCGCTTCAAGCAGGACGCGCGCGCGCTCAGGCGGCGCGTGCTCGAGAGCGGGGTCGCCGAGGCCTACGACATCGAGCGCGGCTCCGAGATTGGCCGGCTGATTCCGTCCGAGATGCTCGCGATGAACCATCCGATCCTGGCGCGCGACTTTCAGCGGCGCCTCCTCGAAGGCGAGTTGCTCCAATACCGCCTGCGCGAGAACGAGCAGAAGGGCAAGGGTCCGATGGTGGTCTGTATCGACGTCAGCTCCTCGATGGAGGGCGAGAAGGAGCTATGGGCCAAGGCGGTCGGCCTGACGCTGATGGACATTGCGCGGCGCCAGCGGCGGCTTTTCCGTGCCGTACTGTTCTCTTCGGGCGATCGCAGCCTGAAGGTGCTCGATCTGAATCACGAGCGGCGCTACCAGCCGGAGATCGGGCGGGTGATGGAGATGGCCGAGTACTTTCCCGGCGGCGGCACGGATTTTCAGCAGCCGATCGACGCGGCCGTCGAGCTGATCCGCGACAAGCGGCTGAAGCGCGCCGATATCGTCGTCATCACCGACGGCGAATGCCAGGTGGCGCCGGAATGGCTCGCCCATCTGCGCGAGCGCAAGGACGAGTTCCAATTTTCGATTTATGCGGTGCTGGTCGATATGGGATCGAGCGAGCTTTCGACGCTCGCGCAATTCAGCGACCGCATCACCTCGGTCAAGAAGTTAAGCGCCGAGGGCACGCGCGAAATCTTCCTCAAGATTTGACCGCGCTCCGCGCTCGAAGAGTCCGCCATGCGGCATCATGGACCGGCGGGCGAGCCGTCGTCGGGCGAAGCTCCGCTGTCGTCGGGCAAAGCGCCACCCTGGTCGGGCGGAGGTCCCTGATCGGGTATCGCGTCGCCGCCGGGCGCGGCGCCGCCGGTGTCTGGCATCGCATTTTCGACCGGCCCTGCGCCATTGTCGGGAATTGAGCCGGCCGGCTCGGGCACGGCTGAGGTATCCGCAGCGATAAACTCGGGACTCACATTGCAACACAGCGCGTAGCTGGTGCCCGCGCGCGGCTGCGCGCCGTATCCATCGATGCTGCCGTCGGGTTCAACCTTGATCGCTTCGTAGCTGGCGGCGCCAGAGGCCCTGGTTGCAGTGACGATATAGTAGCGGCCCGCCTCGAGTGGCGCGGGCGGACCGGAATCGGGAACGGTCTGGGTAAAATGGGCGGGAAGCTGCGCGTACTTGACGTTGCCGATCGCGAACTTGGCGCGCGATTCGAGCGACAGTATGCCCCGATCGGCCTGGAACGACCACACGGTAATTCCGCCGTCGAAGCGGACGACCGAGATATTTTGCCCGGCGCCGGGCGGTTCGATCTCATCGGCGGCTGAATATTCGGTGACACTCAGCGAGGCCAGATAGTCATCCTTCTGCGCATAGGCGATATCGATCGACGCTCCCGGCGCGGGGGGCGTCGAGTCGTCGGGCTGTGCCGCGGAGGCGCTGTCGTCCGCAGTGGCGCTCGGGCTCTGGGCGCCCCCGCGATGAAGCGTCGAGCATCCCGCCAATACCATCGCGAAGACCACCCATGCGGCGAGCGGAAAGCACCGCCGCGACTCCGGCTTCGCCGGCCATAGTGACTGTAAAAATGTCGTCATCGGTGAAACCCAGCCATGCAGACCCAGCTAATGGGTGAATTCGATCGGCTGGCCGCATGCGAAACCGCCGGCATTGTAGTCATAAACCATCCGAACGCCGTAGTCAGCGCCCTTCGCCAGCAGTCCAACCAACAGGAGCATCGCCAGCATGAATAACAGCCGGCCGCGCATCGGCATCGGCCGCGCCGCCAGCGCCCAGACCGCCAGCAAGCCGCCGAGCGCAAGCGTCGCAAGCATGATCCGCTTGTGATCGGCCAGCCGCGTCTCTTTGACCGACGGCGCACGCATCACGCCCGGCGCGGCGTAGAGCCCGGTCGCGACCGCGGCCGCCGCTCCGCTCACGCCCATCACCAGCAGCAGCAATCCGCCCCATTGCCACGACGGGCGGCGTCCTATCCACGCGGCGAAATAGACCGCTGCCGAACCTGGGATCAAGGCGACGGGAAAATGGACTATCAGCGGATGTATATTCTGAAGATGCTCGATTCCCGGCATCGCCAGGAACCGGTTCATCAGCCCGCTCAACTCAGTCAGCACGATCTCATTTGACCGATTCAACGGTCAAGAAGGTCACGCCGTCCTTACGATACTCCTGGCCGGTGACGGTCACCTCGCTCTCCATCTTCTGGACCACGCTGTCAGGCATCGCGCTGTCGTTCTTGGGCGGCAGCAGGATGATCATTTTCGAGGTGCCCTTTTCGACCAGTCCGACGGGAATTCCGGCCTTGGCACAGTTGAGCGCGCATTGCTTGTGGCTTGGGCCGTGGGCGCCGATCGTGGTGTAGCAGAAAGTGTCGACCAGGTTGCCGGTCACCGATTTGGTGGCGGCAAAAGCGGACGGTGCAAGCCCGATCGAAAGGGCCAACCCGAGCGCCGCAAACGAGGTTTTCTTCATGTCTCGACTCCCATTGTTCGCCGCAAGTGGCGAATTGATTTCCGGAGAGCGCTCACTCGACATGCGAACGGACGGCCCCCGAATCCGCCGATTATCCCATTTGTGCGGTGGATGAACCAACTCCCTCGCGTCCAAGACCAAACTGGCGAGAAGCGCCGGCCCTGCCGAAGAGATGGCGGGCGCGCCTTGCGGCTATCTCAGCGGCGCATCGAGCGCGCTTCGACGGGGGAACCGGCCGTGCCCTCCAGCACGTCGCGCAGGCGGTTGCGCCGGCGGAATGGAGAGCGGCCGCCGAGGCGCTCAATATAGCTCTCGAGCATCTCGCGAAGCTGCTCATCGAGCTTTTCGAGGGCGGCCTCTTCGGGTAGCTTGGCGTGCTCGATATCGCCGAGTCCGCCGCGACGGCGGCCATAAAGCTCCTGCATCCTGAGTTCGGCCCGCGACATTACGACCTTGTAACGCTGGTCGAGGCGGCGGAGCGATTCGTTAAGTTCGGCGAGAATGCTGAAGCGGCGCCTGAGCGTGAACCATTGAAAGACCGCGAGCGCCGTGACGCCCAGCGCGAGCAGCATGACGACGCAGGCGCTGTAGACCAGCGCATGCCACCAGGGAAGCATCCGCACCGAGCGCGAGAGGGCGTGATTCTCCTCGGAGAGCTGGCCGACCTGCGCCTGCATATCGCGCTCGGCGGCGGCCGAATCCTCGACGCTTTTCCGGGCGGTGGCCAGATCGCCAGCCAACTGCGAGTTGCGGGCCGTGAGTTCGCGCACCTGGGTCAGAAACGGGTTGGGAATTTTGAGCGTCGAGCCGACCATCAACTCAGTCTGACCATTGACATGGTTGATCTTCATCAGATCGGCGACATCAATTCCGAATTGAGCCGCGATCGAGCCCAGCGTGTCGCCCCCGCGAATAATGTAATCGAAGGAGGAGAACTGATGGGTACTGGCGGCGGGCGTCGCGGGTTGTGGCGCGGAAGTATCGGCGGCAGAGCTTAGTGAATCACCGGTTTGGTCGTCCAACTGCGCCAAAGCCGTCGAGTGGGAATCACCCAGAGACAGCCCGATCAATAGCAGCAGGCCAAGTGGAAGAATTCGCGACGCTGTCCGCAAGGCACGCATAAGATAGGATTGAATGAGGCTACGTCCTGGCCCGCAAGGATGCAAACGGCTAGCGCGAGGGCGGGTAGGATAGAAATCCGGGTCAAAGCCCGATTCTCAGGTTGTCATAGCGCGCGACATCAGGGCCAGAAATTCGCGATTTCCGGCTGCGCCCCTGATCGGAGACTCGATCGGACCGATAATCGCGAGGCCCAAACCGCGGGCGAATCCGAGCAGGTCCTCCACCGCTTTGCCTCTTGCCGCGTCATCGCGGACGACGCCGCCCTTGCCGACCATTCCCTTGCCAACCTCGAACTGCGGCTTGATCAAAGCGACGATCTGGACCGCCGGCGAGGCGATTTCGAGAACGACCGGAAGGACGAGACGCAGTGAGATGAAACTCACGTCGATTACGACCAGGTCGGGCCGGTATGGCAGGTCTCCGGGCGAAAGGCGGCGGACGTTGGTGCGATCGAGCACGGTCACGCGGGGATCGCCGCGCAGGCGATAATCGAGCTGACCGTAGCCTACGTCGAGTGCGATCACTCGCCTGGCGCCACGGATAAGCAGGATATCGGTGAACCCGCCGTTCGAGGCGCCGACATCGAGCGCGAGGCGGCCGGCCGGATCGATCGCGAAATGGTCTAGCGCGGCGGCAAGTTTGTAAGCGCCACGGCTCGCGTATTCGGGACCGCCGCCGACCACGGCGATCTCGGTTGCGGCGTCGACACGGAGGTCAGGCTTATTGGCAGGACGCGAGTTGACCCGTACCCGCCCCGCCATGATCAGGCGCTGCGCGCCCTCGCGGCTGGGCGCCAGGCCGCGCCGAGCCATCTCGACATCGAGCCGCTCGCGCATCGCGGCGTGCGATCCTCAGATTACGTCGTCGTCCGAGTCGGCGGAGGGCATGGGACGCGCAGGAACGGGCGGCGGATCGAGCGGGCGGCTCTTGAGTTCGCCCTCCGAATCGCGCATCAGAACCTCGACCTTGCGTTCGACCTCGTCGAGCTTGTGATTGAGCGAGCGCACCAGCGCGACACCTTTCTCGAAGGCGGCGATCGACTCTTCGAGCGACAACTCGCCCGAGTCAATCTGGACGACTACGGCTTCGAGATCCTTAAGTTCGTCCTCGAACTTTCTGCGATTGGCGGCCATTGGCGTGTCAGGTCTCCCGCGCGGTGGTGCGGGCGCGCAAGCGTCCGCGGCCCAACCGGATAAGCAATTCGTCGTCTACTTCGACGCTCGCGGCGTCGACCACCAGGCGGAGATCGCGCGCGGCGATTACCACGGCGTAGCCGCGCTCGAGTACCCGCAGCGGCGAGAGCGCGTCGAGGCGGGCGGCGCGTTCGGCGAGCTCGCCGCGGCGGCGCTCGGCGACGCGGTCGAAGGCGATTCGCAGGCGCGCGGCGGCGGCGGCGACCTCGGCGCGGCGGCGGGCGACAGCCGCGTGCGCGGCGGCGTAGGTGAGCCGTGTGGCGGCGGCGCCGACGCGGGCGCGCAGGCGCTCGCCGCGGGCGATCGCGGCGGCGCGGCCGAGATGGAGGGTGAGGCGGTCGAGCGCAAGGCGGATCGCGCGCGCGTGCGCGGCGGGCGGCTTCAGGCGCCCTGCGAGCGAGGACGCGGCCGCGCGCGCGGCCGCCATCCGGCGGTCGAGCGCGCCGGCCAGGCGGGCGGCGGCCTCGTCGGCGCGCATGCGAGCCTGGCGCAGGAGCGCGCGCGGCTCCCTGAGCCGTGCGCGCAGCGCGGCGATATCGGCGCGGCGGCCGGCCAGCGCGCTTGCGAGCGCACCCTGGAGCGTCGCGTTGGACGTATCGACCAGATCGCGGAGTTCCGCCTTGGCTGGAATCACCAGATGAGCGGCGGCGGTGGGCGTTGGCGCACGCGCATCGGCGACAAAATCCGCGATCGTGTAGTCGATTTCATGGCCGACCGCCGAGACCACGGGAATGCGCGAGCGATAGGTCGCGCGGGCGACGATCTCCTCGTTGAAAGCCCACAGGTCTTCGAGTGAGCCGCCGCCGCGTCCGACGATCATGACCTCGGCGCGGCCGTCGGCGTTGAGGTCTTCGATCGCGGCGGCGACCTCCTCGGCGGAGCCCGCGCCCTGCACCCGGGCCGGGCGGATAATCAGATGCAGGTTCGGATAGCGGGCAAGGATCACGGTGATGATATCGCGCAGCCCGGCGCCGCCGAGTGCGGTTACGATTCCGATTCGCGATGGCAGGAAGGGCAGCTTGCGCTTGCGTGCGGGATCGAAGAGCCCTTCGCGGCCAAGGCGACTCTTGAGCTGTTCGAAGGCGAGTTGCAGCGCGCCAAGGCCGCGCGGCTCCATCTCTTCGGCATAGAACTGGAGCGTGCCGCGCGCCTCGTAGAGGTTGATGCGGCCGCGCACCACGACCTGCATGCCGTCGGCGGGGCGAAAGCGCGTCCGCTGCGCGGCCGAGCGGAACATCACGACCGCGATCGCGCTGCGGGCGTCCTTGAGGGTGAAATAGAGATGACCCGACGGGGCGCGGCGCGCATTCGAGATTTCGCCGACTACCCAGTACTCGCCCAGGTTCGCTTCGAGCGTCTCGCGGACGGTGCGAACAAGCTGAGTGACGTTAAGCGCGCGGGGGGCGCGTAGCGAAAGCTCGAACTGCCCATCCATCATGAGCAAGCTACCAGATGGATAGCGCGCAAACCTAGCGCATCTGCGATGTCCGCGGGCGCTGTCCGCCGCCTGGCGCGTCGCTCGCGAGCTGTCAGAACCGGCGGCGCTGGCGGCCCGGCGCTGTCAGTTGCCGCTCGACGCGCTCGCCTGCGGTTGGGCGGCAGCCTGTGCCTTGTCGTTCTTCGCGAGTTCGACCTTGTAAGTGTTCCAATGGTCGAGCACGTCGATCGCACGGTCTAGCTGAACGTCCTTCTGCGGCTGCTCGGCCTTCGCGCCCTTGCCGGTTCCCTTGTCCGAGGGGGCGGGGTTGCCGGAGGGCGCCACATTCTGGCTGTCAGGCGGCGGAGTGGCGCCCGGCTTCCCGGCCTTGCCATTCTTGAAATGGCCGGGCAACTCGCTCTCGCGGATTTCAGTCTCTTCGTCGAACTGAGCGCCCTCCTGCTCGAGCGCGGCGAACGTCAGCTTAGGCGGTGCGGAGAGCACGTCGGGAGTGATTCCGACCGCCTGTATCGAGCGGCCGCTGGGAGTGTAGTAGCGCGCGGTGGTGAGTCTCAGCGCGGAATGGTCGTCGAGCGGCAGGATAGTCTGCACGGAACCCTTGCCGAAGGTCTGAGTGCCGACGATTATGGCGCGCCTCTGATCCTGCATCGCACCGGCGACGATTTCACTGGCGCTGGCGCTGCCGCCATTGACCAGCACGACCATCGGATAGTCGATATAACCCTTCTTGTCGTGGGCGAAGTATTTCTGCTGCTGGCTTGGATCGCGGCCCTGCGTATAGACGATCAGTCCGCCGTCGAGGAACTCATCGCAGACGTCGACCGCCTGGTTGAGCAGTCCGCCCGGGTTGTCGCGCAGGTCGAGCACGAGGCCCTTGACCTTGCCGCCGTTCTTCTTCTGGAAGTCGTCGAGCGCCTTCTGCACGTCGGTGTTGGTACCGTCTTCGAAGGTGGTGATGTGGATATAGCCGTAGCCGTGGCGAAGCTCTTTCGCCTTGACGGATTTTATCTTGATAACGTCGCGCGTAACCACGAAGGTCATGAGTCCGGGGACGCCCTTGCGATGGATCGTGAGGCGGATTTTGCTGCCGCGCGGACCACGCATCCGGCTCACCGCGTCGGTCAGCGACAGGCCCTTGGTGAAGTCGTCGTTGATCTTGACGATCTCGTCGCCGGGTTTGATACCGGCCTTGTAGGCGGGCGTATCCTCGATCGGCGAGACGACGGTGAGCATGTCGTCCTTGATCGTGATTTCGATTCCGAGGCCGCCGAAGCTGCCACGGGTTTCGACTTCGAGGTCGCGATAGAGATCGGGTGTGAGGTAAGCGCTGTGGGGGTCGAGCGACGCGAGCATCCCGGTGATCGCGCCGTTGATCAGGTCCTTGGTGGAGACCGGCTCGACGTAGTTTTTCTGCACGATCGCGAGCACGTTGGCGAAGGTCGCGAGTTCGTTGTAGGTGTCGTCAGAGAGCGCGTTGGCGCGGCGGGCCACCAGTTCGCCGATAATGAATAGACCGACCAGGACGCAAACAGTCACGACCAGGAACGGTGAACGGGCACGTCGCTTCATCGCTCGATGATTCTCGCATTTGGGCCGGAAACGAATCCGGCCGGCTTAAGGTTGACAGTCAGCATACTATGGAACGCGTCGGGACCAAGCCAGATCGGGCGGCGGATCGATTCCGCGCGCCGGCCTCAAGTCTTCTGGGTATCGTTGAGCAACTCCTCGATCGAATCGCGGATATCGGCCTGTGACCAGTCGAAAGCGCCCGAGTGATGGGCAACGATACGGCCGTCGCGGCCAATAATGAATGTTTCGGGCACGCCGCTCACGTCGTAAGCCTCGGCCACTTTGTTGTCGGGATCAAGCAGGACGTCGAAATGGAAGCCATGCTTGCGGACGAAAGCGGCGACGTAGCTTGCGTTCTGGGTATCCTGGCTCACCGCGAGCATCACGAAGTCCTTGTTGCCCTGCATGTCCTCGTAAAGCTTCTCCATCGAGGGCATCTCCTCGCGGCACGGCCCGCACCAGGTCGCCCAGACGTTGAGGAATACGACCTTGCCGCGCAACTTGTCGAGCGAGACGGTGCGCCCGTTCAAGTCCTGCAGTGTGAAGCCCGCAGCCTTCTCGCCCGCGGCGACCGGCCCATTGTCGTCGGGTGCGGTCGACGTGGCCGCCTGCTGCGCGGGTTCGAGCGCCGGCGAGCGCATCCGCGACGCCACGACAATGGTGAGACCGGCGACGACCAGCGCCACGGCGGCAAGGTTCGTTTTGGTCGCTCGTGACGCCATCGTCAGGCCCTTATCGCCGCGCCGGTTTCGTGGCCGCGGCCCTCGAACGGCTGAGCGGCCCGGCGGTTGGTTAGCAGCAGGGCCGCCGACCCGATGATCATCATGGCGATCGCGATCAACTGTGCCTCGGAGAGTCCCATCAAAACGCGCGGATTCACGCGAATGAACTCGACGATGAAACGGCTCGCGCCCGCCAGCACGAGGTACATGTAGAAGATACGGCCGTCGGCGCCCGCGTTGCGCCGTCGCGACCACAGGAACAGGAAGACGGCGGTGTAGAGGATAGCCTCATAGATTGGCGCGGGCTGGACGCGGACGCCAGGGAAAAACCCCGACACGAGGTTATCGTGCGCGTCGAGCTTCAGCACGGTATCGCCGTTCCATCCGACGATCGCGTGTGGGTAGGCGACCGCCCATGGCAGCTTGGAGGGCAATCCCCAGTCGCCGTCGCCCGACAGATGGCATCCGATACGCCCGAGCGCCTGACCGATCGCGAGTGCGGGCGCGGCCATGTCGGCGGTTATCAGGACCGGGACGCCCCATCGGAGGGCGACCAGGGCAACTCCGGTAATTCCGCCGATCAGGCCGCCGTACCAGACGAAGCCCGAACCTGAAAAGATCATCGAGGCGGGATTCGCCATGTAGAGCGGAAAGTTGTCCGCAATGTCGTAGAGGCGCGCGCCGGCCAACCCGGCGAGCGCGGCCACGAGTATCAGGGCGGTGGCGAAATCGGGATTGTAGCCGCGGCGGCGGCATTCGGAGGCGACCACCATGTCGGCGGCGATAAAGCCGAGCGCCATCATCAGGCCGTAGCTGTAGATCGTCAGCGAAAACGGATGGCCCATCAGGTTGAACGGACCGAAGTGAAAAAGGATTGGTATCATCGACAGTTACGGCCGCCAGTTGCAATCAGCAGAGTTTATCGCAGAGCGGTCCTGAGCGGAAACCCCGCAGGTCTCCTACCCCGGCCGGCGGGCTCATCATACAATTGACGTTGGGATGCGCGCGATTGTTCAACGGGTGAGCCGGGCGGAGGTCACGGTCGGCGGCGCGGCGACCGTCCGAATCGGCCGGGGCTTCGTGATTTTGCTGGGCGTGGCGCGCGGAGATACGGAAGAGGACGCGGCGTATATCGCGGACCGGATCATCGGGCTTCGGGTGTTCGCCGACGCGGCGGGCAAGATGAATCTGGCGCTTGGCGCGGTGGGCGGCGAGCTGATGGTGGTTTCGCAGTTCACGCTGATCGCCGATACGCGCCAGCGCCGCCCGTCGTTCATCGAGGCGGCGCCGCCCGAGCTGGCCGTCGCACTCTACGAGCATTTTATCTCGCTCGCGCGGGCAAGCGGTGTTAGGGTCGAGACAGGAGAGTTTGGCGCGCACATGGAAGTCGCACTTGTCAACGACGGTCCCGTGACGATTATCCTGGACAGCCGGAGCCGATAAGCGATGGCGCGGGCGGGATTCTACGCGGTCGAGTCGGGGCGGATTTCGTTCCGGCGCGACGGCAACTGGTACAGCGACGAGGAACGGATCGACAATCCGCGAATCGCGCTGCTGTTCAGCCGGAGCCTCAGGCGCAATCCGGACGGCAGCTACTATCTGCAGGTCGCCGAGGAGCGTGCGCCGGTCGTGATTGAGGACACGCCCTGGGTGGTGCGATCGATCGAGGACGACGGCCAGGGCGGACTCGCGCTGATACTGAACGACGAGAGCCGCGAACCGCTCGATCCGGGGTCGCTCGAAGTCGGCCGCGACAACGTGCTCTATTGCCGGGTCAAGGGCGGCGAGCATCGGGCGCGGATGCTGCGCAACGCGTATAACCATTTGAGTCCGCTTTTCGAGGCGGACGGCCGGGGCGGATTCTCGATCGTGGTGGACGGGCGCGCGTTTCCGATGCGAATCGCGGACGGCGCATAGGCCTCGGTCATCGCAGGTATTTTTCCGGGCGAATCTTACTTGAGCGAATCCGGTTTTCATCTGAGCGAGCCCGCGTTTCATATCGTGCTGGTGCGGCCCGAAATTCCACAGAACACCGGATCGATAGCGCGGCTGGCGGCGGCGACCCGCTCGCGGCTCCATCTGATCGAACCGCTCGGATTCTCGCTCGAGGACCGTTATTTGAAGCGCGCCGGACTGGATTACTGGCCGCTGGTCGACCTGTGCGTATATCCGGGGTGGGAGCGGTTCGCGCTCGAGCATCCCGATGCGCCATTCAAATATTTTTCCGCGCGCGCCGCGCGATCGTACCTCGATACCAGTTACACGCGCGGCGATTGGCTGGTTTTCGGCAGCGAGACCAAAGGCCTCGGCGCGGAGTTTCTCCGCGATCGAAGCGGGGCGGCGTTCAACATTCCGATCTTCGAGCCGGGCGTGCGAAGCCTCAACCTCGCCAACGCGGTGTCGATCGTGCTCTACGAGGGAATACGCCAATCGGGAATGGCGCGAGAGTGAGGCTCCGCGCGAGACCTCGACCTATTGCTTGCCCGGCTCGATCGGATCGGAGATTCCGGTCGGCAGGCCGTCGATACTGACGGTGTTGTACCTGGCCCAGCACTTGGCGACTTCGGAGCGCTTGTTCTCCCAGTAGCGAATCAGGGTATCACGCGGATGGAGCGACTCGGCGCGCGGGACGCCATAGCCGCACGAAGTGGCGACCGAGTCGATCGCGACTTCCATTATCTGGCGCTCGCCGGCGATCGGCGGGCCGAAGAGCTCACGCAGCCCGTCCCAATCCGGCGCGCCGGGACGCACCACCCGTCCGCGTCCGTAAAGCCTGAGCGTCATCGCCTTGTTGCCGAAGCTGCAGAACATCAGCGTGACGCGGCCGTTTTCGCGAATATGGGCGGCGGTCTCGTTGCCGCTGCCGGTCATGTCGAGATAAGCGACGCGGCCGCTATCGATAATCCGAAACGTATCCATGCCCTTGGGCGAGACATTGACGCGGCCCGAGTGCGGCGCCGTGGCGGTGAAGAAGACCAGTTGTTGGCGGATGAAATCGCTCAACTCGGGCGTCAGCGAATTGTACGAGCTTCCCATCGTCGATGCTCCTCCTCGTTAGACGAATCCTGTGGCGGCGGACCCGGCGCTTCAGGCGGGCGACGGGCGCGCGCGCATCGAGCACGAACTGCATCCGCCGCCGCTGCCGCATCCTCCGGAGGCGCGCGCCGCGGAAGGATCGATCTGGTAGCCGTTGGCGGCGAGCGCGTTAGCATCGATCCAGTTGAGATCGTCGCCGATCGCGCCGTCGCAATGGATGCAATAGCGGATTTCGCGATCGAGATCGTCGAGGCCGATATAGGTCAGAACAGTCTTATCGCATGGGCCGCAACGAGCGGTCGGAAAGGGCGCCGAAGCTGAACTCAATTCCTGCATCTCACGCCAACCGGATTGGATACTAATCCACCATCGCGGCGCCATCAACGGACAAACCCGCGGCGCGCGAAAATACCAACGGACGGAGGCGAGTGGGAAATGTCAGGAGCGGACGTAGGGCTCGCCGAGCGCGCTTGGCGACCAGGCCTCGCCGCCGAGTATCGCCAGCACCACGATCGTCAGGAGGTAGGGAATCGCGAGCATGAGTTGGTAGGGAATCGGAGTGCCGAGCGCCTGCAGGCCAAACTGAAGCGCCATCGCGGCGCCGAAGAGAAGCGCGGCGGCGGCCAATCCCCAGGCGTTCCATCGGCCAAGGATAACGACCGCCAGCGCGACGAAGCCGCGGCCGGCCGAGATTCCCGCAACGAAAGTGTCGGTGTAGGCGAGCGTCAGGTAGGCGCCAGCCAATCCGGTCGCGGCGCCGGCGATAATCAGCGCATTCCAGCGGATTCGATAGACGTTGAGCCCCAATGCGTCGGCCGCCTCGGGCCGTTCGCCCGCGGCGCGCAACTCGAGGCCCCATCGCGTGCGCCGAATCGCCAAGGCCGTTACCGGGACGAGCGCGAAGGCGAGGTAGACCAGGATGTTGCGATCGAAAAGGAGCGGGCCGGCGAAGGGGATGCGGGCGAGCGGGCCGAGTGCCAGCGGACCGAGCGGCGCAATCGTAAAGGCGCGGCCAGTGGCGCCGAAGATTCGTCCATAGCAGACGCCGGTCGCGCCGAGCGCGAGGATATTGAGCGCGGTTCCGGCGACCACCTGGTTGACGGCGAGGTTGACGACCATAATCGCGAGCAGCGCGTTGATCGCAACGGCGGCGGCGATTCCGGCGGCGATCCCGAGGGCGAGGCTGCCGGTGAAGAAGGCCGCCGCCAGTGCGAAGAAAGCGCCGGCCAGCATCCCGCCTTCGATTCCGATATTGATTACGCCGCTCTCCTCGACGACCAGCTCGCCCAGCGCCGCGAGCAGAATCGGCGTCGCCATCTCGATAATCGAGGCCGCGAACGTCGCGAGCATCACGATTGCGAATCTCCGGCCGCGGCGGCGAGCGCGTCACCGGCCATATCGCGCCGCTCGAACCAGGCGCCGGCACCACCGCGCGTCCAGGTATCGATCGCGAGCAGGGTCAGGATAACGATCGCCTGAATCACCTGCACCAGCACGGCGGAGAGGCCGGCCGAGCGCTCCATCGCCTGCGATCCATTGTCGAGCGCGCCGAACAGAATCGCGGTGACGATCACGCCGAGCGGATTCAGCCGTCCAAGCAGGGCGACGGCGATCGCTTCGTAGCCCCATCCGGGCGAGAACGATTCGTAGAGCCGGTGGGTGATGGCGGAGACCTGCACGGCGCCGCCGAGCCCCGCGAATGCGCCGCTGGCCGCCATCGCGATGGTCGCGAGCCGCGCGACCGGAATACCGAAGAATCGGGCGGCGCGCCGATTGAGGCCCATCGCGCGCAACTCGAAGCCGAATCTGCCGCGGTAGAGCCAGAACCAGGACGCAATCGCGAGTGCGGCGGCGAGCAGCATCCCGGCGTTCAGGCGGCTCGGCGGCGCGTAGGTCCAGAGCTCGGCGCTCGGGGCGATCGGGGCGCTTTGCGGGTAGGCGTGCGACGGCTCCATCAGCGGACCGTGCACGGCGAAACTCAGCATCTGGACGGCGACGAAGTTGAGCATGATCGTGCTGATCACCTCGCTTACGCCGCGCCGCTCGCGAAGCCATCCGCAGATTCCGCCCCACATCGCTCCGGCCGCCGCGCCCGCGATCAGAACCAGCGCGACGGCGAGCGGCCGCGGCCATCCGCCAAGCCATAGCCCCGCGGCGCCGGCGGCGAGTGCGCCCGCCAGCAGTTGTCCTTCGGCGCCGATATTCCAGAGCGAGCCCTGGAAAGCGATCGCGACGGCGAGGCCGGTGAAGACCAGCGGCGTCGCCTTGACCAGGGTATCGGTTGCGGCGAGCCAGTTGCCGAATGCGCCGGAGCAAAACGCGGCAAAAACGGTGATCGGCGAGGCGCCGAGCGCCAACACGACCGCGGCGACCAGTGTCGTTCCGATAATCAGCGCGGCGAGCGCTCGAATCAGCGCCGCGATCATTGCCGGGCGGCTCGAGGCCAGGCGGCAGGAGCGATCGCGAACAGGTCTTCGAAGGCCTCTTGACCCTTGGTGGTCACGATTACCGCGCGGCTGGCGGGCGCGCGGCGAATCCATCCCAGGCCGAAGCATCGTTCAGCCAGCGCCGCGCCGAGCGCGCCTGCGAGATGGGGCCGGCGCTCGCTCCAATCGAGGCACTGGCTGGCGAAGCGGCGCCGGAGACCGCGCATCTGGCCGACGTCGATTTCGAGGGCGGCAAAAAAACGCTCGCCCGCCGGAGGCAGGATAAAGTCGCCGTTTTTTGGCGTGAGATGGCGCCGCTTGACCATCGCCTCAGTCACGGCGACACCGAGCATCCCGGCCAGATGGTCGTAGCAGGTGCGCGCGAGGCGGATCGGTTCGACGCGGAGCGACACACGCCATCGCGGATGGGCGCTATCGGCGGCGAGCACGGCCAGCGCCTCCATCGCGTCGGCCACGGCCGAACCGGCGAGGCGGTAGTAATGGCTGCGGCCGCGGCGGTCGGCGGTCAGGAGTCCCGCCTCGCGCATCATCGCGAGATGGCTGCTGGCGGTCTGGATCGTGACGCCGGCGGCGAGCGCGAGATCGGTGGCGGTCAGAGTCTCGCCGCCGAAAAGCGCGTTAAGCATCTTTGCGCGAGCGGGCTCGGCGATCAGCGCGGCGACTGACGCAATCCTTGGGATCGCATTCATAGTTCGACCATAGCCGAACTATCCGATATCGACAAGGATAGGGATTCGGCGCACGATCGTTATCACCGGCGGCGCTCTCGACGCACTATTCGATCGTAAGCGATCACACCGTTTGGAATCAGGAGAATCGAAATGAAAGCAATCTCAGTCCGCACTCCCGATACGAAATGGACCTCGGCCGCCAGCGTTTTCGGCGAGCGCGCGATAAACAACGGAAAGCCGCTGGTGCAGTACAAGATTCTAAGCGATCGCAGGTCCGAGGGCGGCGGAATTGCCTATATGCTCAAGTTCTCGCCGCCGGCCGGAAAGCTGATCAAGCTGGTCGCCGTCGCGCAGTCCGACGAGCACGTCTACGTACTCGAGGGCGGCTACTGCAATCGCGCGGGCGAGCAGTTGCGGTTTCCGGGCGACTACGCGCTGAATCCGGAAGGCCATCCGCATAGCGCGTTCATCGGGGTCGAAACGGTTGGGATTGCCGTCTACGCGGGCGAGCCGGACAAGGTCGTCGAACTCGAAGTAATCGATCCGATCGCCTGAAGCCGAGTGGCGGACGATGGCGGGCGCTCAGTCGCCCCAGACGCCAGCCATGAGCATCCCGAGCCGCGCGGGATCGCGATCGGCGGGGGCGATTTCGCGAATCCGGCCGCGGCTGATAACCGCGAGCCGAGCGCTCATCGCGATTAGCTCGTCGAGGTCGCTGGAGATCAGGAGCACCGCGCCGCCGTGCGCAGCGAACTCGCGCAGCCGGCCATTGACGTCGGCGGCGGCGCCGAGGTCAAGCCCGCGCGTCACGTTATGCGCGACGATCACGCGCGGCGCCCCGGCGAGCGCGCGCGCAACGCACAGGCGCTGGCGGTTTCCACCCGAGAGGCTCGCGGCGAGCGCGTGCGGTCCCGGCGTGTGGATTCCGAAGCGCGCGATCAGCGCGCGGCAGAGATCGATCGCGCGCTTGCGATCGATCCATCCGCGCCGGCTCGCCTGATCGCGCAGCGCCGGCGACAGAATCAGGTTCTCCCAGAGCGTCATTGCGAGGATGAGCCCGTCGAGGTCGCGATTCTGCGCAATGACCGCGAGCGCGGAAGCACGCCCGGCCTCGGATGACGCGACCGTAATCCGGCCCGCCGAGGGCTTGCGCACGCCCGCCAGCACCTCGACCATCTCGCTCTGGCCGTTGCCGTCCACGCCCGCGACTCCGACGATTTCGCCCGCCGCGACTGCGAGCGCGGCAATATCGAGCACGCGCGCGCCGTCCGCTTCGACCGCGACGCCATCGAGCGCGAGCGCAATTTCGCGCCGCCCGTGCGCGGGAATCGGCGCGGGCTCGATCGCCGGCGGCAGATCGCCGATCACGGGCCGCGCGAGCGCCGCCGCGTAGG
>VFSW01000212.1_pt1 | contig 81149 bp, 73 predicted proteins | sample 5358111 | NCBI WGS metagenome assembly VFSW01 (sample SAMN11554181, study PRJNA540505) | mine drainage metagenome | isolation source: sediment from site ElyBrook_90M | place: USA: Ely Copper Mine, Vershire, VT | collected 2017
GTGCTCTGAGCCATCGTATAGAATGTGCTCATAGATCTCGTCGGTGAAACACACTAAATCATGATCATTGCAGAGATCAGCGACCAGTTTCAGCTCTCGCTTGGAGAAGACCTTGCCAGAGGGATTGTTTGGAGTATTCAGGATAATGCCTCGAGTCTTCGAATTGAATACCTTCTTGAACTTCTCCTCGTCGATAGCAAAGCCCTCCTCCCCATCTAGCGCAAAATACCTCGGCCTTGCTCCAGAGATGACAGCATCAGGTGCATAATTCTCGTAATGAGGGCTGAAAATAACAAGCTCATCCCCAGGATCTAGAATTGCAAGCTGAGATGCAACCATAGCCTCTGTCGTTCCACACGTCACAATGATGTTTTCATCTGGTTCGGCCTCGATTTCATTGTATTTCCTTGCCTTTGCTGCTATTGCCTCGCGAAGAATAGGAGCGCCCCAAGTCAGAGAGTACTGATTGTAATCTTCTTCGAGAGCCTTCTGAGCGGCACGTTTCAGCTCAGGAGGGCATGAAAAATCTGGAAAACCTTGAGCCAAGTTGATCGCATCGTACTTCGAGGCAAGGCGGGTCATCCCACGTATTACTGACTCTGTGAAAGATTGCGCCTTTTTGGAGATCTTTGTCAGTTGCTATCAAAACGGTGCTTTGAGAATCGGCATTATTATGCATAATTGGGTCATAAAAGGAACAGTCGCATGAATCCTATTTTTCCGCCTTACCTTTTATGAAAGAGGATGGCGAGGGAAAGTACCTCACTACAGCGATTATGACAATTAATGAACCGATTGAAGATAAGCCCAAAACAAGCGCGGACAGATTCGTAGACTGGAACACATATGAGTAGAGAAAGATCAGGGCGTAAGATATGAAAAAGGACGGGATCATAGTGTAGATGTATGATCCAACTCTTCTCTTGATGATGGAGCTTTCAAGCTTGGTATCTGAAAATCTTCTCAAGAGAAAGGAGAGATCCACAAGAACTACAACTGCGAGTACTTCCAGAATCAGGTAAATCACGTTGAAAGAGAGCAGGACCGCACTCAAGACAACAAGCGAGACGGCGCCGACCGATCTGTCCAAAGAAACTAGAGAGTCGCTGCGAAGATACGTCGCGATTCCATCTATCAAGACCAGCAAAATGAAGAGCCAGTATGTGCTTGACAGGACTGTGATTGAGAAAGCTATTGTAGATGAGAAGAGTACGAAGGAGTAAAAGTCGTTCGGGTCAACGCGGCGACTCACAGAGCTCCTTGACTGTATACTCTTCTCACCCAAAGCCAAACCGATATCATCTCATTGCCTGGACAAAGTGTTTTCGCATAGCTCGTGAATGAACCTCAAGAACTTCTTCGAGGGGTGCACTTGTGTTCCAGTCAATCACGAGCGCATTTGCCGACCTGAGCTGTTCGATGTTTGCATTCCTCTCAAGGTCTGCGAGTCTCCTTGCGATGCTTCTTTCTCTCTTGCTAGAACCTCTAGATCTGATCGACTCAAAATCGAGTGGATTTGGAGAAACGACTATCATGTCATGCTTGCTGCGGGAGATATCTGCCGCAGTGGCAAACGAGGAATCGTCGATTAGGGGAGAAACAAACACGACCTGTGAAACGTTAGGATAGAAAATGTGGAGGTTGCGCGAGATGCTTTCCAAGTGCGCAGATTGGCCGGGTAGTAGATCCAAGAGTGCAAGAACGATTCTGTCAAATTGTCTGCGTCCGTAGCCTGGTGGAATCCTTGAGGCGCGGGATCCTATTGTAATGAGCCCAACCCTGTTTCTGTCACGGAGCAGCCGGTCGGCAATTGAAATCGCAGCCCTGATAGAAAACGAGCCTGTGGAATTCGGTCTCACGCCGATTTCAGAAACGCTTCTAGCGTCCACAATTATCAGCGCCTCCGCTCCGAGCTCCGCCATATACTCGTTGACAAAGAATCTGTGTTCGTCGTTTGACCTCGCGGAAGCCTTCCAGTTGATTCGTCTCAGTGATTCTCCGCTCAGAAGTGGTCTCGCACTGTAGTAATCCAAGCCAAACCCGGTTCTCCTTGACGCGATTTCTCCAGGCCACGGTTTTGTTTTTCGTGGCCGTATAGCAAAGGTCGAAAGACGTTCAGATATCTCGGGGAGAACTACAACTGTAGACTTGAGGTTAATGACAACCGAGCTCTCGACTAGCCCATTCAGGTCAGAGATCAAAAGCCTGACGGGCCCAATTGAGAAAATTCCAAAGGAGTTTGCATACAGTTCATACAGGAGATCCTTTGACTCGCCCGCTTTGAGCTCGAGTGTAAACCCGTTCTGCGTGAATTCGCCCTCTAGCGAAGATGGTACGAGATCTCTGACCTGCAATATTGGAATGTCATCTTTCCCTTCATTCTTGACCCGCAACATGACTTTGCAAACACTATGCTCGTCAAATTGAGGGGTCTCAAGACTCCTGCTTACTTTGACATTGGCCTCTGGTTCTTTTGCTTGCACAATCATGAGCCCGAGTAAGATTAGGAGCGGAATGGATACAAGCATCAGGGGCCTTGCTAGGAATAAACCAGCAAGAAAGCAGATGATTGCGAGGGCGGCCAGCAGATATGATTTCGGCGAATATGTTGTCTTCGTCCAGTTTTCTCTGCTGTCGTAGTTTGGCATATCTTGCTTTCCCAGCATCAGCTTACTTTTGGCACATCAACTTTCTTCAAGATATCTTCGATAATTAATTGTGGATTGGTTCCGCGTATCCACTGATCTGGAGTGAGAATGATCCTGTGAGAGAGGGCTGGCACTGCGATCTCCTTGATGTCATCGGGCAATACGTAGTTTCTTTGGTGTAGCCACGCATTCGCCTTTGAAAGCTTGAGTATGGAAAGCGATCCTCTCGGGCTTGCGCCCACCTCTACGGAGCTGTGAGTACGGGTCTTGCTAACGATATTGACAATGTACTTCTCAAGCTGGGGTTCGATGTGGACTTGTTCGACGAGTTTCTGCATTTCGAGAATATCTTCCTTTGAAACAATCTTCTCGATTTCTACCTCATCTCTCTGCCTCCTAGTCCGCCTCTCTAAGATTTCAGCCTCGTCAGCCGGCGTTGGGTACCCAATCCCTATCTTCATGATGAATCTGTCAAGCTGCGCCTCAGGTAATGGATACGTTCCCTCGTATTCGATTGGATTCTGGGTTGCGAAGACTATGAATGGGGAATCGAGCTTGAAGGTGGAGCTTTCGATTGTGACCTGCCGCTCTTGCATTGATTCGAGAAGCGCTGATTGTGTTCTTGGAGGAGCCCTGTTGATTTCATCTGCTAGCAGGATGTTGCAGAATATAGGACCTTTTCTGATTTCGAATGACGATGTGCTCCTATTGAGGACGTAGCTTCCAGTTATGTCCGCCGGAAGAAGGTCAGAGGTGAATTGGATTCTTTTGAATTCACAACCAATGCTTGATGCAAAACAACGCGCCATCAATGTTTTCGCAAGCCCTGGATAATCTTCGAAGAGCAAGTGACCGTCAGAGAGAATTGCGAGAAGGATCTTTTCCAGCACGGGCTGCTTTCCGACAATCGCTTTTCCTACCTCGTCGAGGATCCGCATCGGCTGGGGCCTAAGTTCTGTCTCTGTCATTGATTGCTCGCATCTTTCAATTTAGACATATTGAGTATTAGATCTTGTCACCGACGCCTTTCTAACTTGGAGATAATCCGGTCGACCCCTGATAAATATGCCTCCCGCTCAGACGAAGGCATCTCGTCGTGGTAATCAAGATACTCTCTTGCTAAAGGCGCCCGTCTGTCCTCGCCAGTATTTCCCGACTCTTGAGATCTAGAGGTTGTTGAATCAGATTCCCGCCCTGAAATATATGGGAATATGAGCCTCTCAAGATCCTCAGAGAGTTCGCGGCCTAGAATCAATGAGTCGCTCACCGATCTCGGAGGAATCGCACCAAACCTCTGAATCAATACTCGGTTGATCGTCCTAGCTATTTCTCTTCTTGAGAAATCAGATCCCTTTGCAGCGTATCTTATGTAAGTGCTGATCGAATCCACTCTGCTGCTAGGTTGATAAATCATGTCTGCGTATGAGTCGTTGTTCCTTTTTCTTGTAATGGAGACGCTGAAGAGGGTTGTCCAGGATAGAATTAAGGTTGCAAGGCATGACGCGAGTAACAACAAATCCAGAAATAGAGCAATCAATGCGAGAACGTTAACCTGAAGGATAGCAAGGGCAACTCCGGCTCCTGCAAAGACCACGCTTAACCTCGTTAGGTTCCTGCGGAGCTTCTTTCGAGGATCTTCGAGGTCAGCAGCGTGGGAACCATAGAAGTGTTCCAACCTTAACTACCTCCAATCAGTTCGCTTGTCGTGTCTGTAGCGTCGATTGTTTCCTTGAGCGACGCACTTAGGCTCAACAGGCACTCGGACGCTGCCTGCGCTTCCCCTATGGTGATCTCATCCAGACTATAGCGCGCCACTTCGAAAAGATCTGTCGCCTTTGATAGGTAGGGTGAATCAAATCTCAGCTTCTGCGAGACCTCCTTCCTGAATTCCCTTGCGGTCAGGGCTCTCCCATCAAGTGCGGATTTCTTTTCCAGTACTTGCGAGATCATCTTGTAACATCGGAGAACAGTTTCCCTGTACCCAGAGCCTGAGGTGAGGTTTGCCGCCGCTTCATCTAGGATTGCGGCAACCTTGAGTCTCTCATCCTTGAGCTCGTCGTCTTCAAAGGGTGAAAGCCGCCTCGATCTGCTTCTCAGAGCTCGATAGAGCAATGCGAAGACAAGCAACAGTGCAGCAGCAAGCAAAACCTCTCCATAGTTCATTGCTGGAACGTAAGGAAAATTCTGCGACAAGAAAGATGGAAAAGGGGCATTTCTCAATGGTGGATTATTCTCTGGACCCGTGGAAACGGTCTGTTGCCCGATCGAGACCGCTTGTGCGGGTCCGGTCTCCGTTCCTCCAAACTGAAATGATATTGGAGCGGGAAAGAGATTAGCAGCAGCGAAGAAGGCAGTTGTGACAAGTAGAGGAAATACAAAGAAAGCTAGTGCAATCAAAATGTGTTTTCGAAATCGACTTGGTTTTTCCTGGGGTGTGTCATTATCGCTTGACAAATGGGGCAGCCTTAATCTGGGATATTCCCCAGGCGAATCTATGTTCACATCGCACTATAAGAAAAAGTAAGCGGTTTCATATGAGCATCCAATGGTCAAGTAAGGAGAACCGCGGCGGCAACAACAGTAGTCCAGATTCCATTTTTATCTCCTTCAGCCGACTGTGTTATGTGAGTTGTCTTGACTATTTTTCCAGAGATTTTCCAGATCTGTTTTTTCTCATCGTAGCTCTGGTCGGGATTGAAAGGGATTCCAAGAGTTGAGGCAAGCATTGAGGCAGCGAGATCCTCAGCATAATCTCCAGCTTTCTCGTCTGTTTCCCCGTAGTCCTCATGTTCAGACAAGTAACCGTAGGTATTCCTATCCTGAGGTATTGCTAGGCCTATTGAAGCGGCAATGAGTCTGTTCGGTTCATTTGTCGCAATCCGGCTCAAAACGAGAAACAGAATCTGACCTGGTGAGAGCTCTTCGAGACCTTCCTTCTTTGTAATCAATTTGCATCTTGGTGGGAAGATGCTGGAAACTGGAACAAGGTTGTATGCCTCGATCCCTGCGTCTCTTAGAGCGAGCTCAAAGCTCGCAAGCCTTTCTTTGTGTCTTCCTACACCTTTGGTCAGAAAGATCTTTTTTGGAATGAGTGTCGGCATCTGTGTTTGTTACGCAACCTAAAATGGTTTCAATCCTGTTTTTTAGCATTGTGTCCTTGTGAGCTAGGATTGAGACCTGCAACTTTTGAAATTGACAGCGAAGCAGAATTCATTAATTAAGTATCAGCATTTCTAGGCTCTGCGAGGACCAGTTATAGACTTGACTCAACACAATGTCGATTACTCCATCGAAGAGTTGGAGTCTTCTCTACGGGAGAATTTCAAGCTTTCAAGCTACGAGACGAAGACTTACCTCTCGCTCCTGCGACTGGGCAAACAGAATCCAAAACAAGTCTCGGCTAGTGCCAAGATACCGATGCCAAGAGTGTACGATACACTGGAGAGCTTAATGTCAAAGGGATTTGTCATGAAACAGGAAGAGTACTACTCTCCAATACCACCGAAACGCGCAATTCACGGCAGAGCTCTCCAATTCGAAGATCATTTCGCGAAAGAACAGAACGCAAGGAGGGTTGCCGAAACGCAAATTGTCGAGATCTTGGAGCGCCTCGAACTAGGTCAAAACAAGTCGAGCTCTGTAAGCGAGATTTCTGTCCTCAAAGGATTCAACGCGATAGCGAACAAGTTCTCCGAGCTGCTTGAAAGCTCCCAAGAAATCATCCTCCTTGCAAAGAGAGCGATTGAGGCAAGGGAAGTTTTCATTCCAATTTTGGTTGAGTTTACTCAAGCCCATGAAGGTAAAGCGAGTAAACACCTTCGGATAATCGTGCCAGAGGGAATCAGAATAACAAAGGAAGAACTTGCTTCAGCAAAGAATGCCTCAACGGAGATCAGAAAATCTGCACACATCCTATTCGATATTATGATAACAGATCTAGATGATGTTGTGATCGGAGTTCCAGATCCCCTCTCCGACGAAATCAACCATGCGGTTGCAATTTGGGTAAGGAATTCTTCGTTTGCGAGATCTACGCGTGATGCGGTAGAAGAAATCTGGAAATCAGCCAAACCCATCTGATTGATTTCTGATGAATTAAACAACTCCAAGAACACTTAGCAGTGTAACGAAAACCAGCTCTTCACCCGGCGCAGGGCGAGGGAATCTCTTGCGCAACTCTTGAATTGTGATTCAAACAGAACTCATAGAAAACCAACATTCTTTGCGTCTTTCAGAAAAAGTATCATGCTGGAGCTCTTCTTCGTATAGGCATCTCATAAGTAGAAGTACCAAACAATGGCTTTGGATTCTAGCCATGGCTTTGGAGAGCTAGATACAATTCATATATGAAAACAAAGAAAAGCCACAATTCCTCAATTGAAGTAATTGAAGCAATACATGATGTCCAACAAAAGCGGTTTTCATTACAATTCTTGTTTTGCTCCTCCACTTTTAATAGTGATGTACCCTCCTTTTTTCACCCGTGTATGTGTGTGTCAGTCCTTAAGGAACAAAGGATCCACAAAGAAAGAAGAAAATATTCAATTGGCTCAATTAGGGTGTGATGCGGACATTTGGTTTCAAGAAATATGATCTTGAAAGAATTATACGCCAGTTATTTCGGGGCAACTTGCATGTTCGCCTCAGAAAAATTGGGTTTTTGGCCCCTCACAGCTTTCGAAGTTTTGCAGAAGGATACACTACAAGACCAGAGTCTCCGATCTTTGTAGGGAACGCACCTTCCTTGTGAGATGACCCTCTCATCTTTCTAACCTCGATTCCTCTCACTCTTAAACCTCCAAGCTTGGAGAAGTAAAGTACTATCACACCATCGGCGATGAACTCCTCCACTCCGAACCTGCTGAGCGCTTGGCTATCTTCTGGTATCTCTGTGACAAATAGGACCGTGGAGTCGAGTTCCTTGAGAAGGCTTGAGAACCTTATCAGATCCTGTCTGAGTTGCATGTCGCTTTCTGTCTGCATCCCGAACACTGTTATCGGGTCTATCACGATCCTCTTTGCGCCTATTTTTTTGCAATGAGATGAGATCATTGAAAAAATCGCTGCAGGATCGATCTTCCTGATTTGCCCACCGACAGCGGGCGAGACATCAATCATCGCAAGCTGACCTTTTTTCTGCAAGGAGTCCAGGTCCCATCCATAAGTTGCGGCGTTCTTCATTATGGAAGGTATACTCTCTTCAAGAGTCACATAGATGCCGGGTTCATCGTATACTTTGGCTCCTTTGTAGACAAATTGCATCGCGAAAGTGCTCTTTCCCGTGCCAGTTCCCCCAGTGACGAGTATGTTGTGACCTCTGGGGAATCCTCCCAGCACCAATTCGTCGAACCCTTCTATTCCCGTTCTTACCCTACTCAGCATTTCTCATTCATCCACCGCAATCTAAATCTCCGTGTCAAGTCCTGAACTGGTGATTGTGTATTTCTTCCACCTGTCATCATGCTTCTTACCCCGCAGCATTTCAACTCTCAGCTGTCTGTTTCGGATATCCCCGTCCTCATTGATCCTAAAGCGTATAGTCCCACAACTTGAAAATATCAATGAGTTGAGGAGCTTCTCCTCATGCACGTCCTGCGAGACCGTTACAAAGCCTCTTGCCCCAAAGTTCTCCATCCTTGAGTTCAGGCATGACACGAAGTCAACGACTGCCTTCTGATCGCAAGACAAAAGCAATCTGGAAATCGAATCCAAAACCAGAAGAAATCTGTCTCCCTTTGAATCAGGCGACGATCGAAGGTATTCCGTAATCACAATAAGCATGCCAGTCGGATCTAGACCCAGCATGCCATGTCCAATGTTCTCGGAGAATCCTAACCTCGCTGGGCTGGCGGCGTCCAGAATGGAGAGTCTGCCGTCCTTTTCGTATTTGTCAACAGTCCACCCAAAGGCCTTCATTCCATCTCGGAGTGTTTGGGGCAGTTCTTCCGTCGTGATCCAGAGCACCTTTCCACCTTCACGAAGCATTTCGTATGAGAACTGTTCGCAGAAAATTGTCTTTCCGCTACCGCTTCTTCCCGAGAGCAGAGTGACTCCGTTAGGTAAGTGATCTCCATAAGTCAGCTCCTTCACGGCTTCTATTGTACTTTTCACAACAGCTGGGCTTGCTCTAATAGTAACCTCCTCCTTTCTATTCTCGCAGTCAACAGCTTTTCTTCCGACTGAAGTTCAATCCTGTCGTGGGCACCCGATGCGGCGAATTCAGTCTGATTTAAAGAAGCTATGTCCGCCCTGACTCTTTCCAATTCCTGCTGCATGGAGACAAATTCGTTCTTGGTTCTGAGGAATTCCTCATCGATTTTGGAAATCTGTTCTTTGACAGAGTAAAGCTGATTTTCGATTCTTGGCAATTCATTGGGATCTGCAACAACCAATTGCCTTACTCGACTGAGTTCACCAAGTTCTGACTCAAGCTTTCGTCTCTGCGCCAAGAGATCTGAGAAATCTCTAGAACCGCTGGGCTCTATCACAGATCTGGCCGCTCTAGATCTGGCTATTTTGTAGTTCTTCGACGAGTCTATGTATACAAGAGCAGGATGCCAAACAAAACTTCCAGGATTCTCAGATTTGTATTTCAGCGTTATTTTTCTAGTTGTGCCTTGATCTATCCTGAAATTCAGTTTGAATGCGTGAGCTTCATCGATCGGATACTGACTGTTTACCACTTCAAATTCTTCAGGCAATATTTCATCAATCTTCACAACAGAAATAAAATCTCTGGTGAGATTGGAGATAGAAACTGTCATAGAACAGACTGAGCCAGAACTTGCATAGGGCTTCTCAAGTTCACTCTCTAGAGCCACATAGGTGGTTTCGGATATTCTAGAGGAATCGAATTGCGATTGGTCTATCATAGATGAGTTTGCAATAGCAGAATAGATTATTTGATTCGATGCCATCTCTGCAATGAGATCGTGCGCAAGCGGAATTAGGCGCTGATGGCTCCTGACTGCGCCTATCATCTTCAGTGATTCTTTCACTCTTTTGGATGATCCCAGCAACTTGTAATACTTTGAGGCTAGGAAAAGCGATCGTTGAGCCTCAGAATACAACCTAGTCTTCTCACGTGCTCGTTCGACTTCTCTTTCTGCTGCGCTCATCTTTATTGTAGCGTCCAAGATATGCTTGCTCGCCTTCAGCATATTTAGGAAAGATTTGTTTCCCAGTCTACGAAAGATTGAGGCAGAGCTTGCGAGCGCCTTATTGCACTCCGAGAGATTGTCTACACTGAATGAAGTTTCAAGAGATTTTTCTATCTCTCTTGAGTAGTATAGAAAGGCTGCGAATCCCTCAAGTCCGGAAAGGAGAGGCCTCAGGGATTTGGAAGCGGAGGTCTTGGCGGCCTCTCCAAAGATCTTGCGCGCCTCAAGATACAGATTAGGATCATCAGTAATCTGGGCCCTTTGGAAGCTTTTCAATGCGCTGCATAGGGAAGCCATGGAGGCAAGCTCATTCGCACGAGAAGAGTCTGAAGCGGGGTCTTCGGAAAGATCTTGGAACATGACTTCTGCATTTGAGAGAGTCTTTACAGATTGTTCAACATCGCCAGCCTTGTACGACTCTTTGGATCTCTCGAGGTTCACTCGCGCTCTGCAAAACGTGACTAGTTGATTTGCGAATTTGAATTCGCCCGAATCCCCTGATGTTATACGCTTGCTTCCACTCGAAAACTTCGTAAGGTGCGTGATCGCCTGATCGAAGAGATCTATGGATCTTTGGAGGTTGTCTTTATGAGACTCATTTTCGGCCATTTCTATGAGAGACTCTGCGTAAAAAAGAGAAGACCTTTCGTGCCATATTGTCGATTGTGAAATCAACTTTGACGCAGAGGAATAACCTAAAGAAGCGCTCGAGAAATTTGATTTCTTGTGCGCCATCTTAGCAAGTTCGATCTTGTTCAGCGCGGACATGTAATAACTGAAATCTTCGAAAACTCGTCTCGCATGGATCGATGAACGGCCAGCCGCATTGTAGGCTTTGCGCGCCTCGGTGTAACTAGAAGCGCTGTCTCTGTAATCCCCCTGCCTATCAAAGATCTGAGCTCTTAGCCAGTTCGATTCTGCAACTTGTTCATTCCAGCCCATTTTACCTGAGATCTTCCTGGCCTCTTTGCACTGGTGTATCGCCAGTCTGCTGAAAGTCTTTCTTTCTGAGACGCTAATGCTGCAGTTCATCAGATCGTAGCAGACTTCTCCTGCTAGAAGGCATGCATCAACGGACCTCTTGTTGTGCCTCTCTTCAAAATAGAAAGGTTTGCTCTTAAGGCAGTACTCGAGCGACTTTTTCAGAGGGTGAATTATGTCTCTGTTTTCCTGACGGACTGTTCTGTTTAGAGGTGACAGGATGGCGCTCTGTTCCATTGCCGCCTGATGATAATAATTGGCATTTCCAAAGAAAATGTCCCCTATTTGAGCAAGTGAATATCTGGCTGACTTTGACTTTGTCTTTTCGACAAGATCTACTGCTTTGCGAGCTAGCTTGAGGGATTTACTGATGTACCTTTTACGTTCGGAAGATCCAGAATATTCTGCAAGCCTCTGGTAGAACCTTGCAATCATTGACCCTCCAAGAAAGTCGCTTTCGTAGGTTGACCACAGTGCCATCCATTTCAATGCCTCTTCTCCGATTGAGACTGATCTTTTGAGGAGGGCACGTATTGTCCTTCTATCACTTACAGTTTCGCTCTCACTTACATAAGTGCCGGAAATGCTGTAGGCGCCGAGTCCTTTGTAAATGTTCCAGCTAGTTCTTTGAGCGAACAGGTAAGATCTCTCATATTGAATTCTAGCAAGCTTGGCGTAGGAGAGCTTTTCTTCTCCTTCAAGATTTTCAGCCAAACTTTCGTAGCACAGACCGTAGTCCCAGTGGGACACAGCAGCAAAAGAATTGCAGAACCTCTTCTCTGCTCTGTGCATCATGGTATTCTTTTGATAGTTGCTCTCTCTTCTGTTGAAAAACTTCGTAGCCTCATCAAAGTGCCTCACCGATGCATCAAGAAGGCTCAGCGCGGTCTGACTATCACGCTCAAGCTGATAGTGAGAAAAGGCAAGCGCGTCGTAGATCATGCCCCTAAAGAGCTCAACCTCTTTGACGCCACGGGTCTCGTTGCTAACGTGTGATTCCAAGGACCTGGAAAGTAATTCAAATAAATGGTTCGCGTCTTGTCTTTTCTTTGTAATCTCCTCGGGAGATATCTTCCTAGATCTCACCAAGAAAGGGAGAATCCTGAGTTGGACGAAGAGTCCGAGAACTAGGCCAGGTGAAAACCTATCCTTAGCCGAAACAATGGCCGTGGTCGAATGCTTGAGCATCATGTTGGCAATCTTGTATCTTTCGTAACCAGGATGGTCTGGGTACAACCAATAGAGGAGTGCAAGAAGAGCGTGAATATTCGAAATCCATTGGATTTCCTCCGGTTCAGCTGTGGAAGTCTTGACAGCGTAAGCCACTTTCAATTTACCTTCAAGCAACCTCTTTGACTCGTCGAAAAGCCTGATGGCCCCGTTGGGTTTCCTGTTTTGCTTTGTGAAGGCGGGAACCTTCGAATACAAATCAAAGAACAGCGCGATTGAAAGCCCCCATTCATCGGCCTGGTTAAAATATGAGTCGAGTTCTGGACTACTCTCAGGCAACTAACATCAACTCCATATCAACCGCTATGCTCGTAGTCGCTAGCTCCAAATTTTGATACTGGTGTTGTGCAAGACTGGTTAAACCATGAAGGCTAGGTCTGTCCGAAATGTATATAGCTACTGAGTACGCCACTTGATTGTTCATTGACTATTGTAGGTTTTGCGGCATTGACAGTTGGTTAATTAGGAAACTGTACCTGACTTGCTCTATCCATGGTTACAAATCTCTTAGAATATAAAACGAGCAAGTCGCATAGATTGTGAGAGCACAAGCATTGGGGCGAATCTTTCTCGAAGTAAAGATTGAAGGATGAGTGATCTCATGCCAAAGCATCTGAAAATATCCTTACACAAACAATTGGAGAACTTGAGATGACTCAGAGGCAGATACTTATAATCCAGACATAGACAATCCCAATGTGACCCCCTTCATTTGAAGTCCGAACACGTACCAACCGGTATTGCGGGGCTCGACGAGCTTCTTGGCGGCGGGTATCCTCGTGGCAGAGTGATATTGATCACTGGAGGCCCTGGTTCGGGAAAAACTCTCACAGCGATGCAATTTCTTATCGACGGTGTCGAGAGATTCGATGAGCGTGGAGTTTTCGTCTCTCTTGAAGAGAGTCGCTATCACCTGATTAACGAAATGGGCAACTTTGGTTGGGACATTGAGAAGTACGAGAAGAAAAATCAGCTCGCAATCGTGGACGCCTCGCCTCTCAGGCAGATTTCAAAGGATAAGGAGCCAGACCCCTCACAAGGCGAACAGCAACGTGATGATATCCGGATCCGCGGAGCCTCCTTTTCCATCCAGGCCCTTAGCACTGTGATTCGGAGCTATGTGCGGGTTACTCGGGCAACAAGAATAGTTGTCGATCCCATCACTTCTCTAGCACTACAATTCCCAGAAACCAACGAAAGGAGGACTGCAATAATCGACTTGCTTGACGCATTGGTTAGCATGGGAACTACGAGCCTCGTGACTAGCGAAATAGGTGAGCAGATCGGCTCTACAATGACCACGAGAGAAATACCTGCGGAAGAATATCTGTGCCACGGGGTGATTGTCCTCCATAATTCGCATGTCACCGGCCGAGGAATTGTTTCCGCACTAGAAATCGAGAAGATGCGCGAATGTAAGCACGATAGGCATCTTCATCCATATGCAATTACGGATAAGGGCATGGTCGTATACACCGAAAGGTTCCTTGGATGATTTTTCCTCACTTGCTGGGGAGAAGATTTTAAAACACAGCTTATACTATTCACTCATCGCGGGGTTTTCGAGCAACATCTCAGGATAGCATGTAACTAAAATCCTCCTGACGTATTGGGATTTGCAGATACCTGATTGAAGAATAAAGTGGACTGAAAGATCGGTGAAATAAGGAGAGGAGATTCTCGATGCCAGCTATAGATTTGGTTCAATTGATACGTTCGGCTGTTGGGAAAAACACCGGCATCCCTGCAATGCTTGATGCATATGGTCAATTTGCAGATAGCCCAATCGGTCAATTGGAGCTGTCAAACCTTGGAGCTGTCTTTTCTGCGATACTTGAGAACTTGCAAGTAAGGTACCCCGAAATAGCCTCACAAAGAGCTGCAAGCGCATCCAGAAATGATATTGCGGAGTTCCTCTTGGCTGCAAACAACGATCCCGATCGCGTAAAAGAAGTCCTAAAGTCAGAGCTCCGGCCAACGATTAAGACTATGAGCGCGTCGATTTCGGAGCGCTTTTCTCGGATGAATCCTGAGGAAAGAAGAGCTATAGACGCGACACTCAGACTACTGCGCCGCTCTCCTGTTGAAGTGATCTTTAGAGTTGAATCAGGGAAACTCATATCTACAAGTGGGGACGATTTTGATAGATTCTTCGCAGCTGTTAGAGCAGAGTCCCCTAACATCAAAGAGCTCAGGTATCAGAATCTAATTGTCGAGAAGGCAGTTTTCAACAAGCTCCTGCTGAAATCCAAGAACCAAGACTACAGTGTTTGGGTTCCGTCATTTTTTGCAAAGGAAACCCTCGATTCGCTCATTGAGAGAACCGGTCTTCTCCAGGAACATGTATTGCATTCAAGAATAGTGGAGCTAAAGAAACAAAGTCAGCTTGATACGCTTAGGCCGTTCTTGAGTGTGCTGATGCAGAACTCTGGCGTTTTGGGAAAGGAGGACTCTGTCCCAGAAGAGCTTAAGGATTTCATGAGACCTGTTGGAGAGAAATTTGTTGCAATCTCTCCTACGGACCTCGACGACGTCTTTCTATTGCTCGAGGAGGAAGAAAGCGAAGAAAAAGAGAAGCAACGACTGAATGAAATCAGAAAAAGAGAGGAAAAAATCTCGAGAACTGAAGCAGAAAAGAGGGTGGAGGATCTTAAGCAAAAGAAGCGTGCCACTTTCCAGGTGCCTTCACCAGGTCAGGTGCAACAAAGAGAAAAGGAAGCCGACTCAGTCTACATCGGGAGACAGATGGATCTGGCTCAGCTCTCCAGCGCGATCTCGAAACACGTCTCAGAAAACGAAATCAATACTGTAGTCAAAGTAATGGGCGATTACTATTCGGATCTAAGCACTATCCAATTGAAGGGGGTTGCTATTATCGGTTCTTCAGGATCAGGTAGGAGCACAACGCTCAAACGGCTTCTTGACGGGATTGGCTCCGTTATTGAGTCAAGAGCGAGAGTCATTCTGATTGACCAAAAGGGAGAACATCGTGGAATAGCATGGAAGTACAACTGGCAGGTCTTAGGGTTTGTGGCGGATTCTCAGGCAAAGCAGTTCAAGCTGCCTTTGCTCCCCGAAGCATTAGAGCAAGGGGAAAGAACAGAGCTGCTAGCCGACATGTTGCAAGAATGGTGCCTTCAAAGCGGCATAGCTTGCACAGAACAGCAAAGAGCACGACTTGCTTCGATAATCAGAGGAGAAACTGCATTGACGAGCGAATCGCTTTCCACAGCAGTAGTTAAGGAGCCAGAGCTTGAACAGATTGCGAAGAAACTCACGAAGAATTTCCTTGCAGGGAACGTCTCCACGCGAATCTTTTCGGAGAAGAAGTTCGATCTGAATTTTGAAAAGAATACGCTGTTTGATATTTCAGGCAGGGGCCTTAGGGACCCTACCTCAAGAGAAGAGAGGCTCCTGCTCTCTGTGCTAATATTGAAGAAGATCGAGACAAGACAAGTGCGGGATGCAATTATTGTGACTGAAGATGTGCTGGATAGGTTCAAATCAGAGAGCCTGCGACGAAGGTGCGTCGATATGGTCTCAATGCTGAAAGACAACGGAAATACGATCATAACCACTGCAAGATCCCAGATTAGAGATTTTTCTGGTGCTGACTGCCTTGAGATTGTTCACAGGTTATCAGGTGAAAAAACAATCGCGAGTGAAATATCGAACTTTAAAATTAGTCAACCAGTCCGAGGTCTTGCAGAGTTAATCTCAATGCTACCTAGGGGTTGGGCTCTTGTTTCAGAGGTTCGAGATGCCAAGGGTAGGACAACGCCTTCAGCCGCGATTCGTATTGAACCAGTCCAATTTGAAAGCGTATAATGCTGCCCACACGAATGCGGCCAAACAACGCATAATGAACTAAAATAGTCAAGATGCGTTATTCTTTTTATTGGGATGCAAATTTCAGGATTCAACAGGAAAGATTCCCTGAGGTCTAGATCACATGTCCACAACAACGACTGCTGTGCAAACGAGATCTGAGGATCAGGAGAAAGTGAGCTTCTCTGTAATCGGTCAGAGGGTTCGAAAGTACGACTCGCTGGAAAAAGTGAGTGGACGTGCCCAATATCTAATTGATTTGAAGCTGCCTGGAATGCTGTTTGGCAAAATTCTGAGGAGTAAGTACGCGCATGCCCGGGTAATGAAGATTGACACTAGCAAAGCAGAAGCTCTGGATGGTGTTATGGCAGTGATCACCGCGAAGGATACTCCAAGAATCAAGTTTGGCTTTATGAAAGATAACCTTCCTTTGAAGGAAGAAAAGGTACTTTCCTGTCGGGATGAAATAGCTGCAGTGGCCGCTATAGATGAACAAACTGCTGCAAGAGCTATAGAGCTTATTGATGTGGAGTACGAAAAGATCACTCCTGTGTTTGACCCGTTGGAGGCAATCGGAAGCGGGGCTCCACAGCTTCACGAAGAAGCTGACAAAAACATTGCAAAGATTTCCTTCTCCTTCCGCGCTGGAAACCCTGAAGCTGCCTTTTCTCGAAGTGATACCGTCTGCTTGGAGAACACGTTCAAAGTGCACTTTATGACTCATACAGCACTTGGAACCATGGGCTCACTCGCGTCATATGATTCAAACGGAATACTGACAATCTGGGCGAACACCCAAGCACCATTCATGTACCTGAAGGACTTGGCGGAAGCTCTCGGAATCCCTGGTGAGAAAATTAGAGTGATTCAACCATTCATAGGCGGCGCTTTTGGGAGAGGAATGGATCTCTATCCAATAGACGTGATTGCAGCTCTTCTCTCGATGAAGACAGGCAGGCCAGTTAAGATTCTCCTTTCAAGAGAGGAGGATCTCTCTTATTCTCCGACGAGACAACCCGCCATCATCAAGCTGAAAACGGCCGCATCCAAAGGAGGTCAGCTTCTTGCAAGAAAAGTAGAGGTCTTTCTCGATGTCGGGGCCTATGTTTCTTGGGGTGCGTTTGACGCGCGTGTTATGATGGCTACTGCGTCCGGGCAGTACAGAGTGGAGAATGTTCAATTCGACGCCTGGCCGATCTATACAAACAATCCCTCTTCTGGAACGATGCGAGGAGCAGGGAATCCTCAGATCAATTTTGCGATCGAATCCCAGATGGATATGCTCGCTGAGAAACTTGGGCTAGATCCGATAGAACTCAGAGTGCGAAATGCCAACAAACCAGGAGATGTCACTAGCCAGGGTATGAAAATCTCAACTTGTGCCATGGAGGAGACCTTGAGGCTCGCTGCCAAAGAAATTGGATGGAAGGGAAGAGGTAAGGAGGGCAAGAATCGCGGTATCGGATTTTCTACACTCTTTCACGTAGCAGGCGGTGCACGGGTCTACCGATCCGATGGATGTGGTGCAATGATTAAGATCGACGATTTCGGAAAGGTCACCATATTCACCGGTGCTTCAGAAATTGGGACCGGATCAGACACCTCGATTACACAGATAGTTGCGGAAGAACTTGGGATTCCACTCTCAAAGATAGAATTGATCAATAAGGATACAGCTCTAAAACCATGGGATGTGGGAATCCACGCTAGCAGAACGACCTTCATCGGAGGAAATGCAGCGTTGAGAGCTGCGAGAGACGCCAAGAAGCAGCTGCTGCGACTTGCGGCGAAAGATCTAGGTGAAGATCCATCGAATCTTGAGATCAGAAACGGTGAGATTTTCTCTCTTTCCAACCCAAGAAACAGGGTGGATTATGCGAAGCTTCTCAGGCGATCTCACTTCAACCGGGAGGGAACGATGATAATGAGTAGCTCGTTTTTCGATCCGCCTACGGAGATGTCAGATCCAGAGACGTTCATCGGAAACATCTCTATGACCTACGGCTTTGGAACTCAAGCGGTTCTTGTCGAGGTTGACAATGAAACAGGAAAAATTGATGTGCTGAAAGTTATTGCAGTCCACGACGCAGGTAGAATCCTCAATCCAAATGGCGCGGAGGGCCAGATTCAGGGAGGGATAGTGATGTCTTTGAGCTACGCCATGGTGGAACAGCTTATTTTGGAAGAAGGTATGGTGATGAATCCGAGCTTTGCAGACTACAAGATTCTGACAAGCATGGAGATACCAGACATCAAAGTAAGCTTCGTTGGAGAACCAGATCCTTCAGGTCCGTTTGGGGCAAAGGGTCTCGGAGAGCATGGGTGCATTCCCACAGCAGCTGCCCTTTCTAATGCTGTGTACGATGCAATTGGCATAAGGCTCTTCGAGCTTCCACTTACTTCAGACAAGGTGCTCCAAGCAGTCTTGAACAGTGCGAATGCCAGGTAATTGCCGACCGATTAGGTCGTAGTAAGCTAGGTATTCTTGCGCTGATCGATTACTCTGATTGATTTTCCAACCTCCACTCTTGGTAGCGAATTCGGATCAACTATTGCAATCTCTGGGGAAAAGAGAAGAATGCTGTGCAGATCAGCTGAAAGCTTCTTTGCAAGATCCTCACGAAGCTTCTGACTGTCGATTCGCTCGCGTGACTCGACTTCAATGCTCATTCTATCTATTGAATTGACTCTATCTATAGTAATGCGATATTCCGACCCGAGATCGTGCTCTTTCAGCAAAACACTTTCGATCTCCGATGGCCAGAAATTTACGCCAGACATCTTCAGCATGTCATCACTGCGTGCCTTGATCTGGCCGTATCTTCGATGAGTTCGTCCACAATCACACGAGGTCGAGGCGTACAGCTTGGAAATATCCCTACTCCTATATCTGATCAGGGGCATGGCTTCCTTTGTCAGAGTCGTGAAGACAAGCTCTCCTTCTTCCTCAGGACTTACTAGCTCTGCAGTTCTCGGGTCAATTACTTCAACAAGAAAATGATCCTCCCACATGTGCAGTCCATCGTGCATTCTGCAGTCGTTTCCCACTCCTGGACCGTACAACTCCGTAAAGCCATATACATCATAGGGTTCCAAGTCCCAGAGTCTCGAGATCTTTTGTTTCATTTCTCTGGTCCAGATCTCGCTTCCGAATATACCCTTTCTCACTTTGGTATCTTTCGCCGGATCTATGCCCATTTCTTGAGCAACTTCTGCAAGACGAAACGCGTAGGAGACTATGGCTGAGAGCATCGTAGTTCCGAAATCAATCATGAACTGTATTTGTCGTTTAGAAAACCCAGAGCTTGCGGGGACTATCGTTGCACCGACCTTTCTAGCGCCGTGATAAAAGCCAAATCCGCCAGAGAACATACCTAAACTAGGAGTGATTTGAAAAACATCTCTTTGGCAAAGCCCAGCCATGACGAGCGACCTTGCAGAGATTTCTCCCCAGTCATCCAAATCCTTTCTGGTATGAAGACCAAGAGTTGGAGTACCTGTAGTGCCTGATGACGCATGCATTTCCACCACTTCATCTCTTGGAACTGCCAGCATCCCGAATGGGTAGTTTGCCCTAAGATCATCTTTGGTTGTAAAAAATCTGATTCTTTGGAGGTCCTCTATGCCTCTTATGTCGTTCGGGGTTAGGCCGAGTCTCGCAAAAGAATTCCTGTAAAAAGCAGAGTTCTCGTAGGCATATTCCAAAGTCTGCTTGAACAAACGGCGCTGATATTCAGTGAGATCGTATCGTGAAAGCCTCTCTGCTTTTTCATGGAAATAGACATCTTGAGGCAATTCAAAGGAAAGCGAAAGTCTGCAAGTTATTTAACCAAATCGACTAGAATATTTCAGGAAAAAAAGGAACAAGATTTAATATTCAACGGCCTACCCGTCGGCGCTCGAATTCAATGTCTAGTGCCCAGTCAAGAGATTTCCTAGAGAGAATCCTTCCGGAAGTAAGATCTGGAGGCGCCAGGAATATTGTGGAGCTCGCGAAGGCCCTTAGAATGCCTGTGGAAACTACTCGATACAAAGTGAAGGGCATTCTCAAGAGAGGACTAGGCGTACATGCGAGCGTCGATTACAACAAGTTCGGATTGACACATTATTACACACGATTTCATCTCACGCAAAGGTCAAAGGATAATGAAAAGAGGTTCTTTCAGGCTCTTTCGGATTCGTGTTACCTCACATCATTCGCACGAAGCGTGACCACGAATGAATTTGTCTGCACGTTCGCCTTGCCGCAAACAAAAGGCGCTTCTTCGTCACTGATTCACAGATTGCTCCGTGGACTAGCAGAGGAAAAATTAATCGAGTCTCACAAGGTATCTGATGTGACTTGGAAAAAACCGCACATGGTTCAGCCGGAGTTCTTCAATTTGAAGAAGGGACTCTGGCAAGTTGACTGGATGAAGTTGAAAAAGGAAACCTTCCCCCAGTCTAGGGCCGACGAAAAAGAGGTTCTAGGCGGCGATTTCGACGATCTTGATCTGATGATTGCGCGTGAACTTGAAGTAGATGCCCTCGCCAGGCTTTCAGATATAGCCGATTCGCTCAAGACAACCCTCAACAACATATTCTATCACTTTCACAAACACATCACAGAGGGAAAACTCGTAGAAGAGTTTGTTATAAGATGGGATGGAACGCCTAAACAGGAGACGATGTTCGTTCAATTCGAATTTGAAAACCTATCTTATGGCGAAGAGAAACCTGTAAGGGCGGCCGTGAGGAAGCTTCCTTTTCTTTGGAGCGATGCTTTCAGCAGAGACACAGGATACTACGTTGGCGAGGCGATGGTTCCCTCCTCTCACTATCTTGAGACACTGAACTTCCTCTCCGGTACGCTGGGGGAGACCTCGAGAAAGCTCCGCGTGCTCATTCTTGACGCAAGGTCAAGACAACAGCTTCCGCTCCCAGCTCACCTATTCAAGGAGAAGGCTTGGGTATTCGACCCAGACTCGGGTATCGAACAGATCAATGCCAAGCTGAAGAAGTAAGGCATGGTATGAGAATGAAGAGGACTCTTCTCTGGGCTCTTCTCTAAACTAAGAGATCATCAGAAAGATTGGTGGTTCTTGGTCCCAGCCCGCAATGTGTTCACTTTCCTGCTGCAAAGATGATCGACTACAGCTATCTTCCGTTGGCTCAAATCTAGAGGGTTCAGCGTTCAGGAAGATTCGGGTGGCGCAACGCTTCGATCCTACATGCCTCGTAAGATTCTTATTCATTCATATCTAATGTATGTTTGTGAGTTAGATGATCAAACTATCGGATGCGCAGAAGAAATTCTTTGAAGGGAAGAATTTTGCCTACGTCGCAACACTGAACAAGGATGGATCTCCACAGGTTACACCAACTTGGGTTGACACCGATGGGCAATACGTCCTGATCAACATTGCAACAACAAGGCAGAAAGCAAGAAATGTCAAGCGCGATCCTCGAATTGCAGTGGCAGTTGCAGATCAGACCAATCCGTATAACATGGTCACGATCCAAGGCAAAGTAGTTGGCCAGGTGATTGGAAAGGAGGCAGATGATCACATCGACAAGATGGCAAAGAAGTACCTAGGTCAGGATAAGTATCCCTATCGCCAGGCGGGGGAGACGCGCCTTCTTCTGAAGATCGAACCCCTCAAAATTGCCGGCTGGGGCTAGCTGTTTAAGCAGTTTTTCTTAGCGCGCCGATTGCAAGCCCAATACCTGCAACCAATGCCCCTATTCCCAGCAAGATCACGCCTTAGGGCATGAGGAAAAGATAGTTGTTGTTCGAGCTGTTGACCTGGTTGTTTGATGTTGAAAGGGCGTTCGCGGTCGACTGATAGGACTGGATAGCCTGCTGGTACTGGGTCAGAGCCAGGACCTCTGAAGCGTTTGCCCCAGCAAAGTTGCCCTCGCTATACTGTTGATCCGCTCTTGTGGTCGAAGCAGAGGATTGCGAAAGGAAACTTACGGCCTGGGAGTACTCGTAACTATTAGATGAATATACAATGCTTTGACCATGAAACGAATCGTTAGAGCGTCAAGAATAAGCACATTCTAGATATGACTTGTCGAGTCAAGACCAGAATCTGCCGTCTTGATCTCGCTACAGGATGTCCTTATCGGATCTGTGCAACAAAAAGGATTTACCTTTGATTGCAGGTGTATACGAATGGTTCTAGCAGTTGTTGGGCCATGAAATCATGGGCAAGGAAGTAATCAGTGCGCAAGGTTTCAAACTTGGCAAAGTTGACGACATCGTATTCGATGAAAAATCTTGGAGCATAAAGGCTTTCAAGATTAAACTGGAAAAAGACATTGCGGAGCGGCACAACATGAAGCAGCTTTTCAGAAAAAGTCATGTCCTAGTTAGCGTTGGTCACGTTCAGGCAGTTGGGGATAGAGTTCTCTTAAAGTCCTCAACCGAAGAGATCATGAGACTGATCACTTTACCAAGTCCAGTCAACCAAGAACCATCTTCGGCTCAGGCAGTCTCGCAGCCCATAACGGGCTAACCATGAATGGGAAAAGTGCGAAGATCTAATCGAAATCAAAGTCTTGTGGGAATCTAAGAAATTGACTACTCTCTCAAGTCGGTTTTTTACAAACGCATAAGAGGAATCCATGAACTCTCTCTATGTAACAATGCCCAAGCCCTTCCTGGTGAGCTTGTTGTCTTCGGACAGGTAACCGCTAGTCTTCAATGCGAGAATTTCCTTTTCGGCCTCACTCTTATCCTCGAGAGCGCGTTTGATGTCCTCTGCTCGACGATAGAAAGTGTGGTATTCTGTCTTGATTCCTGCTTCTACAGATCTCAGAGTGAGAGTAAGAGACGTCTCATATGAAGGCACATGCGAATCAAACTCTACGAGATAATTTCCTCCGAAGCGGAAACCCTGCGGAACTATGGGGTCTAGGATGGGAAGCGAGACAGCGTTGGGCAAACGATATTGGACTTTCAGCAGATAGTATTGAATTAAAATCGTTTCCTTGAAATGCTCTTGGAAGATAGATTCGTTACTTCGGTCCTTCGCGTCAGAGGTTCCTACTTCAAGTGAATAGAATAGATCAGCTCAATCAACACGCTCATTTTATTGTGGCGCCAGGGGAGGTACCAAGATCCATGGTTCGGCAAACATTTTATGGCGAATCTGAAACTGCAAATACCTCGAACCACTTCACAGGCTAGGAATATGGCAAAGATTGCAGTAACTGGCGGCGCAGGCTTTCTCGGTAGTCACATTGTCAAAGGCCTGCTTGACAAAGGACATGATCTTGCCATCATCGACAACTTTTCCGCGGGTTCCGTGGAGAATCTCCTGGATCTTGGAGTGAGTCAGGACTGCCTGATCGGAGACCTGCGAGACTATGCTTTTGCGAAAAAGTCGCTTGCTGGCGTGGAAACGGTGTACCATTTCGCAGCAGAGGTGGGAAGCGTGTTGTATCTCCACGGCTCGAATGCGAGCGAAGTCGCCGCGATGCAATCAAACCTCGTGATAGATGCCAATGTGTTTCGAGCATGCCTTGAGAATAAAGTCAGGAACATCATCTACGCCTCTAGCGTTTCGGTCTATCCAATCGATGAGCAGCTTGGCTCACGCGTGGCATTCAACGAAGAGGACTCTAATCGCAAGATAAACCCGGAGGGAGGATATGGATGGTCAAAATACATCGGGGAAAAAGAACTCAGTCTCATGCCTAACATAAACTACGGCGTCGCAAGGATATTCCACGCATACGGTGAGAATATCTACCTCAAAGAGGACAGGAGCCAGGTCATTGCTTCCTTGATCCGGAAAGCGATTCACTATCCAAAGGAAGACTTTGTCGTGTGGGGCGATGGCCGGCAGAAACGGTGCTTTGTATTTGTAAGCGACGTTTTGGATGCATTGTTTCGACTTCAAGAATTGGTTGAAAGCGGAAATAACCTAATCGTGAACATGGGTTCAACTGAAGAAGTAAGTGTTGCCGATCTAGCTCAGCGCGTGATCGACTTATCTGGTAAAGATATCAAGATGAAATTCGACAAGACAAAACCCACCGGCGCCTTGAACCGAACTCCTGACCTGAGCTTTGTGAAACGGGAGCTTGGATGGGAACCAACAGTGGGTTTCTCGAAAGGCCTTGAGAGGACTTTCAACTGGGCTTCAAAACGGCTTTCTTGAAATTAGTTTTCAATTCCAGATCATCTCATTACCATTATCGTACAAAAGAGAAGCGCCATTTGAAATGGACGCATACCAGTTTGTAGGAATCGGGAGTCCATATATGTTGAGATCGTAGCCTTGTGTATTCATCAACGAGTAAGTCACTAGCATCTCTGAAGGATTGGTTCCAAGCTGATCTTTGCCGATGAGATAGCTGTAACCTTGGTTTGTATTCACAGCGATTTGGAAGTAGCCTGTGTACAAATCTCCAATCATGCTGTCTGCTGCAAGTGTGGAATTTGCGGGGAGAGTTGAACTGACAATTTTTGCGGATGCAAAATCTGATTGAGTGTATGCATAGTGACCCGCGAGTAGGTTCTCTTTGCCCACCACAGAGGCATAGCTCATGTATGAAGAGGCAAGGAAGATGCCAATTACGATTGCAACAAGTGCAGTTCTTTTCACAATGAAGCTCATTTTTCGGCCCGCAAGGAGGCTGACGAGCGCAAGTGCAGCAAATATTGCAACAGGGGCGTATACAAACGTGAAGAACCTGTAGATTAGAAAGACCCCGTTCGGGGTTCCGATTATTGTGTACACGAGTAGTGCAAGTGTTGCTCCAAGCCAAGAAGATGTGAAGGCAAAGCTCGCCTTGTCCATTTCATCATGCATCATCTTGTAGCCAAAAACTGCAAAGAATCCTACTACGAGGTATGGTACGGCAAGTACGGCTATCAACATCGGTAGGACTGGAGCAAATGGTAGTATGCTAGTTTGCGTGCTAAGGAATAGTAGCGCAAAGCTAACTCCGACAATGAATACACCTTCCAGAAGCATCGAGCGGACTTTTCGTGCAAGAGAAAAGTAGGCAGAGACCGTGAGTGAGATGAAGTACAGGGCAATCATTGGAATGAATGTATAAACGGATACAGGCGCGCCGTTTGCAAGAATCGCCCAGCCTATCTTTGCATATAGTCCCGTGTATGTCACGAATATGGTTCCGACTATGAGGGGAAAAATCCATCTCTTTCCGACATTTCCGTATCCGCCCAGTGAAAGAATGAAGTTCGTGACAACGGCATAAGCAGCAATAGCTAGCAAGATCACTGTAGTTACGTGATGCGAGAGCGCAAGTGTCAACGAAACAATTGCGAAGATCCCCAAAATCTTAGCATCAGTCTTCATCAAGAGGAGAAGCACTGCCAACATGAAGAGCGGATAAGCGAAAGTTTCTTTCGTGGCAGAAGCGGCAAAGATAGCATCGAATCCCGCCGTTGTGAAAAATAGGGAAGCAATACAAGCTGTGAGCGAGCTCTTTGTTAGCCTCTCTACTATCAGGAAGAAAAAGAATGTTGAGAGCGAAGCTACCAGTGGCACGGTGATGGGCATAGCAGAGATTGCAGGAACGCCGAAGATGAGAGACCCGGCAGCGCCAAAAAGGCTGACCGCCGGCCAGTAAATGTTGTATGAATCGAACGCTGGGTTTCCTCCGAGTGATGTTGGAGAATGCAGGAGGAGTTCGTTCGCGTTTCGGATCAAGGGCCACGCATCGGTTCCCCATGGAACGCCGTAGAGAAAGTATGGATATAATCTGAGAATCACGGCAACGGCAAGAGGAAGAACCACGTAGATGGCTCTATGCCTATTGACGCTGTTTACCATAGCAATTGAGCCCAATGGTTGGAATTCAAATTCCTTTCTTCTTTTCTCGTGGAGGAATGCCTCTTGCACTCTGTCGGGCATTGAAAGTCTTTATTCGCGCTTTCTGAATTTGCAATCCGACTCTCTGATTCCAAGGCGGCAAACATTTATCCTTATTCAATTGCTCTTAAAATCTGATTTGTCAAAAATCAAAGAATCGAAATATCTCGCGTAGTTCATGCAAGGAATTGTGTGGAAAGTGGATTAGATGGATTCAAGACGCAAATTTGTCTTCATATACACGGTTCTATCTTTAGCTACGTTCACATATCTAACCTTTCTAGGCGAAACTGACATCGGGCTATACGCAATCTCCTTTATCATAATCTACTTTTTCCTGAGGCTCGCATTGAGTCCAAGATTCAGATCTGGGAGAGACATATTGAGCTACATACTTTTCGTTGCGTTTGTATTGCTAATCTCAACGCGGGTCATCGCGATACTCTTTCCCTAAGGAGAGTCGGACCCTTGGCTCACATCGAATAGAACAATTATCTGTGAAATCGAGAACGCAATAATCCCAAAATAATCTATTTCTTCATTTTTAGGTCAATTCCTGAATCACTCGTTGTTCTGGGATAAGGTTAAATCTTGTTTGCGATTAGGTTAAAACTTTCTTGCCTGTCTACGCTGCACAGCTATAGTTTTTGGGATCTGTACCCAGAGTATAGCATTCCTCACACAGAGTATTCATAAGACTTATACATATTTGTAGTCTTCCTTTGTTAGAAATCGGAAATGTCTGGCATTGGATTGATAGGGGCTTACGGTCCACTCTATCTCGCCGCCATATTGATCCTTTTTGCATATGCTGCGCGATATTATCTATTTACTTCGATTAGCGTTTCGTTGAAGAGAACTGCAGGGCGAAGAGTTGAGCTCGACCCCAACATTGATCCATTTGTGAGTATCCTGCTCCCAACATACAATGAAGCTAACGTCGTATCAAGGCTCCTACGCGCATGCACTACTATGGATTATCCGGATTACGAGGTAATTGTTATCGATGACTCGACCGACGGGACGCTCGCAGAACTGCAAAAGTGGAAGCATCATCCAAGAGTGAAAATAATCCACAGGAAGGAGAGAGAGGGATGGAAGGGAGGGGCACTCAATGAAGGACTGCGAAACCTGGATCCCAGAAGTACACACGTTCTGGTCTTTGATGCGGATTTCGTGCCGCCAGGAGACATCATTCCGAGATTTTTGAAACATTTCGAGAAGCCCGAAATCGAGGTGGTCCAGGGGTACCAGAAGCACGACCTCAACGCTGATGAGAACTGGATAACCAAGGGGGTCAGGATCTTCCATTCCACTGCATACAAAGTAGACCTTGAAGCAAGAGGAAGGTTGAACGGATTTGTTCCAATAATGGGGAGCGTCTTCATGACTAGGACACAGCTTCTGAAGGAGATGAAGTTCGAGCATGACATTACCGAAGATTACAACCTTGCGCTGAGACTATACCTTCAAGGTTACAATGTGAAATATGATTCCTCTCTCTCTGTCTCGGGCGAGTGTCCCTCCACTCTTCCCAGATTGTTCAGACAGATTGGGCGATGGGCAGAAGGGACGACGAGGAACTCGAGGCAATATTTCTGGAGAGTGATGAAGAGCAAGAAGATGAGTTTGACTGAGAAACTTGACTTTATCTTTTGTGGCTTTTCTTACCTCAGCTCTCTTGTTCTTCTGATCGCAACTGTGTTAGGGCTGGTTAACCTTCCATACCTCGCTGCATCCATGAGCGATCCAATCATGGCTGCTGCGGTAGTTCTCTCGACTGTCGCTCTGCCTTCCGCCATCGTGATCCAATGCGTCAGTCTTTACAAAGATAGGGAAATGTCAGACGTGAAAACATTACCCTTCAGCCTGCTTCTAAGTTATATCCTAACTCCGGTTATAGCATATTATGCTCTAAAGGGCTTGTTCACGAAACAAAAGACATTCATCAGAACTTTCAAGACTGGACGTGTAATGCAACCTGAGCCTGAAGAGTTTGAGGAAGTGAAAGAAGTTGTCGCTCCACTGCCTTATTTACGGAACCAACTCGGGTTTCGAAGGAATGACTGGGCGATACCTAGCATAAGGGCTTTTAGCGCGAGCTCACTGCCAGTGCTCCCGCGGCGAGACATTTGAGAGAGCATGCGCCTCATTATGTGAATTGGATTATCTGCATTCGCGCGCCAAACTTAAGAAAGTCGGTATAACACAGGTTTGTTACTGACCAAGCTGCGCCTGTGGTTTCCACTCCCAAGGAAGGCCCTTCCTATCGTTATTTTGGGCTTTGTGGTGAGACTGGGGCTGGCGCCATTTACTGGTCATCCATTCGACATGAATAACATCTACACGGATAGTCGGATAATATTGCAAGGTGGCGTCCCAACTTCAGACGTAGCAAATATACCAATGTTCTACTATATTCTTGTTCCAATCTCATATATTTACAACGCCGTCTCCAATTTCTTTGGTATTTACCCGACTCCATTCAGCTCGCTTCCCTCGGCGTTGAAGAGTATAGCGAGCTGGACAATTCCGAATGGGGCGCCGGTTCATTATGTAACTGACTGGGCTTTCAACCTGATCTTGAAGATTCCATTCATTGTATCAGATTTTGTCGGAGGAACTGTATTGTACATTCTGGTATACCGAAAGTATGGGGAAAGATCTGGAATAGTCACTTTCACTCTGTGGTTCCTCAATCCAATGTTGATCTGGGTGTCTAGTGTATGGGGCATGTGGGATAGCCTAGCTGCGACTTTTATGCTTCTCTCGACATTGTTGCTCCTGCGGAATAATCTCGGCCTCTCGGCTCTTTGCCTTGCCATTGCTACTGGTTTCAAAGACTATCCTGCGATTCTTGCGATTCCGATGTTGATCTATGCATCCAGAATTGGCAAAGTAAGGAGGCTTGTGTTGCCAATAGGAATCTTTGTCACCGCCACACTGGTGATATTTTCGCCTTTTCTGTCTCAGGCATTCTATCATAACTTGGGCATTCTAAATCCGATAGGAGGCAATCCAGCACAGGATCCATCGCTAACTTATGGATTGACTTACTGGAGTGTTGCTCCCCTCACGGCCATTTCTAGTGCCTTGGTAACCTCAGTGAGCCTTCTATCTCTGGCAATTTTGGGCTTGATCTTCTCCGCACTTGCGGTACTCAGACTCAGACCCAATCAGGAGAGTTTGTTCTTCTGGGAGTTTGCATTCATATCGGTGATCTTCTTCTCATTTCCCAGAATAAACGAGCAGTGGTTTGTTTGGTTGCTCCCCTACATGATCTTATTGGCGAAAACGCGGAATCAGAGGTCACTGGTTCTTGGTATCAGCATTTTGGCGCTGATATACTCACTTGTGAATACCATGTTTGTTTCCTTTTTTATTCCAATGTATCCATATTTGCAGGAAGGATTGGTCAACACAGCCAAATCGGTAATGTTCTTGTCTTACTACAGGCTGTACGCAATGGCAACTTTGGGAATAGTTTTCTCAATGTTACTAGCGGTCTCTTTAGCCAATGCATACAGAACCGTCACAATTGGGGCCGAGCGTGAGAGGTCGCTGTCAGCAATTCGTAAGTAATTATCGAGATTCTCAGCAATCACTAAGAATCTGAGTTTTCTCTCATTCATCCAGGATCCGAGTATCGGTAGACGGCAAAGCAACATTATTAATCCCATGACAATTCACGAAAAACGAAACAGCTGCTTGTCGCAGAACCAGCCGGAATCCTCCCGACCAGAAGTCTCCGTAATTATTCCGGTCTATAACGGCGGGCCTTTACTTGGGAAGGTCTTGAATTCGGTATTCAGCCAACGAAACGTGAGTTTCGAAGTTTTGGTTGTTGATGATCACAGCACTGATGAAACACAGAGGATTCTCAAAGATATGGCTGCAGTCTATCACTTCAGATTGCTTACTCATGAATCGAATTTGGGCTTGGCAGCCTCGCTCAACGAAGGACTCAATCATGCGAATGGAGATTACGCGATGACCCTCCATCAGGACTGTGAGTTGATGGTTCCTGATTGGCTCGAACGGGCATTGCGAATATTCAATCAGGGAGACAAAATTGGAATTGTTACTGGAAAGTCGATATACGACACGAGTGCATTTGGATTGCCTCAAAAAGCGTTTATGATCATCAACAGGCATGGAACTGCAAAGTATGAGGTGCCAATTCAGGAAGTCGCATTCACCGAAGACAAATGTGATATTTACCAAGCTGGACTCTTGAGAGACATCGGCGGGTTTCCAGAGGAGAAGTTCAGAGTATCAGGTGAAGATCAGTTCGTTTCTGGTCTAGTGCGAAGGAAAGGATACAGGATCCTGAGCTCGGAGGATCTTCCTTACAGACAAGAGTATGGTTCCTCAATAACTAATACAAGCTCGATATTGAAGAAGGCCTACAATTTTGGAAGAACAATGCCCGGTCTCTTGAAACACTTTGCGGCATCATCTGCGTCAACCTACTTGCAAAAATCATCTCAGTTTAGAGGACGGACACTGAATCGTCTCTGGATGATTCTGAATGGGCTGGTGATTCTAGTTTTAATCGCTGTCGCCACAGTCGCACGATTTGAAACCATCTTGTTGGTGGTGTTGCTTGCGGAATTTTCTGTAAGAGTAGGATATTATATGGTTCAAATTACTAAATCGAACTTTTTTTCCTCGGCGAAGGATTGCCTGAGCACCTTAACAATTGCTCTCGTTTTCGACATCGTATTTACGATCGGATTCTTTCATGGCCTCATGTTGGTCGCAATGAACAGGAAGTTGTAAGCAATATACCTGAGATAGAAATGAAATCTTCTGTTGACACAAAATTCCATTATCTTGGGCATGCTCTAACAATGTATAAAGAAATACATTTTTCACAAGTCTTTTGCAGAGGGTAATATCATGAAGAAAATCACATCACTTGCACCCATTCTTGTAGTGATAGCTGCTGGAATAGGGATTCGAATTTACTTTGCTCTGGTTTTCGGGTTTGATTGGGACGCATCGATACTCATCTATCAAGCGCAGCTTGCCTCGCAAGGAGCGACCATGTTCAGCCAGATAAGAGTCGAGGCACCAATGTATGTATATCTCCTCACATTGATGCTTCCCATCTTTGGCACTCAAATCTGGATAGTCAAAATTCTTTCAGGAATCTCCTCTCTTGTAATTGCACTTTTTGTATATCTAATAGGCGAGGAACTTTTTGGAAAGAAGGCTGGTCTGTTATCACTTTCTCTGTATTTGCTTATCCCAGTTGTGGCAATATTTGATGTCCAGGGCACTTACCGCACCGTCTTCCAAGTTCCAGTCATTGCTTCTTTTTATCTGGTTATTACAGGCACGAGATCCTCAAGGCGAATACTTCTAATCTCAGGAGGATTACTCTCAGGGATAAGTGTCTGGCTGTATGCAGGCTCTGCGTTTTACGGTCTGCTCTTGATTACAGCTCCGTTAGTTTATGGGGTAATTCCATTTGCGAGAAGAACGCGGGCTTCACTGAACGTCCTTGGAGGGCTAGCGCTTGGCTTTGGTTTGGGAATCATCACTTTTATGCTGCTTGGAAGCAGCTTCAGTCTGCTCGAATCTGCTTGGTTGCCATCCATAACAGCATTTGCAGGTGGGACTAGTGGTGGAGGCCGATTTGCAAACTTTGGGTCATTCATTGATTATCTTGCTTACTTGGCAAGATATGTGTACATCGCGACAAGAGATTGGATACCTGTAATAAGTCTAGGATTGTTATATCTCGTAACACTTGTGGTTTCCACTGTGCGAAAAGCTTCTCCGCGCAAAAAGGCATTGTCCATACTTGTCCTATTTCTAGCTCTTTTCTTTTATTTTCTAAGCGTAATTATTGGGATAAACCTTCCTCCACACGGAAATTTTGGCCTCTTTGACACTCCGTTCTACTTTGTAGTGATTCTTGGAGCAGAGATCCTAATACTTGTTCCTCTGATGTTTGCATTCAGTATGCGGTTTTCGATTCAACTAGATAGCCATCATAAGGTCGCGATGTTGTGGATAGCATGGTTGTTGATACTGTTGGCTTCATTTCAGGTGCCTCACGCGTTCTATTTTCAATTCTTCGCGGCGCCTCTTTGCGTTTTAGGCGGTTACGTTATCCAAATGGTATTCACTCGTGGATCTTATGGGATCGGAAACCGGAATTCTCTGATCGCAATAATATTGGTGATATTTGTTGCAGTCTCAGGCGTATTGGGAGGAGTGATGTTTGTGAACAGCAACATCAACGAATGGAGTCTCTCAGGGCAACAAATATCGAGTGTAGGATCGTATTTGAGAACCCATACTGCTCCGACCGATTATGTGTTCACTGCTGCTCCAGTCTATGCACTCGCTGCGGACAGAGCCAACGCTGGAAACATGGACAACTATTTTTACTTCGTGAACAGCGGCACTACTTCTATCAACTATTCATTGACGGTCAGTCAAATTTATACCCTAATGCAAGGTGGTAAAGTCAAGTACATTATTCTTGACCCAGTGGGAAGAACACAGGCATTCTTGGCACATTACCCTGACATTCAGATGTTCTTTCAGGATAACTATCAAAAGGTGATTACAATTGACGGGGCGTCAATCTGGCTTTTCCTTCCACGAACCACGAAGTGACAGAAAATAGTTTAGGATTGGTGCTCCGTTGAACTGGAATCTCCCACTCGTAAGTATAGTGATCTTGAACTACAACGGTTCAAGGCACCTCATTGAGTGCATCCCGTCTGTCCTTAGGACAAGCTACCCCTCCTTCGATGTAGTTGTGGTAGATAATGCATCCAGTGACGACAGCCTTTCCACTCTGGCCAGATTCAGCGATAATCGAATAAGGATCGTCGAAAGCAAGAGCAACTTGGGCTTTGCAGAAGGAAACAATTTGGGTTTACTCAATACAAAAGGAACCTACATTGTATTTCTCAACAACGACACCAAGGTCGAGCCCAATTGGTTAGTTGAATTGGTTAATGTAATGGAATCAGATCCTGTGATTGGCGCAGCTCAAAGTAAGCTACTTTTGATGAATAGACCGTCCCACTTTGATTCATCTGGCGATTTTATTGATCGCTTCGGGTTTCCGATTTCTCGTGCACAAGGTTGCCCTGATCTGAACCAATACCAAGAGTTGGAGGAGGTTTTTAGCGGCAGAGGCGCTGCTCTTATAGTCAGAAAAAGCGCTTTGCGTGGAGGCAGTCCGTTTGACGGAGAGTTTTTTCTTCAATATGAGGATATTGACCTGTGTTGGCGACTCAGGTTGCTCGGGTATAGGATTGTATACGTTCCTTCATCCATAGTCTATCACATAGGGCAAGGAACATCTTCACCTTATCGAGTTTTCCATGCACGGAAAAATGCTATCTTACTGCTTGTAAAGAATTACAGCTTGGCAAATATCGCACGGTATTTGCCGTGCCATATTTTGATCAATATTCTTGAGCTCGCAAACGATATCTTGCACACAGATTCAATTGCGGTAAGAACGAAAATAGGCGCTTACGCATGGCTCTTGGTAAATCTCCAAAGAATCATTGCGAAAAGGGAAGAAGTGCAGATGTCACGAATATTGTCTGATTGGAATTGTATGAGGCTAATGCTCAAAACGAAATTTAGCGAATGTGTCAGTTTCACTCTTGCCTTGGGCAAAGCCGGGAAAAATGAGAATCGAATAAACGCGCTTGGGAATCGGTATCTGCAATTAGGGCTTCAAGAAAAGCAAAACTTTCGTTAACCTCAATGGTAGTGTATCTCAGTAAATCGGTTTCTTTCCAGATCTGGTATTAGAAGGCACTATGGAGTCAGGTATTGAGAATTCATACAAACTCTACTAATTGATTCTTGCTCAACCTAGTATACTTGGTCAGGCCTTCACTTGAGGTGATCTGACCGCCACGCATAGACATAAAGATATTCTTGGTTGTACGCCTTGGCTTGCCTAATGTTGAAACCTACTCTCTCCAAGGCCTCCATTATCAGATTTGGATCTCCGAATCGTGGATGGATTTCCATAGCAACTCGTTTCACTCTCTCGAGCCATTCAGTTCTTTCGAATGCAAAGAATTCGGCGCCTTCAACATCCATCTTGAGAAAATCAACTGATTCTATCGAATGGCTGGAGAATAAATCTTCTATACTGAGTCCGCTACAGACTTGAATATTCCGAGATTTTTCATTCATTATTGTATTTCCTCCTGGTGCGTTGCTTACATTCAACGTAACATTACCGGTCTTGTCGGACAACGCCGCATTGACCAACAGGACGTTTCGTAGACTATTGGCTTTCACGTTGTCTTTTAAAAATGCAAAATTCTCTAACTCGGGCTCCACTGCGACAACTCTACCTCTAATAGCACGCATGCCCGCGTAGATTGTGAAAACTCCTATGTTTGCTCCAAGATCAACTACTGTGTCATTTGATTCTATCTCCAAGTTTGATTCTGGGGTATAACACTTTTGCACTACTATTTCTTCAATGAATCTCACATCCGGATGTTCGAAATTGTACTGCTTACCACCAATGACTACACTGCACTTCCCTATGGCCTCGAATGCATCTCTAATCCTTCTAGTCACCATAACTTTCGGAATGTGCAGCGAGAACAATAGTCCTTTTTTCAAGCCAAACATCCTGAAACTCAGAGAAATATCATGGAGTATATACTTGACGTGGAAGAACATTTATTCTTCACCGATCGATTTCTGATTGACAACCTGAGCGGGCCATTTCTATTTTGATCTTGAATCAAAATAGGTTTGAGTGAGATCTCGCAAAAAGAGGCTCCTCCGACTGATGCGAACTAAACCGCTATGGCATGACGACGTCGTTTCAGGGCCCGTCAGTCTTCTGATAATAGGGAGCAGAGCTATCCTACCGTACACGAAAACACAAACAGGAAAAGCCGTCCTTTAGGTCAGCAATTACGCAATTGAACTATTGAGATGGTCTATTTCAATCGATTTTCTGACCACATCAAAAATCTTGGCAAGGGCAAGTTTAATATCGAGATATAGTCTGCGTGGTTCCATCGTCGTCGTCTTATACTCGGTCCAGTGGACTGGGATCTCTTCTATTTTATAATTCAGTTTCTTCAATAGGACAATGGCCTCCGTCTCTCCATATCCAGCGCCCTTGTAGTCTTGTCTCTTTTCGTCCGCATCCGCCTGGTTGAGTTCGGATAATTGCTGAACTGCGCGAAGCGAAAGAGCTCTGAACCCACATTGATGGTCACTAATGCCGGTGCGAAATATAAGGCGCAGCAACATGTTATACAATATGGAAATGGACTTTCTAATTATCGGTCTCTTAGTTCGCGATTCCTTTAGGTAGCGCGAACCGATCACCATGTCTTGTTTCTTTATTAGGACCCCATAGATCAAATTTGTCAGAGCGTCAAGTGCGACAAGGTCAGTGGCTCCATCCGCATCCATGTAAACATAGACTGGCACCTCAAAGCGGAACCATGCATTGAGCAAAGATCGAGTCCTTCCCTGCCTCTCCTTATTGCGAATGTACAGAAGATTGTCAAACTCTTGTTGTAGCCTCCTAACTAGCTCCGAAGAATCAGACATGTCCTCAACGATGAGAATCTGCGCGTCAATGCCCATCTCATGGATGCGGAGTTCAAGGTTCCTTACTAGTTTCTCAAGGTAAGGAGTGTCATTAAAGCAAGGTATTGTAATTATGGCTTGTGTTTTTGCTTTTTCGATCGAATAAATTTCTTGCAATTGTATGTGTGCTCCGTTCGGCTTGCTTTGTGTGTTAAACGTCTGAATATCTTCAACTAATTAACGTGACTATGGGTTTGATTGCGAGCGCCCTTTATGTGCATTTTTGGCATTATATAAAAAGACTCCAAGACTGGAGTTGGCGTACGTACAACAATTCACAATGAACAAACATGATTTCACGCTACTCGTCTTCATTCATCTGGACGTATTGTGCTTTTCTCTCATTCTGCACTTGGTAAAGGGAACAAGTCAAATTCTGTTGAACAGTTTGTCTAATTCTGTCACAAGATGTTAAAAACTTATGCTAGTTTGGATACGCCACAGATTGTCACATTGAATAATTGGTTGACTCAAAGGATCGGTTAAAGATCTGATTTGACGACAATCTATCCACTCATTGGGTGTATTTTTGTAGGACTCAATCACAAGATTGTAGGGCGTTTTTGCGGGCAAGCTTCTAACCTCACACAAGAACAGCCCGTTGAAATGAAAGAATGCAGGAGACAAGCTTGATTCAAAAGCAATCTTAAATCGTGCTTAGAACTTGCAGGTCGTGTGATAACGCCAGAAGACAAGGGAATCCCCAAAGAAAAATGGATTCCTAATCCACTATGGAGGAAGATCACCGCATGCATGCCTTTACCGTGTGCTGATTTGATCTTCGAGCGCAAAGACAGATCTACTCTATACGGTTTCAGACTAATTCCCCCATACAGAAATATCTGGTCACTGATTGGTGGGGTCATTCTCTATGGAGAAAGTCTGAATCATGCAGCAAACAGAATAGGGCGTGAATATGGGATTAGTTTTCAGGATTTGTATCTTGTGGGAGTCTATCCATCGAGATTCAGAATTAGATCCACTGTGACTATTGCGCTAGCAGCGACGAACGCCACGGGCGAACCAATAGTCGACGGAAAGGAGTTTTCGAAAATGGTCTGGAGCAACAGGATGCCTGCAGGTTTGGGAGGAAGCTATAGGAAAATGATAATGAAATGGAATGAGGCGCGCAAGTCTAGGAGTTTCTTGGACCTCAATAGGTTAGAGTAGTCGCGCCATTCCTGCTATTTCGCATGATATTGTTTGTACATTGTGAGTATTCCTTCTTCGTAGCTTCTTGGTACTAGTCCTTCAGATTGGATTTTGTCAATCTTCAATCCTCCCCTGACAGGCCTTGGAGCGCGGTTGGGTTTCCTATTGTACTCGACAATTGAGCCCTTCTCCAGAAGCTTTGAGAAATTGTCTGAGGCAAAGAAAATTGCGATTAACTTGCTTGCAAACTCATACGGAGTAGTTGGTTCCTTACATGCAACGTGATACACCCCCCTGAGATTCCTTCTAATTAGAAGATCAACAGACAGCGAAACGTCGTCTATAAGGGTGGGTGAGAAGATCTGGTCTGTGAATAGCGGAAAGAGACTTGATTTTTCATACAACGAGATTATGTTTCTCGCAAAATCGGTCTTGAACTTGAAATTTGCTCTGTATGGATAGCTTAACCTAATTATGCAATAGTTAGTGGGCAGAATCCTTTCTATCTCTCTTTCTGCAAGATACTTTGTATAGCCGTACCAGCCAATTGCTGTATGGAGAGGCCCTGGTTTCTCAGTCTCAGAATAAGGGCCTGCAGAACCGTCAAAAACAAAGTCTGTCGATATATGGAATAATGCTTTGCCTGAATCTCTGCATGACTCAGCCAACCAAGCTGCACTAGCCACATTTGTTGAGTATACCTTTCCTTGAATGTTATCCTTCTCTTCTTCGCACTTGTCCACGTTCGTCTCGGCCGCATAATTCACTAAAAATTCGGCTTTGCTTGACAGAATAGTTTCTTGTAATTCTGACTTGTTTCGGATATCCACGTGCTTGAAAGAAGAAAGTCTGGGATCGTCAGCAAAGATGTTTGTTCTACCTAATGCAGAGATTTCATACTTGTTTCCAAGTGTCTCAACAAAATGTGACCCTACGAGTGAAGATGAACCCGTTAAAAGAACCTTTGTTGTCATCGATTCCTCTTTTCCTGTTATAATTTCAATAACTCGTGAGAGTGGGCCTTGCACCAGTCAATTGTTCTGGCAAGCGAATCTTCGAACTTGAATCTAGGTCGCCACCCGAGCTCTGATCTGATTTTTCTTGAATCGAGTGCGTATCTTCTGTCATGACCTAATCTATCTTTGACAAAAGTTATGAGATTCTCATCCCTTCCACATAAGCCTAATATCTTGCTAACAAGGTCGATATTCGAACATTCATTAGACGCGGAGATACAGTACGATTCTCCGGGTTTGCCCTTGTTCAAAACAAGTTCAATCGCAGAGCAATGATCTTCAACGTACAACCAGTCGCGAACATGTTTTCCATCTCCGTACACTGGTACTTTCTTGTTTTCTAGCGCATTCAATATAGTCTTTGGAATGAGCTTCTCAGGGTGCTGAAAAGGCCCAAAATTATTCGAACAGTTTGTAATCGTCGTTTCCAGCCCATATGTTTCATGGAACACTTTGACGTAAAAGTCAGACGAGGCCTTTGAGACAGAGTAGGGGTTTCTGGGGTTGTAACTTGTGCTTTCGGTGAACTTCTCTTTAGAGCCAAGTTCCAAAGCGCCATAGACCTCGTCTGTCGAAATGTGATGGAACCTGTTCACTCCATTCTTCATGGACGCCCTTAGTAACGTCAGAGTCCCGATGACATTGGTTTGGGCAAAGAGCATTGGATTTTCTATTGAGCGGTCAACATGCGTTTCTGCTGCGAAATGCACAACCCTATCTACTCCTTTGGTGAGTCGCATGTCAATTTTCTCATCACAAATATCGCCAACGACTAGTCTATAGTTCGGTTGCCCCTTGAACTCTCTGAATGAGATCGGGTTTGCCGCGTACGTGCACTTGTCTAGGTTGACTACAAAGTCTTGAGGATGCTTGCTCATGTAGTATCGAACGAAGTTGGAACCTATGAATCCAAGGCCCCCGGTGACTAGAAGGCGCATTTTGAATCCAACCTTCGCATTGGACTTCTAAATCTTTCCGAAGAATCATTCCGTTATAGGATTGATAATGGGACTGACCATCTGAACAGAGTAAGATTCATTTATCGAGTTGAATCGTACGCCAGCTAGAAAAATCACTTGATTAACGGTGTTAGAGTTTACGAAGGTAAAAAGAATCTTGACGAGAGGGGGTACTTTGCAGAACTGTTCCGAGATGATTGGCGCGAATTTTTTGGTGATGATCATCTTGTGCAAGTAAACCTTGCATACACTTATCCTAATATTGTAAGAGCTTGGCACCGTCATGGCAAAGGCCAGAATGATTACTTTGCGTGCTTAAGGGGATCTGTCAAAGTTTGCGCATTTGACGACAGAGAGGGCTCTCCGACAAAAGGAGAACTTGACGAAATCGTTCTGAATGGAAGGGAACGGCTTCAGGTTGCGAGAATCGTCGGTACTTGTTGGCATGGGTACAAAGCAGTGAGTTCACACCCAGCCCTGATACTTTATGGCGTTTCTAAGCTCTATGATTATAAAGGGCCAGATGAAGAAAGACGCCTTTGGAATGATCCCAGTCTTATCCCCACTTCAATTAATGGCAAGAAAGATGATCCAAGGCTTGGGAATCCATTCGATTGGAACTACCCGCCCCACAAGTAGGAAATCTTGGTACTCTCGCTGACCTTTTGCAGGTGCAATATGATTGAAAGGTCTTCTCCTTGTAGGGGGTCATGGAACCAGACTGCGCCCGCTGACCTACACAGGCAATAAGCACATGCTGCCAATAGCTAACAAGCCGATGCTTCTCTACGGTCTTGAACATCTTGTCAACGCGGGGATCAAGGAGATTGGAATAATCCTCGGGCCTGTCAGAGAGGGAGTTGTGGAACTTCTTGGAAACGGTTCCAGGTTCGGTGTAGCGGTAACATACATAGATCAGCCAGAACCAAAGGGACTAGCCCACGCAGTGCAGGTTTCAGAAAGATTTCTAGGTACCGAGCCATTTGTAATGTACCTCGGCGACAACCTCCTGAGGCAAGGAGTGAAAGAATTTGTTGAAACCTTCAATGAAAAGAAGCTCGATTGTCTAGTCGCAGTGTGCCCAGTGAAGGATCCTACCAGATTCGGGATAGCAGAGCTTGGAAAGGAGGGAGAAATCCTGAAACTCGTGGAAAAGCCGAAAGAGCCAAAGAGCAACCTTGCGCTGATTGGGGTATATATCTTCGGGCCTTCAATATTCGAGGCGGTGAAAAAGATCAAGCCCAGTGGGCGTGGCGAGCTTGAAATAACTGATGCAATCCAGATGCTTGTGAACGATGGCAAAAGGGTCGATGTCGAGAAAGTGAACGGCTGGTGGAAGGACACCGGAAAGCCTGAAGACCTGCTCGAGGCAAATCAATTGGTTTTGTCTGACCTCAAAGAATCTATGCAAGGAGAAATGGATCAAGAAGCCGAAGCTACCGGTCAACTCTCCCTTGGAAAGGGATCTAGAGTACTAGGCAGGGTCAGGATGAGGGGCCCCATAATCGTTGGGAACAATACTGTCATTGGACCGAATTCATACATCGGGCCTTATACTTCGATTGGAAATAATTGCACCCTGAAGAATATCGAAATTGAAAATAGCATTGTGATGGACGGGTCGCGAATCGAAGGAGGTTCAAGCAATAAGAGGATAGTTGACAGCCTGATAGGAAGCAACTGCACCATTTTGGATAGTGATTCAACTGTTCCAAGAGGGTACAAGTTGATAATCGGCGAGAGGTCTTACGCCCAGATATGATTCCGGCTAGGTGCCGAAGGACTTGAAACTCAAATATTTGGCAGCTCTCTAGAGCCGTGGAAAATCTCGTAACTCTTTTGGAGCTTTTGGATGCAAGCTAATGGACATTTGTTTTGGCTACCAGATGTCTTGAGCTTATCTTAGATTCTAGTACTAGTGCTGTAACTGCCACTATTGTTGCAAGCGTAATAATGTACCCAGCCAGGACGTCGTTGGTAACTGAGATGTAACTTAGGACAATCGTAACATTTCCTACCGATTCGGGTTTGACCAGCATGAACCCAACCGGATCTGGTTGAGTGGATATTGAATGCCCATCAAGTGTGGCGTGCCAAGCTTGATTGTAATTCATCTTGACTACGATTCCCTGCGAACTGTTTTGTATAAATGCCTTGATTATCATTGTGTCTGGATTGGGATCTTGAAGAGTTATGGGATTCTGGATGGCAGAAAGAACTCTCACATAATTCGACAATCGGCCTGAATCATAGAGGCTTGAAACAGTCCCTATGCTCTCCAATGCAGTGTTGTTGACAACAGTTGCAAGCTGCGGATTAGCTAGAGGAACCTCGTAGATGTATGTTCCATTGGAAAGATATCTCAAAGGCAATAGTCCTTGGAATTCCGAGGAATTTAGATAATCGTGATATGGCAGAGGAGCAGATTGAGAGTTCACTACGACGTACTGAATGTCAAGTGCTTGCATCCAGAGTATTGATAGATTTGCCTCGCCTCCGCCCAAGATCAGGTATGTCACCGGCTGCCACCATTTGATATTCACCACCGCCTGATCAGAACCACCTCTCAGTTGAGGCACATTTGAAAAGACATTCAGCCAGAACGCCTCGCTTCCAGTTGCAAAGACTCTTGCCCCTGCACTGTCGTGATTTGCTAGCCACTCGGCGGTTTGGTATTCGGGCCCTTGGACAAAGTCACTGTTAGAGGTTGTGATATGCCACGAAGGGGGAAGTATGAAGAGAGAAACAAGAATTAGAGCGCATAGAATCGCCACGATGGATACTCGGCGGATCGCATTTATTTCAAAGTGAGTTGAAAGGGTTTCAAAAAGCGAGGAAGCTCCTAGACCAACTAGAATTGCAAGGCCCATCAAAAGTTCTGGTACGTACCTCAATGGTTGGGGCGCGACTGTTAGGTGAAAGAGAAAGTAAAGTGCGATGAATAACGCAAAGATCGTTGTCCAACTGAATGCGATGAAACCATTCAATGATTCCCTCTTTCGTCGCAATATCGCAAAGTACAGACAAATCGATCCGGTGATGACAAGGAGTGCAAGACCAATAGTACCAGAGCCTCCTCCGAACTCTATTGAAGCATCTATGAATGATAGATTATACCAAAAGGCAACGAGACCACCGCTCAGAACTGCACAGACGAGCGTAGTCTTGATCTTTCCATGGTAATTTCCTCTGATCATCTCAGAGGAAAACAGCACGGCAAGTATGGCTGCAAGGGCAAATGCTGCCACTAGATCTGTAAGAAATGCAAGCGCAATCGAGAGTGAAGCAAGCAGGTAATTTCGATACGTGGGTTGCCTTAATGTACGAAGAAATAGTATTGAGCAAACTGGGAAAAGTGCTAGTCCGACTATGTGAGGCCCCTCTCCATACGAAGTCAAAATTGTAAGGTTTACAGGGGCAGTTGGGAATTGTTGTGTGGGCAAGTATGCTGGAATCAGTGAGTAAAATGCCGCAGCTAAGATTCCTGCAGAATGTTTCTTTGTGAGATAAAATACGAATAGATAGAGCAATGTAGGTGTAAGAGAGTAGGCTAATCCAATCAATATTCGGTAGGCTGAAGCTATAGAGATTAGACCAAACGATGATTGATTGATTATTGCAACTAGAAAGGGGACAAGCGGCGGATATGCAAGGTGGAAAGGGAATCCGCCGTACCATAGTGGATCCCATCCAATGTTTGGGAAATTCGAAGCTATGAACCTTGCATCCGTGAGGAATGCAGGTTCTATGGAACCTGAAAACTGAGTGTACCCGCCAGAGAACAATGGAAATACTATGATGGCGTTCAGTACCCAGAGCAAAACAGCTATGAGAATTGTGTTTGAATTTGCTCGCAATAACGCTCTTTCAATTGAGTGGAAGGAAAGAGATTTTTGCGAATCTTTGGCATCCATTTGTCAAACACCTGATCGAAAAGAGCTTGGTATCAAATCCCAAATTGCGTATCTTTTATATCCTGTACAAGATCGTTCACAAATCTAGACGCCAGAAGAGAGACAAATTGAAGGCTTCGAGATCGTTAATTGCCCAGGTACTTATCATCTCGGTGCTTCTTCTCGGTGTGGTGATCATCGGGTTTTTCGGTACTCAAAGTTTGCCCAGTCAATGGTTTAACTCTGGAAAACGATACTTTGGCTTTCCGGGGATAAATTTGCCTAGCGGATCATCTGGCTCCGCGGGTTATAATTTATCGGGCATCGCGGTCGTGCTTAACCAAACACTTTCGCTTCTTTCGAGTTCAGAATTTCAAAACGTTTCTCTTGCTATCTCCTCATTTTCATTTCTAAACTATCCAAGCGGTTTGACAAGTCTAATGCAAAGTGCGCAATCTGAAATTGCCTCGATGAATTCCTCTCTTCCTATTGCAATATCAAACTTGACCCAAGCCCACAGTCTAGCAGATCATGGACTCTTATCAGATAGGAGCTCCTTTGAGAGCGGATGTGTTGCGATTTCTCAAGTCAATGCTACATTCACTAGGTTTCAAAATACTCTTACGCCGCAACTCGCAAGCCAAGGGATGCCAATCTCTCTTTATTCCCCCGCACTTGAAGCTTTGAAATCTGAAGTACTATCGCTTTACAATGAATGCACGACTTTGATCAAGGTGTTAGGTTTGACTATTCACGGGGTGAATTTTAGTATCTATTCCCCTGTGCAATCTTTTGAGATCGGGGGAAACCTTCCTGTCTCAGGTTCGATCAATATCAACGGTAGCGTTGTATCAGGTGAATCAATATTATTCTTTTTGAACGGGACGGTGGTGGGGAGGGCAACCTCTGGGCAGGATGGGAATTTCTCAGCTTCTCTCCAAATGCCATTTGTGTATGGTTCTGTAGGAGCACTCTGGGCAGGCGCCAACTTGACTTCGACGACTGATTTCTTGATTGTGTCAAACACACTTTATTTTCAGGAATTGTACAACCAGACAGCGATAATTCTCAACACATAGTTTTTTCTAACTGATCTATTTCTCCGATGGGAAAATCAGTTGCCTCATCGCGAAGGAAGGTGACGTGAAGCTTGCTCGCATCTCTTGCGGCAAAAGGATTGTTCTTGATTATCTTTTGGATATCATTTCTTGTTCTTATGACAACAGTCACATAGAAACCGAGAGAATTCTTTAGCTTCTTCTCAATCCTGCCTGTTATTTCAGAAGAGTTCGCATAGGGAGATTCGAAGATGACGTTTCCACTCTGAATGTAGGACCACACATTGCAAAAGCCTAGCAACTCGTAGGTCTGTCTCAGCTTTTCCATCTCCACTTTCTTTCCGCCAACGTTTACTCCACGAAGCATTGAGATGTATGTGATCATTTGAGCAAAGACCTCTTGCTACCATTCAATCCTCTTTCTGTCGCGAAAGAAACCACCGCTCGGCCCATCGTCTGGTAGTGTTGCAAGCCAGACCGCAGTATCTGCTCCATCCTCGACGGATCTCTGGGCGCTGCGTCCTCCCATGTCAGTTCTGACCCAGCCGGGGCATGCGGCATTGACTAGGACGTTCGTGCCCCGCAGCTCACGCGCGAACATAGTCGTTAAGGCATTCAAACTTGATTTCGAGAGGCTATAAGCAGGCGCGTAAAGATTCTCCGCAATGCCCTCAAAAGCTCCCGCACCGCTAGAGACGTTCACTATCCTGCCGTAATTGTTCTGCTTCATGATCGGGATGAATGCTTTGCAAAGGCTCCATGGGCCGAGCAGGTTTGTTTCGAGTGTGGCTCTTGCAATTTTCAAATCAGTTTCACTTGGCAGATCGCTCTCATCGATAAGAATCGCCGCATTGTTCACCAAAATGTCGAGCCTCCCGAAATCCGAGCGGACCATGCGAACAACCTTCTCAACATCAGTTTCATTGGTCACGTCGAGCTCAGTTGCGATGACATTCGGATTTTTTGATGCGATAGCTTTTGCTGCCGTCTTGCCTCTAGCAAAGTCTCTTGTGCCGAGGACAACATCGTTTCCCAGCTTTGCAAGCTGTCTTGCAATCTCAAAACCAATGCCTCTGTTCGCGCCACTCACAAGTGCGACTCTATTCATGCGCCCAAATAGCATCTCCTCTTCGTTGATTTGCTTTCACTAGATCCATAGCCATCTTTGGCAGGTCGCCGTTGCCTTATCAAATTCTCATCGAGAAGTTGCTGAACTTTGTTCTCGATATTCATACCAGCATGTTCACAAAATGTAATGTCTCGGTCTGACGGCTTTACATATTGCTCTTGATCATGGGGGCGAATGCACACCACGCTCCTCAATTTTGGGCAATGTGTGGCAAGATTAAATAAATGGTGTAGTTTTCCGCAGCATCCATGAGATATACCAGATCAAAGGATGCGATCTCGACCGGAGTAACAGTGGCAATTGTAATTATTATTGTCGTAATCATCGCTGCCAGTGGATTCTACTACTATTATTACTTAGGCAAGACGACGACAACTACAGCTCCAACCGCAGTCACATTTGGAATTCCCGTCAAAGCCTCGTACCAGTTCATGCCGATCTATTATGCGTTGAATAACAGCTACTTTTCAAACAACGGCTTGTCTGCGACAATACAAGCAGGGACTGGAGATGCGTCGCTTTCCACAGCCATTTCTAACGGGCAGGTTTCGATTGGAATGGACAATGTCTTCTCTGTCGAGCATTTCATCCAGGCTGGACTGCCAATCAAAATAGTTGCTCAGGTGACATCGGCAAATGATTTCGTAATAATACAGGGAAACAAGACTAACTACAACGCCCCAAGTGCGATGAACAATGCAAAGATAGGAGTTACAAGTATACCTGGTCTTACCGATGCTCTAGCAAGCAACTTTGGGAAGAATAACAGCGTCACCGTCACTCCAGTTGCGCTAGGCGGACTTTCTGGGCAGATTGCAGGACTTGCGGCAAACAACACTCAAGCCTTCGTGTGGACCTTTGAAGAAGGGTATAACTTAGCGGCCACACATCAAGGAAGCATCGTTGCAAACCTATCTTCTTACTATCCACAGTGGAAGACAGAGATGGTGATATTCGCCACAACTACTATGATTCAAAACCAGCCCACAGTAGTACAAAGCGTACTAAAGTCAGTTTTCCAAGCGCTGAATGCAATTAAGACAAGCCAAACACAAGCAGCTACCTTCCTTGCAACCTTTGAGAACCTCCAAGCAGCAGCGGCAACCCAATCAATTGCTCGCGCAGTCACGTTATACAGCTATGATGGCACAATCGATCCAACGGGAATCGCATATGGAATCACCTTTGCCGTGTCTAGCGGAATTATCCCCTCCGGGCAATCTGTTCCAACCGCAAGTTCCACCTACACAACCCAGTTCACTCCGGTGTCCACTACGTGAGATCAAGGAGGAACCTAGCCGTAATTCTAACAAGAATTGCGGCTGTCCTTCTTTTCTTCTTGGCATGGCAGCTCGTAGCGGATTACAAGATAATTGACCCCAGGTTTATTGCAGGGCCAGTCCAAGCAGTTGCCTCGCTTTTTCAAACGTCCGTCCGAGCTCAGATAATGCAAAATGCATTGCCCACGCTCTATGAAATTGGAATGGCCTTTGCAATTTCTGGGATTGCTGGTATAGGAATCGGCCTGACTATAGGAGCTGGAAGAGAACTAAGGACAGTTTTCGAGCCCCTGTTTCTGGCTATATTTGCTTCGCCGAAAATAGCGCTGCTCCCATTGTTCATACTATGGTTTGGGTATGGGGCAAACTCGTTCATCTACTTCGGCGTCTTTACTGGTATTTTTCCTGTCATAGTCAACACTATGGCGGGCGCAAAAAATGTGAACATCGCGCACGTACAGCTCGCGAAATCAATGGGAGCAAAACCATGGCACATCTACACAAAGATAATTTTTCCTTCGATCATCCCGAGCGCGTTTGTTGGATTGCGACTTTCTTTGCTCACCGTCGCGGTGACTGTGGCACTCGCCGAAATGTATCTAGGAACTCCCATAGGACTGGGAGAACTGATCTACTACTGGACTAACATTTTCCTCACTCCACCGCTTTACGCAGTCATACTTTTGTTTTCATTGGTATTGATCGGAGCAAACCTCGGAATGCTTGCAGTTGAAAAAAGGCTCAACTTTTTCCGGGACTAGAATACTCTCATCTTCACCTTTCTTGGTCGGTTCTGATATCTCAAGTATGGAAGAGAAGCTCAAAATTTTCCCTTCATCGCAGTTCAACACTCTTGCGAGGTTTGTTCCGGAGATAACGCATGGACGAGACAATTCAATCGCAATGGCATGGCCTAAAGAGGGAAGAAAGATCACTTATTCTGAACTAGACCAAGAGACTGAGAGGGTCGCATTAGCTCTCTCCAAAGAGAATCTCTCTTCCGGGAGGCATGTTGGTGCCTTTATGCTCAACTCCCCCGAAATGGTGTACATATGGCTAGGCGTTCTTCGCGCAGGATCTGTATTTGTTCCCTTCAATAATGCTCTCAAGGGCGAGCTACTCGACTATCAGATAAGAGACTCTGATGTCAGGATTCTATTTGTCGATGACGCTATGCTAGACAAGTTACCAGAGAGGTTAATCGAGCGTTCAAGCAATGTCGTCGTCATTGCTATCGGAAGGAGCCGAAAAGTATCCCGTCATATTAAGCAGATTCAATCATTTGAAGAATTTTGTGACAACGCAGGAGGGAGGAATGAAGCGTCGTTTAGAAAGGTGTTGCCTGAAGACCCAGCGATGATTCTTTACACTTCTGGCACGACCGGTCAACCAAAGGGGGCAGTCCTACCTCACTTTAGCTTTGTGAACAGAGTAAGAGAAATCGAAGGCATTGTCGAGCTTCGAAACGACGATGTTTTCTACAACGTGCTTCCTTTCTTCCATACAAGTGGGCAGGTGATGACTACTCTCCCTGCTCTCATGAATGGCCTTTCGGTGGTGCAGGACAGTTGGTTTCACACTTCGACCTTTTGGAAGTATGCGATGGAAAATAGGGCAACTATAAGTTTCGTATTGATGCGGATGGTCAATTCGTTGCTACAGGCTGGAGAAGTTGAGGATGACAATACTCTTCGGGCCATGATGAGCGGCGGAGTAAGGAGGGAAACACTTATTCAATTCGAAAAGAGATTTGGCATAAGGCTCCTAGAAGGCTTTGGAATGACCGAGACCTGTGGGATCTCGATTTTCAACACAGCAAGACGTGCTCGGATCGGATCCATTGGGAAACCGCTTCCTTCCATCGAAGTAAAACTTGTTGATGAGGAAGGGCATGAAATCAAACAGCCAGAAAAAACTGGAGAGATACATCTAAAGCCCAAGATAGCAGATACTTTCCTTCTAGGATACTACAACCAACCGGCTCAGGAGTTGTTCACGAAGGATGGATGGCTGAAGACTGGAGATCTTGCAAAATCGGATAAGGATGGTTTCTACTACTACGTGGAGCGAAAGAAGGACCTCATCCGTTGCAGAGAAGAAAACATCTCGCCATCTGATATCGAAAAAGTGGCAGAGTCACATCCATCAATAGTTGAGAGTGCCGCGATTGGAGTTAGAACTTCGGAGATCACCCGAGATGAAGAAATCCTTCTTGCCATAAAGACAAGAGAGAAACTCGAGCCTTTGGAACTCCTCTCGTTCCTTGAGCAGAAGCTCCCGTTCTTCATGGTTCCAAGGTATCTTTTGTATCTTGAGGAAATTCCAAAGACTCCCAATCAAAAGATCCGAAGGCAAGCGATAAGAGAGATTGGGTTGGCTAACGCAATAGATGGAACTAAAATTGGCTTTCGAGCAAAAAGGCCAAATGAGTATTGAATCTATTTGCCAAAGAGCTCAGCTAGCATGATCTTCTTTGATTCGTTCAGCCTCTCGTCGGCTAGATCTCTAGGTCGCGGAACATCGACAATAATTTCTTTCACTAGCCGCGCAGGGCGCGGTGAGAAGACAAGCACTCGATCCGAAAGATATGCAGCTTCCTGGATGCTGTGAGTCACAAAGACGATGGTCTTCCGAGTTTCGAGCCATATTCGAACCAGCTCGTTGCCCAGCATCATCCTAGTTTGCTCATCAAGTGCCCCAAATGGTTCGTCCATCAGTATGACTTCAGGTTCAAGAACAAGAGAGCGAGCAAGTGATGCTCGTTGTTTCATGCCTCCAGATACCTCTTTTGGAAATTTGTTTTCGAATCCACCCAGTCCAACGAGGGAAAGATACTTCCACGATCTGTTTTTCCTCTCTTCCTTGGGCACTCCCTTGAGCTCTAGACCGAATTCGACGTTACGCTCAATTGTTCGCCAAGGGAACAAAGTATGCTCCTGAAACATCAGTGAGACTTTGTCTGGATTTGGTCCTGTCACGCGCTCACCGTCTAGAAGTACAGTTCCATTGCTTGGCTCCTCAAGTCCTGCAATAAGAGAAAGCACAGTGGATTTCCCACAGCCTGAGGGACCGATTATAGTAAGAAACTCCGAACTTTGCACATCAAAGCTCAAGTTGTCTAAAGCGTGAATCTCTTCACCAGATTTGGAGAGAAACTTTTTTGAGACTGACTCAAACCTGATCACCGGCGTGGACATTTTACTCTTTCACCGCTTTAATTTTGGTATCCAAACTCCAATTCAGTCGCGTTTGTGTGAATTCTCTCTTGTTTTTCTTTGACGTGGTTAAACATTTCAATCAGAAGGTATGAGTTAACTTTGAGAACGTGGGCTTGGAGGACAATAATAATAGTGTGTTGGCTAGTTGCATGGCAGGCAATAGCTCAAATTCTCCTCGATATCAAGCCGACGAATAGATTCTCCGTCGCAACCCCTCTGCAAGTGGGCCAGGCGCTATGGAGGTTCATCACTGGAACAGCTCCTGGACCAGTGGCCGATGCAAATTCGCAACTTCTCCTGACCTTATATCAGATAGGGTTAGCTTTTGTGATCGCAGCATTTGTAGGTCTAGGTGGCGGGATGCTAATCGGATCGTTCAAATTTATTGGAGAAACCCTTGAACCGATCATAATCACTTTACTCGCAGTCCCAAACTTTGTACTCCTTCCAATATTCTGGCTAGTATTTGGTCTTGGGACCCCAACAGCGGTTGCATTCGGAGCCTTGCTTGGGTTCTTTCCCATCATTGCAAATACTGTAGCTGGGGCAAGGCAGGTTGAAATTCAGTTCTTCACACTTAGCAAATCTATGGGAGCAACTACGCTCCAAACATTCATGAAAGTGGTAATACCAGGATCAGCGGGACCTATAATTTCGGGATTGAAGCAGGGTTTCAGCCTCGCCGTCATTGGAGTCATTGGGTCTCAGATAATACTTCCCACCTCCGGTCTTGGGAAAGTCATCGATGACGCGCAAGGATACTTTTTTACTCCAGAAATGTATGCTGTGATACTTATTGCAATCATGATAGCTGTTATGAGCAATATCATTTTCTCATATGTTGAGAGACGAACTGTGTAAGAACGGAGAAGAGGATGATTATGACCATGCAAAAAGAGCAGCTTGAGGAAAATGACAAGCTTGTTGGAATCTACAAGATAATGCTGCTTGCTAGAGCACTCGATGCAAAGATCATGAGCATACAAAGGCAGGGACGGATAGGCCCATATGTTCCTTGCACGGGCGAAGAAGGAGCTGTAGTTCCTAGTGTATTTTCACTCCAAAAGGATGACTGGCTATTTACTTCGTATAGAGAATTGGGTGCGCATCTTGCTAGAGGGTTATCTTTGGATCTAGTTCTTGCTCAACTCTTTGGGAACTCTAATGATCTATTGAAAGGTCGGCAGATGTCAAACAGTTGGAGCAATAAACAGCTCAACGATGTCACGACCGCAGCTCCAATTGGAGCCTATTTGCCTGTGGCTGTTGGTCTAGCTATGGGTTCAAAGCTTAAGAAAAAAAATATTGCGGTCCTGACTTTCATGGGAGATGGAGCAACCTCATCTTCTGATTTCCATGTTGCGATGAATTTTGCCGGCGTTTACAAGGCTCCGATAGTATTTGTCTGCAGGAATAATGGATGGGCGATCTCACTCCCAGTCGCAAAGCAGACTGCATCGGAGACTCTAGCTATCAAGGCAAGAGCTTACGGCTTTGAAGGTATCAGGGTCGATGGAAGCGATGTCGTATCGGTATACTTGGTGGCAAGGAAGGCTCTTGAAAAGGCACGCCGGGGTGGCGGTCCAACATTTATCGAGGTTCTGACACACAGAGCCGGACCTCACTCAACAGCTGACGATCCCAAGAGATACAGAAAGGACGAAACCTCGTGGGAAGGCAAAGATCCTTTGCGGCTCCTCAAGGCACTCCTCATTTCAAAGGGATTGTGGAGCGATGAAATTGATCTCAAACTCCACAACGAATACGAAAAAATGATTTCGGAAAGCATAGCAAGGCAAGAGCCAATCAAGCCCCTATCACCAAAGGAGTTGATATTCGAGGACGTATATTCCGAGATGCCTTGGAATTTAAAAGAGCAGATGGACGAACTCTGATCACACACGCAACTTGGTCCATATGCAAGAATCGCAAGGCATAACCTCACTGCTCGAAAGAGCTTCTCAAGACAAATTATGCATCATAGACGGTGATAAAAGTCTCACTTATGGTGAGCTTAACGAGCAAAGTTCTCGCTTTGCAAGGCAAATTGCTTCATATGAAATTAGAGGTCGGCGAGTTCTGCTTTTTCTCCCAAACTGTTGGCAATTCCTCGTTTCAATGCACGCGACACTAAAGTGCGGAGCTACTTGTGTTCCTATTGATTTTCGAGCCACTCAGCGTGAACTAGAGTTCTTCCTTGAGAATTCAAAGTCCGACCTTATCGTTACAAGTTCTTCCAAGTCCGATTTCACCAAAGATATTCCAATTAATAACATCGTAATAGACACAGAGCCCTCCTCATCGCTTCCAATTCAAAATGCTGGCGAAAGCAAAGAGAATTACAAATCGCCCACGTTTGATCCAGCCTTCCTTCTTTATACTGGCGGGACGACGGGTTCACCAAAGGGCGTAATGCTCTCTCACAATAACGTGCTTTTTGTGCTCTCTTCACTGGCGCAAGCTTGGGGGATGAGGGAGGGAAGAGAAATCTTTGCTCAGATCCTTCCGATGACTCATAGCGGAGGACTAAATTGTGGTGTCAACAGTGCCATGTTCAATGGAGGAACCACTGTGATTTTGCGAAAGTTTGATCCTCAAGCGCTGATCGAACTTGTCGAAAAATACAGAATAACTGCATTTGCTGGCGTTCCAACAATTTTCAACTCGCTCGTAAAATTTCAAGATCTCGAAAAGAGGGATCTTTCTTCACTTCGAATCTGCTTCTCCTCAGGAGCAGCTCTCTCTCCTGAAACTTCTAGAGCCTTCAAAGACAAGACAGGGATTACGATCAATGTTGGATGGGGATTAACAGAGGCCTCGCCGCAACTTTGCGTTGCTCCCCTTGGGATTTTCAAAGAGCATTATGTCGGGGTACCGCTTTCACAGACTCAAGTTGTTTCAATGGATGAGAAAAATCAAGTCTTGCCCAAAGGAGAGCTCGGAGAACTTGCCGCCAGAGGGCCACAAGTCATGATGGGATATTGGCAAAATGAGGAAGAAACAAAGAAGAGTATTACAAGCGATGGCTGGTTACTCACAGGTGACCTGGGTTTTGTTTCAGAGGACGGCGTCTACATCATAGGGCGAAAGAAAGAAACGATCAATTCCGGAGGATACAAAATCTGGCCCAGCGAAGTCGAGCATGTGTTAATGGAAAACCAACACGTGTCAGAAGCCGCAGTCATTGGAGTAAAAGACGAACATTTTGGGGAGATTGTGAAAGCCTTTGTTGTTTTGAAATCAGATGAAAATGAGGCAGCGCTTGCAAAGTTTTGCAAAGAGCGTCTATCGAGCTACAAGGTCCCCAAAAGGTTCGAGTTTCGAAATTCGCTCCCCAAGTCCTCTGTTGGAAAGCTTCTCCGCCGTTCACTGGAGAAGGAAGAAGAGGAAAAACAACAAGCAGAACAAAGCAAATAACCTTCGATATTTTCAAAACTTTTCAATATTGATCAAGCGCGACTTTGTGAGCACCTCGCGGGGGACAGATTCACTACAGAACTCAAGGCAAAGGAAAGCCGGTTCTCCTACTTCATCAGACTCCACGCTCATCAGATGAATTTCTCGAAATAATTCCCGTTCTAGCCAGGAACGGACTGAGAGCACTAGCAGTCGATACTCCGGGCTTTGGAGATTCATACAAACCACGAGTCAAATTCTCAATCCAAGAGTATGCAAAAAGCCTAATTTCTTTCGCTGACAGACTGGCTTTGGAGAAATTTAGCCTCGTGGGTCATCACACTGGGGCAGTCATAGCCTTTGAAATGGCGGTCTCCTATCCAAAACGAATAGACAAACTTGTGCTCTCCAACTGTCCTTACATCGATGAACAAAAACAAAAAGTAATGAAACGCAGGCATCCGCTAGACAAGATAGAACTCGAAGAAGATGGAGGCCATATTCTTGAGCTTTGGAACGGGAGGAAAAGCTTCTACCCAAAGCACAGGCCTGACCTGCTCACGAGATTTGTGGTTGATGCACTCAAGTCAGGAAGATTCGGCGTCGAAGGTCACCGGGCTGTAAGAGAATACAATATGGAAGGAAAGTTTGAGAAGATCAAGTGTCCGACACTTTTGATTTGCGGCACAGATGATCCTTTTGTTTACCCAGATCTCAAACGATTAGCAAAAAATATCCCAAATAGCCAAGTAAGAGAAATCAAAGGAGGGGCAGTCGCAATGATGGATCAGATGCCTAAGCAAGTCGCGAGAGTCTTGGTTGATTTTCTCTAACCTAGTTTTAGGGGTAAGGAGGCAGAAGGATCCCAAGGGCAGCATTGCCGGTTTGGGCACTAGGAAGATTTGTTTCTCAGCAACTTAAGCGGTTGCGAGTTTTTTCAAAGGTAGTTTTGAGATTGCCCGAGCTACTCTGTCTATTGCTTCTTCTATCCTCTCACTACCAAGAGAGATTCTCACGAGGCCTTCAATGTGATATGCGACTCCTGGGGCACAGGCGACCTTTGCTTCGCTCAGAATATATTTGCAAAACTCCATCGAGTTCATCCCAAAAGCGGAGACATCGGGGAGCATCAGGTTGGTACCCTCAGCTGTTCGGCGCCCAATACTAATATGCGCACAGAACAGAATCACGAATTGAGACCACCTGACGTGAACAGACTATATACACCCAAGAGATGATGTCTGATTGCCGGAAAAACTGGTGAGAAAAGTGACAGCGGTTATCCAAGCAGAGAACCTTAGCAAGCTCTATCCGCCAAGGACAAGAGCGGTCGAGGGTGTATCCTTCAAGGTTGACGAGGGCGAGGTGTTCGGTTTTCTGGGGCCGAACGGTGCAGGCAAGACAACGACGATCAAGATGCTGACCACGCTTGCATCAATCACTTCAGGAGAGGCTAAAGTCGCAGGCTATGACGTAAAGCGAGAGTCCTCCTCAGTGAGAAAGAGCATCGGTGTCGTCCCACAAGAACTCACCGCGGATGACGAGTTGAAAGGAATCGAGAACCTGATCTTGTCCGCACGGCTTCACCATGTCCCTAGATCAGAGTCGACAAAGAAGGCTCAGGATCTTTTGAAACTGTTCGACCTTGAAGAAGCGGCCCAAAGACGGGTGAGAACCTATTCTGGCGGCATGAGGAGGCGCCTCCAGATGGCAATGGGATTGGTCCACTCCCCAAAGGTGATGTTCTTGGATGAGCCCACGCTAGGGCTCGACATCCAAACGAGGACGAAGGTCTGGGATTACATCAGGCGGCTCAACAAAGAAAGAGGCTTGACTGTTTTCATGACGACTCACTACTTGGAAGAAGCAGACGGGCTCTGCGACAGGATTGCGATAATCGATCATGGTGTTATCAAAGTATCTGACACGCCCTCACATCTAAAGGAAAAAATTGGAGGCGATGTGCTAACAATCGGATTGAGCGATGGTGAAGATCTCACCCAATTTTTCAATAGTGTTCCAGATGTCTCAGACGTGAGCCGTGAAGGACAAGTGTACAAGATGAAGATCCCTAGGACTGAAAGGGCTCTTCCCACCATAATTGAGGGAGTAACAAAGCGCGGACTCAAAATCACCGAGATCTCATTCACAAAGCCGACGCTCGATGAGGTATTCCTCGAGGTGACAGGCCGGACGATGAGGGAGGAAGAAGGAGTGCAGGAGTCATGGATCCAAAACGTAAATCTTGAGAGGGCGACCTAGACTTGTTCGGCGACCTTGCTGCTCTAACTGGAAGGGCGCTTCGCAAATGGATTCGAAACCCTGCTGCGGTGCTCCCTGGTCTTTTCACCGCAGTGTTCTATCTTGCGCTTTTTGGCAACTCGTTCAACCCCACGAGCTTGATTCCTTCCAACATTGGAGGCTTTCAATTGACAACTGCAGAGCTCGAGCAGATCAGGGTTTCGATACTCTCGCAGACATTTGGAGGCGCAGCCACATACATCTCTTACTTGACCGCGGGGATAATTTCATTGATTCTGGTATTCAACATGGCTTTCGGCGGTATTGATCTCGTTTTGGACAGGCAGCTTGGGTTTCTCAATACCCTCTTGACTGCTCCGATCTCCAGAGCGTCGATCTACTTCTCTGGAGTGGCGCAGAATATGGTGAAAGCTATGACTCTCGCACTACTCACCTTCTTGATTGCAGTTGTGCTTCCAAATGGCCTCATATTAGGGCGGGGCTTTGGAGTGCTTGATTTCCTTGGAGCCATGGGGGCCTTTGCTTTGCTTGCGTTTGCGCTTTCATGCGTTTTCACGGCACTTGCACTTTCAGTGAAAAGCATTGATTCGCTAGTTGCGATAGTTAACTTTGCGACCTTTCCTTTGGTGTTTACCAGCACCGCGCTGTTCCCCGAGGGCGGTTTTCCAAGCTGGCTGCTTTCAATATCAAACGTCAACCCGATAACAAAGGCAACCGATGCTGCAAGGCTCCTGATGGTTAATGGCATTCTTTCTTCTGCCCAGCTCACGACTTTCGCGTGGGACGGCGTCTATCTACTAGTATTTGCAGTGGCAATGGCACTTTTAGGTTACCTTGCGGCAAATAGAGCACTCTCTCCAAAGTGATCGATGCTATATTTCCAAAAAGAGAGAAGATCTTTTGGAATTGTTCAAAAAATATTCGTTGTATACTGTTCCATAACTTGCCGACGTGCTTCAGAGGACATTGCTCCATTGCCCCGCAATGTGTCTTGCCATGGTAATGCTCTAGAGATTATCGAACCGTAGATCTCCTCACATAGCCTCAAAAATGGGATCATTTTACTTGAGTGTCTCCTAGTACTTGTAAGCAAGCTCTTGCAGGAATTCTCCAGTTTTGTATGCCAAATTCGATGTTATGGAAGTTACAGTCTCACTGGTTTCTCCTAGATATCAACGCAAAATTCGGGAACAAACAATTGGAAGAGGCGCCTTGAGTAATCAAATGATTCTGTTTCGCCAAATACGACAGAGAGTCTTTTGCCTGTTTTAGATATGATTACGATACGAGAAGCAAAGAACCTATGTCTTTTCATTTCAATTCTAGAGATTTCTTCTCTGCCCATCTCGAACACTTCTCTCTTTTCCAGTTCCTCAATCGGAACCTTTGAGAAATCTTTGTGCCACATGGCAAGAGTTGCTACAAGTAGAAACACGAAGCCGAAAAACTCCAGATTAAATGACAAGAACGAAGTATTGAAACGCCCGAGATGAAGTAAGGAGAGGGTGGACAAAGCTACAAATGAAGCCAGAAGGACAATGGCGATCAGAACTAAAGGTATGTACATTAACTGCATTCTGACGCGCGCACGCACTAACAATATTCTCTTGTTTGTAGTATAAACTCCGTGGCAAAGAAAGTCTCCTACTCTTTTGCTCTTTATCGAAGGGCTGGCGAGCCCAAGAGGGTATTTCTCACTCATTGGCTCTTCTTGCAGGGACATTTTTTACTCCATTCCTTGAAAGGTTCCTACTTTAGCAGTTTCACATTCCTCTTTAAGGTCAGTTTGTTTTATTTCATTTTACTTCGGTTGGATCTCTTGAGGAAAACGCGTAGATGCTAACTTGAATCCCTGTCTTCATGGGAAACATTATTCTTACTCCAATGGACATCAATGCCGCTCCGCTCAGGAATGGAAGAATTAAGGAGACGAGGAAATATGTGAAAGAATAAGGCTCTGACCAATGCATTGTTGCGGGGAAAACTAGGGCAGTCACGCTGCTTCCAACAAATATGAGAACAAGTGCTAGGTACCTTTGAAGCGAAAGCATTTGTCTACTCAAATCGTCCTTCTGTTCAATTTCCCTTTTTGCGAAAGACTTCTTGTATATTCATTTACGCCATATATAGGTGTGAGTTCGGAAAAGCATCTGATTTCAGATTATTGTTCAATTATAGTTCAATATTTAATTGAGCGCTTATCTTTTTAGCTTTTTGCCTAATATGTTGAGGCAAAGCCATTTTGGTTGCCAATACACCGAGCAGAGCGGACAGAATTTTGAAAGTTATCCTCGCTTTTCTAATTTTAGATTGACTCTCGGATGCTACAGACATTTAAGAATGGGCAAAATAGGCTACTTTGAACAGCATTGTAGATGCGGTTGATCGGAGGCGCGTTGATTTTCCACTTCCGTTTCAGCATTTATCACCAAATGGATATCTCCTTCCGCATAGCCGTTCAATTTCCCAGCATCCATACAACTTATAAAGAACTTTAATATCGCGATCGCAGATCCCAAATGAGCGAAAGAGGCATTGGGCGAATCGCGATTGCAATCGTCCTGATCGTCATCATAATAGCTGCGGGTGCGGGTGCATACTATGTTTCTACACTGGGGAAAGGCGGAAGTTCCTCGTCACAGAGCTCGAGCAATACAAATTCTACCACGCAGAGCTCGAGTAGTACTACAACTTCTGATACTCTTGTTGTTGAAGAAGGCCAGCAGCCCGATTCGATGGATCCTGCGGTGGAATTCACAACGCCAGGAAACGAAATTACCTCTAACGTCTACCAGGGGCTTGTAGCACCATACCTTTCAAGCAACACGCAGTATATCGGTGTACTCGCGCAGAACTGGACTGTTTCATCCGATCAGATGAACTGGAATTTCACCCTGAGACAGGGTGTAACGTTTAGCAACGGAGATCCTTTCAACGCCTATGTGATGTGGTATTCTCTTTACAGGACACTTGTCATGAACCAGTTGCCTGCGTTCATTCTCGGCCAGAACTTTGCCAACACGACTCTTGCAAACTTTAATGTTAGCGCGTCGATGCTAAACTCAATGAGCTACTCGACTCCCTCCACGGCGAACATCACAATAATGGAGAATCCTTTACAGTCATTTCAGGTCCTGAACAAATACGAAATTGCGTTGCATGTAGGATATGGATACAACGGTAACGTGAGTTACTCGGCACTTCTTGCGACTCTAACAGCGCCCTGCGCCTTCGCGGTCGATCCGATTGTCGTATCAGCAAATGGAGGAGTGGTCGCAGGTCAAAAGAACGCCTGGATGCAAACGAACGCAATTGGGACTGGATTCTATCTTTTGAATTCATGGGTTCAGGGGCAGAGCGTGAAACTTGTGAAGAATACAAGCTACTGGGGAAGCAATGTTCCGGGATCTCAGTTGAACTATGCAATCCAGCCAGCGATCTTGAATAACATAATTATTTACTACAAACCGGCAAGCTCCCGAATCGCGGATCTCAAGTCTGGGTTTGCCCAGATGATTGGAGCGCCGGACGTCACCGAGGCCTCAAGCATAAGTTCGTTGAAACAGATTGCAAACGTCAATGTCACAACGCTTCCCATCCAGTTTGGTTCCGCGAGTGCTGCATACTTTGTGTTCATGAACCCATACATCAACTCGCAGTTCAACAACACTTACGTGAGGGAGGCAGTTGCATACGCAATAAACTACCCGGGGATAATCAGTAGTGTGTTCGGGAACCTTGCCCAGCAGTGGATCGGCCCTGTTCCACCGGGCTTTCCATACTACAACCAGACTGTTCAGGGACTCACTCCGTACTCTTACAACGCGACCGAGGCAGCATTGATGCTTGCAAAGGCAGGGTATCAAGCGATTTTACCCAACGGAACTAAGATAAACTCTGGAGGCACGGTCTTTCCAACCTTGAACTTTGTCTACAGCCCAGATCTAGTCTCCGAAAGCGAGGTTGCACCAATCATCCAGTCGGAGCTTGGAGCGATAGGGATTCCAGTCACTCTTGTTTCGATGACATTCGCTCAATACACAGCGTATCTTTTCTCTTTATCTTCAAGTGGCGGGTCAGACGGGTTTGGAATAAGCTATTACTCTGAAGACTACACCGCAAGCCAGGACTACGTCAGCGCGCTTGCTTCCAACAACTACACGGGAGCACCAACTATATTTGCGAACGAGTCGACGTACGCTGCAAACGCCGCCTCCGCGACGGATAATGCGACTTTGGTACAGGCGTTCCAGAATGTCACAAACACGATGCTCAACTCCTACCAGAACATCTGGCTCTATGTGCCTAACTTTCTCGCAGTCAATTACAACAACGTGGTCGGGATGGTCGCAAATCCAACTGGTTCGTGCGCAGGCTATTTCATGTATTACAACACGGTGCACTACTCATCCTAAGTGAAGAACTCTCGGAGGGTTTTTCTTAAATAGAAAGCGAAAGAGGATAAATGGTCTATCTCAAAGACTTTCTTTTCTTTCTAGGAAAGAGGGTGCTTGGCACAGTCGCAATTATGCTTGGAGTAGTTGTGACTATATTCTTAATCTCCCACGTCCTTAATCCTGACCCTTCAGCGCTCTGGGCTGGAGCAAAGGCCAGGGTCTCAACCGTGGATCAGATTAGAGCAGAGTATCATCTGGGCGACCCGCTCTACGTGCAGCTTTACTACTTTGTCGTAAACACATTCACTGGGAACCTTGGTACTGATCCAGTTACCGGGCAATCTATTGCCAAAGAGATCCTCTTCTACGCACCGAACACGATCGAGCTCGTCGTCGCGGCGCTCGTCATTATGGTTGTCATTGGGGTTGCGCTCGGCTACATCTCGGCGATGCATTTCAGCACAAAGATAGATTCCCTGGTGAGGGTTGTTTATCTCACCACGTGGGCCACGCCGTACTACCTAGGCTCGATTGTCGCGATCCTGCTCTTCTCAGTTGCAATCCCTATCCTTCCCTCGGGCGGGATGTACGACCTCAGGCTTAGTCCGCCGGCCACGGTCACCGGCGTCTTCGTCGTGGATTCCCTCTTGTCACTTAACTTTGCGGACCTTGTTTCGGGTCTGCAGCATCTCTTGTTGCCGGCGATGGTACTTGCTCTTCTCGATTTTGGGATCATAACACGCGTCACGAGATCCTCGGTCCTGGATGTGAGGTGGTCGACCCATGTTAAATCAGCAAAGGCGCGTGGAGTGCCTGATGGTCTTGCGAATCGAAGACACATTCTCCGCAACGGGTTGATCGACGCGACCACGACGAGCGCCATAGTCTTCGGCTGGATGCTCTCAGGCACTGTCATCGTCGAGCAGATCTTCGCATGGCCAGGAATCGGGAATTTCGCGTATGTTGCAATCCAGAATCTTGATTATCCTGCCCTTGTTCCCATCGTCGTCTTTTTCACGTTTGGCGTAATCATTGCGAATTTTATTGCTGACGTTGTCTATTCTATTCTTGATCCGAGGATCGTATTGGGGAGCGCGAAAAACTAGGCGTGCATTTCAAGGAGAGATTGTCAAAACTCTCAAAGCTGCTCTTCTCAAACAAGCTTTCGAGTTTCGGCGCCGTAACAGTAATCTTCTTTGTGGGGCTTGCAATCATTTTCAATTTGACTGGCGGCGCAATCGCGCCTTACAATCCAAAGGCGCAAAACCTCCTTGGAACAAACCTCCCTCCAAGCCTCTCACACTTCTTCGGCACTGACTTTGCGGGGCGGGATATCTTCTCTCGTGTGCTTGCAGCACTTCCGATTGACATCAGCATACCGCTCCTGATCGTCTTTCTATCAGCAATCACCGGGATACTTTTGGGAACGATCGCTGGATACCGCGGGGGCCTTTTGGAAGAGGTGATAATGCGACTTACTGATATGTTTCTCGCCTTTCCTACTCTGATTATGGCTCTCGCCGTCGCCGCGACGCTTGGTCCGAGCCTGCTCAACGTTGCCCTCTCACTTACTTTCGTGTGGTGGCCGCCGTACGTTAGGCTCGTCAGAGGAGGAGTGCTCGCTATCAAATCAGAAGATTATATGGCAGCATCAAAGGCGCTCAACTCATCCTTTTTGTACATCATGAGGAAAGGTATCTTGCCAAACATCCTACCCGCAGTCCTTGTCTACGCTACGCTTGACATTGGGACAGCCCTTCTTAGCGTGTCTAGTCTTGGATTCCTCAACGTGGGGATCCCGCCGGACACACCCGAACTTGGTTCAATGGTCGCATCCATAATGACAAATGTCTACACCTACCCTTGGGAAGCGTTACTTCCCTCGTTGATAGTTCTCATGATTGTTGTAGGTTTCAGCCTGCTAGGCGACGGCATACGGGAGGCGGGAGACGTGAAAGTGAGACCGCACATCCTGCTCAAGACGAGGGTGCTCGGAGGTCTTGGAAAACGAGAGAACTCAGAGTCAACTCTTCAGTGATGTGAGCTTTACTTTTCTGTTAACCTAGGCATCTCCGCAATTTCGTCGTGGTAGAGAAAACATGAAACCAAATGGTCTGGCTCAATTGCTCTCAGTGCGGGTTCTTTAGAGCATTTCGCAAACGCTTGGAGGCAAACATCTCTGTAAATACATCCATCCAAGGCAGGGTGATGCTCGACAAGTGGGTCATCAACAGTGCTGATGGGAATACGCTTTTTGATTTGGGGAAGGTTTGACAGGAGTTCCTCCGCGTAGGGATGTTTCGGCGCTTTCAAGACACTTGAAGTCCCCCCAACCTCCATTATCTTTCCGTAAAATAGAACTGCAAGACGTGTGGTCATGTAGCGAATCACACTCAGATCGTGAGTAATAAATAGGAAGGAGAGATCAAGGTCTGACTTGAGTTTTCTAATCGTATTCAGAACCTGAGCCTGAATTGTCATATCAAGCGAGCTTGTGGGTTCGTCCAAGATCAAGAGTTTCTTCGGGATGACGAGTGCGCGGGCAAGACTTACGCGCTGTTTTTCTCCTCCGCTTAGCTCGCGTGGATAGGCCGAGAAGCTTGAGTGCCTCAGCCCGACCTTCTCCATAATTGAAATGATCCTGCTGTTGTAAGTACCATTATCTTTGGAGTGGGAAGCAATCAAAGCCTCGGCGATAATATCTCGAACGGTTAGGCGCGGGTTCAATGAACCCACTGGATCCTGGAATACAATACCAACGTTCTGCCGGAGGAAAAAAAGATCCCTCTTTTTGTTGAAATCTATTTTCCTCCCGAGGAGCTTCACCGTTCCCGAGGTGGGCCTATAAAGCCCGACGAGGATCTTCGCAATCGTGGACTTGCCCGAGCCTGTTTCGCCCACGAGACCGAATGTTTCGCCTTTTGCGATCGAAAATGAAACCCTATCCACTGCGGTCAACCATCTGGCCTTCTTGTTGCCAAATGGCAGACCAAAACGATGATCGCTCGATCTAAACCTGACGACCAGATCTTCGATCTCGACTATTTTTTCCTCTGAACTTTCGCTACTTTGGCTCATATTCTACATATTTCCAGCAAGATACCATTCTGTCAGTGCTTCCTGGGGCAAGTGAAAGTTTGGGTTCTTCGCGTCGGCATATCTCCATGACATATGGGCAGCGAGGATGGAACTTGCACCCCGTAGGTAGTTGCTTGAGGTCGGGCGGTTCGCCCGGGGGAACAGGAAGCACATTCGAGTCGGCAAAGCCAACGGGAAGGGCCGCAAGGAGCGTCTCGGAATAGGGATGAAGTGGCTTTTCCAAAATCTCCTCACTTCTTCCAACTTCCATGATCCGCCCTGCATACATGACATATAATCTGTCGCAGATCTGCGAGGCAACAGTTAGGTCATGGGTAATCAGGATAATCGACAACCCAAACTCGCTGTTGAGTTTCTTTATTATGCGAAGAATCCTGTTTTGAACGTAGGCGTCGAGGCCTGTCGTCGGTTCATCGAGTATCAGGAGCTTCGGAGTTTGCACTATAGACATTGCAATCGAAACTCGCTGGCGCATTCCGCCAGAGAGCTCGTGAGGGTACTTTTTCAGTACGAGATTGGGCTTGTCAAGGCAGAGCTCCGTAAGCACGCGAATCATTTGCTCCTTTTTTTCTTGCTCTGCCATAGTGATGTTCCTAGATTTGCATAGGACATCAATCGATTCTTTGATCTGCGACTCTACCCTGTACACGGGATTGAGTGAAATTAGTGATTCCTGGAAAACCATGTTCATTCCGCAACCTCTGACTAGGGAGAGATCCCGTGGACAAAGCTTCATTAGATCCTTCCCCTCAAAGATAATTGAACCACTTACAATCTCGGCAGGAGGAGAATCGAGCAATCTTAGGATTGCGAGGCCGAGAGTCGTTTTCCCCGATCCGCTTTCTCCCACGATTCCCACGATCTCACCCTGGCTAACCCGAAATGAGACGTCGTTTAGAACGTGTACCCTCCCATCTACGGAGCAAAAATCAATCTTAAGATTGTTGACGTTGAGAAGAATTCCACGTCCTTCAGAGCTCAGCGACTGGTGAGGAGTCCCTGGCAAGGCGACCGTCTTCATTGCTCCCTCTCGCCGGATTGAATCCCCAAACTCTCACTCTTTCGTCTTGCACTAGGTGAGTTTCGCATTCGCTGGAGGCTAGACCGAATATCTCCTTCTATTAATCGTTGCACAAATTTTGCCTCTTTCAGGAAGCAACTGATCGCATCCGCACTTTGATCCCTCGCTTGTCGAGCTCGGCAAAAAATTCTCTAGGGTCAAACAGGGATTCTGGAGGAAACACTCCCTTCGGAAGATCACCCCTCCTTGAGGCAATAATCTGTGCAGCTATCGAGCCAGGAATTCCCACGTTATATTGACTGCAGGATACCTTCCACGGCTTGTAGGGAGGGAAGAATGCATCGACGATGATCTTTCGCTTCTTTGCGCCCTGCCTCCCTTTTGCAATAACGCGCGTAATCTCATAGTCATCCGGGACGACATCTTGTGGCATCTTCAGCATTCCCTTTGATTCGAGTAACTTCAGGAAAAAGCTGCGTGGAGAAATTTTCCTTCCATCGATCTGAAATTCCTTTTTCGAAGTCAAACCTAGGTCAGCAAGAAGTTTGATCTTCCAAAAATCAGCTCCCCCTTCCTTCCAGACGAGTTTCTTTAGGCCATAGCTTGAAAATGACCGAGGAAGTGTTGCAAGCTCAGAGTGAAGCGCAAGGAAGACATCGACCTTTCCCACAGGCTTTGGAAAACTGACAGTTTCGGGTTCGCTGAAGGCTGGGCGCATCTTATACCTTCCGTTTTCAAAGACTATTGCCTCCTGCTCTGATTCGTCAAAGAATGTCAGAGGGGACCACGTGAAATACATTGGAGACGAGCTTTTTGTCATGTCACGCCAGCCATCGAGTATCTCAATAGAATCGACTCGTGAAAGAGTAGATAGGGTGTGTTTTACCATGAGGTTTGTGACACCTGGTTGCGCTCCCATTCCCACTAGCGCAATCAGCCCCTTGGTCCGGAATCTTTCTTTGAACTGGCCTATCTGTTTTAGAGTCGTATGGTAGAGGCCCCCAAAATCTAGATAATCGACTCTTGCTTCAAGGGCCGATTTCATAACATCGAGGTTAAAGTAGTACTGGACACCATTAATGACCACGTCGCATCCTGAGAGAATGGAAGCTGTTTCGGTGTGGCGGGTGACGTCCACCTTTTTGAACTCTAGCCTCCCATCATCGCCTAATTTCTTTTTCAGGTGTACGAGCGCCCGGGCATCATGATCTGCAACGATTACTCGCTCTAGATCCTTTCTGTTCCTCAGAAGGTCTCTCACAGCGCACTGGCCTGTGAGCCCCGCACCTCCAGTGACCGCGATCTTCATTCGGTTCTGGCACCCTCCTTCATCGGATATAACGGTTCACTCTGTAACTTCATAGTTAGCTAAAGAACTGACACTGAGCCCAAGACTCCATTTCTTTTTGTGATCCACAAGGAATGAGGATACTCGTTGTAAAGCGGCGTGCGGAAATAATTTAGTAGGATTAGAATTTCAGATGCGGAATACTTAATACTGCGATTCCAGTAACACAAAACTATATCGAATTGGTGGCTCACCGAGAAAGAAAGGAAAATCTTCGTCCTAGTGTCGGAGATTCGATTCAATTTTCTCCTCCATTATCTTCAACTAGTTTTCCGGTGCCTCGAATAGCTTTCGGAATCGTTCCTCTAACAACTCCTTATGGAGACTCCGATCCAGAGCTAAGAGTCCTAAACGCTGTCGCGAGAGGACTGCTTTTCGAAAGAATGAAAGAACCCGCAACCGAGCTCGAGATGACAAAGAGCGAGTACAGCAGGACCCTGAGGTCTCTGAAGAATGATAAACTGATCTACGTGGGATCAGATGGGAAGTATCGCCTAACTTTCGGCACTGCAAACTTCCCAAATATTGTGGCTAGAGAAGAAGGCATCTAGTCCTTCAAACAAGGCCCCACCACTGTTTTCTTTTTCCTTCATTTCCTTTTTCTTAGTTATTGTCCTAGAACTCTTGAGATATTTGCTAAAGCATAATGAGCTTCTCGCTTCTTAAGAAAAGAGCTGGTTTGGGGCAAGCCTCGAGATAACGTATATAAGTGGTGAAAAGCGTCCTTTTGGTACGTTTTTATACCTAAAGCAAGCATTTTATATCAATTTGCCCCTTTCTGGCCCTGCATAAAATAGGGGAAAAGAATAATGCCATCTACTGAAGTTCCTGCAATGGACCAGGAAATGCCTTTCATTGCGGAAGTCATCAAGGGCGGAAGGCTCACAATACCTGAAGAAATTAGAAAACTAATGCGAATTAATGAAGGAAATTACGTGTTGATTAAGCTGAAAGTTGTTTCAAGAAAGAGGCTCGGATCGAAAAAATCGCATAACAATAATCACACAGCTGGGCAGGCCCGTCGGTCCTGAATAAATGGAAGAATAGAGGGGAGAAGATAGAAAATGTCGAATCCCGCTACAAGCACATCGAATTCCACGACGAGTCCTTCTCCTGTCACCTCGACAGCCCTGCCACAGGGAAGCGAGACCGTGTCTCGAACAGTCGGGAGGAGAACAAGAAAAACGACGACCTCCGGCGCGCTTTACGACGAGGCGCGAGCTCTGATCCCAGGCGGATGTAGCTCCATCCTCCGCTGGTCTTCATACGAACCATATCCGCTTTACGTAAAGGCCGCCGATGGTCCGAGACTCACTGACGTTGACAACAACGAATACCTGGATTATCTTCTCTGTTACGGAGCGCTGATCAATGGGCACTCCCACCCCAAGATGGTTCAGGCGCTGAAGGAGCAGGCCGAGAAGGGATCCATGTTTGGCACTCCGACAGAGCTTGAGGTTAAGGTTGCAAGGAAGTTCAAACAGATGGTTCCAACTGCCGATATGGTCATCTTTGGATCCAACGGAACGGATGCCACAAGCAATGCGATACGTATCGCCCGAGCCGCAACTGGCAAGGACACGGTGCTAAAGTTCGAGGGGCACTACCATGGGCAGCACGATTACGCCATGATAAGCGTCGAAGCGCCACCCTCGGTTGCAGGATTGGAAGACTATCCAAGGCCTCTACCTTATTCTGCGGGCATTCCTTCGCTCGTGCTCGACACGGTGATCGTTTCCCCTTGGAATAATCTTAGGGCGTTTGAGCGAATCATGAAGCGCCACCGAAACGAGGTTGCTGCCATAATTATGGAACCGATAATGTCAAACTCGACCGTGATCCCGCCCGGTCCTGATTATCTCAAATCAGTGAAAGAAATTGCCGCGCAAAACGATGCGCTCCTAATATTCGACGAGGTCGTGACGGGCTTTCGAGTCGCGCCAGGCGGGGCACAGGAAATGTACGGAGTGACTCCTGACTTGAGTACCTGGGGGAAGGCGCTTGGCGGAGGGGTTCCAATATCGGCCGTCGCGGGAAAAAAGGAGTACATGGAACTCATAGGGCCGGGGAAGGTCTCCTACGGGGGTACATATTTTGCCAATCCTCTTGTTCTCGCGGGCGCTCTTGCAAACCTCGAAATCCTTTCGGCGAACGACAATCTGGCTTTCAAAGTTATCAAAGATTTGACTAATAGACTCATGAGCGAGCTTTCAAGGATTGCAGACAGAAGCGGGCAGGATATCTGCGTGCAGGGCGTTCCTGGGATGTTTGCACTGACGTTTACAAAGCTAAAGAAGATGATCAACTACAGAGAAAGTCTGCTGATTGATTGGAACAAGTACAAACTTCTGGCACAGATCCTCCTGGACCACGGCGTTTACCTTCATCCTGACAACTACGAGCGCATAACAGTATCGACTGCCCATACGGAAAAGGACATTGAGCTGACGCTCGCTGCATTTGAGGACGCGTTTAGAGAACTTCGTGACCGCGACAACTAGGGATCTCGTACTAATTCTTCTGAAACCCGTTTTCTCCCTCACTGTTCAAGAGTCGCGTAAGAACCTAGAAGCCGGTCGAGCGCGTCTACTGCACTGTCAACTTCGGCTTTTGAAATCACTAGTGGTGGTTGTATTCTCAACACGTTCTTGTTAGGCCCTCCTACACCAATAAGAAAGCCGTCTTTGATCAACCCCTGCTTAATTTTACTAGTTTCACCTGTGGCCGGTTCTTTGCTGCGCCTATTTCTTACAAGCTCAAGTCCAACCATCAGCCCCTTGCCACGCACTTCTCCGACCAATTCGCGTTTTTCACTCATTTCACCCAGTCGTTTCATCAAGTATGCGCCCGTGTTCTCAGCTCTTTCAGCTAGACGTTCCTCTTTCACAACATCCAGTACTGCGCTAGCCGCCGCACAGCAGACAGGATTTCCACCAAATGTGGAAAAGTGATCCCCCTCTACGAACGCCGCGGCCACATCCTCGCTAGCAAGGAATGCCCCGATGGGCAAACCACCTCCAAGGGCTTTAGCTAAGGTCATTATGTCTGGTTTTATTGACCAGTGTTCGCAAGCAAACATCTTGCCAGTCCTAGCTATACCAGTTTGCACTTCGTCTGCAATGAATGTGATCTCTCTTTCTTTGCATATTTTTTGGACCGCAGGAAGATAGCTATCGGGAGGAACTATTATCCCGGCCTCTCCAAGTATCGGCTCTATGATAACGGTTGCAATGTCTCCAGGCGCGTAGTTATCAAGCAAGTGAGCCAAGTCTTCAGCACATTTCTTTCCAAATTCGTCTTCTGGGAGATCACCCCCATCGCGATAGTAGTATGGTGTTGGGGCGTGAACTATACCCGGGTAAGTTGCATAATTGTCAAATTTGTACTTGAAATTTTTCTGTCCGGTCAGCGTAAGAGTTAATGAGAGTCGTCCGTGGAAGGAACTTTCTAGAGAAACCAGAGTGTTGCCTTTCCTCCCATTCACAGTTGCGTATTTTTTCGCAAGTTTCACTGCGCCATCAACGGCTTCGGCTCCGCTGTTGACAAAGAAGACCTTTGAAAGACTCTGAGGCGCAACTGTAACTAATTGTTTCGCTAATGTTGCCATCGCGTTGTTATAATAATGATTGGATATGTGCATGTACAATTCTATTTGATTCTTTATCGCAGCCACAACTTTTGGATGACAGTGCCCTACATTTGTTACGGAGATTCCAGAGAATAGGTCAAGATATTCCTTACCTTGCGAGTCAATGATTTTTGTTCCCTGCGCCTTTGAGATGGCGATGTGATCCCGTTTTGGAAGGCATTGAATCATGTATTTTTCATCGAGATCAAAGACAGTGCTTTCTCTCTCGTTCTCTGAAGTTAACATGTGCTTAACACAAAGGCCTGCGAATAATAAGCCTTAAGGCATAGGAAGCTTTTCAGAAGTGCAATTCTTCAGGGAAAGGGACTCCTGCAGCTCCTGAACCAATTGCTCTGTGTATGTGTTGGACAAGACTCATTCCGCTCCAAATATCTTCACATTCGACAGAGACTTTGACGCGATTGGTCTTAACCAGATTCCAAGATCAGACGGCAACGAAACTTTTACCAATAGCAAGTCTGCCAGAGCCTGCAAGTAATTAGACACAACTCGGCGCTTGCGCCACCTCTACAATTTTTGCTCACTAGAATGCCTTATAGAAACACATGCTCAAAATCTCACGTCATCTTTAAGTGCGACCAACCTCGTTGCGGCCGTTATGGACTCCGTAGTTCATTTCGAAATTCCTGCAGATGACACAAAGCGCGCGGGCAAATTCTATACGGAAGTTTTCGGATGGCAGATCAACCCAGTGCCGGATATGGATTACACCATGGTTGGCACGACTCTATCTGGCGAAGACGGAAGGCCAAAAGAGCCAGGCGCAATCAACGGGGGTATGCCAAGGAGGGGTGGCCCTGTCGAGCATACGGTCGTCACGGTAGGAGTGCAAGACATCGAGGCTACTCTCAGGAAAATTGAGAGGTCAGGCGGAAGACTCGTGTCTCCAAAGACGCCGGTAGGAGAAATGGGCTTTGTAGCTTACTTCAAGGATAGCGAGGGAAACGTCGTCGGCCTCTTTCAACCAGCTGGCCAGATGTAGGGGAAGTTCAGCGCAATCGCTCTAAACTTGAAGATAATTATCTAGGAGCCGAGTAGACGACTGCTGGGTATTCTAGAGAAATCTCGGTTCCGAGTGTCAAGACAGCCCTAATTCAAAAGGACATTTGAGATTAGTGTTTCCATCAACAATGGCCAGCAAAGTCTTCGGACATTTCATTTTCTTACAGTTTCATTGCTCGTTGATTGGAGTGGCTCTTGTGGAAAAGCTCTCCAGGGCCGTTGGATAACCAGGCCCAGAACGGCAATCAAAATGAATGAGATCACAAACCAGATGATGAAATCAAGTAGAAATGTGGCAGGATCATACGTAAATTCGCAGATTTCAGGGCAGACTGGATTCGGACTCTTGAACTGATAAACCGCGGTAAAGTAGGTGTACGGCAGTCCTCCGGTATAAGCTCCGCCCAAAAGAATTGTTTCCTGAGCGATGGAGAGACCAATAACAAAGCCAAGAGCTAGTGCAATGATTGAAATCGCGAAGACCTTCTCGTTTGTGTTCAGGGTCTTGCTTGAGGGGCGCCTGATGCCTTTGAATATCAACGCGACCCCTGTTGCGGTGAAGAGAACGGAAAGGCCTAGAGGAATAACACCAGCAATCGCAAACCCTGCACCCATGAATGGTTGAATCACTATGTAATTTAGTGCGACTCCGGGGAAGAAAGATGGGCCGGGCAGTGGCAATATGTAGAAATTAAGATAGGTTCCTACACCCAAAATCACAAGAGCTGTACCGATAGAGAATATGAATAAGCGATTCAAAAGTTCAAACTCTTGTATTGATAATTGATTCGATAAAGCGCTTGAATATATAATCTGTTATTTGGAATCCTAATTGCTGCTATTAGGCTTAGAGCGCGCCAAACCCCAAAGGTTATCATATGCGTGTTGGGGACTGGAAAGAATCAAAGCTCGTTGAAAATCGGAGAGTGCTAAACAGTGCTGAATTGGATTACGAAACATGACTCGCATTTCTAAGAATCTTGTCGCTCTATGATGGAAGCATTTTGAAACCAGCTTTTTCGAAATGGCGGTCAAAAGCGAATGCGTTCATGATCGAAAGGTCTTTCATAATTGAAAAACTCGTGCAATCAGTGAAACTAAAATCTTGTCTTTCATCGTCAAACTTTGATAACTGGTGCACTGCAGCATCAAATATCTCGTTGCCAACCCATACAATTTGCAAACTCTTACTTTTTCGAACTTTGTTGATAAAATCAAGTGCTGCTTTGATTCCTCTTCTTGTTCGCAAGAGAGTGAGAGTCTCATCTAGAATATAGTCACTCGTGACGAGCACTCCATACTTGTTGGATGCAAGCTCATTCTTGAGAAATTTCCTTGCTTGCAAATGACGCTCATCATCTTCGACTTCGCTAGCGTACCAGGCACCTGTATCGACGAAGATCAACGATGGCGCTTGCTCCCATAGAGATACAGGTCGTGCTTGACAGAACCGTCGTCACTCTTTCCTGTTTTCTTGGATGAGGGAGGCTCCACAAACAGCGAATCTTTAGGAGAGACATTGTCTGCGACGATTGTTCTTCTAATTGCTTCTTTGACTATTTCTTTGATTGTTTTAGAAGTTCGTGCCGCATATTCCTCCAGCAGCTTATGCTCGCTATCGCTGAGCACTGTTTGGACAACTTTCATGGTCCATCCGACATGTAATATGTATGATGATATAGATAAATATTTTCAGCAAAGAACAAGGTGCTAGCTTCTTGCAACAGTCCCTCGCGCGGGCCGGGCAGTGGCAATATGTAGAAATTAAGATATGTTCCTACGCCCAAAATCACAAGAGATGTGTCAATAGCAAGTAAGGATAGGCGGTTCAAAACGTTCATGCTCTGAAATTGAAGGGTGATTCCATGATGAATTTGTATGTTAGCTGCTATTTGGAATACAAGTGATCAAAAACGATATCGTTCTGGATTCTGTGGGTCGCCCTAGTTTTTCACAGTGAGGGAGGTTCTTTCAGATGTGCTCAACTATTGTGTTTTGGTTGTGAATTATTATTCCTCTGACAGGAATGCTCCACTTGAGAGTATTCATAACGTAGCAATCTTCTGCGGCAGCTTTTGCCACGGCTCTTTCTATGCGGAGGATCCGTTCAAGAAAGTTAAGGATCTGGTAGGATAATAGATCGGATTTCGCTCTTGACTTTGTGCAATGTATGCCTTAAAGACGACATTTCAACAATGGCTTTTAGGCGTAATTATACGCTCTGTTGGCAAGAAATATTCTGTGTACAAAAGGCAGTATTAAGTCCGAAAGCAGCGTGGTGGTCAAAATGCTGCGCGGCACAAATCCGCCAAAGTGATTTTGTAAACACTTTGTGGCAATAATTATTTCTGGTTCCGATATTTGTACAGCACCTGATATTATTTGTATTATTTTAGTAGCAAATAGTTATCCACTTCGGCCAGTGATTGATGGATGAATGGCAAGATAATTATCCGTGATTTTGGATTATATCCTGTATTTTGGAAAGATAGTTTTATGACATCAAATGCATCAATTGACGCTCGCTGCCTTTCGGAGGTTGGCGGACTGTCCAATGTCAAGCACTAACATGGGCCAGAGCGAAAGCAGCAAAGATCCATAGACTATTCCTGACACTTTGTTTTCGGACCCAGAAACCTGCTTCGGTCGAAGAGTCATGCATGGCTGGTTGATAGCAAAAAAAGCGACAGATTCCGGGAAAAGAAAGAAGGAGAACATGATCCAGTGCGAGGCAATGAATATTAGCAAAGAACCTTCAATAGCCAAGAAGATCAAGTGAAGGAATTCACATGGACATCAAGAAAAGCGGTTCGCGACCTTCCGGCAAAGGACAGGTAGAGTATTTTACCGGCACTGTACGGATTGATCCACTGTTCGAAGCACGCGATCCAGCACGCGCCGTCGGCGCTAGTGTCACATTCGAGCCCGGCGCCCGGACAGCATGGCACACCCACCCTCTTGGCCAGACGCTCATCGTGACAGCTGGCTGCGGCCTGATACAGCGCTGGGGAGGCCCGATCGAGGAAATTCGTCCGGGTGACGTGGTTTGGATCCCGCCTGGTGAGAAGCATTGGCACGGTGCCCTATCAAAAACGGCCATGACGCACATCGCTATTCAGGAACAGCTTGACGGCAAGACCGCCGACTGGATGGAAAAGGTCAGCGACGAACAATACCTAGTAAGTGTCGAATCTAGGAAACTGTAGGCATGGAGAGATAAAAGTTGACCATGAATGTTCCTGGTTACGCTGCTCAGTTTGCAAAGGCTCCTCTAGCCACGTATCGCTTTCAGCGTCGCGATCCTCTTGTTGACGATTCGAAATGCCCCTATGACCTTCTTTTATTCTTAAATTGTCGCCCTAGAACTTTCTTCTCAGACCGAAGAACCTTTTCCAGTCCTTTGACATTTGTTCTAAAATACAGCAAGTCTGAATGAAATAGCTCTACTCCCTTTCTCAATCGTGAAAATTCGCGTGAAAATTCTCTTGATTCCAATAACTGTTCCAGTGATTCTAAATATTTTAGCAACGGTTCAATTCTCAGTTTAGTCCAATCGGTCTTAGGACTAAGATTGGAAAAATCCTCCCTTAATTTCTCAAGAGTGTTCCTCAGTGCAGGTAACTGCTTTTTGTAGACTTCATCTACCATTTTTCTCAACTCAAACATACATTCAATCTTTTTCAATTTTTGGCTCTGCACATTAACGGGCTATCTTCGCGTTGCCAGCATGATTTGACATATTGAAGATGGTTATTAGATCAGATACAGTATTTACAAGACATAAAATATTGAATCATACGGACAGATAATTAGGAAAAATCTACTCTTTGGAATAAAAAAGACAAGAACAAACAGGGCCCTAGAGTCTATAACAAAACTAAACAACACTTCGTTTAGGGCCATTTCTCTTTTCCTTTGTGCGTATGTCAAATATTACAAGAGAGTAAAAGGAGAGAAGATGAAGGGACGCGCTGTGGTCCCCTCGGGCAGATGGAGTTTCAGGCAATTAACGTCCAGCGGAACGTGGAATCTTAATTAATTTCCAAAATCGCTCAATTAGTGTGTGACTTCCTCGACTGCCTAGACGCATGGAGATGGCATGAGATCTTGAGAAGAAACTCCGAAATGTGACCTATGTCATGAAGTAGATTTGTTCATTCCGAATTCTCAAGATGATTTAAAATAGGGAAGTGCTTTCCATCGCCCGTAATGAAGAGCGTGATGAAATGGCTGACCGAGGAAAGCCAACCCGCGGTCCGCTACTTGGTTATGCGTGACCTCCTCGAGACGAGCAAAGGCGATCTCAGCGAGGCCCAGCGAGCAATACCATCTCGGGGCTGGGTCAAAGACATACTTCAAAACCGCCTCCCGGGCGGCTACTGGGTCGACGGCGAGAACTTCTACAGGCCGAAGTACATCTCGACTAACTGGATGCTTCTCACCCTCTCAGACCTCGGGGTCACGAGAGAGCTCCCATGGCTGGCCGAGTCGGCGGAGATGTGGAGGGACAGGTTCGCAAGGCCCGACGGTGGCTTCGACATGGGCAACTCCAAGACAAGCGAGCTCTGCCTAGTGGGGAACACCGCGCGGGCGCTGGTCAAGTTTGGGTACGCCGATGACCGGCTTGTAAAGTGCGCCTTCGAATGGCTGGTTCGGAACCAGAAGCCTAACGGCGGCTGGCACTGCTTTGGATTCGCTAGGAACGGGGTCATAGACGGATGGGAGGGGATGAGTGCCTTCGCAGTCTACCCTCGTCAGAAGTGGACGCGTAGCATGAAAGCTGCTGTAGACAGAGGCTGCGAGTTCTACCTCGAGCGCAGCCTTCTCCATCAGGGAGCGCGGTATGACCCATGGTACAGGCTCCACTTCCCATATCACTACTACTACGACCTCCTCGTCGGGCTAGAGTTCATCACAGAGCTCGGGAGAGGAGACGATCCGCGGGCGGCGCCCGCCCTAGAGCTGCTGAAGAAAAAGCGGCGAAGAGACGGCCGCTGGTTGATGGACGCCGTGCACCCGGACTATCTGAACGCGGGCAAGCGGCCGAATTGGTGGCCGAAGTACAAGGACAGGTTCAAGCCCTTCTCCTTGGAGGCCGCGGGCGAGCCGAGCAAGATGATAACGCTGAGGGCGCTGCGCGTCCTGAAGCGCGTGGGCGAGCTGTCTTCGATGGACTACCTTGGATAATTTCAGGACACCGAAATTAGTTCTGAGATTGTTTTCGGAGAAATGGAGTCAAATTCTGAGACCCGCACGCATGATGATTTAAGCAATCATCATTTCTTGTGTGCGCAAGTTCTTTCTTTAGAGTGAATTGTGAGGCGCCATTCTCGTCAGATGAGCTTGATGTATCTTGTAGTACATAACCTGACACGAACCCCTGGGTACTGTAAGGGGTATGTGTAAGGGAGTACTGTCAACTAATATAGTACTCTTGGTACTCTGGTTTAGCTATCTCTTTCCTTTGGCTTCAATGTACTGTTGTACGCCTTGATCACATTTCTATAATCGCCTTAGGCGTTATAGTACCATCTGTTGGCAACAACTTTCTATGTATAAAAGGCCATACTTAACTGAACTATTTAACTGAAAAATACAATTAGGGCGCACGCGATGTAAAGCCATTGTTTGAACTCTGAATATGACGAAAACTGAAACAAAGCCAAGTGTACGTACTCGGGAGCATAGATCTGTATCTGATATAACAAAGTAGTTTTCTTCGAACCTTAATGCCATTGATGGAGGGGCATAAGACGAGACATTTAGCATTAGTGCAGAAGGAGATACTTCGAAGATAACAAGTCAGTTTTTCCTCTGAACACCTTCAGACAGGTAATTTCTAAAGTTGGGGCTAGGGCATCTCTTCTTTTTGTTTTCTCATTTGCGCGTCCATGTACTTGTTTGCCTTGTGCAGGAATCTTACTAGGAAGTAAACGATGAATCCGACGACAACTATTCCGAAAATTGCGATGAAGAGAACCCAGACAACGGGGTCTTCGAAGGCCATATCAAAGCACTACCGTACTTATGACATTTGTACTATTTACAAATGCCGTAATTATCAGGAATGAGACTCCAAACATAACCTATTCTATTCCCTCTTAACGTGGCCGCACATTACTGAACCCAAAGATCACAACTATGTGAATAAGTCCATTCTGGAAGGGTTCAGGTTTGGATGAATGCGTTGTGCCCATATCAATAGGGCAAAAAACCTTATCCCATAACGCTCGTCCCACTTTCAAAAAGCAGCGTGTATTTCTAGGAAATTCTTAAACCCCACCAGGCACACTCATCAAAACAAAGCGATGAAGATTCCAAGCGAAATGAAACTGTGTGGATGTTCTGCCTTACTTGGAGGTTTTCTTGCATTTCTTGCCCAAATCTACCTAATTGCATGGTTTCTGAAATGGGTCAACTTCTTCCAGGCAGTTCTCATAATTCCAACGATTTTTCTTTGTGCTATTGCTTTATTCTATCTCAAAGGAAGACATTTTTCTCTTAGAAGGCCTGGTTTGAATAATACTCTCTTTGAATTCCTTAAAGACATCACAATCCCCCTTGCTTTTGCGCTTTTTCTTGCAATTGCATCTTCCTTTATTCTTGCCCCAACTATGCCTAGGACAGAACTGTTTGCCTCAATTCTTCCAATTTGGTTTTCAACATCTTTTATCGCCCTGACACTCTTTAACATGCTCAGGATTAGAAACGATTATTCTTTTGTACAAAATGCGTTTCATTCTTAGAGAATGCTTTTTTTCTCGGTGAACTTAATCAGCAATTTTGCGATCAAAGCAAGTGTTTGCGATGCGTGGCTCGATGTCACATTCTGACAAATTGTCACAATTATTCTCCTTGAAGGCTAGGCTAACCATTGTCCTTCTTTTGGTTGTGTTTCTTTTCGAGTTCTTCCTGCCTCTAGTGCCATATACGGGAACAATGGGTTGTACTGTCCATTCATCCTATGAGCCGTGTTCACAACTCATGGCTACTTTTTCTGGATATCACTCGATTGGTTACATTCTCACTGGATCGGGCGCAAGTTATGCTGAAATGCTGGGAAGTTATATTGCCTCAAATATAGCAAACCTGCTCTCGATTGGAGTCTTATTTTTGGTGGCATTTCCCATTATTGTGGCGTGCGTGGGTCTGCTTGAGCCAGAAATCATTAGATTATCGAGATTCTTGAGAATTGGGATCGTCGTTTTTGGGGCGTCTGCAGTAACCTTTTCAGGTCTGGCCTTGCTTACCATTGCCTCTGATATTGCGTCAATTGGAATGATAGGTATCGGTCTTGCGGTGAGCGCTCTCGCACTCTTTGCAATGGGCACGTTTATTTTGGGCTTTGACGTGCTTGTGTTTCCTTTTCACTTTGCTATTCGCTCAAAGCACAGGGCTGCGAACACCGAGGATGTCTACTAGAGGCGCTAGTACCGGGCAATCTATGAAGGCAGAAAGTGTTGAGGCCTAGACAACTGCCCTCCGAACTGTGTATTGTGTAAATGTATGAAAGAGTTTTAGGCAGAGATGTGAATAAGGAGACCAATAGACTTTGGCATGCTATGACTTCAACGACAGCGGGAGTGCTAACCGTGTTAATTGGGCACTATTGCGCTATTCGGACATGCTATCTTGCTTCTTTCGTCGCAAATTCACCGACAAAGAAATCCTCGTAGGAGAACCTATCTTCTCCTACGACACGGTATTTCCCATTCGAAGCCTTCCTTTCATGATCAGGCAATAGTTGTCACTTCAATTTGTAGGACGAACGGGAAGTCCTAATGCATGGAATAAACGTAACCAAAGAACACGATCAACAACACATCTTTTTTCACTATTCATTCAGAGATTGGAGAAGTGGGGATTCCATATCAGACCCATTTGTCAAGTTTTTCTTCTACTTCTCTGGGTTCAAAACTTCTCTGATTGCTGCGGAGTAGAAGCAATGGGCTCCAGGGTGATGTTAGGACGAGAAAGGCGAGAATGAGACCAAAAGCATTGAAAGTGTAATCGGGAACCGTAGTCGTCACCATTCCATGTGCAAAATTCGGGTATGTAGCGCATGGACAGACCGCAGGCGGGGGGAGACATAAGCAACCTTCTGAGGAAGTGGTGTATGTAGTTCCAAAGACAGCCAATATTATTCCAAAAATAATTATCACAATTTCTGCAACAAAGGTGTTTTTCTTCATACGTCAGACAATAGAGTTTGAAGCAGATTAGACAATTAATTCTTTCCTACGATTTCTATACAAATTCTTCTGGGGATGCTTTCCCGTTCAAACGCTGACGGCCGAACCAAACAATGGCAACCTAAATATCTACCTCGGACCTCGTTCATATGGCGGCCAAGGCCTATACGGTTATTTCACGGAAAGTTGGATAACCAGCGCGGGTACCTAGGTCGTGTCAGGTAAATCATCTCGAGTCAGAAACCGAGTATTTCAGCTTTCGCACTGCCATAAAGCGCACGACAGGTCCGAGCCAACGATCTGAATCGAGAATCCACAAGCAACATATTTGGCCCATTCATCAGTTATGACTTATCATGGAAGGCAAATGGAACGAAAGGGTCAGAAGATTGGTGCTCACCAAGCAAGGATTGGGCACAATTGCTCGGACCCTTATTGTTGCTCTTGTCTTGATGGGTGTTGGGATTGGCCTCTATTTACTTACGGTCCCCATACGGACATTGCAGCCAACAGGTGTAACAATAAACTCAGCTTCTTGCAACTTGTCAAGTGGAAGTTCAGAAAATGCAACATGCGCCTTTTCTTTTTCCAACCTCCTTCAGCAAAGAATCACTGTCAAGAGTTTGAACATCACTAAAGACAGCAGTCAATCCACGAAGATTGTCCAGCTTAGCTATACAGATTTTTCACTTCCTAGCTCTGGGGTCGGGAACTTTACGGTTAGTTTTCCGATACCAAAATTAGATAACATAACATCCGGTCAGAGTTTGTGGTATTCTATTGAATTTAATACTGGTGAAGGCATTGTCGCCTCAATGCCAATAAGCTGACATTTCGGTTTCTATTCTTGCACTAATTCGGCTGTCGAGACACCCTTCTTGCTCAGGTCACATCCCTGTGGGTTCTGCGAAGAATCAATTACAGAAAACGTCATTGTTACCTTGCCTCAATAGGAGGGAGAATATATTATAACGCCCCATTAGAGAATGCGCCTTCGGCTGTGTTGCAACTGCCCACGGAGGGATAGAAAAGCTGCCAGACTATGTTTTGGTTGGTGGGTCCCACAGGGAACTGATAAACCTAATCGCATTGTGTACTTGATGGCAAGAATGCTTTTGCCGTTTTATTAGAGATCATATACATGAGTCAGATCATCTTATCTTGGCAGTGTCTCTCAGTTTGAAAGTTCCAGTAGCTTGAACAAGTCCCAAAGATATTCGGCTCGTTCACCACAGATTTAAGGTATGGATTTCGTATTCGGTTGCCACAATTCGGGTTATCTATTCTCTGTTTTTGATTCACAAATGGTATAATGTATCCAAGCACAATCGATATCGGTCAAAGATATGAGTTACGATAGTGATACTCAGTCAAAAATGGACGAAATGATGGAAAGTGAGAAGATCGAGGCAATCATGCGCCAGTCTCGACCACAAGTCGCCGTTATCGGCGTCGGTGGTGCTGGGTGCAACATTGTCTCTTGGGTGAAAGAGAAAAAAGGTGGAATCTCTGGAGCAAAGCTCATCGCCGCAAACACGGATGCGACGCACCTAAGCATAGTCAAGGCTGACAGAAGAATCCTGCTCGGAGAGAAGACATGTAGGGGTATGGGTGCTGGAGGTTATCCGCAGAGAGGCGAGCAAGCTGCGAGGGAATCCATCGAGCAAGTGAGAAAAGATACCACAGGTTCCAATATTGTTTACGTTGCGACTGGTCTAGGTGGAGGAACAGGAACCGGAGCTTCGGCAGTCATCGCGGGGGCATTGAAACCAACTGGAGCATTGATGATTGGCGTTGTAACCCTGCCATTTGCTGTTGAAAGATTCAGATACAATAGCGCCAAAGAAGGTCTTGCTAAACTAAAGAGTGAATGCGACACCGTCGTCGTCATTGACAACAACCGCCTTGCGAAAGTCGCAGGTGACCTGCCGCTCAAGGAAGCTTTAGGTGTAGCAAACGAGCTCGTTGGTGAATTCGTGAAAGGAATCACTGAGACAATCACGACTGCAAGTCTCATCAACATCGACTTTGCAGACTTGAGAGCTATCATGGAGAAGAGAGGAATTGCCGCAATAGGTGTCGGCGAATCATCTGGTGAAGACAGAATTGAGAGAGCTGTCCAGACTGCACTTGATGCGCAGCTCTTGGACATAAAGGATGCAACAAAAGCATTCGGTGTCCTAATACACGTCGTGGGTGGAGAAGACATCACACTCGATGAAGTAACTCAAGCTGGAGAAATGGTCACGAGGTCTCTGCCACCAAAGGCACGCGTGGTCTGGGGAGCAAGAGTAGATCCCTCTCTCCAAGGAAGAGTGCGCGTCATGGTGGTACTCACCGGAATCGAGAGCCCGTTCCTTTCAAGCCAGCAGGGAGCTGTCTCGAGACTGCTTCACGCAAGGAACTAAAAGTATCACGAACGATACGTAGGATTGGTCGAGTTCGATCATCTTTCTATTCTCCGCAGGGCGACGCAGACAGTATCGTAGCTCAAACAAGATCGATGCTGTTCGCCCTAGCGGGAGTGGAAAGAGAGTTCTTTTCGAAAATTCTCGCCAAGAATCTCAAATTAGGCTTTGCCGACTCTGGCAGTGAACTCGATAAATTTCGAAGTGAGTCGAAGCGAGATTTTTGGGCTTGTTGGCCTGAACGGTGCAGGTAAGACGACGACAATAATGATGCGCTCTTTACTTTTGAATTCCGACTCTGGCACCGCAACCGTCGGCGGACACGACATTGTAAGAGAAAAGGAGGAAGTTAGGCGGTCCATAGGACTCGTGTTCGGCTGTCGAAAGCGAACTTGCCACTAAGATATTTTGCCACGATTCAGAATGCAACTCTCTCATCGGGCCCAAGGGCGACATTTACTTTACGAATGCAGCATTGGTGTGGGCCTCATTCTATCACCTAATGTTTAAACAGGATAAAGACGCTATGAATCGAATGGATATCAAATCAGCAAAATACTAAATTTGGAATACATTTGATATCCATCTGCGTTATTATGCGAAATCAAGCAGCTCTCCAGATGGCTTTGAGAGAATCGAGTGGAAGACATTAATTGAAGAGGAATAAAGCCGAGAGCCTGTTCTTCGATATAATAACCTCCATCTACCCTTTTGAAGTGTGAGAAAAAAGTAAGCATTCTCGGGGGGCTCATCTCCTCCAGCACATATCTAAAGTAGATATGTATGCGCGCCGAGATACTTTCACAATAGATTAATTGCTTCTTCGCTCTTCAACGCAATAAGCGTCTCAGATTCAACAGAGTCTGCTATGCTCATAGCTCCTTTCATAGCGGTTTGAAGTGAATCTTTGTCAGGCATCTCGACTATGGTTACATAGTCGTATCTTCCGAAGGTGAAGTACTGTCCGAGTCTCTTTCCACCATGCCGTTGTAAGTTATCCTCTGTCTGCTTTGCCCGTTGCATAAATGATTCTTTGTCCGGCTTCCTCCTAAACTTACCCATCACGATGAAAATCATGTCGGATGTTGAACGACCAGATCCTAATTAAGTTTCTCTTCCAGGCCAGCTAGGCAGGTGTGCACCGGGCGGGGGCTAGCGCGGCAACAGCAAACTGTTCTGGTTTCATTACAATTTCGTAAAGGCCACATCAAGCACTAGAAGGACAAACCCAGCTCAGTTGGCTGGGATTCCGATTGAAAACAAATGGCTGACTCTTCTAGAGCAAGCGTTGAAAAGCCGTAACAAAGGGTAAATGAGCTTGTCAACTTAACTTCAAAGGCATCCTTTATGGCCAAGGTGTATTATGATC
>VFSW01000213.1_pt1 | contig 80995 bp, 71 predicted proteins | sample 5358111 | NCBI WGS metagenome assembly VFSW01 (sample SAMN11554181, study PRJNA540505) | mine drainage metagenome | isolation source: sediment from site ElyBrook_90M | place: USA: Ely Copper Mine, Vershire, VT | collected 2017
CGCCATTGCGGCGATCCATCCAATCATCACCGACTTTCACCACGGGCTGCTAGGGGGTTAGGTCAACGATGCAGCATGCTGCTCTTGCTGATGCGCATCGCACCCGAGCGCGACTATCGGAGAATAGAGCGGGAGTTGTGACCGCTCCCCTAACCCCTCTCCCTTCAGGAGAGGGGAACCAGAATGAATAGCTTCAAAACACTCCGTTTCTTCCCCCCTTCCCAGCAGGGGAAGGGGGCCGGGGGGTTAGGTCTGCGATGCACTGCGCTTCGATCTCCTTTAGAACCGAGGCTAAATCATTCCGCGCCCGTTCCGACGCAATCCTGATGGTGCGAACTCCGCGCGATGCCAAAGCGCGATCACGCTCCGCATCTTCTACCCGCTGTGCAGCATGAACGGGGCCATCTAATTCGATCGCCAAACCTGCCGCGGCACAGTAGAAGTCCACAATGAATCCGTCGATGACCTGCTGACGACGAAAATGTAAACCCGCGATAGCCTCGTTTCGAAGGGCTTTCCACAGCGCTCGCTCATCGGGAGTGGGATTCTTTCGAAACTGGCGCGCCAAGACGAGCTTCTCCGGCGCCACATGCTGACCGCGCGTTATGCGAAGCCGCGCTCCTCTCATGAACATGATGATAGCACAATTACGACTGCTAGTAGGAACACCATAGGCCGTCTGCTTCTTTCGGGTCCCCCTCCCGGCAGGGGCAGGGGGCCAGGGGTTAGGTCTGCGCCTCTGTACACCCAATGCTTACAGTGCTATACTATGTGTTTCTCCACGGGAGGTGCGTTTCCTGATGCCTCCCGTTCAAACTCCTCTCGTTCAACTCTCCGATGCGTTCGGCATGCGCGCCGGCTAACCAGCCTCCGCGGCGCAGAGCCCTATGCAGCAAACGACCAATTCCAACCCACCATCAAACCATTCGCCCAAAGCTCCGGTCAGTGAGCGCAAGCTCGCGGCCAATCGCGCCAATGCCCAACACTCCAGCGGCCCGCGCACCCCGCAGGGAAAAGCGCGCTCGGCGCTGAATGCGCTGCGCCACGGCATCCTCGCGAAGGCCGCATTCAATGTGACCATCGAAGGCGAAGCGAAGCGCGCCGAGTTTGATGAACTCGTGGCCGGTTTCGCGCAGGAATATCAGCCGCGCACGATGACTGAAGTCGTGGCCGTGCAGCAACTCGCCGGATGCTACTGGAAGCTCGCGAAGGTCTGGCACTACGAGCAGGAACGCGCGTATTGCGAATGGAATAGTCATGACGGCACCGAGGAGAGCCGCGATTGTAACGAGAACAACGTGTTCCAGAAGATGGGGGACATGGATAGAGCGCGAGCGGACGGCGAAGTTCTGCGTACCGCGGGACTGGTTGCGCCGAGTATCCCAAACGCCTCAGCCAACACGATTCTGCGCTACCAGGGCGCGATCAATACGATGATCACGCGATGCCTCGCACTGCTGGAGCGGCGGCGGATGGAACGAGCGAAGTCGAAAGCGGCATTCGAGGAAGTGGATTACCTCGGCGAGGCGACCACCGCGCCGGAGGAACAATCGCGCGAAACGCCAGATCCGTCGCTGCGCTCAGGACGACCGATCGGGCACACCTCGCGATCGCATAAACGAACCCAACAAGTCGCGGCGGATGCGCGGGTTTCGTCCCCGCCAGAACCCAATCCCGCATCCGAAGCTCCAGCCACGAGCGCCGATGCGCCGCCGAACCCTCGCGATTCGGCCTAAATCACCGCTCGCTCCGCTCCGACGCGCCGCTCGACTTAGGGGGATAGGGGGTTAGGTCTGCGCGGCCACGACCTCCGCGATGAGTCGCGCGACCTCGGCCGGCTTTTCGAGGATCACATGATGATGCGCGTCCGCGATGACTGTCAGTCGCATGCGCGGATTCGAGGCGGCCGCGGCCTCCGATGATTCCTGCGTCATGATGCGGCTCTTCCCCGCTCGCACCAGCAGCGTCGGCAGGCGCAGCTCGCGAATCGTGTCCATGACGTGCAATCCGTCGCCGCCGAAGAAGCTCTCGCGATCGAATTTGAGAGTGTAGCCGCCGGACTCGGCCGGCATCAGGCTCTTCTCGGCGATCGCGAGGACGCGGTCTCGATGAATCTCGCCCTCATTCGGCATCAGGCGGAAGCGCGCCTTCGCGGTATCGAGATCCGGATAGACCACCGTCGGCAACGCCTTGAGGCGATGCAGGAATCGATCGCGGCCTCGTGTCGAAACGACGGCGGTATCGACGACGATCACACCGCGCGCAAGTTCGGCATAGCGATGCGCGAAGGCGAGCGTCACGACCCCTCCCATGCTGTGGCCGACAACGATCGGATGGCGGTCGCGGACTTCTTCGCGGATGAAGTTCGCGAGGTCCGCCGCGTAGTCATGCGGTTTGTACGCAGGAGGCTTTACCCACTCGCTGTCGCCATGGCCACGCTGATCGATCGCGAGGAGGCGCAGGTCCCTTGGGAGCTCATCGGCAACCCATTGCCACCACCATGCGTTAGCGGAGTTGCCGTGCAGCAATATAACGGTGCGCGAGGCGTCGGGATTCCATTCCAGAAAATGGATGCGCGGGCTGCTGTGCGAAAACCGGCTGCGAGGCGCGCTCATTCGTTCAATATACGCCTTCGGCTTTCGGCTCAGTCTATGTCGCGGAGGAAATCTTTGAGGATCGCGACCAGCCCCGAAGGATTATCGAACATCGCATGATGGTAGGAATCGGGAAGCACGGCGAGTTTGCCGCGCGGCATCTTGGCGACCATCTTCTGCGCCTGCTCCAGCGTCGGGAACGGGCTCTTGAGGACCTTCACGTACAGAGCTGGACAGGTGATCTTATCCAGCTCCGATCCGATGTTGATGGGCTCGCGAATCGTCGTACGCCGATCGATTTTATGAATCCACTCGCCTTCCGGGGTCTCCTTAAACGTATGATGCGCGGCGTGTTGCAGGACTTCCTTCGTCGCCAGCGTCTCGCGCGGCAGCATCCGGAAGTTGGCTTTTGCCTCTTCGAGAGATTTGAAACGCTTGCCCGGACGCTCCGAAAATCCGCGCAGCATCTCGACCGCGCGCTGCGGATAGTCGGCCGGCGAATCGATTGCCACCATCGCGCGAAGCTTCTCGGGATGCTGGGTGGCATAGACCATCACGTTGTGCCCACCCATCGAATGCCCGACCAACACCGGCGAGCCGAGCCCCCAATTGTCGATGAGCTCGTCGAAGTCGGCGATGTAATGGCGGGTGCCGTATTCCCATTGCTCCGGCCACTCACTGTCACCGTGGCCGCGGAGATCCATCGCCAGCGCATGGAAGCGATCGGTAAAATGGGGTCCGATAAAATCCCACCAGTGGCCGTGGGCCGAACCGCCGTGGATGAAAAGAATCGGAGGCTGGCCCTCGCCGCCGTAGTCGACGCAGTTGAGCTTGAGGCCGTTGACGAGGAATTTACGCTCAGTCATTGGATATATGGTGGGATTTATGGCCATGGCCAGGGGATGTTTGGCGATGGCAACTGGAACTTTGAATCGTTAATCTTTCGTGCCAGCATTCTATCTAAGGCTCGTGAGCGGCTCATCCGCGACGCGCCGACGCAATGCGACCAAAGAAACTTTCAATCCTGCTTTCAGCTTTTATCCTGCTAATGACCTCCGCCACAATGGCGCGCGGGCAGGATTCCAATGCCGCCAAGGCCCATGCGCTAGTCGATGCCGCCATCAAGATGACCGACAGCGAGAAGGCGGTGAAGTTGCTGTGGCAGGCCACCGACATCGATCCCACCCTCGAAGAGCCTTACGTCTACCTCGGGATGTACTACAACTCGAAGCAGGATGCCGAGGACCTCGCGAAGGTTTACCAGAAGCTGGTGAAGTATCAGCCCAACTCCGTGAGCGGCTGGATCAACATCGGTGAGGCATACATGTCGTTCTCGCCGCCCAAGACCAAAGAGGCCCTGCCCTACTATCGCAAGGCCTATGAGCTCGATCCGCATTCAACAATGGCGGCGCTCCGGCTGGGCGAAATCATGGCGCAGGAGGGTGACCGCGATCAGGCGATTCGCTACCTGCATCAGGCGGCCGGCGATCCCAACTACGCTGACGAAGCGCACAAGATCCTGACGCAGATGGGTGCGTCTTAAAGAAGTTGCTGTCCTAATTTTTCAGCGCCGAACCGACCTCACCATCTAGTCGTCGTGGTGATGGTCGTGATCGTGCGCGCTCGGGGGAGTAAATTCGCGATCGAACTTCTCCTGCTGCTCGGGCGTCAGCAGCGCGCGAATCTGGTCGTGGGTTTGAAAGATGAGCTGCTGATGCTGCTTGCGAAAATCCTCATGCAGCTGTTGCATCTTGACCCGCGTATCACGCAACACGGTATCGATCTGATGCAACTGGTCCGGGCTTAGTTTCAGTTCGTGATCGAGCCGCTCGATAAAAGCATGCGGACCCGGCACGCCGAGCAACCCGTGGCGATAAGCGAATGTGCTGAGAGCGAATCCGAGCAGCACTCCGGCTAGCACCGCGAGTGTTATGCCGCTCCATTTCAGGCTATTGCCCAAAGTCGCTATTGGTCTCCGGGAAATCCGCGCTGACCAGTTCCACCGAACTGGCGGGTTGATGGATCGCGTCACTCAAAGTCTCGACCGGGGTCGCGACTGAGTAGTACGCCGCCGATGCGCCGGTGATGAATAGCGCAACCACCGCGGCCATCGAAAGCCACGCCGCGAAGCGGCTCGGCTGGCGGTGGGCCCTGCCGTCGCGGTGCGCCGACGCGGCAATCCGACGCGCAGGCAACCCCACCCGGGCCGGCTCGGCATCGGAATGAAGGACCGGGGCGGTCAGCGCGAAGGTGCGAAACGCTCCGTCACACTTGGAGCATTCGGCCAAGTGCGCGACGAATTCGGCGCGGCGCTCTGGCGCAAGTTCCCTGCGCCAGAACGATCGAAAATCCTGTCGTGCTTCAAAACAATTCATTTAACTACTCGCGTGCGCCCCGCACTCATCATACGCTCCGCATTCTTACGGAGCACCTGACGTGCGCGGAAGGCGCGAATTTTCACTTTTGCCTCGCTCCACCCCATCATGCCGGCGATTTCGGCGACGCCTAACTCTTCGCTGTCCTTGAGCACCAGCACCATCCTATCTTCCGGCTTCAATGAGTCCAGCAACCGATGCGCCAGGTCGTGCGACTCGCGACGCTCCTCGGCCTCGCCCACCAGCTCCTCGGGCGTCGCCGTGCTGACCAGCTGCATCCATCCGAGTTCGGGCTCGCTGAAATCGCCGACCAGATCCTCGGGCCTGCGTTTGCGACGGCGCAATTCGTCATAACAGACATTCGCGACGATGGCGCGCAACCATGCGCCAAACGGCATCTCCGCGCGATAAGTCGCGAGCGCCGCGAAGGCCTTCAGGAAAGCTTCCTGCGCGAGGTCACGCGCGATTTCCTGGTCGGAGAAAAAACGCTGACAGAGCCGCTCGACGCGCTGGCGATGGCGCGCCGACAACTCCGAAAATGCCTCGGTCTCGCCACCGAGCGCATCCGCGATCAGTTCCTCATCGGGTCTGACGGCAGGGCTCCATCCAATCTTTCGCGCCAAGGCAAGTCGTCGCATACGTATCTGTTAATACGCGCCGACGCGCTCCGCGGTTACAGAAATAATGTAGCAAAATGCTGCCCTTTCGACGGCGTTCCCTACCGAAGCTTGGACGGAAGTGCAAAGCCCGCGCGCGCGAGTTCTTCCGGTGTATCGAGGTCGAGCAGAATCCCGGGATCATCCACATCAATATAGACGACTCGGGAGGCATCCGCGTTTACCACGACTCGCGCGCCTTGATCCTCCGGCGCATCGAGGAGCTCGGGAAACATCGAGCGGTCGAACAGCACCGGATGCCCTCGATGGCCGGTATGCCGGGCGATCACGATGGGCTTTCCTGATTGCCGGTAAGCATCAAGGACTGCCGCGAACGTCTCGACCTTCACTGTTGGATGGTCGGTCAGGTGGAGGATCGCCGCGGAGGCATCGGGAGGCAGCGCGTGGATGCCTGCCTTTATCGAGGTAAGCTGGCCTCGAACCCAATCGGGGTTGTCGACCACCTTGATTCTTCGATCTACCGGGATGGCTGGTCGAACCCGATCGCTATGCGCTCCCACGACAACCGTCAAGTGCTCGACGACCTCGAGCATCGTGGCAGCCAGATGCGCCACGAAAGTCTCATCGCCAACTTTAAGTAACGGTTTAGGATAGCGCATCCGACGCGACTCGCCGGCGGCCAACAAAATCCCTTCGATGTCGGGCATAGTGCTTCAGGGATTGGGCTTGAGCCGTCCCGACTTCACGCCCATCGTCAGGCCGTCGCGGACGCCGGTGCGGCGCTCCCGGACGATCTCGGCGATGATAGCTACTGCGATCTCCTCGGGCGTCTCCGCGCCGATGTCGAGGCCGAGCGGGGCATGCACATCTTCGCATCGCTCGCGCGGAACGCCAGCTTCGACCAAGCGATCGAGGGTCGTTCTGACACGGCGTCGGGAGCCAATCATCCCCACAAATCCACACGGCTGGCGCAGCGCGGCGGTGACGGCTTCCTCATCGTAGGCATGACCACGCGTGACGGACACGAGGAAGCAATGCTTATCGAGGCGGAGCCCATCGATGGCCTCACGAAACGGCTTGACGATGATTTCGTTGGCGGTCGGGAAGCGCGCGCGGTTGGCAAACTGATGGCGGTCATCGATCACGGTGACATGAAACCCGAGCATCGAGCCGATCGAGGCAAGCGGCTGCGCGATATGCCCCGCGCCCACGATGATTAGGCGCTGCGCTCCCGCAATCGGATCGATGAAGATGCGCGGCGAGCCGTTGGGTTCGATTCGCGTCGTATGGCGCAGGCCGGATTCGCCGACTTCGACCAGCCCCGCATGCGAATCGGCGGCGCGCTCCGCGACCTGGTCAAGCGCGAAAGCCTCGAGACCGACCGGTGCCAGAGCGGTGGTATCGTGCTGAGCGGGATCTACGACGGTGCGCGATCCGATTCGAGCCCCTCTGGAACCGGGGTCTACCACGGTCAGGAGAGCCGCAGGATAGCTACGTTCGGCGGCATCCGCGAGCTTCCTCGCCAGCGGCAGATCGGCATCGGGTGCCCATCTGTCGATGAAGACATCCATGATGCCGCCGCAGGTGCCGATCTCCTGCTGGTCGAAGTCACCCGTCAGGTCCACCTCGGCAAGGCGCGCTTCGCTACGATCTTCAAGTAACACGCGAGCTTTGCGAAAGACCTCGGCCTCGCCGCATCCGCCACCGATAGTACCGAATTGGCCATCATCGCGGACGATCATCTTGGCCCCAACTTCTCGGGGAGTGGAGCCTCGGACGTTGACTACGGTGGCGAGGACGAAAGGCTTGCCGCGTTCCAGGACGCGGACCGCTTCGGCCCAGATTTGGTCGGGATTAGTCATTTATCGACGCACTGTCAGCAGTCGGTGGCGATTCGAAGGTCAATTAGTTCGGACATTATTTGGCTTTGTTTCGTAAATTTAAGGCTTCCGATGTCGTTCGCCAAGGGCGGCTGGCGGGGATCCCGAAGTGGGTTTGTTTTTGCACTTCTGCACGACTGATTGCCGGTGTGAGGCTCGTCGCGAGGCGCTCAGTGCCATCGCTCACAATGTTCGCAGTGGGTTTGTTTTTGCATTCTTAGTAACGAACCGGCACTCGAGATCCTTCGCAAGATCTTCGCGGTGGGTTCGTTTTGCGTTTTCTCGACGCACCATCCTGCCAAAAACCAGGAATCCTGAGCTGAGGACCCTCTCCAACCCGTCACAGTTCATGCTCGCAGCCAGCGCATGAACTGCGCGGCGCCACCTCCTCCGATCAACGGGGGAGGAACACACTCCAGTGTCCGTCAGATGCCCAAATTGTGCAACAGCGTTTTGGTTTGGAGGAAGTCATTCTCAGCGCGCTCATACTCCCCGTCCTTCAGCGCCTTCTCACCCTCAGCATCGACCGCCTGCGCATTGGCCAGCGTCTTGAGCTTTGATGGCTCCGTGAAGCCCTCGTCGCGGGCATGGGCCATTTTCAGGGAAACCTCGCGTTCGAGCTGGAGCAATGCAGGAGGCGGATTGCCCCCCGCCTCCGTCAGCATAGACAGCGCCAGCCATAGGATCATCGTGGCCACGGTCGCCTTCATCATCAAGGCGATTGTGGTCGAGCGCGAACCGATTTTCCAGTGCTACAACGCCATGCCGCTGCTGATGCCGCTATTGACGCGACTCGAATCGTCGAGCTCGTAGCGCGCCAGCATCCGATATAGCGTCGAGCGCGATACCCCCAGCAGATCGGCCGCACGACGCCGAGTGCCACCGCTCTGTTGCAGCGAACGCAGCAGCGTCTTCTTGATGACGTCGTCGAGGAGCAAGGGAGATTTTTCCGGCAGGCTCCAATCCTGGGTGTTCGAGAGCGCTTGCGATGACGGCCTGAGCAATTTGGCGACCTCCGGATCACCGAAGGGCGCCGGCGCAGGCATCGGTGCGTCGGGATCAGTAGAGCTGTGCAGAATCTGCGACGGCAAATCCGAGATAGTGAGGCGATCGAGATCGGTCATCAACACCGCGGTTTCGATAACGTGGGCGAGTTCGCGGATGTTGCCCGGCCACGGATAGCGGCACATCGCGTGAACCGCTTCGGTGGAGACGTACCTGACGTCCTTGCCGAAGAGTTTGTTGTAGCGTTCGACGAAGTGCGCAATGAAACTGGGAATTGCCTCCGTGCGTCTGCGCAACGGCGGAATGACGATCGCCGCTGAGTTGAGCCGGTAATAGAGATCCTCGCGGAACTCCCCCTTCTTCATCATCGCGCGCAGATCGCGATTGGTCGCCGCGATCAGCCTGAGCTCTACTTTGTGAACGTGTGAGGAACCCACCGGCTGGATTTCGCGGTTCTCGACCGCGCGGAGCAGCTTGGGCTGGAGGTTAAGTGGCAGTTCACCGATCTCGTCGAGGAACAAGGTGCCGCCGTTGGCGGAACGGAAGTAGCCGAGCGCGTCTTCGCGCGCGTCGGTGTAGGCGCCCTTGACGTGGCCAAACAATTGGGCCTCGGCCAGCGACGCGACCAAATTGGAGCAGTTGAAGATCACGAACGGACCGTTGGGGGCGCCGCTGAAGTTGTGCAATGCACGCGCGACCAGGTCCTTGCCGGTGCCGGATTCGCCCTCGATGAGCACCGTCTGGCGATAGGGACTGAGCTTGGTGATGGTCTTGAGAACCTTGCGCAGATCTTCGGACGCCACCACCATCTCACCGACGTTCTCGGCCCGTGCCGAAAGAGTGTGGACCGCGGTCCATTCTTCGGCAGGATTCTCAGGAAGTGTCTCAGAATTTGGAAAAGGCTGTTCCACTTATTAATCCCTTCGCTTCAAACATGTCGCAGACCTGTGCAAACCGAGAGGCTGTGTTCCGCGCGAGAGATTAAAAGCAATCAGTGCGCCAGAATGGCGCGCCCAATGTGGGACAGCAAAAGTATCCGTCTCACCAATGCGCTCAAATCATGATTCAACCAAGCGGCAGCTTTTCATCGCTCGACACTTTGTTGTCTATGTGTCACTTACTGCCGCAGTCCGGACTGATCCGTCGCCATCGGTGGCTCGGATCTTTCTTCGCAACCGCCCGGCTTGTCGCACAATCCGTAGCGCGCGAGCATCCGGTAAAGCGTTGAGCGCGACACTCCCAGCAAATCCGCGGCGCGACGGCGATTGCCCTGGGTTTGTTCCAGCGATCTGATGAGGGTCTGCTTGATTACGTTATCCAACAGGAATTGCGCATCCTCGGAACCGGAATTGACAAAGGCCGGCCCGCGAGCTTCAGCCCCGGAAACGTCCTTATCCACCTCGCGATCACCAAAGCTGCCCGTGCGTTGAAGCGAAACCCCATAAGCTGGGAGCGCGTTCACGATTTGCGCCGGCAAGTCACTGGTCGATAGCCGATCCGACTCCGTCATCAACACCGCGGTCTCAATGATATGCGCCAGCTCTCGGATGTTGCCCGGCCATGCATATCCGCACAACGTCGCGAGTGCGGCGCGTGAAATGTAGCGGACTTTCTTGCCGAAGAGCTGGTCGTAGCGCTCGATGAAGTGCGCGATGAAGCACGGGATGGCCACCACGCGCTCGCGCAGCGGCGGAATTCGCAGCGCCGCCGAGCTGAGCCGATAGAAAAGATCCTCGCGGAACTGCCCCGCCTTCATCATCGCGCGCAGGTCGCGGTTGGTCGCCGCCACCAATCGAAGGTCAACCTGGTGGACTTTGGTCGAACCAACCGGCTGGATCTCGTGATTCTCCACCGCGCGCAAAAGCTTCGGTTGCAGGTTCAACGGAAGCTCGCCGATCTCATCGAGAAAGAGCGTGCCGCCGTTGGCGGAGCGGAAGTAACCCAGCGAGTCCCCGCGCGCGTCGGTAAAGGCGCCCTTCACATGGCCGAAGAGCTGCGCCTCGGCGAGCGTATCGACGAGGTTGGAACAGTTGAACGTCACGAACGGGCGATCGGGCGCGGTTCCGAAGCTATGCAGTGCCCATGCGATCAATTCCTTACCGCTGCCGGATTCGCCCTCGATGAGGACGGTCTGCTGATGGGGTCCGAGACGCTTGAGCGTCTTGATGAGATTGCGCATCTCCTCCGAGCGGACCAACATCCCGCCGATATGCTCTGCCCCTTCGGATAGTTTCTCGATCGCAATCCATTCGGCGGAGTGTTCGGGCGCGGAAATCACTTCGCCATGTGCCAGGTCATCCACTGTGAATCTCCATGCGGTGGGGAAACACAGTCGTCGGACGCTGCGCGTATCACGGATTCCCCCCGATGGTACACAGAGCAAATGACGGGCCGCTGCGAGCGTCAGAAGTGGGACATCAAACCTGCGATTTTCAGCGACGTATTAAAATGAACTTATCTGGTGAGCAAAGCTGAGTGACTCTTTGTGACTCATGCATCATCCGATGGCCATCGTACGATGAGGTAGCCTGCTTCATAACAGGACAGATCGACTAGAGAATCGTTTCAAGCAACGCTGGCAGCGCAGCCAGATCGCGCAATTCGGCATCGGGAGCCGGAGACGCTTCATTCGTCTTGATGCCCGTCCTGTTCACCCACACGCTCTTGATACCGACGCTCGCCGCGCCCACGACATCGCGCGCGAGGCTGTCACCGATCATCACTGCGCTAGCTTCATCAACGTCGAGGCGATCGATCGCCAGGCGAAAGATTTCCGGCTTCGGTTTGCCGAATCCTTCCTCACCCGACACCAGAATCGCATCGAAATAGCTCTCCAGGCCCGAGCCGATGATCTTCGCCCGTTGGATGTCGGAAGCGCCGTTGGTGATCATCCCGATCTTCACACCCGGGCGCAGCGCCTCGAGCACCGTGCGCGATTCTGGAAACACCACGTGACGCTCCCTCCGATCGGAGAGAAAGAATTCCGCCAACTCGCGCGCCATTGAAACATCGTTGATGCCGACCGCGATGAGCGCACCCCTCCACGCATCGAGGCGATAGACGGGAATCCATTCGCGCAAAACCCGGAGACTCGGTTCATCGCCGGTAAACGCGCCCCATAGCCCCTCGCGCGCGCTGATGCCGATATCGCGGCAATACTGCACTGCCGGGCCACCGAGCCAGAGTTCGCGGGAACGCGCGCGTAGCGCGGTCAGCATCGCGCGAGAGTCGATCCCGTGGCGTCGATGCGCGATGTTACACGCCGCGAGCGCCGAGGCATCGTTGGAGGCTTCTTCCTCGATGAGTGTTTCGTCGAGGTCGAAGAGAACGGTTTCAACTTTCATGCGCGCTAGACGTCGAGAATCTCCGCCAGCACTTTAGCAGGATGATCGCGGGGATCGACATTGTCATATAGGCGCGCGATTTTTCCGTGCTCATCGATGAGAAAACTGATGCGCTCAGCGTGTTGCGCCTTCGCATCGGAGCACGCGCCGTATGCCAATGCGATCTTTCGATCGACATCGGAGAGAAGTGGAAATTTGAAATCAAATTTACACGCGAAGGCCGCGTTGCGTTCGACCGGATCGAAACTGAGGCCGACGATCCGGATGCCATTGTCGTCGTAATATTCCTGATGGTCGCGAAAGCCGCGCCCTTCGAGCGAACATCCGGGCGTGTCAGCTTCGGGATAAAACCACAGCAGAACTTTTGTGCCGCGCAGACTCGCGAGCGAAACCGTCGCGCCGTCGTGCGACTGCGCGATGAAATCGGGAGCCGCGTCGCCGACTTTCAGCATGAGTTGTTCCGCGATGGATACGCTAGTTGAGTGACGCGCGCAGAGCGAGCAGCTGCTCGGTGATCGAGGCCGCTGCGTTGGCATCACCGCCTTCGCGTTGCGCGTACTTGAGCGCTTGTTCGAATTCCGTGATGGCCTTCATCACCATCCCCTTGCGCGCGTATAGGCGACCGAGATTCATGAAGGGAAAATGCCGCGGCTCGTACTTGGGCGCGCGCTTGGCTTTTTCCAGCCACTCGATCGCTTCGTCGAGCTCGCCCTTGGCGATCAAATACGCGCCGATGTCGTTGTAAGGGTTGCCGAAGTCGGGATCCACCTGGATGGCGCGCTTGCACTCCTCGATCGCGTCATCGGTGCGGCCGAAAGATTGATATGCCCATCCGCGAAAGGTGTAAGCCTCGGCCGTCGGGAAGGTCTCGATCGATTGCGAGTACAGACTGACCGCGGTCTTGAGTTCATCGACGGCTTCGCGATCGCATTTGCCGCCGGCGAGCGCGAAGGCACGGGTGTGATGTTGATATCCCTCGCGCCACAGTTCGACCGCGCGCATTTTTTGTATCGTTGCGTCCACTGTTAATCCAGTTATGTCCGTAAACGGGTTACGTCAAGTGCTTCCTCGCCTGTCACTCGATTTCAAACTCCGCGCTACCTTGCGCCCTGCGTCATCGCGCGGATGATCTCCATCATCGCGGGCCCGACGATCACGATCATCATCGCGGGCAGAATGAAAAATACCAATGGAAATAAAATCTTGACGGTGGTCTTCTGCGCGGTCTCCTCCGCGCGCAACTTCCGCGAGTTGCGCAAACTGTCCGACAGCGAGCGCAGCGCCGGACCCATCCGCGAGCCGAGCTGCTCACTCTGAATCATGGTGGCGGCGAGCGGCTTGATATCCTCGATGTTGGTGCGGTCCGCCAGCGCGCGCAGCGCGTATCCGAGGCCGGCGCCCGAGTTCAGCTCGGCAGAAACCACCGCGAGTTCGTGGCCGATGCGCTGTCCCTGCCGATCCGATTCGCTGCCGACCATCTTGATAGCTTCGGCGACGCCGAGTCCCGCCTCGACGCAAACCACCAGCAGATCGAGCACGTTGGAAAGCTGGCTGGCGATCTCCGCGCGACGCTTCTTCGCCTGATGCATCACCACCTGGAGTGGCAACCATGCTCCGAACGCCGCGCCCGCGATCATCATCATCACAGCGCGCGCGCCCGACCATTCGGATAGTACACTCAGGGTGAGCAACGCGCTGGTCATGCCGATGGCCGAGCTGATTCGGACGAACTGAAAGACGTGCATCGCGCGCGCCCCCGGATAGCCGGCTCGGACCATGATTTTCGCAACTTTCGCAATATCGGGCGCATCGAGCTTCGGCTTCGGCACCTTGCGCAAGGCCCACTTGAACAGCGCATGTGCGACGCTGACGCTTTCGATTTCCTCCGCGCCCAGCGCGCCGTACGAAACGCGCATCCGCGTCCCCATTTCCGCGAGCCGTTCCTCGAAAGCGGTGGAGCGCTCCGACACCGCGGCGGACAAACATACCGCGACGATCGCGAGCAGAATGAAGATCACCACGCCCAACATCAATGGCGACATAATCAGTACTTGACCTTGAGCAATTTTCGGATCGAAAGAAACGCGAGGGCATCCAGGGTCGCCGCGATCTTCAGCAGACGCTGCCCACCGGGTTCATAAAAAAGCGTATGCGTGTATGACGGCTGAATGACGCTGAAGGCTGCGAGCAAAATGACCGGCAGCGCCGCCACTACCCATCCGCTCATCCGTGCCTGCGCGGTGAGCGCGCGGACTTGCGCGCCGAGGCGTTGCCGAATGCGCACGATCTCGGCCAGCCGCTCGATGATGACGGCGAGGCTGCTCCCGACCTCGGACTGAACTCGCACCGCGACTATCAGAAGCCGTAAGTCATCATCCGGCACGCGCTTGAGCATTTCTTCCATTGCACGCGGGAGCGGAAAGCCGAGCCGCGTTTGTTCGATGACGGAGCGGAATTCGGTGGCGATCGGATCTTCGAATTCGCCGACCACCACTTGCAGACCGCGCAGCAGCGAATGCCCGGCTTCAAGCGAGGACTTGATCAGGTCGAGTGCGAAGGGAAGCTGCTGAACAAAGCGTTTGATTCGTCGTTTGCGTTTGATCTGGATGTAAAAGATCGGCATCACCGCAAGGAGGCAACCGAGCGCGACCGCGAGGGTCGGATCTTGCCAGAACGCGGCGCCGATCAAAGTCCCCGCACCGAACATCAACAGCATCAGCAGCAGAACATCGCTGACCCGCCGATAGATGCCGGCCTGCCAGAGACTCTGCTCCAGCTTGTGCATCACGCCAAGGTTATAGAACCAGCCGAGACCCGAACTGAGTCCGCGTTCCTTCTTCAGCTCGTCGCGAAGAATTTCCTCGCTCACTGCTTGTGGTCTGCGAAGGCGGCTCCCGAGCTGACGCGTTTCGCGCGTGGGCCGCGTATGGCCCATCACGAAGTAGCCGACCACGCCGAACACCATCACGAACAGCAGGAGCCCGAGCAGTTCCATGGTGCTTATTCCTCCGCGGTGCGAATGAGCCGCGTGTCGGGCTTGTATCCGGCGATCTCGAGCCGCCGTGCGTATGACGAACGAATTCCGGTCGGGCGATAGTTGCCCATGATCGATCCGTCGGTCCCGAGATCGGTGCGATTAAATTCGTACAGGTCCTGCATCATGATCATCTCGCCTTCCATTCCCGACAGTTCCGAAATCTTCATCACCTTGCGCGAGCCGTCGGAGAGACGAGCGACGTGAACGATCATGTTGACCGCGGCGGCGATCTGCTGGCGCATCGCGCGCTGCGGAATCGGAAAGCCCGAAAGCAGCATCATCATTTCGAGGCGCCCGAGACATTCGCGCGCGCTGTTGGCGTGGATGGTGGCAATCGAACCGTCATGCCCGGTGCTCATTGCTTGCAACATGTCGAAAACTTCGGCTCCGCGGACCTCGCCGACCACGATGCGATCGGGTCGCATACGAAGGCAGTTCTTAACCAGGTCGCGCTGCGTGACCTCGCCCTTCCCTTCCATGTTCGCGGGCCGGGTTTCGAGGCGCACCACATGCGGCTGCTGCAATGACAACTCGGCGGAATCCTCGATAGTCACGATGCGCTCGTTCTCGGGCACGAACGCCGAGAGGCAATTGAGCATGGTGGTCTTTCCCGAGCCGGTTCCACCGCACACGAGGATGTTCAAACGCGCGCGCACAACGGCCATCAAAAATTCGACCATCTCCCAGCTCACCGTGCCTTTTTCGACCAGGCCACCGATGTCGTAGCGCTTTTTTCCGAAACGTCGAATCGATAGCGAGGGGCCATCGATCGCCAGCGGCGGAATAATCGCGTTGATACGCGAGCCGTCGGGCAGACGCGCATCGACCTTGGGCGATGATTCATCGACGCGCCGGCCCACTCGCGACACGATGCGATCGATGATCAGCATCACGTGCTGGTCATCGTAAAATTGCACATCGGTAAGTTGGAGCTTGCCGCCCTTCTCGACGTAAACCTGATGCGCGCCATTGACGAGGATGTCGGTCACCGCATCATCGCGAAGCAGCGGCTCGAGCGGCCCGAGTCCGAGCAGCTCGTTCTTGATCTCCTGCACCAGGCGATCGCGATCGACCTCGGTCAGCAGCCGGCCATCTTCGCTGAGGATATCAGTGATCGCCGCGATGACTTTGCTGGAGACCAGCGACGGGTCGAGCGATTCGAGCTTCGAGATGTCGATGGTTTCAAAGAGCCGATTGTGAACCTTGATCTTCAGGCGGCGCGCGCCTTCGGAAAGGAGGTCGGCCTTGCGTTTGCCGTTGTTTGCGATGAATGAACCGGACGCGTCGGAGCCGGAGTCATTGCCCGCGTCGTCGGATTTTTTGTGTCCCAACCGATCAGCTAATCCCATGATGTGGTTACCTATGCGTGCGCAGCGAAGGCCGAGAACAGCCGCGCAAACAATGGCCTCTCGCGCTCCTCGGCGGATTCGACGTTGGCAATCCGGCACGCGAGGCCCTCGAAACTCTTCGCCAGCGCCGAGGCGGCGGCGACCTGCCATAAATCTTTGCCGCTGAGTTCCGCGAGCTCGAGTGATTTCTCATCGCGCGGAAAAGTCACATACATCGGATGGCCGAGCGTGTTTTCCAAGTGCTTCTGAGTGATGCTGTGCGCGGGTTCAAGACGATTGAGCGCGAAGTGCGGTTCCACTGCCAGGGTAAGTCGTTCGAACAGATCGATGAAGCGCCACGCCGAACGCACCGAAGTGACGGATTGATTCAATACATAAATGAGGCTGTTGGATCGCTCGCAGACCGCAACCGATCTTTCATCAAAGTGATGGCCGCAATCGACGATCACGAAATCGAACATGTCGCGCATGAAGTCGATCACCGCGCCTGCGGTGCCGTCGGACACCAGCTCGCCCTCTTCGATTCGTTTCGGTGCCGCCAGAAGATAGAGCCCCGAGGAATGCTTGGTGAGCGCCGCTTCGAGTTGAATCGAGTCGAGTTTTTTTCTCCAGCCTGCACAGCGGCATGATGGTGAATTCGGGCTCGAGGTTGAGCAGCACCCCGAGTGCGCCGGTTTGCAAATCGAGGTCGAGCAGCGCGACGCGCTTGTTCAGCTTGTAGCGCAGCGCCAGCGCGAGGTTCGCCGCGATCGAGCTGACACCGACTCCGCCGACGATACTGACCAGCGCAATCACCGTGCCACCATCGTGGCGTCCGGACCGGATGCGGTTTTCGCTGACTTTGAGCAGCGCGCGCGTTAGATCACCTTGATCCAAGGGCAGGAAAAGAAGCTCATCGGCGCCGGCGCGAATCACCCGCTTCATCAGCCCCGGCGAGCGTTCTTTAAGCAGTCCGAAAAGTGCGGGCCGCGGCTTCAGCGATGAATGATGCTGCAGGTAGGCGAGTTCCTTATCCTCGTCACCCTCAAACAAGACCATTGACACATCGATCGCGAGTGCCGGAGAGCCATCGGAATTAGCGCCCTGCTGCTCGGATTCGATTAGCTGCAAGCGCGGCTCGGTGACGCGCAGCAGCGCTTGCTTGACCTCATCGCGAAGCTCGGACGGATGGCCAATCAGTTCGATCCGCAGCACCGCTTTCCTGGCGTTATTCAAATCGATTACGGACACCGCAAACTCCTTGCTGAATTCGTCTCGAGTTAGAACCGCGGACGCGCCGCATCGGGCGTATCGAGCCGCTGGGTGCGAATTTCGTCCTCGGTCAGAGGTCCACGCTCGGACGGCTCAAGGACCTGACCATTGGGCGGCAGCGGAGCAACGATTTCGGGGCGCACCGACATCACGAGGTCGGTCTCCTGGTCCTGCCAACTGGTATTGCGGAACAACGCGCCTGCGTAGGGAATATCGCCGAGATATGGAACCTTGCTCACCGTGGCGTTGCGATTTCGCAGAATCAAACCCGCGATTATCAGGGTCTGGCCGTCTTTCAGACGAACGAGAGTGTCGGCTTTGCGAGTTACGAATGCCGGCACGGTGAAGCCGAACAGCGCCACGCCGTGCGCGTAGTCGGGCTCGGATACTTCGCTCTTGACCAGCAGCTCGATGTCATCGCGGCCGATTACGGTCGGACGGAAATCGAGCTGGGTGCCGAACTGCTTGAATACGATCGAGGTGTTAAGCGCCTGCGCAATTACGATCGGGATTTCGCCGCCGGACAGAAATGAGGCGTTCTGTCCTGAGTTGGCGAGCAGATGAGGTTGCGCAAGGATCCGTCCCAAACTGTGCGATTCAAGGAACTGGAACAGCGACTGGGTCGCGAGGTTCGAATTCGCCGTCGATAGACCATAAGTCATCGTGCTGGAGAGCAGCAGCGGCAGCAGCTGCCCGCCCGGAGGAGAGATGCCCGGGACCCCATTGGTGCCGCCGGTAAGCTGGGACGTAGGCCCGTACGGGGTCGCGACCATACCCGGCATGCTGGTGAGCGAGATTCCTGACTTAACGAGCGCGGCGGAAATGTCGATCCCCTGGTTCTCAAGCTTGGTGCGATCGAGTTCCGCGACGATGGCATTGAGCATTACCTGCTGCTTGCCGCCGGTGTCGATACGAACCTGGCGCTCGACGTAGTGGCCCCGATCATCCCATATCGTCAAGGTGGTGAATCCGGGCTTATGGCCGATCAGATTCAACTGGTATGGGTTGGTAACCTGGATATCCGCGATGCTGCTGTCAGCGATCGAAATCCGTTTCAGGCGGCGCGGGAAATCGATGATTTCCGACGCCCCGCTCATCACGGAAATCACATCGGCGGGCAAATAATTGCGCCCCGTTGATTCGACATGGGCTTCAGAGGTTGCTGGTGGGTCGTTTCTATATCGAACTGGAAAAGACTGCGCTCCCGCCGACGCTGACTGGCTGTTTAACGGTAGCGGCGCGTTATGGGGGTCGTCGTGCGCCGATGTATTCCCGTGCGGCACGACGAGGTCGGAACTGAACGCATCGACGGCATAGGTGGGCCGCACGCTCTGCGGGGGTCCGCTGGCATAGGTGCTGGATGTTCTGGGAATGCTCGGATCAGATGATGCGATGGGGCCGGTTCCCGCATCGAGCGGCGTCGCACTATCGGCAATCGCTGCGACATCAACGCGATAGGCAACCAGCGCGCCATCATCGCGAGTAACCGTCACTTCCCACTCGCCCCGTTCCGCGCCGAGCAATACCAGCTGACCCGGTGTTTCATCGTGGATCACCAGCGCATTGGCATTCTCGATAACGCGAATCGCAGCTCGGGAACCGATTTTCAAATGGTCGATGATCCGGGTTTGTCCCGCATTCAAGTTGATGGTCACCGCAGGAATCGCGTTGGCAGCATGCAGCGGTCGCGCGGTGGAGAGAGATACGATCGCTGCGACGAGCAATCCTGCTGCAGCAGCCATCGTGGATAAGCTTCGAAATTTCATTGAGCTCCGCATTTGCCGTCCGCGCTAAGGGCGCTCACGGCACCTCCAAAGTTTTAGGTACCGGGATAAAAGATGCCGATGGCGCGCCGTCTGTCTGGATAGAGTTAGCCGCGGCTCCGGTCACAGCTGTGCTGGAAGCATCGGAAACCGCGGGCACGTTCGAAGCTGAGGATGCAGGCGCCGCCATCGGCGCATCTTGATGACTCGAATTTGAATTGGCATTCGCACCGGCCGAAATGAATGACACCGTCTCGGCGTTCTTGCCATCGCGCATAATCTCGACTCCAAAGGCATGACGCCCGGAAGCGGAAGCAATTCTGCGCGGAGCAAGGATCGACGAAGGCTGCGTATTGAGGGGGATGCCGGTGCCTCTCGCGCCGAGCAGATCGGCGAAGTCGCTGCCGGTGGTCGCGACGATTTTGTCGTCGTTGTAATTGCGCATCGCGAGCCGCAGCGTTCCCTCGCGGCTGGCGAGGCCCAACTTCTCCGCATCATGCGGAGTGACCAAAAGTGTTACATCCTTGGCAACTTCAGCTTCATCCTTGCCCTTGTCGATTTGCTGCTCGACGGCGATCACTTCGATGTTCTGCAGGACGATCTTGGAATACGGCTTGTTGTTGTCGGCGCCGGTGCCGGAAATCGCGACCAAAACATCGACGTGGGTATGCGGTTTCACGAAGCCCGAAATATCGCCGACTTCGTCGACCGCCACCGACATCGCACGCATCCCGGCCGGGATGATCATCGGCATTACGCCGGGAATCTTGTCGCCCTGGATAAGGCTGTGCCCTACTATCGGCTGGCCGGCCACGATCTCATTGCGCGCGTAACTGTTCCCCACCATCGATGAGTCGGTGAAGGCGCCTTCAGGAACGCTCTGACGCGACCATCGCGCCAGCTTCACGTCGTCGCCGGTAAGCTTCTGGCCGAGATGTACGTCACGCGCTGCAACTACGATATCCTGGGTTTGCGCGAGCGCAACTTGAACCTGGGCTTCCCGGTTTTTCAAGGCGGAAAACACCACGACGGCGGCCAGCACGGCGGCGACCATCGCCAGCATCAGGAAAATCGTCGGTCTTCTCATTTTCCCCTCTGAAAAACCTTTTCGCGCGGGTGCATGCGGTCGGACCCGGACGCGCGAACCTCGCTCACGCGATCGTCGATGCGAGGAGCGAGGCTCGGCCTGCTATTTGAAAGGGAGTCAGGCAGCAGTCTTAGGCGGCATTCAGCGATGCGGTAACCTTGGTGATGATGCCGTTGATCCCGGTCTCGAGGCCCTGATAGGCCACGTAACCCGCTACCGCGATGGCCGCGATGATGAGCACATACTCAGTCATGGTCTGGCCGCGCCGGCTGCGCTTGGCTTCGACGATGCGTGCAAAGAACCTGGTTAGAAAGGTCATTGGAGTCTCCTCAGTACTGTCTATTTTGCGATCATCACCACGTTCACATGAGATGACTGAGTGTGATCGCGTATTCTCTGACGAAGGGGAACAGCAGGTCGCGTGCCATACCCGTGATTCAGCCTCGGCACATAGAGATGCATAGTCGCAGTCTAGAATCGGGACAGCCGTATGACGGGCCCTGCTATCGCCAGTCATGCTCCGAAGTGACGAGGCGTACCGATGCAACCAGGTCTACTCCGGCGCGAGATGCGATTTCTCATTTTGAGACGTTCCACGTGACGCTCGGTCGAAATGGTGTGGCGTACTGAGGCGCCGCGAACTGAGACATCGACGCCTGCGAAGTCGCTCGCGAACCTTGCCAATCAGCGTCATCAACGGCAAACTTTCCGTACGGGGGTGACATCATCAGAGGTCGCGCCCATGGCCATCCGATCGGTTCGTTTCCGGGGGAACAAACTTCTTCAGACGTTCACAATATCCGCAGTGACAGCGTTGGTTGCAGTCGCATCCGGATGCGCTCCCACCGCGCTATCTTCGGCACGTGAGAAGATGGCCGTCGGGCAGTACGCCGCGGCGCATCAGGAGTTGCTTGCGATTCCGCTCAGCGATCTGAACGACGCTCAACGCCGCGAGGTCAAAGACGATCTTTGCCTCTCCATGTTCATGATCGGCGAGCCCACCTATGCATCTGCCGAACAGCGGCGCGTCTGCGTCGATGCCGCCGGGGAGCCCGGCAGCCAAAGCTCGCAATTGGTCGCGAAGATCGATGAGCGGGTCCGCCAATCATCTTATGAGAAGGTCAACGCCGCTCTCGCCAATGGCGACCTCGGAGGAGCAGAACAAGCCGCGCAGGTGTATATCACCACCCCCGGCGCCGATCAGGCGGTGGTCGAGCGGTGGTCGCATCAGATGTGGGAACTGGTGCACAAGCGCGACTATCGCAACGATTCGCATCGCAAGAAGGAACTGGCCGCCGCGATCGCCAGCGTGCGCCGGCAGTATCCGTCGATGCGCAAGATGACCAAGCCGGAATTCGTTTTGTGGGTCGCGAAACAGGGCAGCGTCGCGGGGACAGCTATGTTCTCCTCGGTCGCGCTGAAAAGCGCCGAACTCGACCTCGCGGTGCGGAGGCAAGAAATAAAAATGGCGTCGCTCCAGCTCGACCGACTATCGACCATCAACGATGCGACCATTGCGCGATGCGGCTGCGATGGGCGGACCAACGTCGGTATTGCAGAAACCAACTTTCCGCTCTATCTGGTAAGACTGGACCCGGAAACCCAGCGATCGGAAGTGCTCATCCTGCCGCATCGCCAATAACCGCGTCGCCGCGCGACGCACATTTTTGCGGGAGGGACGCCATGGCCAGCGCTGAACTAAACAAGGTTCTCGAACTCCTCAAGTCTCAACCACGAAATCCCAATGCCACGGTGGCGCAGATGCGCGCCGGGATGGAAAAGGTGAGCGAACGCGTCGCGCGCGATGTGACCTGCGAGGGTTTTCGCATCGGCAACCTCGAAGCCGAGTGGATTGTACCGCCTGAAGCCGCCTCCGACCGCGTCATCCTCTATCTGCATGGCGGCGGATACGTGATGGGATCCATTGCTACGCATCGCGCGACGGTCGCGAGAATCGCACGCGCCGCGAAAGCCCGCGCACTAGCGATTGAGTATCGCCTCGCGCCCGAGCACCAGTTTCCCGCCGCGGTCGACGATGCCCTCGCCGCCTACCAGTGGCTGCTCGCTCAAGGATACAAGCCGGGCAAGATCGTCATCGCGGGAGATTCCGCCGGCGGTGGACTCACCCTCGCCGCCCTGCTTGCGATTCGCGATGCCAAGGCGCCGATGGCTGCGGCCGGCGTGGCGATCTCACCATGGGCCGACCTCGAAGGCACCGGCGATTCGCACAAGACACGTGCGCATCGCGACCCGATGGTCGGGAGCGCCAACCTCGGTCCGATGGCGAGACATTACATCGGCAACCAGGACCCGAAGCATCCGCTGGCGTCGCCGATCCACGCCGATTATCGCGGGCTGCCTCCGCTGCTGATTCAGGTTGGGGATGCGGAAACGCTGCTCGATGATTCGAATCGGGTTGCGGCGCGCGCGAAGGAGCACGGGGTGAAGGTCGAGCTCGAGGTTTGGGACGATATGGTCCACGTCTGGCACGCCTTCGCGAAGATCCTTCCCGAGGGGCAGCAGGCGATCGATAAGATCGGGAAGTTCGTGCGGCAGCATACTTCCTAGACGGGAAGCTGCGCTCGATTGCCGGGCCTGCTATCGCGGGGCTAAAATAAAAGCATCCTCGCGTAGCGGCGCGCTTTGGTTCTTCGCGCAAACCTGTGAAACCTGATGGCTACTTCCGAGCGCATAGCAATTTCTCCGTCTTTCACCCGCAAGCATATCGGCGACGTACTCGACGGCCGCCTACTGGTCGTCATGTCCAATCGCGCCCCCATCAAGGTTATCCGCGAAGGGCCGGAGGAACGCATCGAGCCGACGGTTGGTGGCGTAGGCACCACGTTCCTGCGCCTGCTCGAACGTCATGGCGGACTCTGGATCGCCTGGAATGGCGGACAGAAAACCCCGCCCCGTCTATCGCTGCCGGCCGAGCATCCGCGCTTCGATCTTTCATTCGTCGAACTGAGCGAGCGCGATGTCTCCCAGTATTACTATGGGATGTGCAACCGCGCGTTGTGGCCGTTGATGCATTTCATGATTTCCAATTGCCACTTTAACGGCGCGCATTGGCGGCAATATCGCGCCGTCAACGAAATGTTTGCGGCCTCCGCGATCGAGCAGGCCAACCATGGCGATGCGCTCTGGATCCAGGATTTTCACCTTGCGCTGACTCCGCGAATCATCCGGACGCGCCGCAAGGATCTCGCGATGGGGATTTTCTGGCATGTGCCCTTCCCGCCCGTCGAGCTCTATCGAATCTTCCCGTGGCGTCGCGAGCTCCTGATGGGCATGCTCGGCAGCGATTTGATTGGCTTCCATTGCGACTCCTACGTGACGCATTTTCTCAACTCCTGCGGTCGAGTGCTGGGCGCGCAAATCGATCATGATCGCGGCGAAGTTCATTTTGAGGGACGCACCTCGCGGGTCGCGAGTTTTCCCCTCGGGATTCCGGTGGACTATTTCGAAGACCTTGCTGCCAGCTCCCGCACGCAACAGAAAACCTCGCGCATCCGTCGCGGGTTGCGCAGCGAAGTCGTCGTGCTCGGCGTCGATCGCCTCGACTACACCAAGGGCATCCTCGAACGCCTGCTCGGGTTCGAGCGCTTTCTGGAGCGCAATCCTAGCTACCATCGGCGCGTCACGCTGGTCCTTATCGCAGTGCCCTCGCGCACCAAGGTCACCGAATATGCCGCGCTGAAGCGTCAGCTCGACGAGGCGGTTGGGCGCGTGGTCGGTCGATTTTCTTCCGACGGATGGGTTCCGATCCGCTACCTCTATACCCAATTCGGCGCCGAGGACCTGGTCGCCCACTATCAGGCAGCTGATATTGCCTTGCTCACCCCGTTACGCGACGGTATGAATCTCGTCGCCAAGGAGTTCGTCGCCTCGCATCCCGCGGATGATGCGGTGCTGATCCTGAGCGAGTTCGCCGGCGCCGCGGAGGAATTGACCGATGCGCTGCTGGTGAACCCATACAACACGGACGCGATAGCCGATCGCCTGAAGGAAGCGCTGGAAATGCGGCCGGAGGCGCGCGCGACCCGGATGCGCGCGTTGCGCGAGAAAATTCGTCACAACAACCTCGAGCGATGGTCGGCGAATTTCCTCAGCGCGCTCACCGGCGCGACGTTCCCGGAGCCGCGACGCATTGCGCAAGCCTGAACCCTGGGAGACGCCGCGTCCGCTTCCGCGCGGGTTAATATCCGATCAATTTGCGCAAGGCCACCTTCTGTTGTGCCTCGACTTCGACGGCACCGTTTCCGAACTCACCAATGATCCATGGAAGGCGGTCCCGCTCCCTCGCGCGAAAGCTGCGATCGCCGAACTCGCTCGTTATCCGGAAAAGCTCACCGTCGCGATCATCAGCGGACGCGACCTCGACACCCTGCTCGGATTGCTCGGTCTTCGCGACGGACTGTTGTTCGCGGGCACGCACGGCCTGGAATTCATCGGGCGCGACGGCCAACGCCGCTTCGCGACCGGCGTGGATCGATGCGCGAAAGATCTCGAGATGGTGCGCGAATTTCTCGCGTGCTCGATTCCGAAGGATCGCGGATTCATCGTCGAGGATAAACGCGTGGCACTCACCCTCAATTATCGCAACGCGACGCCCGAGGACGCCCGCGCAGCGCTCGCCGCCTTCGACGATTTCATCCACCAGCGCCCGACGCTGCAAGTCCTCCATGGGAAAATGATCCACGAGGCGATTCCGCGCGACATCGGAGGGAAGGGCGAGGCGATCGAGTTCTTTATGCGAGACGTCGGCGTTGCCGGACCGAACTCGACTTACTTCGGCGATGACATCACCGATGAAGATGCATTCCGCGCGCTCGCCTCGCATCGTGGAATCGGCGTCCTGGTTGGACCGCTGCGCCCCAGCTTCGCGCAATATCGGGTCGAGAGCCCCACCGACGTCGCAACGGTCCTGGAGGACCTCGTATCGCGAGTCTGATTGTTAGGACAGCGCCTTGTCGATCGCCCCGAGGACGTCCTGGAGTTTCATTTCGGCGGTAAAGACCCCGAGCACGCCCATATCGAGCAGCGCCTGTTGATCTTCTTTCGGAATCGTTCCGCCGATGAAAATTTTAATCTCGTCGCCGTCGAGCTTCTTCAGCCAATCGATGGTTTCGGTGACCAACTCCATGTGCGCGCCCGAGAGTAGGCTGAGGCCGATGGCGTCAACATCCTCATCAATTGCGACCCGAGCGATGTACTCTGGAGTTTTGCGCAGCCCGGTATAAATCACCTCGGCACCCGCGTCGCGCAGCGCCAGCACGATGATTTTCGCGCCCGCGTCATGACCATCCAGCCCCGGCTTCGCGACCAGTATCCGCTTGCGTTGAAGGCTCATCGATCAAAGTCCCGTCGGCTCACGAAATTCTCCCCAATGCTTTTTCATCTTCGCGACCATCTCGCCGACGGTCGCATACGAATGACAGCAGTCCACTATGTACGGCATCAGGTTCTCGCGATCTTTCGCCGCCGCATCGCTCAAGCGCCCGAGGTTGCGCTCGACCTCGCCATTGTTGCGACTCTCGCGAATCGCATTGAACTTCGCGACGATGTTGTGGGCGGTCTTCGGATCCATCTTGAACAACTCGCGCACCGTGCCATTTTGGTCCTCGCGCTGATAGCGGTTGACGCCTACAACGACGCGCTCACCGGCATCGAGGAGCTCCTTGCGCTGGCGCGCGCGCTCGGCGATGCGGCGCTGGATGTAGCCCTGCTCGATCGCCTTGATGACGCCGCCGTAGTTGTCGACCTCGCTGATGACGCGGAGGATTTCTTCCTCCATTTTGTCGGTGAGGTATTCGACGTAGTGACTTCCTCCGAGCGCGTCGACGGTCTGCGCGATTCCGCTCTCATGCGCGATGACCTGTTGCGTGCGCAGCGCGATCTCGGCGCTCTCCTCGGTGGGAATCTGAAATGCCTCGTCATGCGCGGCGGTGAAAATCGACTGCGCACCGCCCAGCACCGCCGCCATCGTCTCGATGGCCACCCGTGTGATGTTGTTGTAGGGCTGCGACGCGGTCAGCGACGCACCGCCGCACACGACCCCGAAGCGGAACAGACAGCTCTTCGGATCGGTCGCACCGTAGCGTTCCTTCATCATCCGCGCCCAGATGCGCCGTCCTGCGCGGAACTTGCACACCTCCTCGAAGAAATCGGTATGCACATAGAAGAAGAAGCTCAGCCGTCCTGCGAAGCCATTCAGATCGGCGCCGCGCGCCAGCAACTCATCAACATAGGCGAGTCCGTTAGCGAGCGTGAACGCCATCTCTTCGACCGCGTTGCATCCGGCGTCGCGGACGTGCGCGCCCGCAATGCTGATGGGATTGAAGCGCGGCGTCTGCGTGTTCGCATAGAGAATCGAATCCGCGACCAGCCGCATCGAGGGGCGCACGGGAAAAATCCACGTCCCGCGCGCGACGAACTCTTTCAAGATGTCATTCTGGATGGTGCCGGTAAGCTTCGCGCGAGGAACCCCGGCTTTGTCCGCCGTCGCGAGGTACATCGCATAGATGATCGCGGCGGTGCCGTTGATGGTGAACGAAGTGGAAATCTTCGCAAGATCGATCCCATCGAAGAGAATCTCCATCTCGCGCAAATTCGACAGCGAAACCCCAACCTTGCCGACCTCCGGCCGCGCCATCGAATCGATTGGGTCATAGCCACATTGAGTTGGCAGATCGAGCGCGACCGAAAGCCCGGTCTGCCCCTGCTCGAGGAGGAATTTGTAGCGCTGGTTGGATTCCTCGGGCGTCCCGAATCCCGAATACTGGCGCATCGTCCAGAGACGTCCGAGGTAGCCATCGGGAAAAATGCCGCGCGTGTAGGGATACTCGCCGGGCATTTCGTGCAGCGGGCGATGCATCGTCTCGGTTGCCACCGGAGGAATCTCGATCCCGGACGGGGTGGTCCGTTTCTGCCTTTCAGCGGAAGCTTCCTTCATTGTGGTCTCCACTTCGAGGTGATTTTTTCCGCCGCCGCCCAGTGGTCTTCATGCACCCATGCCTGCGCAAACATTCGCGTCTCGATTTCGTTTATCTCGTCGCACGATAGTCCCGCGCGGACGCCCTTCGCTACCGCTTTGAAGGCGCGCAGAACCTGTGGCGATTGCTTCAGAATCGGCGCGATGAAGTCCTCAATGAGATCATCGAGCGACTGACCATCCTGCGCGACCGCATCGATGAGTCCGAGCGTCACGGCCTCCGCGCCCGAGAGCATGTCGCCTCGGCAGAGCAGCCCAAGCCCGCGCGCGGTGCCAACCAGCCGCATCAGATCAATGCCGCCGCCCCACGCGGTCGAGATGTTGAGACGTCCTTGCACAAAGCCGATTCGCGCATGTGAGGCCGCGATTCGAAAATCGCATGCAACAGAGAGCTCCGCGCCACCACCCATCGCGTCGCCATTGAGCGCGGCGACGACTGGAACCGGAAACTGCCGAATCGCCTCGAGCGAGGCCTTCGCATCGCGCGCCATATCAGCCGCGCCTTCGAGCGTCGTGATCGAAGCAAGTTCGCGCAGATCGCCGCCGGCCGCGAAACACTGGTCACCCGCACCGCGCAGAACCGCCACCCGGAGGCTGAGATCATCGCGATTCGAGGTGAATGTCTCGGCCAGCGATCGAAGGACCTCGCCACTGAGCGCATTGCGCTTGCCCGGCCGGTTGATGGTGACGCGCAGCACGCCGCCGCTCGATTCAACTTTCAGGTCTGAGGCGCTCGACGTCACTTTCTGCTACTCCGGCACCGGGACTAGCTCGATCAGCGTCGCGCCATGGTCAACCCGCTGGCCGACTTGCACGCATACTCGCTTGATAACCGCCGGACTCTCGGCGCTCAGAGTCGTCTCGGTCTTCATCGCTTCGAGGACAATCAGCGGGTCGTTGGTTTCCACGCGCGCACCATCTTCAACAAGGATCTTTAGCACCGTGCCCGGCATCGGCGCTTCGACGGTCGACGAGGTCAGGCCGGCGTGATGCGCACCGCGGCGCGCTTCGACGACTTGGTATTCGGCACTCATCGGGCCCGCGGCAACCAGGATCCCGTTCGCGCGCTTCGTTCCGCTGATGTGGTATCGGCGCCCCTCGACCGCGAGCATCGCGCTGCCATCGGAAAGAGTTTCCAGCGCGGCGGAAATTTCCTCGCCATCGATGCGCGCCGTGACTAGCGAACCGACGATCGATACCAGTTCAACCTCGCGCTCGGGGCCGCCGCCGATGCGTTTGAGTTTCAGCGGCGTTCCCATAATTGAAATCCACCCAGCGTGCTCCACGGCGACTGACCGCGCCGCTCGATTTTTCCGTTGGCGCTCGATGAGGCCATCGCCTCGCTCTTTCCGAAGGCGCGCGAAGCGATCAGCGCCGCGGTCAACAACGCCGCCTTCTCATCCGAAACGTTATAGCGCCAATGATTGAAATGCTCATCGACAAAGTGAGTGGAGAGGTCGCCGCGCGCGAAATGCTCACTCGCAATCACATCGCGAAGAAATGCGGTCGTATGATGGAGCCCGACGATTACCACTTCGTCCAGCGCCAGCAGCATGCGCCGGCGCGCTTCCTCGCGATTCGCGCCGTAACAGATGACCTTCGCGAGCAGGCTGTCATAGTTTGGGCCAATCTCAGTGCCCTCAGTCAGAAACGTATCGACCCGAACTCCCGGGGCGGTCGGCAGATGCAGATAAGACACGCGGCCGATCGCGGGACGGAAGTCGTGCTCGGCATCCTCCGCGGTTATACGGCATTCGATCGTAGCTCCGCGAGGCGCAATGGGCTCGGATACGTGCTCGCCCGCCGTGATACGGAGCTGCTCGGCAACCAGGTCGCATCCGAAGCGGATCTCGGTCACCGGATGCTCAACCTGGAGTCGCGCATTTACCTCCAGCAGATAGAATTCGCCATCCTGTAGGAGAAACTCGACTGTGCCCGCGCTCTGATATCCGACCGCACCGGCGAGCCGAACGGCAGCATCGCATAGGCGACCGCGCAAATTCTCGTCGACCGCGACTGAAGGCGACTCCTCGATCAACTTCTGATGACGCCGCTGGATCGAGCATTCGCGCTCTCCGAGCGCGACAATTTTCCCGTGGCTGTCGCCAAGTATCTGCACCTCGATGTGGCGCGGCCTACCGAGATACTTCTCGACAAAGACGCGGCCATCGCCGAACGCCGCCAGCGCCTCACGAGCCGCGGATTCGACTCCATCATGGAGGGCGTCGTCGCTCTCGATCACGCGCATGCCACGGCCGCCACCTCCGGCGGCCGCCTTCACGACGATCGGATAGCCAACTTTTTTCGCGAACTCACGCACCGATGACGCGTCAGTAGTCTCGATTCCCGGAACGATAGGTACCTTCACGCGCGTCGCCAGATGGCGTGCCGCAACCTTATCGCCGACGGCCTCCATCGCCGCGGAAGACGGCCCGACGAAGATCAGCCCCGCCTTCTCAACCTCGCGCGCGAACGCGGGGCGCTCAGATAAAAATCCGTAGCCAGGATGAATGGCGTCTGCGCCGCTCTCGATAGCCGCGCGCATCACCGCTTCGATATTGAGGTAGCTTCCCGCCGGCGGCGCGGGACCAATCAACCGCGCCTCATCGGCAGCAGCGACATGCGTCGAGGATTTGTCGGCCTCGGAATAGACCGCAACCGTTTTGATGCCGAGCAGCCGCGCACTCCGAATGACGCGCAAGGCGATCTCGCCTCGATTCGCGATCAGTAGCTTTTTGAGCGCCCGCTTCATCTACATCCTGAAGACGCCGAAGTTCCCGCCCTGCGGAATCGGCGCATTTAGGGATGCGGCAATTCCCAGCGCGAGGGCCTGGCGCGTTTCAACCGGGTCGAGCACGCCGTCGTCCCATAGGCGCGCGCTCGAAAAATAACAACTCGATTCGGCTTCGTACTTTTCCAGCGTCGGGCGCATGAACTCGGCCTTCTCGGCATCGGTCATCGTTGCGCCGCCGCGCTGCATCTGGTCGAGTTTGACGGTCAGAAGAACGTTGGCGGCCTGCTCGCCGCCCATCACCGAGATTCGCGAGTTGGGCCACATGAAAAGCAGGCGTGGCGAAAACGCGCGTCCGCACATTCCATAGTTGCCGGCGCCATTCGACGCGCCGATGACGACCGTGAACTTCGGCACCTGCGCATTGGCCACCGCGTTGACCATCTTGGCGCCGTCCTTTGCGATACCGCCTTGTTCGTAGCGTTTTCCTACAATGAAGCCGGTGATGTTCTGCAGGAACAGCAGCGGAATGCCGCGCGCGCAGCATAGTTCGATGAAGTGGGTTGCCTTCAGCGCGGATTCGCTGAAGAGCACGCCGTTGTTCGCGAGGATGCCGACCGGGTAGCCATGGATGCGCGCGAAACCGGTCACCAGCGTCGCGCCGTAGCGATGCTTGAACTCGTGCATCCTGCTCCCATCGACGATGCGCGCGATCACCTCGCGTACATCATACGGCTTGCGCGTGTCGGTCGGGATGATGCCGTAGAGTTCCGAGGGATCGTAGTAGGGATCCTCGGGGGCGTCCTGCTCGATCGATGCGGGCGCGCGCCGCCCAAGGTTCTCGAAGATCGACCTCGCGATTTGAAGCGCATGACTATCGTCGTCGGCGAGGTGGTCGCTCACGCCGGACAGGCGCGTATGCACGTCGCCGCCGCCGAGGTCCTCGGCGCTGACTTCCTCTCCAGTGGCGGCGCGCACTAGCGGCGGGCCGCCGAGGAAAATGGTGCCCTGCCCCTTCACGATCACGTTCTCATCGCACATCGCCGGCACGTACGCGCCACCGGCCGTGCACGAGCCCATCACCAGCGCGATCTGCGCGATGCCCAGCGCGGACATGCGCGCCTGATTGTAGAAAATCCGCCCAAAATGTTCGCGGTCGGGAAACACCTCCGACTGAAGCGGCAGGAACGCGCCGCCCGAGTCGACCAGGTACACGCATGGCAGATGATTCTGGATGGCGATTTCCTGCGCGCGCAGATGTTTCTTCACCGTGAGCGGATAATAGGTGCCGCCCTTCACGGTAGCATCGTTGGCGACGATCACCGCCTCGCGGCCCGAAATCCTGCCGATGCCGGTGACGATCGATGCGCCCGGCGCCTCATTATCATAGAGGCCATGGGCGGCCAGCGTGGACAGCTCGAGGAACGGGGTGTCGGGATCGAGCAGCGCTTTCACCCGGTCGCGCACCAGCAACTTCCCCCGCTCCGTATGTCGTTTGCGCGCCGATTCGGGCCCGCCCTCGCGGATGCGGTCGATGGTGGTGCGCAGTTTCGCCACCGCGGCCTCCATCGCCGCGCGATTGGATTTGAACTCGGCGCTGTTCGCGCTCAAATGGGATTCGATCCTGTCCATTGCTCCTCAACCGCTTCGAATCTTTGTCGCAGAATACGAAAGCCGCAGCAACGGGCGGCGGCGCGACATCGAATGAACGAATCGCGTGGCAGGATTTGATGAGTGAGCCGGGAGAGACTCGAACTCTCGACCCGCGCATTAAAAGTGCGCTGCTCTACCGCCTGAGCTACCGGCTCGACAAAACAGACGAAGGAATCCGCTGAATCTATAGGGACTTTTCAGCATAAGGAAGAGTGACTGTGCCCGAACTTGTGCCCATCGGAAGCTATTCCCCTCGACTCCAGTACAAAATCTCCAACTCAACCCGAAGACGCAAATCGCAGATTGGGGCGAATCTAAAGGCAAAATCCTGATATTGGCGGCTTGCATCAGGGGTAAGACGTTTGATGGCGTCCCACGGAGGCAGCGACTCTCCACGTTTCTGCGCATCGTGCCACAGACGTCCACCAACAAGGCTGTCCAATGCGACTTCTAGGAATGGACCGACACGTTCCAGCTTGTAGTGGCTGTACAGGACCCGATTGTAAAACGCCTCGCACAGAACGATGTTAAGCACTTTGCGCGCTGCTCCCCAGCTTAGGGCCTTCGGTCGAAGCAATTCCGTCTGGCGGTCCAATTCCGCTCGAAAAGAATTCTCGTCCGAGGCCTGGGCAAATGGCTCTAACGCCATTTCTGCGAGAAACTCGCGGGCTTCCTTCACTATACCGCCTTTGCCTTGATTTCTCGGTGCACTCGCAGTTACCGAGCTGTAAGCAATGCGTCTCCGAACGTCTTCGTGCGTCAGCGCCATTTCACATTTCGACCTCTTTCTTTTTCAGCCCCGTTACGGCTAAGCGCTTCACTCCTTCGCGAAGATCGGATTCGCTCGCGATCGCGTATCGTCGATACATCGATTCACTCTTCCATCCTCCGAGCGCCATCGCGACAGACCGCGGAACCCCTGCTCGTTCCATGTTGCGCGCTGCCGTCCGCCTGAAGTCGTGGGGAATTCGGTCCGGTAGTTTCGCGACTATTGTGGCCTCGCGCCATTCCATGCGAATGGCATCGCACGCGCGACGATGGCCCTTATGTTCGTGGTGCAGCGGATCGCCCGCACGATGAAACTGCGAATTTGCCTGAAAAAAGAATATCCACGGAACTAGCCGATCCCATGCTTTCTGAACTTGATCGCGAAGCATTTTGCGTCTCTCGATCAACTCCCGCAACTCACGGTAGTCACCAAATGGAAACATCCTGCCAGCGCCGGTCTTTGTGGTACCTGGCTCCAGTCGAATCGTCTGCGAGTTGAAGTCGATTTGTCGCCAGCGCAAACCAAGTACTTCCATCGTCCGCCAGCCTGTCAGGTACGCGAAATCGCCGAAGTCCTGAAACTCAGGACGAAGATGGGCGCGGATAGCTTGCCATTCTTGAGGCTCGAAAAACCCTTCGCGTGCATTCGCGACGTGCAGCGTTGGGAATTGCGGAAGCTCTGCTCGCCCAGAGCGAGCGGCGAGATTGAACGCGCGCCGAAGTGCACCCAATTCCCATCGAACAGTGGCGGGAGCAGCGCCCATCTTTTCGCGGGCGAGCCGGTAAGACTGCATGGACGCGAAGTCGATGTCACGTGCTTTCCACCCGGCCAAATGCCTGCCCAGCCGCTTTAATGCGATTTCCAAGCGCTCGGTCGAGCGACGCTTCTCGAGTTGATAGTCGTCACGGATCATTTGCGCCAAGTGCTCGAAGGTTGTGCGCTCAAGGTCAGCGCCGATGAGCCGTTTACCGCTCGCAACGTCTCCGCGACGCAAAGACAGAAGGTCTTCCGCTTTCGCTTTCTCGTCCGAGTGCGACGATTCGCGACGCGCGCGTCCGGTGCGGTCGTAGTATTTGATCCACCAGATGCGACCGCGCCGATAAACTGAACCGGTGCGCCGAGGCTTCACTGGTAGACGCCCTCCCGTCCGCGCGGCGTAGAACATAAGCGTAGAAATTGCTCGATGCTACTTCGCGAGAACCGTAGATCCGCCCCGCGTCCTTTTCCCATCCGAATCGCATCGAGTTCTCTAGCGTGTCGCCGCACCCAAGTTTCGCTAGTTTGAAGCTTTTCAGCGACCTGCCTGACTGTCAGCAGTCCGACTGAAAACACTCCATTCGAGTGCAGCGTGGCGCGCTCCAGAAGGCAACGAAGGCCCTCGCACAGCTCAGGGTCGTTCGTGTCGATGACCAACCTGAGAACCGCCGAGCAAGGTTCACAGGCTTCCGCGATGTCGAGCGTGGCAGGTGTGTGATTGGTGGACTGTGGAGAGATCTTATGCTTAATAGTTTTCATCGCATTTTAGCCGATGCGTGCGAGTTTCCGCCCGATGCGCAGAACCGTCAAGGTTTCAGCGGTCGGGCGCTCGCTTTTTCCGACCCAAAGCATCTACAGCGGACAACAGACGCCAACAGCGCCAGCAAACAGCCAGCGAACAAGCGCCTGATAGCCAGCAATCTCCGGAGCACTTGAATCCTGGCTCTTTTCTTGCGTCGCAAGCGCTCCTACAATCCAGCGACGTATGCTGTTCGGACGTTCGACATCAGTCCTACAACTCAGCGAGCTGTTGGAGCGCATCCAGCGACTTGAGAAAGAGCACGCCGAACTGTTGACACGCATCGAGGGCGAAGCCTCCTTGCGCCGCATAGCCGCCGAAGTAGCAGAAGCCGCGCGCGCAGCTCCGTTATTGGGCGACGCGTTCGAAGGCTTCGCGTCGGCAATGCGGCGCCCGCTCAAACGTGGGCGCGCGGGCGGACTCGCGCGCGCTCGCCAGGCATCGTCGCTACGCGAACGATGGTCAGATGGTCGCTATATGGCGCACGCGGACTGGGAGCAAATCGAGCGCGACATCGCGGAAGCCGAATACATGCGATACGCGGCAGGCGGTTACGCGCGCGCGGCGACAGGAAAACGGGCCTCCGACGGCACGTTCGTGTGAAGCGCTCAACGCCATTGTTAGCGTTGATGCTGGTCGGCTCAGCGCTACTCCTAAGCGACGTAAAGGCCGACCTCACCAAAGGCTCGCAACCGACTGCTTTCCCGACATCGCAGGCACCGCCGCGCAATACAAGCAATCAGACGCGCGAACAAATAGATGCGAGGGTCACCGAACCAGTAGTCGTCGCGCGAGACAATCTGTTCTTCGATTTCACCATCGGTTTCAATGCTTTGTTGGCCTTGTTCAGCGGGCTTCTTTGGCGCGTGTCGCGACGACAGAGCCAGATCGCCAAGGCCTCTCAGCGTGCCTACGTATACGTTAAGATTGAAAAGGTTGAGGGAATCGATATCGGAGAAAGGCCCCACTTCTCGTTTGTGGTAAGAAACTTTGGGAATAGTCCCGCTTACCGAATGCGACATCAAACGACTTGGAGTTTTGCGCCATTTCCGATGGCCGAAACTTATCAACTGCCAGATTTGACGATGCATGCATCTCCAGAAATTTCGGTCCCGCCGGGAGCGGAATCCGGGGGACAACTCATTGCAGAGATGCCTTTGACTCAGGAGCAAATAGATCGGGCCCTCGCCGCCAATGCAAAACTGCTGATTTGGGGAAAAGTGCGCTATCAGGACACGTTCAAAGACTCTCACTACACCAACTTCTGCTTCTTTCATGCTGGGCGCGACGGTGCGGGTCGAGACCAGTTTTTGATGGCTCCCGTCGGCAACGACGCGGACTGAACTTCCGCCGCCAAAACCTTATTCAATCGCAGGAGATACGAGCCATGAAAAAAACCGTTCTTGTGGTCACGATTTGGTACTTTGTAGTCTACAGCCTCACCAACATTGGCCCCGTAATTACGCAGATTGGTCCTTTCGCTACACAGTCGGCTTGCGAGCACTATCGGGCGAACTTCCAAGGTGTCATCGCGCCGACAGTTGCCTGCTTCAGCACAACAGCAAAGCAGTAGCTTCTTCCGTAATCCTGCGCGAGCTGAGGAATGGGAGCTGACTGTTGGAGATGGCCGGGCCGTTTCACGACGCCCAGCGGCCAGCCCCTTTCGGTTTTCCCAGACGCCAGTCAAGATCGCTTTTGGGTATCAAGGTGCAGAAAAATGGACAGTTGCGAATGTTGTGGGCAGGCAAAACCAGACGTCAAACTGAGGCCGATACAGGCACTCGGTGGAGCATTTGACCGATCTGGCCGCGATGCAGTTGCGCCGACATCTGGCGCGGCGCTATGCGAGAAGTGTTTCGTTGATCAAGGTGTGCAAGGCTCCGCTTCCTTCGCGTGGCGCTTGAAACAGTTACTTGCGAAGAAAGACAGCGCGGCGACCTGATCTATGCCGCCGATTGATCCTCGGGAACACGTGCAGATGTTGCTTCTTTCTTCAAGTGAAGTAGGATTCGAAACCCAGACGGCGGGTCGCTGACCCGCTTTTCGCGCTTCGCTCAGAAACCGCGCGCTTCGATTGGAGGCATGCGCCCGCAAAAGCGGGCGCATCTTCGCGCGCGGAGCGCAGCTTACCGCTTCGCGCGAGGATGGCGACTAGGGGAAGGCCGTTCGGAGGGTGGGAATATAAGGCGTTCAGCCGGGTGACGCGCGCGCTGCACGTCCGATCGCGTCACGCCGTTCCTCGTATCGGAGCGGAACCCGGAGACCACCAGCGCCGCAGATGCACGAAACGCAGCCGGAGCCCGCTATTCCATGTCCGCCTTTGCCTCGACACAGGCAACAGACGCAGCCAGGTACCCGCGCCACTTTAAAGCGGAGAACGTCAAAGGGTAGAAAACCGCTCGGCGGCTCTTCCGGCAGGTAGAGCCAATCGGGATTGCGGGCCGGACGCTGCATTTGAGCGCGAGCCGCTTTGCTTGCGCCCCAACGCCGAGTATTTTTCGGCCAATCTGTCTGGGACTTAAGATCTTTGCTCGCGTAGCGAAGACACTTAGTGACGTACCGCGCGAGATTTTGCCCTCTCCCCTCACCTGCGACGATAAGCCCATCATCGCGCACCCGCGAAATCCAGACTACTTTGCCGAACCCGCACGCCTTTGCAGTTTCGCTAAGCCAGCTCTGGTCAACCCAGTCTTGGTCCCAGAGCATGTTCAGATGGAGTCTGCCGTTTCCGTCTTTCTTGGTGTTATGCTCTCGCGTCCAAAGCGTCACGAACCGACGCTTGAATCTACGGAAGAGACGCTCGGCTAAACGGCGCATTGCACGCGCCTGCGCCGCGATATGAGCCTTGTTCGACCAGTCGCCTAGCTCCGCTGGCATGGTCAGAACGACGAAGGCGCGGAGCGCTCGCACTTGCCCTATGCGCTTCTCGACAGCTTTCCCATAAACCCGCGCGCAGTATTCGCACTCGCGCCACGATTTACAGGGCGCTCGCGTCATTTCGCCACTTCGAACGTTGAGCCACCTGCCACGCCCGCGCTCACACCGGCGAATTCTTCGCGCCTCTGCTTTCTCTCCTCGTTTGCGGTGGCGAGCATGAAGCCCTTCCATCGCGCGCCGGAGCGCGCGGTTTTCTCCGCACCACCAGCGCTCTAGCGCATCCTCGATCTGTGCGGCCGAGTAGTCGCTAGGCAGCGTCCCGACAAAAGCGGAGAGCCGCCGCATGAAATCGTCAGTGTCGTCAATGTCGGGCAAGTCGAATTCGAAGTCGTAGCGCTCCGAGTGAGGGCATCCGCAGGCGTGGCCTTCGTGCTCGCAACCGTGGCCATCGTGGATGTGAGCGCATGACTCGTCGCAGTAGACTGCGTGGGCGACTGCGTAAATTCCCAGCGCGAGACCCGCGAATGCGCCCTGCTCAGGCATAGCGCCCGCCTCGCCCTACAGATCGTAGTGTTCTCTGTTCAGTTTGTGCTGTGCCCGAACTGTGCCCGAAACTGGGTACAACTGCGCCGAAGAGCGGCGTCACCTTTTCATCGGCAACGACGAAAAGTGCTTTAGTTTTGGTCCTTTGAGGGTCTGTGTTGGACGGTGTTCGACAGGCAAGAGCACAGCCGTGTGAGCTACCGGCTCATCAAAGTGCGGGAACCAGACAGTAAACCAGCAACGAGGGGCGATGCCAAGGCATCCGCGACCGCATTCATGTAGCAAATGAATTCACGCACCCGACCGCGTTTGTAACCTCGTTGCAATCGCGTGTGGATTAAGTGTCAGCAGACCTCGCTTGATCGATGGAGTCCGCACAGTCTGAAAGCAAAAAGCTCATTTGCACGTAGCTGCTGCAAGCTGCGCAATTGAGTGTGTCAGAGGCGAAACCTGCTCCTTGACTTGGCGTCTCAAAAACCATAAAAAGTAAAAGCCTACAACTTGTAGGCATAGTTTCTGTACTGATTGTAGTTACGGTGCCACCTGGGGAGGGGAACCATGAGTCTCAGCGAGGAAACGCTTGCGCAGTCGTCTACGGCGCCGGTTGCACCCGTGCGCCATCCCGCATCACTCGGCGCCGCGCATGAGTGGATAGCTATCGAGCGCCTGGTCGAAGGCTCCGAGCGGGTCGGCGGAATGCTGATTCGATCGGCGCCGTTCAAGCGCCTGTTCGCCAGCATCATCCGCTTCGCCCCGCACAAAGCCACCGTGCTGATTCAGGGCGAATCGGGCACTGGCAAGGAGTTGGTGGCGCGATCGCTGCACAGCCTCGGTGCGGTTCCGAACGGACCTTTCGTGACATTCAACTGTTCCAACCTGGTCGATACGCTCGCCGAGGCGCAGCTGTTCGGCCATGTAAAGGGCGCCTTCACCGATGCGCGCGAGGATTCCCTGGGCTACTTCCGCTCCGCCAACGGCGGCACCCTGTTTCTCGACGAGATCGGCGAGCTTCCGCTGAAGTTGCAACCCAAATTGTTACGCGCAGTAGAGATGCACGAGGTTCAGCCGGTCGGCTCCTCGCACAGTTACAAGGTCGATATCCGGCTGGTCGCGGCAACCAATCGCGACCTGCGTGCGATGGTCAAGGGAGGCGAGTTTCGCGACGATTTGTACTATCGCCTCAACGCCGCCGCGCTGATTATCCCGCCGCTGCGCGATCGGCGCGAAGCGATTCCCGCTTTCGTCGGGCATTTCGTCGAACAGTATTGCCGTCTGTTCGCCAAGGACATCCGGCGCATTTCCCGCCAGGCGATCGAGGCGCTGTGCGCATATTCATGGCCGGGCAATGTGCGCGAGCTGGCCCATGCGGTCGAAAGCGCGGTGCTGATGGCTGATGGCGACTGCATCACGTTGAACGAGCTTCCGAGCAACGTACTCGAGGGCCGCGAAGCGTCGACGGAGCCAATTGCGGAAGCATCGAGCGCCGCCGCGATTCCGATGGAGCTGCCTGAAGCGGGTGCGCCGACTGTTCCGGTCATCGGCGCCGAGGCCACCGCCGAATCAAAATTCTCCCTCGATGCCGCCATTCGCGAGGCGTCGAAGGATGCCCTGGTTCGCGCGCTCAACGCCACCCATGGCAATTGCCATCGCGCGGCCGACCTGCTCGGAGTCTCGCGGTACACGGTGTACCGAATGCTTGCGCGCTACGGATTGACGGAATCGCGCGGCTACCGAAGCTGGCGCAAGAGCACCGTCTAGCCGTTTCCGCCGTTTTCGTTGCGGGTCAGCCTGCCCTTGCGGGGCGCTGGGCCTGCAAGCTTACTGATGCGGATCGCCGGTCCGATGCGTTCTTCCACCCAGAGCTCTCGCCAGGCCTGCGGGTAAAAAAGTCCTCGACAGACGAAGGTAGGTCTTGATGCGCGTGGGCTGAAAGCGCAGCGCCCGAATGAGAAGTTTCCGCGCGTTTTGCGAGTTGCCCTTCGACAGTTCGACCAACGCTTCCCTGCTCAAATCGCTGACCCGCCGCCGGGCCACATCTTCAGGTACTTCGGCGCTGATGGGCGCGAACGGCAAATTGAAGCTGTCATCTTCGGCGATCTCGGTGAGCGGCTTCCGGTACGCGCGAATACTCGGGCGGTTCCTGGCCTTGCCGTAGGAGAAGGAATCATCGATGCGCTGATCGTCTCCCGCCGAGGAGTAGCTTTTTCGCAGTTCACCGATATTTTCGTAGCGGTAGCTTTCCTCCATGAAGTGACAGGCGAGAAAGACCGCGTCCATCCAAACATCGTCGATGACCAGGATGCCGCCCGGCTTCAGCAGCCGATGCGCATAGTAGGCGTCGCAGAACACTCCATCAAACTTGTGATCGCCATCGATGTAGACTGCGTCGAAAATGCGCGACTCGGCCCACAGCCGCGGCATCACGATCTGTGAGCGCTCCAGATGAAACTCGACATTTTCCCATACGCCCGCATTCTTGATGCTCCGCTTGCCAACTCCTTGAAAGAAACTGTCCTGCTCGGGATCAGAAATGACATGCGCGCCCGGTCCCGCGCCATTTTTCACCAGCGCCTCCAGGATGAACAACGCCGACAAGCCCGAGCCGCAACCGGTTTCCAGCGTACGTTGCGCGCCACTGCGCGAGATCATTTCACCGATGAACTCGCCTCTTTCGAACGAAACCGCCCCGGGCCGAAGCTTATGTTCTGCCCCGTCCTCACCAACGAGGGTGCGGGTCCGGTAAGTTTTAAGGATCTGCTCGCGAATGGCTGCGACATCCGGTTTAGACATTGGCCTTCCCCTCGCGCGACTTGGCTCGGTCGGCATGATTTGGCGCTGGGGAAACCTTCCACGATGACAGATCTCGTCCGATCAGATGCTCCAGTTTTTCGACCTCCGGACGGTAGAGTTCCCGCAAGCGATCCGCGACCTCCGAATTGAGCGGCGGGAACGGATCGCCTCCCTCCAGCATATACTTGATGATGTTACTGGCGCGCACCGCGTTGGCCGCGCGATAGTAGCGGCGGTTGACGAACCATCCAACTACGTTGCGCGCAAGTTTCGCTAGCTGCGGATTCGGCGGTTGGGAGTTGACGGTTAGAACGCGTTCGGCGCCCACCTTTGATGATGAAAGCGGAAATCGCGCGACCCCGATAAAGTTGCATACTGAATCCAGAAATGCTTGCGGGCTTGACTCCAGGTCATCGTAGATCAGGACCTGCACCCGATCGCGCCCGAAGGTCTCAAACCATTTCTCCAGATGAGTTCCATAGCGGTTCGATTCGAGCAAATCCCCTCGCGTCGTCGCCGCGCGCTCGAAGTCAACCTTGGTGGCGACGATACGGCGCAACATTCGATAGTTGGAGTATGCGCGCTCGACCGGATCGCGAAACGAACAGACTATCTTGCAGTCAGGCAGATGCTGGGCGATTCGCTCCCGCGCCTGAGGCGACGCAAAATACATTGGACTCACTTCTCCGACCGGTACCTGTCCGTCACACTGCCGAAAGTGATCTCCGTACCAATCGATGCCGCGATCGTAAAAGCGGGTGAAAAAATCCGTCTCCTTGCGGTCGGCGGGCAAGCATACATGACCCTGCAGCACTTCATGCAGCCAGGTCGTCGCGGTGCGCGGCGGTCCGACCGCGATAAAATCCGGCAGCCGAGGAGCTCGACCTTCGCGGTTCTCGCTCACGCCGCTTTACCCGATTTGCCGCTGAGAGCCCGTACCATACCATTGGGCAGAAAGGTGCGCGCCAGGCGCAGGTAATTGCGAACCCGCAATCGGTCCAGCGCAATCGCCCGCATGAAGGCGTTGCGCGCGGTGACCCGATCGCCGCGTGCGAGGGCCTCGAGTCCGATGTAACCCAAAATGCTGCGCGGCGCGCGCTCACGCGCGCGCACGTGCTTTAGCGGATCCACGCTGTAACGAGCCGTAACCATCTGACGAAAAATCCGCCCGGCTGCTTGTTGACCGCCGGACGCTTTCAACGCGGCGGGAAAATGCGCAAATCTCCAGACCGCGAGTTTCTCGGGCACGTATGCGAAAGGCCCTTTCTCCCGAAGCAACAGCCACAGGTAGACATCTTCAAAAGCACGCAGACTCTCGGGAAAACCACCCACCGCCTCGAGCGCGCTGCGGCGGATCAGCGTCCCGCTCGGCATTATCGGCCACAGCGATTCGAGCATATCGTGCAACGAAGGCGGACGCGCCTCACGCACTGCCATCAGCGAGGTCTGAAATGGTTTGCCGAGGCTATCGACCAACTGCAGATCGCAGTACGCCATGACCGCTTGTGGATCGTGATCGAGCCCCGCGACCATCGTGTTCAGCAACTCAGGTTTCCACCAGTCATCGGCATCCAGAAAGCCCAGAAGTTCGCCGGTCGAGTTGGCGATACCGAGATTTCGCGCCGCCGAGGGTCCGCGATTTTTCTGCTGAAGAACCTTGACCGCATCGCCATAGCGCCGGAGTACTTCGAGGCTTCCGTCGGTCGAGCCATCGTCAACCACCATAATTTCGAAGTCGGCGAAAGTTTGCGCGCGCACACTCGCGAGCGCTCGCTCGATGGTGCGGACTGCGTTGAAAACCGGGATTATGACTGAAACACGCGGCATCGGACTCCGCAAGCTTACGCGCTGAGACTGAATTTCGGCACCGGCGCCGAGGACCTCGCGCCACCGCGATTCTTCTTCCACCCGGACAAATCGCGTCCGGTCAGCCGCTCGAGCGCCTCCACTTCGGGGCGGAAATGCTCACGCAAGCGCGCATCGATCTCCGGATCCAACGGACCGAACTCTTCGCCACCTCCGAAACAAAATCGCCACACCCCTGCCGATTCAAGCAGCTCGACCGCCCGATGCCATCTATGCAGGCGCATCCAGTCGCGCGCGTTGCGGGCGTTTTGCGCGAGTTTGCGGCTACGCGGCGCGCGAGTGACGGTGTTGACGCGCTCTGACGCAAGAGGGGATCCCCCCACTTTGATTCGTTTCGCGCCGATGAAATCACAAATGGGATCGAGGAAATGCTGTGCCGATTCCTCCAGGTCATCGTAAAAACAAACCATTACGCGATCCTTGCCGAAGCTGCGTTGCCAGCTTTCAAGATGATGCGCATAGCGGCTCGACTCGCGGATGATGCGATTTTCCGCAACCGTTTCCTCAAAGCTGACCCGCGTCCACGCATCGCGCCGCATCACTCGGTAGGAAGAATATGCGCGCTCGACCGGATCGCGCAGCGTGACGATAATTTTCGCGCGCGGAACGTCTTTCTCGATCCGCTCGCGCGCAATGTCCTCGCCGAAATAGTTGGGATCCACTTCTCCGAGCGGCAAATCGGCGGGATAGCCTCGAAAATACTCGAGATACCACGCGATGCCCCGCGAGTAATTCTTCAGAAAAAAATCCGTCTCCTTGATCCCGCGCGGGAGTCCGAGATGCGGCTTCATCACTTCGTGAAGCCATGTCGTCCCGGTGCGCTGCGGCCCCACTGCGATAAAGTCGGGCCATCGCAATGACTCAGTCATGCGAGGAAGGTATCAGCACCGTGGCAGCGCTCCAATATGCCCTCGGCCTAGCCTACCCGAGCGTCGAGCTGCCTGCGCTTTTATGCCGAGCGCCTTTCCCGCTGAGCCGCGCCGCGAGTCTGGCCGGCATGAAGGTGCGCGCCAGGCGCAGATAAGTTTTGGGCTCTGCTGGGTTCCATCGCATCGCGCGAAGGAAACATTGGCGGGCCTCGTGCGCGTCACCATGTGCGAGCGCGAGCAATCCCGCGCGACCGAGCATGCTCACCTTGTGACGCCGATAGTAGGCCACGAGCGCATCGGCGCGACGGCCGTAACGTTGCTGAAGCATCGGAATGAGATTTTGCGTGCCGCCTTCGATGTCGCGCCGTAGCACTCGCAAGAGTTCCGGATAAGTGTCGTACGCGAAGCGCGCCAGCTTCTCGGGAAGATAGCGGAACTCGCCCTGCTCGCGCGCCATCAGCCAGAAGTAGATGTCCTCGCATCCCGCGATCTCCGGCGAAAACCCGCCGATGCGATCGAATACCTCGCGTCTCATCACCACGGCGCTCGGAACGATCGGCCACAGACGCGTCAGCAGCTCATCCATCGAGGGTGCATGCGCCATCGATACGGGAGTCATCTCGATCGGTAGTTCGCCGCCATCCGCGCCGACTGCGATAAGGTTCGAGTACACCAGGACGCATCGAGGATCGCGATCGAGCACCTCGACGCATCGCGCGAGCTTCTCCGGCAGCCATGAATCGTCTGCATCGAGGAACGCGATGAATTCGCGGCGCGAGTTTTTCGCCGCGAGATTGCGCGCGATCGCCTGCTGCCTGTGGGCCTGCTTTAGCACTGTGACGCGATCGCCGTAGCCTTCGAGTATCGCGAGGGTCTCGTCGGTCGAGCCATCATCGACGACAAGGATCTCGAAATCGCGCGACGTCTGAGCCAGCACGCTATCGATCGCGCGCGCGATAGTGCGGGCGCCGTTGTAGACCGGCGTTATTACCGAGACTCGCGGCACGCGCGCTCGAAGCGATGCGGACTAGCCATTGATCGAACCCATCAGGAATTCGGGATAGCGCGGGCCGACCGCGGCGCCCTTCGGCGCGACCTCGTCGATGCGCCGGAGATCTTCCGCCGTCAGCCGCAGCTCCATCGCCGCGACGTTCTCCTCCAGGTACTTGCGCCGCTTGGTCCCGGGAATCGGCACGATGTCGTTGCCCTGCGCGAGCACCCAGGCGAGCGCGAGCTGCGAGGGCGCGCATCGCTTCTCGGCCGCGATATCCTCGATGCGCTTTACGACGTCGAGATTCTTCCGGAAATTCTCGCCCTGAAAACGCGGCCACATCCGTCGCGTATCATTCGGCTCGAAATCTTCGGGCTTCTTGATCTGCCCGGTGAGAAACCCGCGGCCCAACGGACTGTACGCAACGAAGCCGATGCCCAACTCACGACACAGAGTTAGCAGCCCATCCTCGGGCTCGCGGCTCCATAGCGAATACTCAGTCTGCAGCGCCGCAATCGGATGAACCTTGCTCGCGCGGCGAATAGTTTCGGGACCAGCCTCGGACAGGCCCAGGTATCGAACCTTGCCCTGCTTGACCAGGTCGGCCATCGCACCGACGGTGTCCTCGATCGGCGTATTGGGGTCGACGCGATGCTGGTAGTAAAGATCGATGGTATCGATGCCGAGCCGCTGGAGACTCGCCTCGCACGCCTGGCGCACATATTCGGGGCGGCCATTTATCGAGCGATCGCTCGGACCCGGCCCGCGCACGATTCCGAACTTGGTTGCGATGACGAACTTGTTGCGCCGCCCAGCGATCGACTTGCCGATCAGCAGCTCATTCGTATGCGGGCCGTAAGTGTCGGAGGTATCGAGGAATGTGACGCCGAGTTCCAGCGCGCGATCGATCGTCGCCAGCGACTCGGTATCGTCGCGCGTACCGTAAAACGCGGACATGCCCATGCATCCGAGTCCCACCGCGGTTACTTTCAGTCCGCTGCGCCCGAGTTCGCGTGTCTCCATGTAAGGCCCTCGTAAGTTACGTCTTCGAGATTGCATCCAGCATCGATGCTTCCAGAATTCCGAGGCCCTCGTCGGCCAGTTCAAGCGACATGGTAAGCGGCATCAAAACCCTGACCACGTTCGCATAGATGCCGCAGCTTATCACGATGAGCCCACGCTCCGCCGCCTTCGCGGTGATGCTCTTGGCAAGCTCCGGCGCCGGCTCCTTGCTGTCGCGATGCTTGACGAACTCGACCGCGAGCATCGGACCGAGCCCGCGCACATCGCCGATGCAGTCGAAACGACGGTCCTCCTTCATCGCACCAAGCCGCTGCGCCACATGCTCACCGAGCTTGTTCGCGCGCGCGATGACGCCCTCGTCCTCCATCACATCGAGCACCGCCAGACCCGCCGCGCATGAAACCGCATTTCCCGCGAACGTGCTGCCGAGGCCGCCGGGAATCGGCGCGTCCATCACCTCGGCGCGTCCAATCACTGCGGAAATCGGGAATCCGCCGCCGATAGCCTTCGCGATGGCGATTAGATCCGGCGCGACTGCCGAATGCTCGACGGCAAACAACTTGCCGGTGCGGCCGAAGCCGGTCTGGATCTCGTCCGCGATGAGCAGGATGCCGTGGCGATCACATAGAGTGCGGAGCGCGCGCATGAATTCGAATGGCGCGACGTTAAAACCGCCTTCACCTTGCACCGGCTCGAGGATGATTGCCGCGACGCGCGAGGCTTCCACATCAGCGCGGAAAATCCGCTCGATACTCGCGAGGCTCTGCTCGACCGAGACGTCGCGATAAGCGTCGGGGAACGTCGCATGAAAAACGTCAGCCGAAAACGGACCAAAGCCCGCCTTGTATGGATTGACCTTGCCGGTCAGCGCCAGCGCCATCATCGTGCGGCCATGAAAACCGCTGCTGAAGGAAATAATCGCCGGGCGTCCGGTTGCCGCGCGCGCGATTTTCACCGCGTTTTCGATCGCCTCCGCGCCAGTCGAAAGGATGATGGTCTTTTTCGGCGCCGCTCCCGGCGCGAGATGATTCAGCCGCTCCGCGAGCCGCACGTAAACTTCATACGGCGTCACCTGGAAGCAGGTATGCGTGAACGCCTCGAGCTGATCGCGCACCGCGGCGAGCACGCGCGGATGGCGATGGCCGATGTTCTGCACCGCGATACCGCCGGCGAAATCGATGTAGCGGCGGCCCTCGACGTCCCAAATCTCCGCGCCCTCGGCGCGTTCGGCAAATATTGGAGTCGCGATCGAAATTCCGCGCGGGACCGCGGCGGCCAGCCGGGCTGAGAGTTTCTGATTAGAATCCATCCTGAGTTAGTTGCCGATCGGACGGCCAAAATCAACCACCGCCTCGGTGTCTGCCCGGAGCGCGCCGCGAACCTGAAATGTCACGGCATCGATCGCGCGGTCCGAGCGATCAACCAAGGTGAGGCGATGCGATCCGGATCTTGGCGTCCACAATTGCGCAGCGTTCGCCGGACCGAGATCCGAGCCATCAAGCTTCCAACGCATCGATGCATTGCACTGTGAACCCTCGAAGGAGATTTTCTGTTGCCCGAATGGAATGTCCGGGTCGAACGCAACGATGCTGCCATCCACCGGCGAGGTGATGCGCGCGCGGCTCGAATCGAGCCGCATCGCGGCGGCATTCGGCTCGGTGCCGGCGAGGAAAATCTCGTCACGCGCCGGCTCGATCGAATCGGGAAACTCGATGCGGCTCACGACCAACCCGCGCGGCCTCACACCTTCATCGGGTTCGCCATAGTGCTGATGGAGGTAGCTGACGACTTCGAGCCAAACCGGCGCCGCGCCCGTCATCCCGGTGATATCGCGCATCGGCGCGCCCGAGGAATTGCCCACCCACACTCCAACCGTGAAACGCCGCGTGTACCCGATACACCAGTTGTCGCGCATGTCCTTGCTGGTGCCGGTTTTCACCGCGCTCCAGAACGGAGTCGCGAGGCTGTTTTCGAGGCCGAAGGTCGAACTGCGGCTGGCGCGATCGGAGAGAACGTCCGAAATGAGATAGGCGGTTTCATCGCTATAGACGCGCCGAAGCGCCGCTGCGTGAGCATCGGGCTGCACGCGCAGCGGCGACCACTCACCGCCAGTGGCCAGGGTGCGATATGCATTGACGATCTGCCACAGCGTCACGTCCGCCGAACCCAGCGCGACCGAGCCGCCGTAGTAATCGCCTTCCTGTGTTACATCGTCGAATCCAAGCGTGCGCAGATGCTCGACGAACTGATCGACGCCGACCATATCCGCGGTTCGCACCGCGGGCACGTTGAGCGACGACGCCAGCGCGGTGCGCATCGAGACGAGACCGCGGAAGCGGCGGTCGTAATCCAACGGGCGATAGACTCCGCGCTGCTCCGGAAGTTCGAGTGGCGAGTCATCGAGGATCGAGGCCGGCGTAAGCAGACGCCGTTCGACCGCGAGCGCGTAAAGAAACGGCTTGAGCGCGGAGCCGGGCTGACGCAGCGCACGCACCGCGTCGACATATGGCGCGGCGGAAAACTCACCCGCGCCGCCGACATACGCCCTTACCTCGCCGGTGGAATTTTCCACCACCAGGACTGCGCCGTCATCGACGTTGCGATCGCGAACGTCTGCGACTTGATGGCGCAGCACATCAGCGGCGAGCCGCTGCAGATCGCGATCCAATGTGCATCGCACCTGGCTGCTTCCTTCAGGCATCAGGCGTTGCGCGAGATGAGGCGCGAGCGCAAGCCTCGCAAAGCTCCCGGCGCTGTGCGCGAAAGCCACCTCGATCGCACTCTTTACATCGGGATTTGAAACGTTGGGAATTTCCGCTCTTAGTTTCCGCGCGCGATGCTCGACGGCGATGCGATTGGCGTTCGGCGCGCGTAACAAAGACGCCAGCACGATAGCCTCGGCGCGATTGATTCCGTGCGGCGCCTTGCCGAACATCACGCGCGACGCTGCGGCGATTCCCTGCAACTCGCCACGCCAGGTGACCATGTTCAGATAGCTCTCGAGGATTTCGTTCTTCGACCATCGCCGCTCGAGCGCAAGCGCGGCTCGCATCTGCGCGAGCTTTTGCACAACGCCCCGATGATGGCCGGTGCGACGCAACTCCGGGTCGAGCATCGCCACCAACTGCATCGTGATCGTGCTTGCGCCGCGCAGGCGTCTTCCAAAGATGCTTTTCGCGATAGCCCCGCCCATCGCAACGAAATCAACTCCACGATGCGTCCGGAACCGATGATCCTCGGATGCGATGACTGCTTTGGGCACGGCCGGCGAAACATCCTCCAGCGGCGTCCATGCGAGACGGCGTCCGTGGCGATCGATGCGGATTTCGTGAATCGGTTCGCCATTGCGATCGAGCAATTGCGCATCCGACGGATTCCATCGCGCGCGCACCGCGGAAAAATCCGGCAGCGTCGGCGATGAGAGCCACCTCGCCCCCCATATTGCGCCGATGACGATGGCTCCGAGAGCCAGAATGAGGCGCTCCCGAGGAATCTTCATTGCGCCACATCGAAGCGAGCGTTGGGAATCTCGCCGAACATTTCAGGTTGATACAGCGCCTCGACCCGCGTCGGCGGCAGCTGAAACTGACCGGCTTGGTTGAGGCGAATTGTGTACTCGACCTCGAAGCCGCCCTTCGGAATGTAGCCGTAGTAGGCACGATAAGCGTCGAACGGGCGCTCGACGAAATCGGGCCAGAACAGATCGCTGTTAAACACCGCGGTAAGCCCGCCACGGCTCCCCATCAGGAAGGCATCGGATTGTTGCTCGCCGGAGACCGCGATCTGGGAATCGCGGCGCAGGCCGCCGCCAAGATGCGAAGCGCCGGCGGGAATCGGATCGTTCACCACCACCCACGTCATGTCGCTTTGCGCGTCGATCTTGAGATGGACGCGGACCAGATCGCCCTGCCGCCATCCCCCGGTGTGCGAGGCCTCCACTGGCGCGAAGGTTTTCGTAATCGTATAACCGCCGGCAATCGGCTGCGTGATCGGCACCGCGGCGTTGGCCTGGACGATCGCCCACGGATTTCCGGTTCCGGATTGCTCGAGGTGCAAATCGCTCTGCGCCGGCGGCCACTGGAGGTCAAGTTTCCCGCCATTCGGATTCTTCGCCCAATCGAGGACCTGCTTGGCAGCATTCAACTTCGCGATTGTTTCGCCCGTCACCGGTTGCGACTCGTACGCGGCGGCGAATTTCTCCGTTGCCAGCGTGCCCCACGCATTGGCGACGGTGGTGCCCCAATTGCCGCGAATCTGCATCGCGATCATCCCTGAGGTGACGCGCGAAATGGCGTCGCTCCAGAGTTTGTTGTCGAGGAGCAGCAACGTCAGGCGCGCCATATTCTCCGCCGGAGACACCATCAACCACCAGAAGCTACTGCGCGCATCGCTCGAAAAATGCATCGCGGTGCCTTGCGAGTTCAGCCGCGCGCGAATGATCTGCTCCGCCTCTTCGAGCTGCTTTTGCCGATCGGGAATCGACGGCGTGCGGAGCAGGATGCTCCACCAATCGAGCACCGCGGAATCCGGCCACAGATTCGGCTCGATGCTGATGCTGCCGAGCATCGACGGCTCGATCTTTCCGACATGTGTAAGCGCCTCAATCGCGGCGAGTTTGCGCATCGGGAGATCGACGGTCTGGATCGCTTCACCCCGAATGATCTTGCCCTCGACAAAACCCTGCAGCCCGCGGCGCATCTGCTCTTCGATGGGGTCGGGAATTTTCAGGCCGGCTTGGTTGGTTACCGCGAGGACGTACGAGGTGAGGACGTCGCTGCCCTGCCGCATCATCGGGAAATATTTCAACAGCCCGTCCGAATCGACGAACGATGGCAACTCGGCGACCACACCGCTCCAGAGCTTCGCATCATGCAGCGCCACCGCGCGCGAGACGCGTTGCTCGAGGCAGGTATAAGGATAGTCGCGCATCCAGGTTTGAACGGCGTCCAACCCGGCGACCAGCGAAGGACGCATCCCGACCACGATGCCGCCGACATCGGGGAGCGCGCCAGTCGGCGCCGCGACCGGAACTGTGAGCGGCTTGTCGAGGCGCATCAGCGTGGCCTGAAAGGTCTGCACCGGCACAGCAGGCAATACCCGCTGGGTCACCTGCAGATGATCCGAGGCATCGTTCGCAACCGCATCGACGTGGTAAACCAAATCGCGCGAGGACGACGGCGGAATCGCGACGCTCCAGTTGACGACTTTTCCGTAACCGGGCGCGAGGCTGACCTTTTCCGCGAGCGGCTGGTTCAGCCCATCAATCTTCCCTGCGACGGCCACCTCGAGTGAGCGCTCGGAGGCGTTGCGAACTGTGAACTCCGCCGTGAACGCATCACCGAGGCGAATGATTGGCGAAATCCCGGGCAGAATCATGAGATCCTGCGTCGATTTGATAGTCGCCGCGCCAGTCCCGAACAGCCCCGCCTCGGCGCTCGCGATCGCGACGATCCGAAAGCTGGTCAGCGAATCATTGAGCGGCACCTCGATCGAGGCGTCGCCGTTCGCATCGAGAGCAACGTTCGCTTTCCAGAGGAGCAAGGTGTCGAACAGTTTCCGCGTGATCTGCCGCCCACCTCCACCGCCGGGCGGAATGGCCTTCAATCCGTAATGTCGCTTGCCGACGACTTCCATCTGAGCAGTCGAAGTCTCGATCTGATACGAGCGCCGTCCCATCATCGCATCGAGGAGCTTCCAACTGTCGTTGTGCATCAGCTCGAGGAGCCCCTCGTCCACCGCCGCGAGTGCGATCGCGCTACCGGCGGGCGGCGCTTGCCCCGATGCGGTCCGGACCGAAACTTTCACGTGCGCTTTCTCGCGAACGCGATACACCGTGCGGTCCGGCACGACGCCAACCTTCAATTCGTGATCGCGCCATCCCACGCGGATCTCCGCGATGCCGAGTTTGAACGCCGGCTTGCCGAGGTCGACCATCGCGGTCGGCTGTATCGAGCCGATTCTCCCGCGCACCGCCAGCACCGAGACGAACACGTTGGGCGCGTAGTCCCGCACCGGCAACGTGATGCTCGGGTCCTTGCCACTCAGCGTCAGCACCGAGGCCGCGATGACGCCCTCGCGCTCGACAGTGACCAGCGCGGTCGCTTCGCTGAACGGCATCCGCACCTGGAAGCGCGCGGTGTCGCCGGGCTGGTACTGCGGCTTCTCCGGCAGCACGTCCATGCGGTCATCGTCGTGGCCGCGGAAGACGAATCGATCGTCGCCGGGGATGTAGATTTCCAAAGACGCCGAGGACGAATGTCCCGCGTCATCGGTCACCGCGGCCTGCGCGACCACCTCGCCGGTAGCCGCGGTTTTCGCTTCGCACCTGAGCAAGCCATGACTGTCAGTGTTGCCCGAGCAGAGTTCGCCGATGCGTTTGGTATCGGTGATATTCTCGTAGGCATAAAATCCGCCTATCAGGCGCTTGCGGTAGCCGTAGCGTTTGCGGCTAAACAGCGTGACGCTCACGGGCGTGCCAGCGAGCGGCTTTCCGTAATCGTCCACTACCGCGATGTGGACCTTCGGCTTGTCAGTCGCCGCAATCCAATCAGGAATCGAAATTCCCACCAGCCGCTTGGATGGCCAAATCGTGGTCTTGTTGGAGACAGTCTGCGTCTCGCCATTGGGATCGCGGAACTCCATCTCGGCATTGAGCTCCATTGGCGTCGCCGCGGTCTTGATACCGGTGATCTCAGTGCGTGCGCCGCCGGCTGCATCGAGGGTCAGGTCGATCCGCTGATGCACGCCTTCATGTTGCAGCGCGGGGGTGGCGTCCTCCGTGTCCTCGCCCTCGCGCACCACACCCTCGGTCACGGTTCCGTTGGCGAAAGTGAAATTCTCGAAGTCGGGAAAATTGGGAAACGCGTCGGGATTGAGCTGACTACGTATCGTGACCGGCAGTCCCTTCGCCGCGCCGCCCGAGAGGTATTCCGCGCTGACATCGATGGGCACGCTGGTGACCGCAACTTGCGGCACCGTGGGCATGCGGATGGCGCCGCGCATCAGCGGGACGCGAAACTCCTCGACCCGAAAACTTCCGCTGGTGAATCGCGTGGAAGTTCCACTATCGCCGGAATCAGCGGCCGCGGAGGTAGTCGGCGTCGTGGTCCGGGTCATGACGATTTGGTACTGGCCGAGCTTGGCGCTTTTGGGAATTTCCCAATCCAGATCGGCGGTGCCGTCCGGATGCCAGCTCAGATCGAAATCGTAGTGTTCGTCGCTGCCCAGATGGCGAATCGAAAGCGAGTTCGGCAGATCATTGGCGCCAGGAATCGAAAATCCGGCGAGAGTTTTCGCGCGAACGAAATGTTTCATGTGGACGGTTTCGCCGGCGCGGAACAGCGGACGATCGAGCACCGTATGCGCCGCGACATTGGGCGACTGACCCTCGCTCGGGAGATGAAACCGCCACGCTTCGATGCCCTGCTGCCAACTGGAATGGACGAAGCTGAAGTCCGCGCCTTTGCGCGCCGTCACAATAACTCCGGTGCTGAGATCGCTGATAGGCGTGGTCTGGTCGGAAAACGCATCGGGGTCGGGATGCTCATCGTACGGACGATCGCATCGCGGCAAACTGTTCAGCGCCGCGACGCCTGAAACCATCGCGAGACCGCGCGCATCAGTTGACCCGTACCACAATTCCTTGCCGTTGCAGTCCGCGATCGCGACCGTCGCCTCAGGTACGGGCTTTGCGCTTTCAAGTTCGGTTACCCAGATGAGCGAATTCTGATTGCCCTTTTTGAAATGCACCGCGAGGTCGGTGACCAGCGCGATAGTCGGAACGTACAGCGGCGCGTCCTTGTCGAGGAGATCCTGCCCGAGGCGCTTGCTCTCCAGCTCGACGATGTAAAAACCAGTGCTCTTGAGCGGAATCCCCATCACCTCGAAGGCCATGGCGCCGTTGGGCTTCGGCATGGTGAACTCGCGCGCGCCGGATTTGGAACCGCCCGCGAAAACCGAATCGGCGCGATGCGCACCGGCAACCCTGCGCATCCAGTCGAGCGCCGAGGCGGCGTCGGGGTCGGGCATGCGATACAGCGTTGCCTCGAGTCTGGTCATCAAGTCTGCGTTCGCCGACCCGTTCGCATCCACACGCAACTGATGCCCGTGGATCTCCGGCTCGAGGTTGCGGACCGTGACCGGCAGGACGGGATCGACCGTCTCGATGATGCCGAAGCGCGAGGAGAATTTTGCGAGCGGCGGAAATTCTCCGGTCGCAACCGTCATCGGAAAGCGCGCGGTGTTCGAGAGCGGATGGCCGGAGTCATCGACGATGTTCGGAGGCAGTTCGATCTTGTACTGAGACGATTCCTTGAACGGTGCGCGAAAGGTGACTTGAGAAATCGTCGAGCTTTCTTGCTGGTCGGTCGAGATGGTTGGCGCGAGGCGTGAGCCATCCGGCGCGACAAGGGCCACCTGCTTCGCGAGCGCCATCGCTATCGGCTCGCTGAACCAGAGCGACACCGGCGTGACCGGGATGCATGCGGCATGCGCATTCTCGCGCTCGCATTGCAGAGCAGCCTCGAACGGTTTGCGGGTTTTGAAGGTGAGGGTTTGGTCTTGCGCGGTAGCGACGCCGGATGCGGTCTTGATGCCCTTGCCCCAAATCAGGCTGACGGCCGCGGCATTGGGAAAACTCTGCTTCGCCTGGAGGACTATCACCGGGCGCTTGGAGATGAAGTTCCTGAAGTGTTTGAGCAGTACGTCGCGGTCGGCGCCGGTTAGGACATTGACCCCGATACGCTCCTGCATCCCCGCGACGGAAAATCCCGTATTGGCAATAACCGACGCGAGGTCGGGCTCGGCGTCGAGCACCAGCACGAACGCCTGCTGCTCATCGACATCCTCGCTACCCTGCCACGGCATCGATTCGATTACGGCAGGACCGCCGGTATCGAAGTGAAATTCAGGCCGCGAGGTGAATGGAGTCCCGGCCAAGGTGCGGAGGTCAGAACGGAGGCGGAAAGTGCATCGAATCCCGGCCGGCAGGTCGTGGTCGAAGTCGTAGGCCCATCGGGTGGTGTCGATCCATCGCGCGGAGCCTCTTTGCGGGCAGTCAACTATGAACGGCATCGCGTCGCCGAAGCCCCTCCCGAGTGGCACCATCGGCTCGGAGAACTGCGCTGTGACCTGGCGGACATTCTTGACCGTTCCTTTAGGAGAGAAGCGAACGACTCTGGGCTGCGCCGTGGCATTTGCGCTGGAACCCACGCATAGAAGCAAAGAAATGACAGAGAGTCGGAGAAGGGACTGACAGCTCTGTCGATCAAACAAGCTCGAACGACTTAGACGCAATGTCTCCTCCCGAAGTCAAATGGGGCAAACCATCGGCTAAGGTTTGCTCCGGTCAAAAGTCGGGTAAGCCTTGCATAAGCGCCAACCACGGGAAAGGAGGCTGACTATGGGAGGTAGAATTAGTGGGGTTCCCCTAACGAATGGACGTGAGATTTCTACCATATATGGTCCACGCTCTCGCATTCGTTGAGAATTTTGTCGATATTACTCGAACGCGTTTAGTTTGAGGCTCTTGTTACCTATGTTTGTCACCCTTGGCTTAACTTATTGATAAGTGTTATATTCCGACGCTCTTTCGGCAGGTGTGGATAACTGGACCCGGAGCACAGCTGAGCATTGGCGTTCATAGGGAATCGCGCGAGGTTCTGGGGAATCTCCGCGACCGGGCAACTCCGGATGGGGGGCTTATGAGTGCAGGTTTCCAGATCGGATCTGGTCGGGAACAAGCGAAGTATTCCCGCCGCGATGAATTTCTCGCTGGGCTGGATTGGAGCATCGAGCGCGCCTGCCGCTCACTGCTCGACCTTCAGCATCACGAGGGCTACTGGAACGCCGCGCTCGAAGCGCCCGCCCAGATGAACGCCGAGTTCATCATCTTCAATCACTTCATGGACAGCGTCGATCGCGACCTCGAGGCGAGAATCGCGAAGTATCTGGTCGATACGCAGCAGGCGGACGGAAGCTGGAATCTTTTTCCGGGTGGCCACGGATACGCGTCCTATACCATCGAAGCATATGCCGCGCTGAAGTTGGCCGGCATGAGCGCCGACGCTGAACCACTAATCCGCGCCCGCCGATGGATCATGGCCAATGGCGGTATCACCCGTGCCGGCACCCTGGCGAGGTTTTACCTGGCCTCGATAGGGGTGGTGCCCTGGAGCTCGACGACGGCCTGTCCGGTCGAGCTGATGCTCCTCCCGAATTGGTTTCCATTAAACATTTATGAACTCGGTTCGTGGGCGCGCGGTACCTTCGTCGGGTTAGCCCTGCTCCAGGCGGCTAAACCGGTGCGCCAAGTCTCTCGTGAGAATCCGATCGCGGAGCTCTACGACCATCCCCCGGATCGCACCAATTTCAAGCAGCCGCGCGGTACAACGACCTTCTCGATGCGCAATCTGCTGAACCAGGCGGATCGCATTCTGCGCCTCTATGACCGACATCCTATCCACCGAATCCGCGCCAGCGCGGTCGAGGTTGCGGAGAAGTGGCTACTCGATCATCAGGAGGCGAATGGCTCGTTCGGCGGAATCGAGCCGTGCTACCTGCTGAGTGCGATGGCGCTGAAGGCGATCGGCTATCGCAACGAACATCCGGTCATCTGCAAATCGCTGGAGGCTTCGCGCGAGTTGATTTGGGAAATGGGCGACAAGGCGCTCTACATGCCCTGCGTATCGCCCAACTGGAACACCGCGCTTGCCTGCAAAGCGCTGCTGGCGTCGGGGATGCGCGGCGATCATCCCGCATTCGAGGCCGCCGCGAGGTGGTTCATCGATCATCAGGTGTTCACCAAGGGCGATTGGTCGATCAAACGGCCCAACCTCGAGCCCGGCGGATGGCCCTTTGAGTTCTTCAACAATGCTTATCCCGATGTCGATGATTCCGCGGTCATCGTCGAGGTGCTTACCGAGATGAGCGATCCCGATGACGCGGCACAGGCGCGCGCAATCGAGGCGGGCGCCAAGTGGGTCAGCGGGATGCAATCGAAGGATGGCGGTTTCGCCGCCTTCGACACCGACACTGACTCGAAGTGGCTGAATCAACTTCCGCTCGCCGATGTCGAGGCCGTTACTGATCCCTCGTGCCCCGATCTGACGGGTCGCGTGCTGGAGATGCTTGGCGCGTTGCATCGCACCGCGGATGACCCGGTCGCGCATCGCGCGATCCAGTGGCTGAAGCGTAATCAATCGCCCGAGGGCTCATGGTGGGGGCGATGGGGCGTCAATCACATCTACGGCACCTTCTCCGCGCTGCTCGGATTGCGCGCGATCGGCATCGACCTGCGAGAGCCGTGGATTCGGCGCGCGGTTGATTGGCTCAAATCAAAACAGAACGACGACGGCGGATGGGGTGAAAGCTGCCTCAGCGACAGGGACCCGAGCTGGCGCGGACGCGGAGAAAGTACCGCCTCGCAGACGGCATGGGCACTTATCGGAATCCTCGCGGGTGAAGACGAAATCGGCGAGCACGTCATCCGCGGCGTGCGATGGCTGCTGGAACGGCAAAATGCGGCGGGCTCGTGGGATGAAACCGCATTCACCGGCAACGGATTTCCGAATCATTTCTACATGCGCTACTACCTGTATCCGCATTATTTTCCCCTGCTCGCGCTGGCCAACTTCCGCTCGCGTCTCGCGGGCGCCAATGACGAACCAATCCCGACGTTAGCGCTGGAGGGTGGCGTCTTGATGCGGATGCGGCGCACTCCGACCCTCGGCTAGCGTACTGCTGAGGTTTCAGCTTCGGGCGTAAATTCGGTTCAGCTCGCGGCCGCGCGTTTATAGACGGCAAAGTAGCAAAAGTCTCCTTTCCGTCTGGTGTCATTCCCTACAATCTGTTAAATAGTTGACCGTTCCGCGAAAGGAAGGGCCTTTCGAGGGAACTTTTCAGTGGTTGGGGGGTTTGTTCGAGGAGGTGGGGATTATGTTCGCGGCAATGCTTTCCAAGGTCGAGATCACAGCTGACCGTAGCGAGGACGATCTTCTTCATTCACTTTCGTCGGCGATGCGCGCGCGCGGCTTTACGCTGCTCGGAGTGGTCGCGATGCATGAGGAAGAAGGCTCGCTGATAACTTTCGGCGACGCCGAAACCACGCAGAGCGCGGAGTTCGCCGGCATCCTGCGATGCCTCGCGGATCAGATCGAGGCCAACCAGGAAGAGCCGACCGATCAGGTTCGCGACGTCGGTCTGGCATCCTAGCAAATCAATCGGCGAGATGGTCTCGCCCATCGACATCTCGCTGCTTCGTGCGACGCCGGCGCTTCGTCGAAATTTTCTTTTGCAATTTCCTTTGATGCGGGCCAAATTGACCTCGATGCGAATCCACGTCGCCGCGAGGGAATCAACATGAACCCGATCGTCAGCAAATGGCCGTTCAAGAAGGGCCTCCAGGATCTCGGTAGCGGATGCTACGCGTATCTACAGCCCGACGGCTCATGGGGATGGAGCAATGCCGGCCTGGTGGTCGATAGCGGCCAGTCACTGCTGGTCGATACGCTGTTCGATCTGAAGCTGACGCGCGAGATGCTCGACACGATGCATCGCGCCGTGCCGGCGGCGACCAAAAAAATAGCCACCCTCGTGAATACGCACTCGAACGGCGACCACTGCTTCGGCAACGAACTGGTCGAGGGCGCGGAGATCATCGCCTCGAAAGGATGCGACGAGGAATGCGCCATGACGGCGGCGCCGGACGCCTCGCGGAGATGAAGCGCAACTCGGCCGCGATGGGCGAGACCGGCGCGTACTTCGCGCGCATCTTCGGCCCCTTCGATTTCGAGGGCATCAACATGCCGGTGCCGACGACGACCTTCACCGGTCAACTCGAGCGCCGCGTCGGCAACAAGACCGTCCGGCTCATCGAGGTCGGCCCCGCGCACACCCGTGGCGATATTCTCGCTTACGTACCCGCCGACCGCGTCATCTTCACCGGCGATATCCTCTTTATCAACGGTCACCCGATCATCTGGGCGGGACCGATCGGCAACTGGATCAAGGCCTGCCAGTTGATGCTGGACCTCGACGTCGAAACCGTCGTACCCGGCCATGGCCCGATTACCGACAAGAAAGGCGTCGCCGCGATGAAGGGCTACTTCGAATACATCCAGGCGCAGACGCGCAAGCGCTTCGACGCCGGGATGTCGATCCAGGAAGCGGCCAACGATATCTCGCTCGCGGATTATTCCTCGTGGGGCGATGCGGAGCGCATCGTCATCAACGTGGCGAGCCTGTATCGGGAATTCTCGGGCGGCAAGGTGACGCCCAACGTCGTCGATCTGTTCGGCATGATGGCACAGATCGACAAGAATCGCCGCCAGTAGCTCACTGCATCGCGAGCTTCAACTTCTCCGGGATAATCACCAGGCGGCGATTTTCGCGAGTGACGACCTTGTCGCGCTCGAATTCCACCAATTGCATCGTCACGTGCTGACGCGAGGCGCCGACCATCGCTCCCAGCATCGCGTGGCTGACCATGAAAGGGAGCAGCCGGCCGCGATCGTTGCTGACCCCGAAGCGATCCGCCAGTTCCAGCAACGCGAGCGCGATCCGTCCCCGCGCGCCGAGCATCATGAACTGCGCATATCGCTTGAGCAGGTTCTCCCAGCGGCCGAAGGTGGCCTGCATGGCCTTTTCGAAAATCACGGGATCGCGCAGCATGAGGGATCGAAACGTGGAGGCAACGAGCGCCGCCACTTTGCATTCGCTGAGTGCCTCGCATCGGAAGGGCCGCGCAGAATTCGCCAGCAGCGCCGAGATTCCCACGATGTCGCCGGGCCCGACGACGCCCACCAGCACGCGCCGCCTACTGTCATTCATCGTCAGCGCCGCCATCCCGGACAGGATCACATAGACCATGTCGGCGTTCTCGGCTTGTGAATAGATGCTACCGGCGCGCCTGATTTCGAGCATTCGCGAAGAATCGGCAATCTCGCGAATCTGCTCCTGCGACAGCCAGGCCAGACGCCTCAGGCGATCGAGGAGGTGTTGCCGGGAGCCCGCTTGATAGCTCTCGGGAGAAGGAATGCGGCCAATCGGACGAATTGCTGGACGAGGATTTGAGGTTTCCAAAATTCGTAACATCCACCAGGTTTTTGAGGTGTTGAGGCACAGGTTTGTCGCATATCAGACGAACCCACCCTGCGGATGATTCAAATGAGAGGCGCGATTTTCGTGCGCTATTTAATGGATCCCTCCGCACGCCAGCGCTCGATTTGCGCCTGCTCGTAACCCAGCTCGCCGAGGACTTCGTCGGTATGCTGCCCCAGCTTGGGCGCCACCGACCGGATCGATCCTGGCGTCTCCGACAGCTTCACCGAGATGCCGACCTGCTTGACCGTGCCGCCCTCGGGCGTGTCGACGTCGACGATCATCTTGCGCGCAAGCACCTGCGGATCGTTCGGCACTTCGTCGAGGGTCAACATCTTGCCGACGCAAATATCGAGCTTGGTCAGAATGTCGAACCATTCGTCGCGGGTTTTGGTCTTGAACTTCGCGGTGAAGTAGTTGCGGATCTCCTCGCGCCTGGATGAGTCATATTCATGGGGAATGAACTGTTCGCATTCGAGCGTGCGGCACAAATTCGCGAAGAACCACGGCTCCATCGATCCGATCGTGATGTATTTGTCGTCCTTGCACAGATAGACGTTGTAGTTGGGTATTCCACCGTCAGTCGGATTCTCACCGCGCCGCGGAACCTGCCTGGTCGCGAAGTAGGTCGAGAACGCCGGCGCCAACAGCGCCAGGGTTCCATCCATCATCGAAATGTCCACATACTGCCCGCGCCCGGTTTGCGTGCGCGCCATCAGCGCCGCCAGCACTCCGATTGCGCCATGCATTCCGCCGCCCGCGTAATCCGCCAGCAGATTGTGGGGGATCGTCGGTGGCTGACCCGGACGACCAAGCATCGAGAGCGCGCCCGCCGTGGCGATGTAGTTGAGATCGTGCCCGACATAATCGCGATACGGCCCATCCTGCCCGAAGCCGGTAATCGCGCAGTAAATCAGTTTCGCGTTGCGTTTCTTCAGCGTGTCGTAATCGATGCCCAGGCGCTTGGCGACGCCGGGGCGATATTCCTCGACCACCACATCGGCGCGTTGGGCGAGGCGCAAGTAGACCTCCTTGCCCGCCCCGCTCTTGAGGTTGAGCCCGATCGATTTCTTGTTGCGCATCAGCGCGTTGCCGGGCGACCATCCCGCACCGCTCGAAGCAACTTTCGCATTGCCAGCCTGCGCCGCGCGCCTCCCGGTCGGAGGCCCCGGTTCCTCAATCTTTATGATGTCGGCGCCGAGGTCGCCCAGGATCATCGTGCAGAAGGGTCCGGGCGCGAGTTTGGTAAGGTCGAGAACTTTAATTCCGCTAAGCGGCTGTGCGGATGGCATTCCTGGTTTCTCCTTGAGGCTTGGGCATCGAGCAATCGCACGACGCATCACGCAACGCATCGTATTGAGGAATAGTTAAATCGTTTAGGTGCGGGGCGCAAACGCGCCGAGTCCAATACGGGGGGTCGAGGCGAAAATAAAGGGCGGCCCGTTCGAGGCCGCCCTCTTTTAAGAATCTGCTGTTTCGCGGGCCGCTATCCCTTGGGAAGCCCCATCACTCGCTCGCCGATGATGTTGTGCTGAATCTCACTGGTGCCGCCGGCGATGGTGAGCGCGCGCGACGCGAGCATCCGATACGACCACTTGCCCTTGTCGAGCGCGAACGGCGCGCGGAAGTCCATCTGGCTGTAGGGCCCGAGGATCTCCATCGCGAATTTGTTCATCTTCAAATTGAGTTCGCTAACTGCCAGCTTCAGCACCGAGCCCTCAGGTCCCGGCGGCAAACCCTTCAGGCGTCGCGTGATTTGACGGAAGCCGGTGTATTTTATCGCGGCCGCCTCGCATGCGAACTGCGAGATCTTCTGTCGCACATCCGTGTTGGCCCAGGCCGTCGAGCCGTTTTGCCGCACCGTCTTCGCGAGGTCCTTCAACTCCTTCACGGCGCCGAGCATGTCGCGTCCGCCGCCGATTCCGGAGCGCTCGAACATCAGCGTGGTGATGGCGACCTGCCAGCCCTGGTTCTTCTCGCCGATGAGATTCTTTTTGGGAACCTTCACATCCTCGAAGAAGACCTCGTTGAAATTCGCGTCGCCGGTGATTTGCACCAACGGACGCACGGTGACTCCCGGACTGTGCATGTCGACGAGGATGTAGCTGATGCCCTTGTGCTTGGGCGCGCTCGGGTCGGTGCGCACCAGCAGGATGCACATGTCGGCGTGATGCGCATCGGAGGTCCACACCTTCTGTCCGTTGACGATGAAGTAATCGCCTTCCTCGACCGCGCGGGTCTGGAGCGATGCGACATCGGAACCGGAGCCGGGCTCCGAATATCCCTGGCACCAGATTTCCTCGCCGGAAAGAATTTTCGGCACGTAGCGCTGCTTCTGTTCCTCGGTGCCCCAATGGATAAGCGTCGGGCCGACCAGCAAGGTGCCGAGGCCGTTGACCAGCGCGGGCGGATTCGCGCGGGCAATTTCTTCGTTGTAGATGATCTGCTGAACCAGCGTGGCGCCGCGCCCGCCGTATTCCTTGGGCCAGCTGATCCCGACCCATCCGCCGGCGTGCATTTTCCGATGCCACGCGAGGCGCTTCTGCCATTCGCCACCTTCCTCGTGCATCATGCCGAGGCCCTCGTCGCCCTTTTGATCGCGGGAAAGGTTGGCGTCGAGCCAGCTTCTTAATTCGTGGCGAAAAGCCTCGTCCTCGGGGCTCCATTTAAAGTCCAATGTCTTCCTCCGAAAGGGATGGAAGCAGCGCTTCCTAACAGTTGCTATATAAACCGCAGGTTGGAACCCGCGCAAGCCGGGTTAGTCGGGCAAGTGTTGATGGCGGCGCGCGAGTCGCGCGAGGACTCTACCTTCCGGAGTTTTTTCCAACTCGCTGAGCGTGGCGCGTTGATCCTCGATGGGACGATTCTGCCCGAACTTGAATTTGCCTTCGATGCGATCGATCGGCATCTCGAATCCAACGATCGCTTTGAGCAGGTTCCATTTGAACTCCGCCGGCACTTCGCGGGTCGACCACGGCTGCGGCATCGAAGCTTCATATGTAGTCGTCAGGCGCTCGACGATCTCCTCTACGCGATGCGGACCATCGAGGATGCGCGGCGCTCCGTAGGCATGCACCGTCGCGTAGTTCCAGGTCGGGACTGCGGGCGAAGTGGAGTACCAACGCGGCGAAATGTAGGCATGGGGACCGTCGAACATCGCGAGCGCTTGAGCCCTGCCATCGAAGCTGCGCCAATGTGGATTCGCGCGCGCGACGTGACCGATGAGGGTGCCATTCGAACCCGCGTCACGATTGAGAATCATCGGCAGGCGCGTCGCGAATGGTGCGCCATCGAGCGTCGTCGCCAGTGTCGCGAAGCTGTGGGCCTCGATGAAGTCATGCAGCATCGCGCGATCCGTCACCTCGAAGGCTTTCGGGATATACATCTTACTTTGCGCCGCCGCTCGCGCGTCGATAGATGTCCGCGTCGCCGCGCTCCATCTGGCGCTCGGGATCTCTCGGTTCCGCGAAACCGAATTTCCGATACAACCCGTGCGCATCGGCAGTGCCGAGCGTCCAGCGGCGCAGGCCCTGCAGATGCGGATGCAAGATGACGGCTTCCATCAGCGCTTTGGAGAGACCGCGGCCTCGATAGGCCTCGACGACGAAAACATCGGCGAGGTAGGCGAACGTCGCGTAGTCGGAAATCACTCGCGCGAAGCCGGTTTGCTTTGCTCCCTCGTAAATCCCGAAGCACAGTGAGTTAGCGATCGAGCGCGCGACGACCTCGCGTGGTACTCCCTCCGCCCAGTACGATTGGGTCGAAAGAAAATTGTGGATGACCTCCAGATCGAGCCGCGCCGCATCGGTGCTGATGAGGAATCCATCCGCGGTGCGCTCAAAAGGCGCGCCATCGTGCGCTGACGAGACTCGACTGTCGGGCGGAACGTATTCCGAAATGTTTTGCGGCATCGCGATGCCCGGCGTCAGGCGTGGATCGGTGACCGGAGTCAGTGCTTGCGTGCGCAGTGGGAGGACTCCGGCCCAGATGGGAAGCGCGTAGTCCGCCTCATCGTCAACGACACCATCGGCTCGCACCTTCGCCGACGCTTCAGTAATCGGCAGTTCAAGAATCGAGGTCGCCGCGAGTTCTTTCGGACTCGGCTGGCGAATGCGATCCCACTGGCCAGGACCAATGTGCTCGACCAGTGCCCGCATCGCGGCGATTTTGCGCTCGGGATCGGTTACCTCGTGCGCGACCCCGAAGATGACGGTCGAGCGATATTCCACCGAATGATGAAAGGCCGAGCGTGCCATAACGAGTCCATCAATCAGCGTGGCGGTCAGGCAGATCTCGACGCCCTCCGCCGCGGTGCGGATCATCTTGTTACTGACCGCGCCATGGATAAAGACCGAATCCCCCATTCGGGCATGCAGGGTGGGCAGGACGCGCGGGGCACCATCGACGATCACTCCGACGTGGCACACCAGCGAGCGGTCGAGGATCGCGTGGACCACTTCGCGATCGTAAGTGGCGCGTTTGCGCATTCGATTGACCGTGGTGCGAGGCGTGGGATTGATCGCTTGCATCTCGTTGCGTCCTTATGTAACAGTACAAAAGAGTTAATGTGACAGCACATACGTATCAGATCATCGGGAAGTCAGGCAACCAGATTTCCGCCAGCATCGAAGACCAAATCCGGGACGGAAAATTGGCGGCCGGGACCGTCCTGCCCGCCATCCGCGCGCTAGCCGACCGGCTCGAGGTCAGCCCCACCACCGTCGCCGCCGCCTACCGCTCATTGCGAGTGCGCGGGCTGGTGCGCGCGGGCGGCCGGCGCGGCACGATCATCAATCGCCGGCCGCCGCTGGCGACACCCGCAGCGCCCAGCACACCTGAGGACGCCATCAACCTCGCCGATGGCAATCCTGATCCGGAATTGCTGCCACAGCTGGCGCCTATCCTCGCAAAGATCGCCGGCGAGCATCAGCTCTATGGCGGGGAAACCAATCGCCCGAGGCTGGTGGAACTCGCGCGGCGGTCATTCAAACGCGATCACGTTCCGGCGGGCGAAATCGCGGTGGTCAGCGGCGCCATCGATGGGATCGAGCGGGTGCTGCAGGCGCATCTGTCGCCCGGTGATGTCGTCGCGGTCGAGGATCCCAGCTATACCGGCGTGCTCGATCTGATTGCGGCACTGGGCATGATTGCGGAACCGGTGGCGCTCGACGAATTCGGGATGCGTCCGGATTCTCTGTCCGCGGCAATTCGCGCCGATGCCAAAGCGGTCATCCTGACTCCTCGCGCGCAGAATCCTACCGGCGTCGCGCTCGACGGGAAGCGCGCGCGCGAACTTCGCGCGGTCATCGCGAAGACCCCAAACACCCTACTTATCGAAGACGACTTCGGTGGGCCGGTTTCCGGCGCTCCCGCAATCAGCGTCGTGGATGCCAAGGTGCCGCGATGGGCGGTGATTCGCTCGGTCTCGAAAGCGCTCGGTCCCGATCTTCGTCTCGCGGTAGTCGCAGGCGACGAGCTCACGATTGCGCGTGTCGAAGGACGGCAGCGGCTTGGCCCGCGATGGGTCAGCCACATCCTCCAGGACGCGGTCGTCGCGATGTGGTCGGATGCGAACGTGATGCGCCAGGTCTCGCGCGCATCTTATACATACGCGCTGCGCCGTCATGCGCTGATCGAGGAACTTGCGAAAGTCGGCATCGAGGGGCAAGGCCGCTCGGGCCTTAACGTATGGATACCCGTCGCAGATGAGAATGCGATCGTTCAGTCTCTCCTCGAAGATGGATGGGCAGTGCGGCCCGGCGCGGCCTATCGCGTGCGCAGCGCGCCCGGAATCCGCGTGACGATTTCCGCGCTCAAGCCCGCCGACGCGCGCCGCTTCGCCGCCGACTTTGGGCGCGCGCTGCGCCCCCGCACCTCCACCAACGTCGCGTAGTACTCGCGTGCAAGAATTTCGCCTTCGATCGATCATCTGATAAATGACACGCATGAAACTCGTAGTCATCTTCGCGCTGGCGTTGCTGCTGGCTCAGTGCGTCGGAGCAAATGCCGGTGAGGTACATATCGGCCTTCTGAATGAGGATGACTTCGGGGATTGGAAGTGTGGCGCGCCAGTGCCTTCCGAAGGTGGGCAAGCGAAAACTCGTTGTGGCGTCGCAAAATACGGCGAGACCGTTCCATGTCCGACGCTCGTTGTAACCAATGACTCACGCGAGACGGTTAGCGCTCAGATCCAACTGACCGGGATCGGCTTCGAGAAGCCTCCCAGCGCTGGCTTCCCGGGAGTAATTTTCCAGTTCGGAGAGGCTGGCCGTTTCTCGACCAGAGGGAAGTGCCGCTATCGCACTATCGATCACCTATGTGAATCGCTCGCTCCGGGACACAGTTGTTCCGCCGAGATCGACTTTTCGCCCGAGCGATCCGGTGTCAGTCACGGGCATCTGGAGGTGCTTGTGAGCAGTTCCGGCGCTCCGCTCTCGAAAAGCTACGATCTGACCGCGACCGGTAACTATCCACCCGAACTAAAGGCGATCGACGAAGTGATTCAGCGTCATCGCGACGGACTGATGGATATTCCGCACGTCGTGCGAGTGGCAATCAGCGACTTCCATGACAACGCCATTCAGGTAGAAGTGGCGCACGAGGAAGATATCCCAAAAGTTGAACGACGCGTGCCCACCAAGCTCGAGGGTTATCCGGTCGAGGTTATTGAGCAAATACGGCGGGGATGGGGATTTTGAGCATAGCTCACCGCAAACGTAGTATTGCTGCCACCGCGGACTAAATCCCCTAACCGACTGACTATCAGCCTTTTGGCAATCCCAATACTCTCTCGCCGATGATGTTGTGCTGGATCTGATTGGTGCCCGCGTAGATCGTCGGTCCGCGCGCCGCCAGCATCCGGAATGACCACTTGCCCTGATCGACGGCGAATGGCGCATTGGATTCCATCTGGCTGTACGGCCCCAGCAGCTCCATCGCGTACATCGCCATCCGCAGGCGCAACTCCGTGCTGCACAGCTTCATCATCGAGCCTTCCGGCCCCGGAGGAATGCCCTTGAGCTGGCGCGTCAGTTGACGATAGCCGGTGTACTTGAGCGCCTCCGCATCGCAGGCGAACTCGATGATCCTCTGGCGCACGCTGGAGTCGTTCCACGCATTGCCGCCGTTGCGCGGGATGCGCTTGGCGAGGTCCGCGAGCTCGTGTACTTCGCGAATCGGAAGTTCGCCGCTGCCGCCCGAGCGCTCGAACATCAGCGTGGTAATAGCGACCTGCCAGCCCTGGTTGAGCTCGCCGACGATGTTCTTCTTCGGCACGCGCACATCTTCGAAGAACACCTCGTTAAAGCCACTACCGCCGGTTATCTGCACCAGCGGGCGCACCGTGATGCCGGGACTTTTCATGTCCACCAGCAGATAGCTGATGCCCTTATGCTTGGGGGCGTTGGGATCGGTGCGCACCAGCAGAAAAATCCAGTCGGCGTGCTGCGCGATCGAGGTCCAGACCTTCTGCCCGTTGACCACGAAGTCGTCGCCCTGCTCGACCGCCCGTGTTTGCAGCGAGGCGAGATCCGATCCCGAGTTGGGTTCCGAATAGCCCTGGCACCAGATTTCCTTGCCCGCAAGGATTTTCGGCAGGTGGCGTTTTTTCTGTTCCTCGGTGCCCCAATGAATCAGGGTCGGGCCGAGCAGGCTGATGCCCATCCCGGTGAACGGTACGCTGGTCCCGGCGCCCTCGAGCTCCTCATGGTAAATGATGTTCTGCAGGATGCCGGCGCCGCGGCCACCGTACTCCTTCGGCCAGCTGATGCCGATCCACTTGCCCTCGTTGAGCTTCTGATGCCATGCGACCGCATCCTTCCAGGTGTCGTCGCCTTCTTCAGCCAGCAGCTCGCGCGTGGGCCGCACGCTGGCTTTGTTGGCCTGGAGCCAGCCGCGGAACTCTTTGCGAAACGCTTCGTCCTCGGGACTGTAGTTGAAATCCATTTCGATTGTTTTCCTATTCCGGACTTGACTGTGGGTGGCGACTTAGCCCTTGGGCAATCCCAGCACGCGCTCGCCGATGATGTTGTGTTGAATCTGATTGGTGCCCGCCGCGATGGTTCCGCCGCGCACCGCCAGCATCTTCATCAGCCACTTGCCGTTCTCGATCGCGAAAGGCCCGTTGGGCTCCATCTGGCTGTAGGGCCCGAGCAACTCCATCGCGAACAGCGATACCTTGAGGGCCAGCTCGGTTCCCACCAGCTTCATCATCGAGCCCTCGGGGCCGGGAGGCAGTCCCTTGAGACGGCGAGTGAGCTGGCGGAAGCCGGTGAACTTGAGCGCCTCGCCCTCGGAGTAAAACTCCGCGAGCTTTTGCCGCACACTCGAGTCGTCCCATGCCGTGCCGCCGTTGCGGGGAATCTGTTTGGCGAGGCGCGCGAGTTCGCGAATCTGACCGGTGCCCGGAGCGCCGGCGCCGCGACGCTCGAACATCAGCGTGGTGATGGCGACCTGCCAGCCCTGGTTCTTTTCGCCGACGAGGTTGCGCTTCGGCACCCGGACATCGTCGAAGAAAACCTCGTTGAAGCCGCTCGCGCCGGTCATCTGCACCAATGGGCGGACGGTGATGCCGGGAGTCTTCATGTCCACCAGCAGATAGCTGATGCCCTTATGCTTGGGGGCCTCGGAGTCGGTGCGCACCAGCAGGAAAATCCAGTCGGCATGCTGCGCAGTCGAGGTCCAAATCTTCTGGCCATTGACGACGAAGTAATCGCCATCCTCGACCGCCTTGGTCTGTAGCGATGCGAGGTCCGATCCCGAGTTGGGCTCGGAATAGCCCTGGCACCAGATTTCGTCGGCGGCGAGGATCTTCGAGATGTGCGCCTTCTTCTGTTCCTCGTTGCCCCAATGCATCAGGGTGGGCGCGACCAGCGACGCTCCTTGTCCGATGAATGGCAGCGGCGCCTTCGCGCGCGCGAGTTCCTGGTAATAGACGATGGTCTGCAGGATGGTCGCGCCGCGCCCGCCGTATTCCTTGGGCCAATCGATGCCGACCCATCCGGCCGCGTGGAGTTTTTTGTACCACGCGATGCGCCGGCCCCATTCCTCGCCGTCGTCGGCCTCGTCACCGAACGTGTCCGAGTTCTCCATCCCCTTGGGCGCGTTGGCTTGCAGCCAGGTGCGAAACTCTTTGCGAAACGCCTCGTCTTCGGGACTGAAAGTAAAATCCATCTGCTTCTCCGATGCTTATCCTTTGGGAAGTCCGAGCACGCGCTCGCCGATGATGTTGTGCTGAATCTGATTCGTTCCCGCGTAGATCGTCGGACCGCGCGCCGCGAGCATGCGATACGACCAGCGCCCATGATCGACCGCGTGGTCGGCCTGATACTCGAATTGGCTATACGGCCCAAGCAGTTCCATCGCGAAGAGCGATACTTTGAGGTTCAACTCGGTCGAGCACAGTTTCAGCATAGAGACCTCGGGGACCGGCGGCACGCCCTTGAGACGCTTGGTCAACTGGCGCAGGCCCGTGTATTTCAGCGCGGTCGCCTCGCATGCGAATTCCGCGATCTTCTGGCGCACGTCGGCGCACTCCCACGCCGTCGAGCCGTTGCGAGGCAGCTTCTTCGCCAGCTCGACGAGGTCTTCGATCATGCCGGAGGTCCCGCGGTCGTTGCCCGCGCCGCCGGAGCGCTCGAACATCAGCGTGGTGATGGCGACCTGCCAGCCCTGATTCTTCTCGCCGACGAGATTTTTCTTCGGCACGCGCACATCTTCGAAGAACACCTCGTTGAAGCCGCGGCCTCCGGTCATCTGCACCAGCGGGCGCACCGTGATGCCGGGGCTCTTCATGTCCACCAGCAGATAGCTGATGCCCTTATGCTTGGGCGCGTTGGGGTCGGTGCGCACGAGCAGGAAGATAAAATCCGCGAACTGCGCGATCGAGGTCCACACCTTCTGCCCGTTGACGACGAAGTCGTCGCCCTCCTCCACCGCGCGAGTCTGCAGCGATGCGAGGTCCGACCCGGAGCCGGGTTCCGAATATCCCTGACACCAGACTTCCTCGCCCTTCACGATCTTCGGCAAATACCGCTGCTTCTGTTCCTCGGTGCCCCAATGAATCAGGGTCGGGCCGAGGAGGCCCGGTCCCATCCCAATCAATGGGGTCGGCGCGCCAATTCGCGACAACTCCTGGCTGTAGACGATATTTTGCAGGATGCCCGCGCCGCGGCCGCCGTATTCTTTCGGCCAACTGATACAGGTCCATCCGCCCGCGGCGAGCTTGCGAAACCATGCGACCCGGCGGCGGAAGTCGCTCTCCTCGCCATCCTGGAGGACCTCGCTGTTGGAGTCATGACTCTTGGGCGCGTTCTTTTCCAGCCACGCGCGAAATTCGCCACGAAAGGCCTCGTCCTCAGGCGAAAAATTGAAATCCATATGCTTCCCCTAAAGCCCTGTCGAAGGTGCCCCGGCTGATATCGGATAACATCGGTGCGAGCCTAAGTTCGCATATAAATGAGGGAATCGTAAAGATACGCGCGATCGGGATTTCGCCCGGCCAGTTGCGAAGGCACCCCACCGGTCATAGCTTTTCACTTCGATGCCGCTGCGGACTAAAATCGAATGCCCCAAATGCCACCGTGACCTCGTCGTCAAGCGCGGCGGCGTTTGCCCCAACTGCGGCGAGGCGATCAGCGAGCACGTCGCGAAGATGCGCGCGCGCGAGCGGCGCATCGAACAGGTCGTGGCAGTGATCGGCACGGTGCTGATGGTCGCGGTATTCCTCGTCACCAGCGGCGCCAGCCTGTTCGAGGGCATCGCGGCGTATGCGGTCGTCGGCGCCACGATGTACTGGCTCGCGCGCCGCACCTTCGTTTAGTCAGCTCTCCATCACCGGCGTCCTTTTTTCCACACAATCTAAGCCGCGGCGAAGGCTCGCAGCGCCTTGAGGATGCGCGCTCCGCGTTCCTCAGGCTTCGGCGCGAAGGAGAAGAACTGCATCGCCGAAGTCGTTACTCCCGCCTTGAAGAACTCATCGATACGTTTGCGGCAGGTCTTCGCGTCGCCATAGACATAGATCTTCTCGACCATTTCTTCCGGCAGCGAGTCGAGCGCCTGCTTGCGATCGCCGCGATTCCACAACTCCATCGCCTTGCCGGCTTCGTTCTCGTAGCCGATTTCCTTGAAGAACTTGTTGTAGCCGGGCACCGTGATGTAAGCGGCCAGGTTGCGCTTGAAGAGCGTGCGCGCGGTCGTGAGATCCTCGTCCAGCGCCACGTTGATGCGGCATACCACATCGAGTTGCGACGGATCCTTGCCCGCCGCGCGCATCCCCTCGCGCGTATGCTCGATCATCGCGGGAAGCGAGTCGGTGGTGACAAAATTGGTGATGAGGCCGTCGCCGATTTCACCCGCCATCCGGCACATCGCCGCCCCTTGCGCTCCGAGGTAAATCGGCGGAGGCGGCACGTCCATCGGCAGGTCCATGCGAAATCCGTTGATGCGCATGGTTTTGCCATCGACGGAATATTTCTCGCCCTTCATGATCGCGCGCACCGCCGCAACCGTCTCCCGCGTGCGCGAATGGGTCTTCACGTACGGCACGCTCATCCATTGTTCGACGATGGTCGGCGACGAAATGCCGATACCGAGCACGAAGCGGCCGCCGGAAAGATTTTGCACCGTCGCCGCCGTCATCGCGATGAGCGCGGCCGAGCGGGTATAGACCGGAACGATCGCGGTGCCGAAGCGCAGTTTGTCCGAGAGCATCGCCATCGCGGCAATCGGCGAGAAGGCATCGCTGCTGTTGGCCTCGAATGACCAACCGTCGGTATAGCCGCACTCGTCGGCGACTTTTACCAGCTCGCGGATGCGCCGATTGACGAATGGCTCCAGTGGAAGTGTGATTCCGAGTCGTTGCTGCATCATAAGCCCCTGCGTAGGAATGCCCCACCATATCGCATCGCGAAGCGGCGCGGCCACCGAATCGCGCACGATGGCGCGCGGCGGATTTCCCTGCCCTCGATGCGCGGATACTATTAGATGAGCGCGGGATGCTCCTCAGCTCGCCGCCAACCAATTCAGTCAGGTCCGGATATTTCGGCTTCGACCTCTTATTCATGTCATCGAGCCTGCACTCCCGTATCACCCCAGTTTCCGCCGCCATCTTATTTCTATTCGCGCTCCTACAGGCTGCCGCGGCGTGCGCCCTGACCGTCGATGATCTCGATCCCGGGCAAAAATGGCAGGTCGGTGCGATCTCGTTTTCGGGAAATCGCATCTTTGCCGACAGCGATTTACAGGCGGTCATGCGCACCAAGCCGCGCCCTTTCTACACGCCGTGGAAGGCGCGGCCCGAATTTGAGCCGACCACGTTCACCAACGACCTGAAGCGGTTGCGGATTTTCTACGAGGCGCATGGCTACTATCATCTGCGCCTGAGCTATGGCCTGAAGACCGCGGTCAAAGGCAAAGAGCGCATCGTCGATGTTGACCTGCACCTGGTCGAAGGACAGCCAATCAGGATCGAATCCATCGACGTGACCGTGGACGGCTATCATCCGGACCCCAAACAATCGCCGATAACGAGGCTGCCGATCCATCGCGGCGAAATCTTCGACCAGGCGGCCTATCAGAGCGGTCAGCAAATCCTGCGGCTGTTTTTCGTCAATGACGGATACGCGCGGACCAAGGCGCGCCGCCGCGCGCAGATCGACGTGATTCGCAATACGGCGAAGATTTTCTACACCGTCCACGTCGGTTCCAAGGCGTATTTCGGCAAGACCACGGTTCGCGGCAACAAGAAAGTCGCTACCGACATCATCACCCGCGAGCTGCTCTACAAAGAGGGCGCGGAATACTCCAATGAGGAGATCGACCAGTCGCGCACGCGATTGCTGAATCTGCGTTTGTTCAGCGCGGTCAACTTCAACCCCGACCTCGAAGCCGCGGCGCGGGAGATTCCGATCGACTTGAATGTGCGCGAAAAGCCGTCCCACGATATCAGCATCGGTGGTGGTTACAGCACGCAGGACGACTTCGGTGGCCAGGTGCAGTGGAACGACTACAACTGGTTCGGCGGCGGACGCCAAATGGCCTTGGTCGTCCGCTATGCGGACATCAACAGCTATGCGAGCGCGTCGCTGCGCCAGCCCTACTTTCTCGGAACCCGACAGCTCGAAGCCGGGATTACGGCCGTGCTGCAGCAGGAGGACGAGCAGACCTTCACCCTCAATTCCGAGGCGGTCATGCCGCAGCTCACCTGGCGCTTCTCCGAACAGCTCAGCGGCACCGTCAGCTATCGCCTGATGTATGCGAACCTCAACAATGTCAGCCCCACCGTTGTCGATGCGCTGCACGGTCTGCGCCGTAAGGGCATCGTGAGCGGTCCGCTGGTGAGCACGACGTGGAACAACACCGACGATCAGTATTACCCCACCCGCGGCTCCATTGTGATGTTGTTCGCCGAACAAGGAGGCTCGATTTGGGGCGGCGACTATCAGTACTATCGCGCGACCTTGGAAGATCGGAACTACACCACCATCGCGAAGAACACCGTGCTGGCGACGCGCCTCAAATTCGGCATCGCGGATTCGCTCGGGCAGCCCGACGACTTTCCGCTCTTCCTGCGCTTCTTCCCCGGTGGCGAGGGCAGTGTGCGTGGCTACGGGCGCTGGCGCCTCGGACCGCTGAGCATTTCGAACGATCCACTCGGCGGCCTGTCGCTGTTCGAGGGCTCAGTCGAGCTGCGCCATCCCCTCTACCAGAAGCTGTCCGGTGCGGCTTTCGTTGACTTCGGCCAGACCACCGTCCAGCCCTACAAGTTCCCAACCCCGATTCGATTTGGCTTCGGCCCCGCGGTGATGTATCAAACGCCGGTCGGTCCGTTGCGGCTCGACCTGGGGATTCCGTCGCAGGCGCCGCGCGGCGATCCGTGGTGGCAGGTTTACTTCAGCATCGGGAATTTCTTTTAGCGCGGGGGCGATGGGGCGACTCTGGAAAATCAGCCGACGCATTGCGATCGGCATCCTCGCGCTCATCGCGATCGCGGTCGTCGCGGCGACGATCGTCATCAATACCACCTGGTTTCGCGACCTCGCCCGCGACAAGGCGAATGCGCTCCTGGCCTCAACGTTCAAAGGACAGCTCACGATTGGCAGCATTCGAGGATCGATCTGGCGCGACCTGACGCTCGATGACATCACCCTGACCTACCGCGGCGAGCGCATCGCGCATATCGAGCGCCTGCGCGTCGCGTACGGGATTCTTTCAATCCTCCACAACACCATCGACCTGACCCACCTCGACCTCAGCGGGCTCCAGCTCGTCGCGAAGCAGGATGCTGAAGGTAACTGGAACACTCTGGAGGCGCTGGCCTCGGCGCATCCGGCGGCGTCAACGGAAAGCGGTGGTACGCGCAGTTTTCAGGTGCTGGTCCGCGAAATGAGCCTGGGCCGCGGCTCCATCAGCGTGACGCGCGCCAACGGCGAGACCTACGCGCTCGATGATTCCGGCCTCGATGGGTCGATCTACATTTTGAAGCGTGGCCTGCGCGCGAGGCTCGACAGCTGGTGGGGACATTTCACCGGGCCGCAGCTACCGCCGGGCGACATTTTCGCCAGCGTGACGTACCAGGCACTGCTGCGTCCTTCGAGCCTGACTCTCGATGCGGTAAGGATCGACACCCACGATTCTCACCTCAAGCTGACCGGCAAGATCAGCGATCTGGCCGCGCCCCAGGTGGATTTGCGGCTCGACGCCAAAAACATCGGCGGCGCCGATATCGAACGGTTTGCAAAACAGTGGTCGCCGCATGCCAATCTCGCCGGCAACATTCGAATCGAAGGTAAGCGACCCGATCTGCACATGACGCTCGCGATGAATGCCGCCGATGCGAAGATTCACGGCGACGTGCATGCCGACCTCAGCCTGGCCGAGCCGCGCTACCACGGCACCGTGAGCGTGATCGATCTGAATCCGCAGCAACTCCTGGTGGATAGCCCGGCCAGCGGCATCGCGAATGCCTCGGTGCGCGGCCAAGGCGTGGGAACCTCAGTGGCGGGATTTCATGGGCATGCGGATTTGCGCGTCGCGCGGCTTTCGGCAGCGCAGTGGAACGCCGGGGACCTGATCCTCAGCGCCGACCTCGCCAACCGCGTCGCCACCTACGATGCGAAAATCGCGCAAGGGAAGCAGGCCGGCGCGGCCTCGCGCGGACGAATCGATTTCCGCGCTGTCCCGAAATATGAAATCGCCCTGACAACCAATCACCTCAACCTGCAGAAGGTGCAGGATCGCCGAATGATGCGCACTGATCTCAATCTCACAGCGCAGGTCAAAGGGAGCGGCGTCAAACTCGAGGATGCCGATGCTACCGCGCGCATTGACATAAAGCGCAGCGTGCTCGGGCCGGCGAAAATCGATTCGGGCGCCGTGCGCGCATCGATCGCGCGAGGGCTGGTGCGGATCGCGCAAGTATCGATGGTTGCCGGAGCTACGAATGTCAGCGCGAAGGGTCAGGTGGCGCTCGCGGGCGCACAGCGAAGCGATCTTTCCTACAATTTGCAGTCCGGTGACCTCGCGCCGTGGATGACGCTGGCGGGACAGACCGGCCACGGCAAGCTCCAGGCCATCGGGCGCGCGAGCGGTCCCCTTAACGCGCTGACGGTGAATGGAAGCGCCTCGATGACGGCGCTCCAGACCGCGGGCATCTCGATTGGCGCCGGCAAAGTGACCTACGCGCTCGCGGATGTCGGCAACGACCGCGCGCATGGGCGCATCGATGCCGGTTTCGACAAGGTCCACACCAATGTCGACCTGAAGTCTCTTTACCTCGGCGTCGATCTGGTCCGGCTTCATCCGACCGACGCGCGGATTCTCGTCGACAGTTGGGATGCGCTATCGCACGAGCAAAAACTCGCGGCGGAAATTCACCTCAAGCCGAATTCCATCGACGTCGATCTCTCGCAGCTCGCGCTCCAGCTCAACGACGGCACGTGGCAACTCGCGAGTCCGGCCGCGATTCACAAGGACGGCCGGCAAATCGCCGTGCGGAATTTGCGGCTGACCAATGCGCAACGCGAGATCTCGCTACGAGGCCAGGTTGCGTTCGGTGGCGCGCAAGATGTCGCGCTGCTGGTGAATGGCTTCGACCTTTCGGACCTCAATTCATTTATCGCAAGTAATCCCGCACTCGCGGGCACGCTCACGACGGTGATTCAAATAACCGGCACCTCGGCGGCGCCGATAGTCGCGGCGCATGCGCAAATCAAACCGCTCAGCGCGCGCGGCTATACGCTCCAGGAAGTCGATGCGAATGCGAACTACACCAACGGTCAAATGACCGGCGATGCGGAGATTTACCAGGACGCGACGCATCAGCTGGTTGCGAACGCGACGATTCCGATGGAACTCGGATGGGACCGGCGTTTCGTCGCATCTGCGAGCGGCGGGATTAATGGCCGGGTGCATTCGAATGGCCTCAGGCTGGCGTTTCTGAATTCGCTCAGTCCGCGCACGATTCAAGGCATCGCAGGAATCGTTTCGATGGACGTCGCGCTGACCGGGCCGATCAAGCATCCCCAAGCCAACGGCGGCATTTGGCTATGGGGCGGCAAGGCGAAAATCATTCCCACCGGAGTCACCCTGGATGCGGTCAACCTGACGGCGTCGATCTCGCCCGAGGCGATCTTCCTGCACGACCTGAACGTGCGTTCCAAAGACGGCGCCATCGACATGTGGGGGCGCATCGCGCTCGATAGCTATCGGCCCGCCGCCATCGACCTGAGCCTCAAGATGAGCAACTGGCCGGCCATCAACACCAGCGAATATGTGGCGTACACCGCGGCGAACCTGCGCCTCAATGGCACCCTCGAGGCGCCCAGGCTGGGAGGCAAAGTGGAGGTGCTATGGGGCGTCGCGAAGCCGGACCTGGCGTTCCTCAATACCGACGCTATTAAGGAGGACCATACCATCCAGATTGTTTACGACGGGGTCGCGCCGCCACCGCCTCCGCCGGTGCCGCCCTCGCCTTTTGCGAATATTTTTCGCAATCTTGCGATTGACCTCCTCGCGCAGGTTCATCGCGATACCTGGATCAAGGTTGGCGGCTCCGCGGCGGAAATCGAGGGGAAGGTGCATGTGGGGAAGAAGCCCGAGGGCCCGGTCACCCTCGTAGGCGCGATTCATTCGGTGCGCGGGCAGATTGCGCTGGTCGGGCAGCCGCTGAACCTGCAAAAGGGCGACATCACGTTCACCGGCGGGGCGAACCTCGATCCCACGTTGTCGATTGTAGCACAACGTCAACTACCGCAGTACATCGTGTCCGCTAACATCGCCGGCACTGCCACGAAGCCGACGCTCACTTTTTCGAGCGAGCCAGTGATGTCTCAAGCCGATATTTTGTCGGTGCTGATGTTCGGGCAGCCCACCAGCCAGTTGAACAACAGCCAGCAGGCATCGCTACAGAGCCAGGCTGCGACGATGGCGGGAAGCTACGCCGCGAATGAGATCGGGCAATCGGTAGCGGATGCGCTCGGGTTGAAGGCGCTACAGTTCAGCGTCGAAAGCGGGATGGCCTCGATCGGGACTTATCTCACTCAGGATGTCTTTCTATCGGCGTCGCAAAACCTCGCGCCGCAGACCCCGCAGATCCCCGGCCAGGCAACCCAGAAGGCGACCATCACGTACTACCTCACCCGGCAGATTTCGGTGGATACTTCGCAAGGCCGCACTTCGCTCGGCAACGACAGTCAGTTGAATCTGACCTGGCACACGCAGTACTAAATGCGTCATTGTTTTAGCGGTAGCTCCAATGGCGACCCTTGCAAGCGCAGCAACCTCTCCGCAGTCACACCATGAGGCGACTTCCACCGGCAAATGGCTGATCGCAGCCTCGGTGATGCTCGGCACCTTTCTCTCCGTGATGGATGCGACGGTGGTCAACGTCGCGATGCCGCACATGATGGGCTCTTTCGGCGAGGACCTGCTGACCATCACCTGGGTATCGACGGCCTACAGCATCGCCGAGATCATCATGGTGACGATGGCGGCGTGGTGGACGGCGCTGCTCGGCCGCAAGCAGTTGTTCCTGCTCTCGATGGGACTGTTCATCTTCGGCTCCATCCTCGCCGGCACCGCAACCACGCTGCATCAGATGATTCTCTACCGCGTGATCAAGGGAATCGGCGGCGGCAGCCTGATGCCGTGCTCGCAGGCGATCGCGCGCGAGACCTTCCCGCCCTCCGAGCAGGGCATGGCGATGGCGATCTACAGCATGGGCGTGGTGCTGGCGCCCGCGATCGGTCCGGTCATCGGTGGATGGCTGGTGGACAAGTACGGCTGGCAATGGGTGTTCTACATCAACGTGCCGTTCTGCATCGTCGGGATGCTGATGGTCAGCGCCTTCGTGCACGATCCTCCGTATCTCAAGCGCGGGGTGGAGCGAGTCGACTGGACCGGCATCGCCCTGTTGACGGTAGGACTCACCGCCGCGCAGATCGTACTGGAGCGCGGTGAGGAAGTGGATTGGTTCGCCTCGCACTGGATCATCATCGGAACTGTGATCGCCGTCGTAGGGATTGTCGCGCTGATCATCTGGGAGCTGATGCGCTCCGAACCCATCATCGATTTTCGCCTGTTCAAGAATCGACTGCTCACGGTAGGATGCGCGATCGGCTCAGCCTCCGGCTTCGCACTCTATGGGTCCAGCTTCCTGCTACCGCAGTTCACCGAAAGTCTGCTTAACTATCCTGCCTATCAGGCGGGCCTGGTGCTGATGCCGCGTGCGCTCGCGATGTTCCTGGTAATGCCGATCGTGGGGCGGCTCTACAATCACGTCAGTCCGCGGTTGCTGGTCGGCTCCGGAGTCGTGATGCTGATGTACGGCTACTGGCGGCTGGCTCATTTCGATCTATACGTGGGCTTTTGGAACTTCGCGCCGATCCTGGTGTTGACTGGGCTCGGCATGGGGGCCGCGATGGTAACCCTCAGCACGGTTTCGCTCAGCACGATTCCGCGCCCGCAAATGACCGGCGCATCCGGCCTCAACACCTTAACGCGGCGCGAAGCCGGGAACGTTGCCTACGCGCTGCTCGCGACCGTGTTGGCTCGGCGCACCCAGTTCCATCGCGCGATGCTGGTCGCCAATGTGAGCGACTTCAATCATGCCTTCTTGCGAATGGATCAAGGCCTCACTCAAAGCCTGCGAAGCTATGGCTACAACTCGGCCGCGATTGGCGGACGCGATCTCAGCCTCATCAACGGCATGATCAATCGCAACGCCACCATCATGGCCTACAACGATTGCTTCTACGTGCTGGTCCCGGTTCTGCTGGTCTCGCTGGCGCTGCTGTTCCTGCTGCCCAAACACGGCTACGTCGCGGAGCAGGCGGCGGCGAGCCACTAGCGACGAGCAGGCGCTACGCCGATCGCATCGCTCGCATTCCGATTGTTACCTCGATAGTTTTCATCGGCATTCGAGGTTTCTGAGATCTTCGTATCGCTTCGCTCGATTCATTGCGGCAAGCTAGCTTTGGGGGCGCATAAAGGGGTATGACCGGCGTCGGCGGGAAATCTTGATGCATGAGCTGCTGAACCCGGCACATATTGTCGACTGGCTCGCGAACTGGGGCTACCTCGGCATCTTCGTGTGCGTGTTCGTGGGCAATCTCGGGATTCCGGTTCCCGAGGAAACCGTCATGCTGGTCGCGGGCTTTCTCGCAGGCCGCGCAATCCTCGATCTCCGCGTCGTGTATCTGGTCTGCGTGCTGAGCGCGGTCACCGGCGACTGCTGCGGCTTCCTGGTCGGCCGTCATGGCGGGCAACGAATCGTGGCGCGGCTCACCACGCGATTCGTGACCATGCGCCAGCGCTACGAACGGCTCCAGATTTTCTTCCATACGCATGGCAGCAAGGCGGTTTTCATGGCGCGGTTTATCGCCGGCGTACGCTTCATGGCGGGTCCGATGGCGGGCGCGGCCGGGATGCCGTTCCTGCGCTTCCTCGGATGGAACCTGCTCGGCGCCATCGTATGGTGCACGACCGTGGTCACCATCGGATACCTGGTGGGCGACGAACTCTATCGCGTCACCGAGATGGCGCATCACGCGCAACGCTGGATCGCATTGGCTGCTCTCGTGCTGTGCTTCGGACTGTGGTTTTTCTGGTGGCGCGAGAAGACTCCGGCCGTTGCACCGCGGCCTGAACCTTAGGCGGCGGTGTCGAACGCCTTTCGCCGCATCGCCGGCATTGTTGCGCTCGCCGGCATCTACGTCCTGGCCGGATGCACCTCGCGCGAGGTCCTCAAGCTCCACTACCTGCCCGGATTCGTTCCGAGGACCCGCGCGATTTTTCTTCCGGCCAAGATCGCAGTGGCGCCGGTCAGCGGAGTCTTCGCATCTGGAGTCCACGATGTGGGCGGTATCTACGATGTATCGGGACGCCTGCAAAAAGTGCTGCAAGTCTCGGACGCGAGTCTGACGGTGAACTATGCGCTCATGACCAGCCTCGTCGATGCGGGACTGAAACCGATCGCGCTCGAATCGGCCATCGATCCCAAGGATCTGAAACCGGGCGTCGATGTGATGCTCAACTGCGAACTGCAGCAGATCTCATTCGAACAAAATTTCGGCGCGCAGCAGACCATCCATGGGCAGTACTTCACGATGGCCTCGCGCGTGAAGCTGAAATACACGCTGCGCCGGCGCGATGGCTCGCTGATATTCGAAAAGGAAGTCACCGGCGCGGAGGACGAACCGCCAAAGCCGGTCGGCGGCGAAGCCTTCCTGCCCCTGGAAACGGACCCCGCCGAATCGGTTTCGGTCGCGCTCTCCCGCGCGATCGGCGCTCTGCTCATCGACCCGCAATTTCGCTCCGCCTTCCCGCCCCGCACCCAGTAGCATTTGCAGATCGGTCGCTGGCGGGATTAGCGTCGGACTCGACAACAGACTTCGATGGAGGATTACGCCGATGGCGCTGCTACCCTATGTTGATGAAAACAAGGCTCCCGAAAAGACCCGCGAGATCCTCAACGCCGGCAAGGTCAAGATGAACGTCGCGCGGATGATCGCCAACTCGGATGCCGCATTCTATCCATTCTCGATGCTCGGAGGCTCGCTGCTCACGCGCGGCAAGCTGGACGCCAAGCTGCGAGAGATCGCGATCCTGCGCACCGCCAAGGTTAGTCATTCGGTGTACGAATGGACTCAGCACGTGCCGATTGCGAAGGCGGTGGGCGTCAGCGAAGCGCAAATCGCCGCGATGGATCATCCGGAGCGGGCGACCTGCTTCAACGAAGTCGAAAGCCTCGTCATCAAATTCACCGACGAGGTTGCGCGCAACGTCAAAGGCAGTCCGGCAACGGTTGCGGAGTTGAAGAAGCATATGGGCGCGGCGGAGATCGTCGAGCTGGTGCTATCGATCGGATTTTGGGGAATGGTGGCGCGCTTGCTGGAGACCACCGAGGTCGATCTCGAGGACTTTGCGGGCAAGGTCAACCTGCTGCAGACCAACAACATCCGGTCGTAGCGTAGAATTATCCTACAATAGGTAGGACATCGAATCGGCATGGCCATCGAATTCGAGATTCGCGCGCCGCACTGCCGGATCGTTTAGTAGCCCGACGTCAGAATGATTGGGGACTTCGAACGACCATGTCGGCCTACTTCGGAACAATAACGGAGTGGTACCTTCAAGTCTGCAAGGTTCTCTTTAAAAATCGCCCGTGAGCCTCCTGGACGGATGTGATGCCGAGAGCCTCGCACATCGGGCGCGCGGGTTGAAGCGCGAGATGGCTCCAGTAAAGAGAGGTCAGTCACCGATCCCCGGAATGGCCATTATCGACAATGCGTCGATAGCCTTGGGAATGGGTTTGTTTTTGCACCTTTCGGCTTGCTATCGCTTCTCTCGCTTTCCCTTGCGAGAGAAGCTGGCCGGCCGGTTCTCGCGATGGCTTCGATGCGAGAACCGTGACGGACTGATGAGAGCCGGTCGCGCTT
>VFSW01000214.1_pt1 | contig 80965 bp, 58 predicted proteins | sample 5358111 | NCBI WGS metagenome assembly VFSW01 (sample SAMN11554181, study PRJNA540505) | mine drainage metagenome | isolation source: sediment from site ElyBrook_90M | place: USA: Ely Copper Mine, Vershire, VT | collected 2017
CCTCGTTCATGGGGCATCCGCATGCGGCACGGCTGAAGCCGTGCCCTGATACAAGGCGCAGGGGCTAAAGCCCTCGTTCATGGGGCATCCGCATGCGGCACGGCTGAAGCCGTGCCCTGATACAAGCCGCTTTGGAGTGCGGCGGCTGGGAAGGCAAGGCGCTGGCTTCGGCCCACGGCGGGCTTCACCCGCGGGCAAACGGCGTCCAAAAGGCGGTGACGGGTTAAGTCTTAATAAAGATTGCAATATGTTATGAATTATCCATAAAATGGAGGCATGTTCGGCGGGAAATAGCCGATAAGTCCTTTGACGTTGTCAAGCTTGAGCGGTTCGCGAGACGCTCAAGCCGCCACGGAGTTATGATGCGCAGTCACCCCATGACCCGGATGACGGGGTTGCCGCGAATGCACCCATGCGGCGCGTCCACTTGTTCTTGCGAGGGCGGCGATGGGCCGGGCTGCCCGGCCGGCGGGCAGGCGCTTCCCGGAAAATCCAACAACCCGCGCGTGCGCCCCGGCCGCTGCCTCAATTAGCCATGCAACGAATCGGAACAATGACCCTTAAACGACACTGCGCCGCATTTGTTTTAGGCGCGCTGTGCGCCCTTACCGCACGCGCGGCGGGCGCGCGTGGAACCGCGGCGGCGGGCAGCACGGCTGTGCTGACGCGCGCTGCATCGGTGCGCCAGCTTACGCGGCGGCAAGCCGCGCGCAAGTTGCCTGTAAAGCTGCGGGCCATTGTCACCTATAGCGATTCGACCTCTCTGTTTGTACAGGATGCGAGTGGCGGCATTTTTATCAACCCGCCGGTCACCGGCGACGCGCCGCACACTGGCGACCTGGTATCGGTTGAGGGAGAAACGGAATATCCGGATTTTGCGGCGCAGATTGGCCATGCCACGGTGAAGATCACCGGCAGGGGGCCGCTGCCCCGCGCCAAACCCGCCACCTACGACCAACTGATTTCCACCGCCATGGACAGCCAATGGGTCGAGGTTCCAGCCATTGCCCACTCGATGCACCTGAGCGGTCAGGACCTGATCATCCGGGCGATGACGGGCGGCGGAAACATTATTGTGAAGATTCCGAACTGGCAAGGCCCGCTGCCCACACAACTGGTGGACGCGCAGGCCAAATTCCGGGGCGTGTGCGGCTCATTTTTTAACGCCGCCAATCAACTGAACGGAGTGATGCTTCAGGTTCCGAATTCCTCCTTTATTCATGTTACCGAGCCCGCGCCGGCTGATCCGTTTGCGCTGCCGGCCCAGCCCATCAGCAGTTTGCTGCAGTTCAATCCGGAAGGCATCAGCACGCATCGCGTGAAGATTCAAGGGGTGGTGACAGCTCAGGAATTTCGCGATTCGTTGTTCGTGCGCGGGAGCACGGGGAACATTTTTGTAACCACCACCCAGATGGAGCGGGTTCAACCCGGCGACGAAGTGGAAGTGGTGGGCTTTCCCGCCCTTTATTCGTACAGCCCCATGATCAGCGACGCCGTGTTCCGGCGCGTGAAGAGCGGGCCGCCGCCGGAACCGGTTCCCATCGATGTGAGCGCCGAACGGATTTCCAGGGCCGATGCGGAACTGGTGCAAGTGACGGCGATGGTGAACGGAATTACCCGCCGCAATCGATCCGCGGCGATCGACTTGAGTTCGGGCGGCGTGGCCTTTAGCGCCAGACTGGCCGGTGACCAGCGGGGATATTTGTTACCCACCGTCAGTGCGGGCAGCACGGTACAGCTTACCGGAATCTGTTCCGTGCAGACGGACGACCAGAAGAATCCCATTTCGTTCTATCTCCTGCTGCGCACGCCGGCGGACGTCCGTGTTATCCGGCGCCCGCCCTGGTGGACGCTGGCCAGGGCCGGCGAAGTTATGGGGGCGTTGGGCGGCTGCGTGCTGTTCATACTGATCTGGGTGGGGCAGTTGCGCCGCGAGGTGCGCAAAAAAACCGCCGTGCTCAAGGCCACCATGGAATCCACGGAGGACGGCATTCTGGTGGTAAGCGGGGGAAGAGAAAAGGTCGTCTTCAATCAAAGGTTCATCGACCAGTGGGGAATTCCACCCGAGTATACAAGAACTCCCTCGCGTAAAGCGATGCTGAGATACGCGTGCAAGCTGGTGCGGGACCCGGCCGGCTTTATGAGCCGCGTGCAGTACATCAACGAGCACCCGGGGTTGAACACGGAGGACCAGATCGAACTGCGGGACGGCCGGGTGCTGGAGCGGCGCAGCGGCCCGCAATTTCTGGATGGAAAGATTATCGGCCGCGTGACGGCGTTCCGGGATGTGACGGCGCGCTACCGCGCCGACGAAGCGCTGCGCATTCGCGACAAGGCGCTGGCCTCCGCCAGCAACGGCTTCCTGATCACCGACGCCAGCCAGGCGGGCAATCCCATTATCTACGCCAATCCGGCCTTTGAACAGATAACCGGATATACAGCCGCGGAGGTGTATGGCCGCTCCTGGAACTTTTTGCTGGGCGAAGATCGCGACCAGCCCGGAGTTGCCGCGACCCGCGAGGCGTTGAAAACCGGGAAAGAGTGCCACGTGATTTTGCGGAATTACCGCAAGGATGGCGCGCTTTTCTGGAACGACCTGACCATCGCACCAATATTTGATCACAACAAGCGCATTACCCATCACGTGGGGGTGCTGGTGGACATCACGGAGCGGCTGCGAACTGAAGAGGCGCAGCGGAAGGCCGAAGCCAGCTACCGTGAGATCTTTGAAAATGCCAGCGATGGCATATTCCGCTCCACCGTGGAGGGAAAGCTGCTTACCGCCAACCCCGCGCTGGCTCATATGCTGGGCTACGACAGCCCCGAAGACATCATCCACAACCTGGAGCACACCGGGCAAACCTGGGTGCGGCCGGAGTTGCGGCTGGAGCTGATGCGCCGGCTGGAGAAAGAAGGCAGAGTCACCGGTTTTGAATTTGAAGCGCGGCTCAAGGACGGCTCGCGCGTTTGGATGCAGGAAAATTCGCGGCTGGTACGCGATGGCCAGGGCAAGGTGCTTTATTACGAGGGAACGCTGCGCGACATTTCACAGATGAAACGCGCCGGCGAGGAACTGCGGGCCGCCAAGCATCAGGCCGAGGCCGCCAACAAGGCCAAGAGTGAATTTCTGGCCAACATGAGCCACGAAATCCGCACCCCCATGAACGGCATTCTGGGCATGACCGAACTGGTGCTGGATTCCGCGTTGCAGCCGGAGCAGCGTGAGTACATGGAAATGATCCAGAGCTCCGCCAACGCGCTGCTCACCGTGATCAACGACATTCTGGATTTTTCAAAAATCGAGGCCGGCAAGCTGGAGATCGCACCGGTTGAAACGTCGATCGAATCGATAACCGACGAAGTGTTGCGCACGGTGGCGCTGAAAGCGCATGGGAAGGGCCTGGAATTAATCGCCCAGGTCGATCCGCGGATTCCCGAGCTGGTGATGGTCGACGGGTTGCGGCTGCGCCAGATTCTGATGAACCTGGTCGGCAACGCCGTCAAGTTCACTTCACAGGGAGAGATTGAAGTGCACGCCTCGGTGGAGGAAGTGAACGACAACGGATTTGGCCTGCATTTCACCGTGCGCGACACCGGCGTGGGCATTGCCCCGGATAAACTAAATTTGATCTTCCAGGCGTTTTCGCAGGCGGATAATTCCACCACCCGGATGTACGGAGGCACGGGACTAGGCCTGACGATTTCATCGCGCCTGGTGCAACTGATGGGCGGGCAGATGTGGGTGGAAAGCCAGCCCGGCCAGGGCAGCGCTTTCCATTTCCGCATCACGGCGGGCCAGGTTGAGGCCGACGTGGCGGAGCGCCACGCCCAGGACGTTCAGATGGAGGGCGTAAAGGTTCTGGTTGTCGACGACAACCTGACGAACCGCGTCATCCTGCAGCGCTGGCTTTCCAATTGGCATGCGGAAACCGTAATCACCGAAAACGGCGAGGAAGCGCTGAAAGCCCTGCGTGCGGAAGGCGGGCGGAACCGGCCGTTTCACGTGGTGTTGACCGACTACCATATGCCGGTGATGGATGGCCTGGGGCTGGCGGCGCGAGTGCGGAGGGAGACGGGGTTTCCCCAGCCGGCAATCGTGCTGCTGACCTCAGGCGCGCGCTCCTTGTACCTGGAAGACGGCAGGCCCAAGGACTTTCAAGCCGCTCTCGCCAAGCCCCTGCGCAAGGGTGAACTGAGCAAGACGCTGCGGCACTTGATTGAAAGCTCGGCGCTGGCCGGCCTGAGCGCGGCGGAGAAAGTGAATCACCGGCCCGAACCCGGTACGGACGCGGAGCAGGCGGCGAGCGCGCTCAACCCCGCCAACCCCCGGCGTCTGCACATTCTGGTTGCGGAAGACAACGTGGTGAATCAAAGGCTGGCCATGCGGGTGCTTGAGAAGAAGGGGCACAGGGTAACCGTGGTGGCCAACGGCCGCGATGCCGTGAACGCCTGCGAACTCCAGCCATTCGACCTGATTCTGATGGACGTACAGATGCCCTTGATGGACGGGCTGGCGGCAACACGCGAAATCCGCGAGCGCGAAGCGGGAAGCGCCCGCCATATTCCCATTATCGCCATGACGGCGCACGCCATGAAAGACGACCGCGAAAAGTGCCTGGCGGCAGGAATGGACGAATACGTCTCAAAACCTGTCGAGACCAAGCAACTGATTGGAGTGATAGAAAAAGTGACCATACCGAATTCCGCAGTGGAAGAAAACACGGAAGCCCGGCCGGCTCAGGACGCGCTAAAAAGGCGCAGCGGCGATACCGCGGAAGCGGACGTGTTCGATTATTTCCAGGCGCTGGAGCGCATGGGCGGCGACCCGGATTTGCTGGCTGAAATGGCCGCGCTGTTTGTGCGCGACTGCCCCACACAACTGGCAGGCATCCAGAATGCCCTGCTGCAGAACGACGCCGGCGCCATGGAAAGGGCGGCGCACTCGCTGAAGGGTTCGGCGGGGAATTTTGCCGCTCATGCCGTTTTTGACGCCGCCTATAACCTGGAAAAGATCGGCAAAGCGGGGCAGATGGAGAGCGCCGCGGCGGCGTGGCGGCAGCTTTCCAGCGCCGCGGAGGCCCTGATTCAGGCGCTGGGGAAAATCTCCAACCAGGTTGAAGTTTAACCGCTTGTTGAAAAACGTTTCGGGCGTGTCAGGCTGGGCAAAGCGAAGCAGGCCGGCAGGCGTGGAACCAAGGTACCAGGCAGATCCTTCGCCGCCGCCGGTTCGCCGGGATGACAGATTCAAGGTTTTTTCAACATACCGTCAAGCTCAATCGGTAAAAGCGCTGGCGGCGATATCACCCTTATGACCCTGCGCAAGAAGGCTACACTCATTATCCTTTGCACGGCCGCCGCCCTGCTGGTTGCGATGACCCTGGTCACGCGCCGGGTGGTGCTGGCCGGCTTTCGCCTGCTGGAGGTTCAGCAGGTACAAAGGGACATGATGCGAGCCCGGGTTGCGGTGAGCGATGAAAAAGCCGAGGTCATCCGGACCGCCGGAGATTATTCGGAGTGGGATCGCGCCTACCAGTTTATGCAGACCGGCGACCCGTCTTTCTGGGACCAGGAGCTGAATGAAAATACTCTGGCCAACATGCGCATGTCGGTCGTGCTGATTTATGACGCCTCAGGCCGCCAGTTGATCCGCGACCGGCACATTTCCACCGGCGCATCCAAACAGGTTAATTTTGAGGCGCTCAAAGGCTTCAGGCCGCCGCCCGCTTCTTCCCTTGCGCCTTGCAGCCAAACGCAGAATCAGTCCGGAATTCTGATGGCGGGCAACATGGCCCTGGCGGTAGCGGAGTGCCCGATTCTGCGGACAAACCGCACCGGACCGCCCCGGGGCGTGCTGCTGATGGGCCGCCTGCTGAATGGCAACCGGGTGGCTCACCTGGCGCAAACCACGCAGCTTACGCTCTCGGTTTTCGCGGACGACAGCACCGCCCCGGCTGAGGTGCAGGCCGCCGCCCGTTTGCTGCTGAAGGCGAATAATCCGGCGCTGGTGCGTCCCATCAACCGGGAGTGGATAGCCGGCTACCTGCTGCTCCCCGATATCTACCACAGCCCCGCCCTCATCCTGCGCGTGATCGCGCCCCGCAGCGTTTACCAGGAAGGCTTGCGAACGTTCTACTACGACACGCTGGTGATCATCGCGGTCGGCATCGTGCTGGGCTTTATCAGCCTGTTCTCCCTGGAAAAGAGTGTAATTTCACGGTTGGCCCAGCTGGCCAGGCGCATTGCGGAAATTGGCGAAAGCCGCGACTTCTCCGCCCGCGTCACCGTTACTGGCAAGGACGAATGCGCCGCACTCGGCGCCGTGATCAACCAGATGCTGACGGAATTGGGCGCCGTGCAGCAGGCCTTGAAGTCGAGCGAGGAACGCTTCCGGACCTTTATGGATCACAGCCCGGCGGTTGCCTTTATGAAAAACCGGCAGGGTGAGTATATTTACGCCAACGCCGAAGCCCGCAAAATGTTCCCCATTCTTGCGGCAAGCGACAAGCCGGTGCGGAACGAAGACTTTATGGAACCCGAGGCGGCGCGGAACGCCGCGCAGACAGATGAGGCGGTGCTGCGCGAGGGCAGGAGCGTTGAAACCAGCTTTACGGTGCATGGCTTCCACCGCCGCGTGGGCCACTGGCTGGTCCTAAAATTTCCCGTCGAAGACGAACAGCGCGGCCGCCTGGTGGGCGCCGTGTGCATTGACGTTACGGAGCGCACCCTCGCGGAGCAACGCCTGGCCGCGCAGCACTCGGCAACCCGCCTGCTCGCCTGGGCCAACACGCTCGATCAGGCGATGCCGGGCATAGTGCAGGCTGTGGCGGAAAACCTCCATTGGGATCGTGTCGCTTTCTGGATGGCCCCGCCGGAAGGGAATGAGGCGCGCTGCGCCACTTGCTGGCCGGCTTTGCCTGCTGGCGATGCCCGGCTGCCCGCGACCAGCGCGGGATCGCTGCGCGCCAAACACGCCGGCATTGCGGGCCTCGGCTTTATTGAACCGCGCCTGCATTGGATTGAAGATCTTCAGGCGTCCACGGCGCATGCGGAACTGGCCGCCAGCCTGAATGGGGTGCGGGGCGCGGTGTGCTTCCCCGTGCGGCTGGGCGGCGGCGCCATGGGATGCTTTGAACTGCTGCATTCACACCCGCAGCCCCTGGATGACCAGCAGTCGGCCACGCTGGTCACCCTCGCGTCACTGGTGGAACAGTTCTGCCAGCGGAGGATGGCGGAAGACGCCTTGCGAAGGGCGCGGGACGCCGCTGAAGCCGCCAACCGGTCAAAGAGCGAATTCCTCGCCAACATGAGCCACGAGATCCGCACGCCCATGAACGGCATTCTGGGCATGACGGGGCTGGCGCTGGAGACAGACCTGAACCCCGAACAGCGTGAGTATCTGGAGGCTGTGCACAGCTCCGCGCTGGGCCTGATGAACATCATCAACGACATTCTCGATTTCTCAAAGATCGAAGCCGGCAAATTAAGCATTGAGCAGGTTCCTTTCAGTTTGCGCGACTGCATGGAAGAGTGCGTGCGGTCGGTGGCGCTGCGGGCGGACCAGAAGCAACTGGAGCTGATCTGCGAAATACAGCCCGCGGTTCCGGAGATGGTGGAAGGCGACCCGACCCGTTTACGGCAGGTGATCACGAACCTGCTGAGCAATGCCATCAAGTTCACGCACCACGGCGAGGTACATCTGCTGGCGGCGCTCAAGCACAGCGATGCCGAGGGGCTGGAAGTGGAATTCAGGGTAAGGGACACGGGCATCGGCATCCCCCGGGAAAAGCACCGCGTAATTTTTGAAGCCTTTTCGCAGGCCGACGGTTCAACCACGCGCGTGTTTGGAGGCACCGGGCTGGGCCTTACGATCTCCGCCCGCCTGGTCAGCATGATGCACGGGAATCTGGAGGTGGAAAGCTCGCCGGGTAATGGGAGCGTGTTCCACTTTACCACCCGGTTTGCCGTTCACGCTGGAACGCCGGCGCCGGACGTGCGCAGAAAGATGGAAAATTGCACCGGCTGCCGCGCCCTGGTTGTCGAAGCGAATTTCCACAACCGCAGGCTGCTGTGTGAGGCTCTGGAAGGCTGGGGATTTGAAGCGCAAGGTGCAGCCAGCGCGGAAAAAGCTTTGGAGATTTGCGATGCTGCGCGCGAGGGCCGGCAGCCTTTCGATTGCATCCTGGCCGCCGCCAGCCTGCCGGGAATGGATGGCTTTGAACTTTACAGCGCCCTGTGCGGCGTGGATCCCCAGGCATTCCGGTTCATTTTGTTCACCACTGCCGTGCGCCAGCCGGAGGATTCCATGCGCTGCCGCAAGATGGGCATTCCGCACCTTCTCTCCAAGCCTCTGCGCCTACGGGAACTGCGTGAGCTTCTGGAAGCCGCGCCACCCATGCCGGCCAAGCCCGCTCCGGCCGCCGCGGGGAACCATGTGCCGGCCCGGAAGGCGGAGGCGGAGCAAAATTCCGGCGGCGTCAGAATCCTGGTGGCTGAAGATAACCCGGTCAACCAGTTGCTGGCCAGGCGATTGCTGGAAAAACGCGGCTACCAGGTGACTTTGGCCGCCAATGGCAGGCAGGCGCTGGCCCTGATCGAAAAAAACGCCTTTGACGTGGTGCTGATGGATATCCAGATGCCGGAGCTGGATGGCTTGAGCGCCACGCAGATTCTGCGCGAACAGGAAAAGGAAAGCGGCGGTCATCTGACGGTCATAGCGATGACCGCCAACGCCATGAAGGGCGACCGCGAGAAGTGCCTGGATTCAGGCATGGATGATTACATCAGCAAGCCGCTGCGTCCCGCGGAGTTGTTTGAACGCATTGAGAGTTTTTGCGCCGTGCGCCATTGAAGGCCTGAAGACCGGGACGGGGCCGCGGGCCGCGCGCATTGGCGCGTCTCGAATGGAAAAAGGGAGTGCCGGGTGATGGAAGCGATACCAGCCAGCCAAATGCTTGTGGTGGACGACGATCCCGCCGTTCGCGCCTTATTGTGCAACATTTTCCGCGCTCAGGAATTTAAATGCGAGGCGGCTGAAAGCGGCGAGGAAGCTTTGGAGATGGTGGAAAAGCAGCGCTTTGATGTGATCATCTGCGACCTGCACATGCCCGGCATTTCAGGCCTGCAATTTCTGGAAAAGGCCAAGCCGCGCTGCCCGTCAACGGCTTTTCTGTTTGCCACGGGCGAGGGCAACGTGCGGATTGGCGTGCGCGCCATGAAGGAAGGCATTTACGATTACATTCTGAAGCCTTTCAAGGTGGAGCAGGTGATCCGCAGCGTTCAGCAGGCCCTGGAGAAGAAGCATCTTGAAATGGAACTGGAAAAATACCGCTTCCACCTGGAGCAGATGGTGGAGGAGCGGACCCGGCAGCTTGGCGCGGCGCTGAAGCACATCGAGCAGACCTACGATGAAACTCTGGCCGCGCTGGGCGAAGCCATCGACCTGCGCGATAACAGCACCGCCGGCCATTCCGCCCGGGTTACGCGCTATTGCCTGATGATTGCCCGGGCGATGGGCTTTTCCGACAAGCAATTGCTGCAACTGGCGCGCGGCGCCTATCTGCATGACATTGGAAAGATCGGAATTCCCGACCACATTCTGCTGAAGCCCGGAGAACTGACGGAAAGCGAGGCCCGGCTGATGCGAACCCACGTTGAGGCGGGCCATCGGCTGGTGAGCCGCATTGCCTTTCTGAACCCGGCGAGCGAGATTGTGCTTACCCACCAGGAGCATTACGACGGCAACGGCTACCCGCGCGGGCTGGCGGGGGATGAGATACCCCTGGGCGGCCGCATTTTCGCCGTGGCGGATTGCTTTGACGCCATCACCTCCGACCGTCCCTACCGGCCGGCGGCCTCTTACACCGCGGCGCGGGCGGAAATCGAAAGCCAGTCAGGAAAGCAGTTCGATCCGGAGGTGGTGAGCGCTTTTCTCAGCATTCCGGAAGTCACGTGGCGGCAGGCGCGTGAGCAGGTGGAAAGGGAAATCAAGCAGGCGCGCGTGGTTTTGCCCCGGGAAGCCCAAGCCCCGCCCTCGCGGGCGAATGTAGCGGAAGAGCCTGATGCGCGGCGCGGCCCGGGGCCGGCAGGGTTGGCGGAGGCGGGCGCTAAAAAGCGAGGCCCTCGGAAGACTCGTGGAGCGCCTGCCGGATAATCCGCATTGCCTGCTTGCTTACCGGCAAAAGCGGAGGACGGGGATCGCCTCCCGCATAGCCGCTTAAATCCATGGCCGCTTTAACGCCCGGCACACCGTAAGGCCCGGCAATCTTCAGCGCCAGCGGCGCCAGCCGCCGCTGCAGGTCCGCGGCGCGCTTCCACTGCCGGTTTTTGAAAGCCTCATAAATTGCCACGGTAAGCTGCGGAGCAAAGTTGGCCGGCCCCAGCACCGCGCCGGAAGCGCCGGCGCGCAAAGCCTGCAGAAACAGCGTGGCCGAACCCGCCAGAACGCGGAAATTGCCCCTCACCCTGCCCAGGATGGCGCGCATAAACCGCAAATCACCGGAGCTTTCTTTAAGCCCGGCAATATTCGGGTGCTTCGCCAGCGCGGCCAGGGTGGCCACATCGATGCTGATTCCGGAAAACTGAGGGATGGAGTAAACCAGCAGCGGGCGGCGCACGGAATCCGCCAGGGCGCGGTAATGCGCCAGCAGCAGCTCCGCCTTCATCACCGGCTTGTAATAACTGGGCGGCAGCACCAGCAGCGCGTCGGCGCCGCGCGCAATGGCTTCGCGGCTCAGCCGGATGGTTGAGGCTGTGCTCTCAAGCCCCGTTCCCGCCATCAGCAGTTCGGGCGGCCGCAGATATTGCCGCGCAATATCCACCAGCCGCAGCCGTTCTTCCGCGCTCAGATAAGGCGCTTCGCCCGTCGATCCGCTTACCACCACTCCGCCCAGGCCGATTCCCGCATAACGCTGGAGGTTGGCGCGAAAGCGGCCCTCGTCCAGCCCGCCCTGGCGATTAAAAGGCGTGGCCACGGGCGCAAACACACCCTGCAAATTTTCAAACACCTGCCTGCCGGTCATGCGCTTCATCGTTTTTCCCTCCCGCTCCGCCACGGGCCGGCCGCCCGCCCAACCGCAGGCTGCCGGCGCGCTTCACGCCGTGGTTTCGGCCCGCTGCGCCAGCGGCGCGCTGGTTTGGTGCAATTGCTGCAGGCAGTAAACCTGCAGCGGATCCTGGCGCTTGGCGCGAATGCCATTCACCGCGGCCGCGGCCGCGGAAAGCGTATTGATGCACGGAATGCCATGCCGCATGGCGGCGCGGCGAATCGCCCTTTCGTCGTCACGGGAAGGGCCGCCCAGCGGGGTGTTGATAATCAGGTTGATTTTGGAGCTTTTGATCAGGTCAATCACGTGCGGGCGCCCTTCGTGCACCTTGAACACCTTGTCAGGATGCAGGCCCGCCATGCGCAGCGCCTGCGCGGTGCCGCGCGTGGCGATCAGTTTAAAGCCCAGCTCCTCCAGCCCGCGCGCAATCCCCACCACTTCCGTCTTATCGGGGTCATTCACGGAAACAAACACGCGCCCGGAGGAGGGAATGTTCTGCCCGGCGGCAAGCTGGGCTTTGGCGAAGGCCAGGCCAAAGTTTTCCGCCACTCCCATCACTTCGCCGGTGGACTTCATCTCCGGACCCAGAATGGTATCAACGCCGGGAAACTTCTGGAACGGAAAAACGGGCGACTTGACAAAGTAACACGGCGTCGAAAGCTGATCCGGCAGGTTAAACTCACTGAGCCCGCGGCCCACCATGAGCCGCGCCGCGATCCTGGCCAAAGGGACTCCGGTGGCCTTGCTCACGTAGGGCACGGTTCGCGAGGCTCTCGGGTTGACCTCCAGCACAAAAACCTTTCCGTTCTGGATGGCGTACTGCACGTTCATCAGGCCGATTACGCGCAACTCGCGCGCCAGGCGCACGGTGTGTTCCTTCAGGGTTTGAAGATTGGATTCCGAAAGGTGCACGGAGGGGAGAACGCAGGAACTGTCGCCGGAATGAATGCCCGCTTCCTCAATGTGTTCCATGATGCCGGCTACCACCACCGAAGAGCCGTCGGCAAGCGCGTCCACGTCCACTTCCGTCGCCTTTTCCAGGAAGCGGTCGATCAGGATGGGAAAGGCGCGCTGCAGCTCCTCGGCGCGCTTCACGTAATCCGCCAGCGTCGGCTCATCGTAGGCAATCACCATGGCGCGCCCGCCCAGAACGTAAGAAGGCCGCACCAGAACCGGGTAGCCGATGCGGCGGGCAATCTGCAAAGCCTCGTCCACGTTCATGGCGGAGCCGTTTTCCGGCTGGGCAATGCCCATGCGCTCGAGCAGCGCGCCAAAGTGCCGGCGGTCTTCCGCCAGTTCAATGGATTCCGGCGACGTACCGATGATGGGAACGCCCGCCTCCTTCAACTGGCGGGCCAGGTTCAGCGGCGTTTGCCCGCCAAACTGCACGATCATGCCCGTGGGCCGCTCCGTGGCCACAATAGCCATCACGTCCTCAAAAGTGAGAGGTTCAAAATAGAGGCGGTCGCTGGTGTCGTAATCGGTGGAGACGGTTTCCGGGTTGCAATTCACCATGATCGTCTCGTAGCCCTCCTCCTTCAGCGCGAAGGAGGCATGGCAGCAGCAGTAATCGAACTCGATTCCCTGCCCGATGCGGTTGGGCCCGCTGCCCAGGATCATGATTTTACGCTTCGTGGTCGGGTCGGCCTCATCCTCATCCTCATAGGTGGAATAAAGGTAGGGCGTGAAGGATTCGAACTCCGCCGCGCAGGTATCCACACGCTTAAAAACCGGCTCCACGCCGCACTCCAGGCGGCGCTCGCGCACCGCCTCCGGCGAAACGGCCCACAATTCACCCAGTTGAACGTCGGAGAGCCCCACGCGCTTGGCTTCGCGCAGCGCCGCGGGCGGCGCCGCGGCCAGGCTGAAGCGGCGCATTTCATCCTGCACGGAAACGATGTGCGCCATCTGCTCGAGGAACCACGGATCAATGGAAGTTGTTTCCACAATCTGCTCAACGCGCCAGCCCCGCGCCAGAGCGTGGAAAACGTCCCATAAGCGCTCCGGATGGGGAATCATCAGGCGGCGTTTCAGCTCCTCGGCATCGCGCGGCGCGGCGGGTGCTTTGCGTCCCGTCTCCAGCGAGCGCAGCCCCTTCAGCAACGCCTCTTTGAACGTGCGCCCAATGGCCATCACCTCGCCCACAGACTTCATCTGCGTGCCCAGGGTGTGGTCAGAATCGGGGAATTTTTCCTGCGCCCACTTGGGAATTTTTACCACCACGTAATCGATGGCCGGCTCAAAGCAGGCGGGAGTTTTACGCGTAATGTCGTTGGGAATTTCATCCAGGCGGTAGCCCACCGCCAGGCGCGCGGCAATCTTGGCGATGGGAAATCCGGTGGCCTTTGAGGCCAGCGCCGAACTGCGCGAGACGCGCGGATTCATCTCAATCACCACCATGCGTCCGTCGGCGGGATTCACCGCGAACTGGATGTTCGAGCCACCCGTCTCCACGCCCACGGTACGGATCACCGCGAAGGCGGCGTCGCGCATTCTTTGGTATTCCTTGTCGCTAAGGGTCTGGGCGGGCGCCACGGTAATGGAATCGCCGGTGTGCACGCCCATGGCGTCCACATTTTCAATGGAGCAAACCACCACGGCGTTATCCGCCCGGTCGCGCATCACCTCAAGCTCAAATTCCTTCCACCCGATCACAGACTCTTCCACCAGCACTTCGTGCACCGGGCTCAGCGCCAGGCCGTAGCGCACCTTCTCCAGATATTCCTCCTGGTTGTAGGCAATGCCGGAGCCGCTGCCGCCCAGGGTGAACGAGGGACGGATGATGATCGGGAAACCGATCTGTTCTGCCGCCTTCATGGCGGATTCCATGCCGTTCAGCAGCAGGCTGCGCGGCACTTCCAGGCCGATTTTGCGCATGGCGTCCTTGAACCACAGGCGGTCTTCGGCCATCTTGATGGCGTTCAGCGAGGCGCCGATCAACTGCACGTTGTAACGGTCCAGAATTCCCTTCTCCGCCAGCTCCACCGCCAGGTTGAGCGCCGTTTGGCCGCCCACCGTGGGCAGCGCCGCGTCAGGGCGTTCGCGGGCGATGATCGCCTCCAGGTATTCCACGGTGAGCGGTTCAACGTAGGTGGCGTTCGCCAGTTCAGGGTCCGTCATGATGGTGGCGGGATTTGAATTGACCAGCACCACCTCATAACCCTCGGCGCGCAGGGCCTTGCACGCCTGGCTGCCGGAATAGTCAAATTCGCAGGCCTGCCCGATCACAATCGGGCCGGAACCAATAATCAGAATTTTCTGGATATCAGTGCGTTTGGGCATACCCTTCCTGGGTGCGGCATGAATCGTCCCGCCGCCGCGTCGAGTGAATCTGAATCCCGCGAGGATGCTGAAAAGGCCCCGCGGATTGCCACTCTGAGGAGCCGGAGGCGGCGTAGAAAAGCCGATTCTTCGCTTCGCTCAGAATGACGGCCCAGGGCTCAGAATGACGGCCGGGATTCGCTCCGTTCCGTAGCCGCTTACTGCCCGGCGAGTGCTGGAATTCCTGGCGGCCATTATCCCGCTTCCCGGCCCACGGCGCCGCTCATTTTTTCCGCCACTCTTCCATCATCCGCACAAAGCGCTGGAACAGGTACGCCGAATCGTGCGGGCCGGGCGAAGCTTCCGGGTGATATTGCACGCTGAAAAGCGGCATGGACTTGTGCCGCAGGCCTTCCAAAGTCTGGTCGTTCAAATTCAAATGAGTCAGCGCCACTTCGCTGGTTTTTAGCGTATCCGGATCAACCGAAAAGCCGTGATTTTGCGCCGTAATTTCCACCTTGCCGGTTTCCAGATTCAGCACCGGATGGTTCCCGCCGTGGTGGCCGAAGCGCAGCTTGAAGGTTTTGCCGCCCAGCGCCAGCCCGATAATCTGGTGGCCCAGGCAGATGCCAAAAACCGGAACTCGCCCCATCAACCGGCGCACGTTTTCAACCGCGTAGGCCAGTGGCTCCGGGTCGCCCGGACCGTTGGAAAGAAAAACTCCGTCCGGTTTCAGTTCCATCACTTCGCGCGCCGGGGTGTGGCCGGGGGCCACCGTAACGCGGCATCCGGAATCCACCAGGCGGCGCAGAATGTTGTGCTTGATGCCGAAATCGTAGGCGACCACGTGGAAGCGCGGCGCGGGGAGGGCGGCAGCGGCGTTATCCTCGATGCGGCGCGAAGGCTCGCTCCACGGATAGCGGAAAGCCGTGGTAACGCGGCTGGCCAGATCCAGCCCGACCATGCTGGGCGAGGCTTTGGCCTTTTCCACCAGCCGCGCGGCATTCAGGTCCACGGTGGAAAGCACGCCGCGCATGGCCCCGTGCCGGCGCAGATGGCGCACCAAGGCGCGCGTGTCAATGCCGGAAATTGCCGGCACGTTAAAATTCAGCAGAAAATCCGAGGCCTCATCCACGGAGCGCCAGTTGCTTGCCAGCTCGCTCAGCTCCCTCACCACCAGTCCTTCGGCGTAGGGGCGCATGGACTCGCTATCCAGCGGGTTGGTGCCGTAGTTGCCAATGTGGGGATAAGTGAGAATAATGATCTGACCGGCGTAGGAAGGATCCGTCAGAATTTCCTGGTAGCCTGAAAGCGAAGTATTAAACACCACCTCGCCTGTATGTTCGGCTTCCGCACCGTAGCCCTGGCCGCGGAACACACGGCCATCCTCAAGGGCCAGCATTGCCTCCAATTTACAGACCTCCCTCCGGGGTTACAGCGGCCCGCCGTGGCGTAGCGTACTGTGCTGCCTGGCGGGCGCTGCACGGGCGCGGCGGCCGCCGCGCGTAATGCCCTGTCGGCCATGGGCCGGAATCGTATGCCGGATGGCGCTTAATTCAGCGTTCCCGCCTGGCTAAGGGGCCAATAGATAAACACCGCTTTGCCGTAAATAAATCTGCGGTCCACCGTTCCCCACACCCGGCTGTCGTTGGAGGATTCACGATGGTCGCCGAGCACAAAGTAGTGGTGCGGCTCCACGTGAGTGGGCGGAAAATTGTCGTGGTCCAGATAGCTGCGAGGCAGGTACGTTTCCGCCAGTGGCCGGTTGTTGATATAAACTCTTCCATCCTCGATGCTCACCCATTCGTTGGGCAGGGCCACAACGCGCTTGATGTAGGATTTGGAGGGATCGAGGGGATATCGAAATACAATAATGTCGTTGCGGTGGATCGACTCGAAGTCATAAACAAACTTATTGATGAAGATGCGCTCGTGATTGGAAAGCTCCGGCATCATGCTGGTGCCTTCCACCTGCACCGGCTGGTAAAGGAACACCACCACCACAAAGGCAAGAATCAGGGAGAGCAGCAGGTCACGCAGCCAGTAGCGCGTGTCAAAAAAAGTTTGCCGGGGCCTGGATTGCGAGGGCTGGCCTTTTGCCATTCTATCCAAAGTCTGTCGTAAAAACCCCACTGCCAATTCGGTCTCCCTTTTATAGCACAAAAGCCTGATTTCAGGCTAGCATGGCGGATGGCCCGGAAGCCAGAGGCGCTTGCAGGCCTTTGGAGCTTCGAGCCGCGCATAAAACTCCATGCCCCAAAATCCGCGCATTGCACTGATCATTCCGGCCCTGAACGAGGCCGAAACGATAGGCCTGTTGCTTCGCCAGCTTCCGCGCGCCCGCCTTGCGCAGATCGTGGTGGTGGATAACGGCAGCAGCGATTCCACCCCGCAAATTGCCCGCGACGGCGGCGCGGAAGTTCTGCTTGAGCCCCGGCGCGGCTACGGCCGGGCCTGCCAGCGCGGCCTGGCCGCCCTTCATCCTGAAACTCAGGCTGTGGCCTTCATGGATGCCGATCTTTCCGACGACCCGGCCGACCTCGACCGCCTGCTGAACAAAATGGAGAGCGGCGGCTGGGACATGATCATCGGTTCCCGCGTGCTGGGCCGGGCCCAACAGGGCTCACTTACGCCCTTGCAGCGCTTCGGCAACTGGCTTACCACCCGCCTGATCGCCCTCATCTGGGGCGCGCGTTTTACGGATCTCGGCCCGCTGCGCCTTGTCACCGCTTCCGCACTGCGCCGCATGGCGTTAACGGACGGCGACTTTGGCTGGAACGTTGAAATGCAGGCCAAAGCGGCCGCCATGGGGCTGAGGGTGCTGGAGATTCCCGTCAACTACCGGCCCCGCGCCGCCGGAAAATCCAAAATCAGCGGCACCCTGCGCGGCAGCTTTGCCGCCGGCGTCAAAATTCTCTACACCGTCTTCAGGTGCTGGAAGATACCCCGGCGCTGAACCCGCAGCCCGCATTGTCCGTTGCCGTCACGCGGCTCTACCCGAAGCTATCCCTTACATTTTCCTGCGCCCGGCGTGGCACGGGCTTGTTTTCCACGCGGAGGGAAGGCGCCAGCGTTTCCAGATAGTGGCGTTGTTCGCGCGTGAGGCGGTTGGGAATCAACACCTGCACTTTAACGTACAGGTCGCCCTGGCCGCGGCTCTCCAGGTTAGCCACCCCCAGGCCGCGCATGCGGAATACCGTGCCCGGCTGCGTGCCCTCGGGGATGCGCAGTTTTTCAGAACCGCTCAGCAGCGGCACCTTGATTTCCGCGCCCAGCGCCGCTTGCGCCAGCGAGATGGGAATGGTGCAATACAGATCGCTGCCGTGGCGCTCAAAGAAAGGATGTTCGCGCACGCGGATAATCACGTACAGGTCACCGGCTGGTCCGCCTTTGGCGCCGGCTTCGCCTTCGCCGCTCACGCGCAGGCGCATGCCGTCTTCCACTCCCGCCGGTATGCGAACTCCCAGCACTTTCTCGTCGCGCACGCGGCCTTCGCCTTTGCACTCCGGGCAGGGATCGCGAACAATCTGTCCCGCGCCCCGGCACTGCGGGCAGGTTTGCGACAAAGTGAAGAATCCCTGCTGCCGGCGCAATTGTCCCACGCCACCGCAAGCCGGGCAGGTGCTGGGCTGGCTGCCGCGCCGGGCGCCGCGTCCGTTGCACTCCGCGCAGGTATCCCAGCGCGGAATCTTGATCTTGCTATCCATGCCCCTGGCGGCTTCTTCAAAGGCAATTTCCATCTCGTAGCGCAAATCCGCCCCGCGCTGCGAGCCGCCGCGCCGGGAACCCTGGCCGAAAATATCGCCAAAGCCGAACAGATCGCCGAAAATATCTCCGAAGTCCGCAAAAATCGACGAGGATAAGTCCGGCCCCGCGGAAGCCGCGCTGCTGCCCACGCCGGCGTGGCCAAAACGATCATACGCGGCGCGCCTCTGCGCGTCCGCCAGCACGCCGTAAGCCTCCGTGATCTCCTTGAACTTTTCGGTGGCTTCGTCTTTGCTTTCGGGATTGCGGTCGGGGTGGTTCTGCATGGCCAGCTTGCGGTAAGCGCTCTTCAACTCCTGATCGGTGGCGTCGCGCCCCACGCCAAGGATTTCATAATAGTCACGCTTGCTGTTCAATAGGATTTCTCGCTCGGGTTTGGATTGTACCCAGGTTTGCCAAAGCCGCCCTGATTCGGGCCTTACTCTTTCTCCGCCGCCGCTTCCGGAGCCTTGGGCTTTACCGCAACCTTCACAATGGAGGGCCGCAGCAGGCGCTGGCGCAGCTTGTAACCGCGCTGGAACTCTTCAATCACCTGGTGGTCTTCGTGCTGATCGCTCTCAACGGTTTCAACCGCCTGATGCAGGTGTGGATCAAACAACTTGCCTTCGGCCTCAACGGCGGATAATCCGGCGCGCCCCAGCGTTTCGCGCAGTTCGCGATGGATCAGTTCCATGCCCTGGTAAAAAGGCTCCGGCACGCTGGAGTCGCGGTGTTTCAAAGCCCGCTCCAGCCCGTCCAGGGTGGGCAGCAGGGCGCGGATCAGGTCCGCCGCCGCGTGCTGAACCAGATCTTCCTTTTCCCGCTGCGCCCGCTTGCGAAAGTTTTCCAGCTCTGCCTGCTTGCGCAGCAGGTGGTCGTACACTTCCTGCTTTTCAGCTTTCAGCTTTTCGATGGTGGCGCTCAACTCCGCTTCCAGGCTGCTCAGCACACCGCCGCCTTCCGCCGCCTTGGGCGGCACGGCGGGCGCGGCCTGCCCCTCTGCAGCGTTCTTTTCCCTTTCCTTGCCGCTCTCCATACTCATTTCGATTCCTCTGCCCCGGGCCAGGATTCGCGCCGCCGGCCAGCGCGCCTAGTTGGCGCTCAGCAGCCGCGTGGTAACCCGCGCCACAAATTCCACCGTACTCAGCGCCAGCTCATATTCCATGCGCTTGGGGCCGATCACGCCCAGCACGCCCACGGTGCGCTCGCGATAGCGGTAGGGCGCCACAATAAAAGTGCACTGGCGCATCTCCGCGTTCGGATTTTCCTGCCCGATCAGCGCCCGCACGCCCGCTGAAGAGACGTTCAGGCACGCATCCAGAATCTGGATGATTTTCGCCTTGTGCTCCACGGCCTCCAGCAATTGGCTTACGCCGCCCGCTTCCATCATATCCGGCCGGCCGGCCATGCGCGCCGCTCCGTCCACAAACAAGGAAGCAGGCTCCTCTTCGCCCATCGCTCCCCACATGAACAGCGTGGCGATGTTGGAGAGCAGCCGGTCGGAAAAAGACCTCAGCGCCTCCATGCGCTTGATCAGCTCCAGGCGGATGGTGCGCAGCGACCAGCCGCGAAATTCCTGGTTCAAATAATCCGCGGTACGGTCCAGCTCCTCCTGTGTAAAATCCTGCTCCAGCGTGAAAACCTTGTTCTCAATCACGTCGGGCTTTGAAACCATCACCGCCAGCGCCCGCATGCCCGGCAGGCGCACAAACTTGATGTGTTCCAGCAGTTTTTCGCCGCGCGCCGGCCCCAGCACCACTCCCATGTGCTGCGAAACCTCGGCCAGCAGGCGCGAAATGCGCGCCATCAGGTCGTCCGCGGAAGTCAGTTGGCGCTGCAGATAGTCCTCAATATAGGCGCTGGTGGCGTCGCTGAGCGCAGGCAACATCTCTAGGCTATCCACGTAGTGGCGGTAGGCCTTGTCGGTGGGCACGCGCCCGGCGGAGGTGTGCGGATGGCTAAGATAACCCAGCACTTCAAGCTCCGCCATCACGTTGCGAACGGTGGCGGAACTCACCGGCTCCGTAAAGCGTTGCGCAATGGCCTTTGAACCTACCGGCGCGCCCTGCTCCACGTAGCGCCGCACGACAAAATCCAGTATTTCCTTGTGCCGCCTGGAAAGCACGACTTATGACCTCAATCTCCGGGTAAATTAAACATTTTCAGCGAATTACGTATTCCTTCTTAATATTATCGGCAACCTCGTCCTGTGTCAAGAAACCACAGCGGCGATAGTGGTACGGTTTCAACCGCGCGCTGGCGAAGTACGGCCATCCTGGCCGCGATCACGGGCGGGACGCCCGTACCGCAGGTGAACCTGTACCTCTACTCCTCAGCTAACCTGATTCGCCACCAGCCGCCGCGGCCCGCCTCCCAAACGGCCGCAATTCGGCGTGGAGACCCGGCCCGCCGGGTTGCTGCTATACTCTTTGATGCAACGAAATTGAACGATCATGCCCGTAAGTGGCCGTATCGATGGAAATCCATGCGGAGCGGAAGAATAGTAAATGATTGACCATCAACGCGCATATACCACAACACTGGATCGCCGCCGCACGGCGCTGCTGCTGGTGGACCTGCAGTACACGCTGCTGAACACGGTTCCGGAGCCGGAACGATTGCTGCGTAACGTGCACCTGCTGCTGCGCGCAGCGCAAGTGCTGGAAATACCCGTGATTCTGACCACGCAGTACGCCCAGGGGCTGGGCAACATTCACCGCGAAGTGCTGCGCGTGTATGACGGTGGCATGGTCTTCGACAAGAAGACGTTCAGTTGCTTTCTTGATACGAGATTTGAGTCGCTATTGCGCCAGCAGGCGCCCAACGCCACAAACCTGGTGGTGGCCGGAGTGGAAGCGCACATTTGCGTGGCCCAAACTGTGCTGGGAGCCATCGACCGCGGCCTTACCGTGCACGTCCCGGTTGACGCCATCGCCTCACGCAATGCGGTAAACCTGAACATCGGCATCAGCCGCATGGAAGGCGCCGGAGCCATCATCAGTTCCTCGGAAGCGGTGGTTTACGAGCTGCTGGGCCAGGCCGGAACGCCGCAGTTCAAGGCGCTGCATCCGCTGCTGAAGTAGGCGGCCGCAGCCGGTGGCTCAACGGGCGCCGCGTTATCAGCCCGCCCCCCGGACAAAATCCGGGTCAGCGAATCTCAATCACCCGGCCACCCGCTTGCAGTAGGGCCTGAATTTGGGGCCAGATCCTTCCGTGCGCGCATGGCCTTTTAGCCACCCATCATGGAGCAGAAACTCGACGCAACCGGCGCCGCAAGGATTCTCGCCGTGGTGTTTTGCCGCCCCTACGGGGCTGGGGAGGGTTTTATTTTCCTTGGCCGGCGTACGCCCATCCCAGCGCTTTCGCGCTGGGCTAAATGATTCCGCCCCTACGGGGCTTTAAGTGGCTCCTCCGCCCGCCCGGGCGGCATTCAACTTTTTCCCCGCAAGCATGAATCCCAAGGGCGTGGTAATCTGTTCGCCAGCACTGTTTAATGCAACAAGGCGTGCAAAACGCCTGCCAAACCGGGAGAGAAGATCTCGCCATCATGCTGGAAAACCTTTACAGTTGGCTGCCCCAGGACGGGGTAAAGATCGTGCTGGTGCTGCTGTTGTCGTTCCTGATCGGGCTGGAGCGCGAGGAGCGCAAGGCCGCCGCGCCGCGCACTATGTTTTTCGGCGGAGTGCGCACTTTTCCGCTGATCGGGCTGATAGGGTACTCGCTGGCCCTGCTCACCCGCGGCCAGCCGCTGCTGATGGCGCTGGGGTTTCTGGCCATCAGCGGGTTTCTCTGGCTTTCCTACTGGCACAAGCTCAGTTCCACCGAGCCCGCCGGCATCACCACGGAAATGTCGGCTCTCACCACCTACGTGCTTGGGGCGCTGGTGTACAACGGCGACTTCTGGATTGCCACCACGCTGGGCGTAGCCGCCGTAATGCTGCTGGAGCTTAAGACGGCGCTGGAAAATCTGGCGCAGCGTTTTCCACCCGAGGAAATCCTGACCTTCACAAAATTCCTTTTGCTGACGGCCGTGATTCTGCCCGTGGTGCCCAACCGCAGCTTTACCTCGTTTCACCTGAATCCTTTCAAAACCTGGGTGGTGGTGGTGGCCGTAAGCGCCGTGGCCTATGCGAGCTACGTGCTGCAAAAGGCGGCTAAGGGAGAAGGCGGAATCATGATTGCCGCGCTGCTGGGCGGAGCCTATTCCTCCACCGTGGCCACCGTGGTGCTGGCGCGAAAGGCCAAGGAAGAGGGCCACGCGCACCTCTATTCCGGAGGTATTCTGGTTGCCTCCGGGGTTACGTTTATTCGCATCCTGATTCTGGTGGCCTTTTTCAGCGCCAGTTTAACGCGGGCGCTGGCCGTTCCCTACATGGTTCTGACTGCCGCGGGGGTGGGCGTGGGGTGGTGGTGGTCGCGGCGCAGCGACGCGGAAGCCGCAAATGTGGCCCGGCGCTTTGAACCGGGCAACCCGCTGGAATTGAGCGCGGCGCTGCTTTTTGCGCTGCTGTTTGTGGTGATCCTGACGCTGACCCAGCTTGCCGCCGCGCACCTGGGCAAGGGCGGTGTATTCGCGCTGGGAGCCTTAACCGGAGTTACCGACATCACTCCGTTCATCATGGGCATGACCCAGGCTTTGGGAACGCTGATAACCATCAAAGTGGCGGCGGCCGCCATTGTGATTGCCACTGCGAGCAACAACGTAGTGAAGGCGGTGTACGCTTACAGCCTGGCCGATCGCAAAACGGGTATGGAGAGCCTGGTATTTTTGATGGCGTTGGCTGTGGCGGGACTTGTGCCGCTGTTCTGGCTGCTGGCATAAGCCGGCGGCCATCGCGCTTTAAGCCGCCGCGCCTTCATGGAGCAGGCACGGGCCGGCAGGGGCCCCGGGCAGAGCCTGAACGGGAAATGCGGAAAGGGCTCAGCGTTCCAGCAGAAACGGGTTGGATTCGCGCTCCGCGCCGATGGTGGTGGCGGGTCCGTGCCCGGGAAATACCGGCGTTGTGTCTGGCAGGGCCAGCAGCCGCTGGCGGATGGAATTGATGATCTGCCGGAAGTCGCCGCCCCAAAGGTCCGTACGGCCAATGCTGCCCTGGAACAACGTATCGCCGCTGAAAAGGCGGCCGTCTTTGCCCGCCATATACAACGAGAGGCTGCCGGGTGAATGGCCGGGCGTGGCAATCACCTCGGCGTTGAACGCCCCCCAGCGCAGCGCATCGCCGTCGCGCAAAAATCCGCTCACCTCAATCACGGCTGGCGCCTCCATTCCAACCCACGCCGCCTGCAGCGCCAGGTTCTGATAAAGCGGCATATCCTCCTGATGCATCAGCACCGGCGCGCCCGTAAATTTCTGCAACTCCGCCAGGCCGCCCACGTGGTCAATGTGGGCGTGGGTAGCCACAATCAGCTTCACCTTCAGCTTGTGGCTGGCCAGCACTTGCTGGATGCGCTCCACTTCATCGCCCGGGTCAATCACCAGCGCTTCGCCGCTGGTCTCATCGCCCACAATGTGGCAGTTGCAGGCCAGCATACCCACGGGCAGAATCTTATGAATCATGCATCCTCGCTGCGGAATGAGAGCGCCGCTTTAAACCATGGCCAGGGCCCGCACCGGCGAACCCGAGCCGGAGCGGATTTTGAGCGGCAAGGCCAGAAACAGGAAGGCGTCTGGAAGCTGATCAAGATTGCAGAGGTTTTCAATGATCAGCACCTGCTTTTCAAGCACCACCGGGTGCAGGGGATTTTTGGCAAGAGTTTCCGGCGTATCCGGAGAAAGCGTATCCACCCCCAGCGCGGCTACCTTCTTTTCGATCAGAAAATGCGCAGCTTCCAGACTCAGGCCCGGCCAGTCCTGAATATAGGGCCGGCTTTCGGGACGTTTGGCCCAATGGCGCGACCATCCGAAATTGAACAGCACAATATCACCCGGCTCCAGGGCAATGTGAGTGCGTTCCCACTGCTCCAGAAAGACGCGCGGCGCCAGTTGGCCGGCCTGGAAATGGCGGCAATCCACGCGCACGCCGCGGCCCAGCAGGCGCGCGGGGGGCACCTGGTCAATGGTGACGTGGGCGGGCAGGTTGGCGTCGGTAATAAAGTGCGCGGGGGCGTCAACGTGGGTGCCGTTGTGCTCATTCATCACCAACTGGTAGGTGAGGGCGCGGTCGCCGTGCCAGTAGGAGCCGTAAAGGTTGTGAAAGAACTTGGAATGGGTCGGATAGTGCGGCATGTGCTCTTCAAGCGCCTGGGAGAGGTCAATCACCCGGGCGCTCTCAAGCAATTGCCGCGCCGCCTGCAGGTTGATCATGGGGAACATCCTGTGGCCGCGCGCGCTTAAGGCTGGGCGCTGGCAAAGTAACCCGCTTTGGCGCGAACCGTAACACCCCTGCGCTGCGCCACCACCTTGATGGAGCGATAAGTGCCATCCATCACGGCGTTGCTGGGCGTGTAGCCAATGCTGTACTGGTCGTTCAGGGTGCGGCCCAGGGAATCCAGCGCGTCGGCCAGGCGAATCAGCCGCTCCGCGGAATAGATGCCGGAAGCCGCGCCCAGGCCTTTGTTCTGCGAGCCGTCGTCATTCATGGTGCCGTGGGAAAGATAGCCCGTGGCCATGTCGGCGCCAATGCCCTCGCGCAGCGGGAAGTAAGCCGTGCCACCGGTCTGCTCCGCCAGCGCGCTCAGATATTTGTCACCGGGATTGGTAAAGCCGTAGGCGGCGTTGCTGATGGCGTAGATGGAGGTTTCCGCGCGGTGCGCCATGGAGACGGCTTCGTCGAGGGTGTGCTTGCTTTGCACATCCAGACCGTCACTGACCAGCACCAGAATACGGCGGGTGTCTTCGGGCTGGCCGGCGGTCAGCATTTTTTCGCGGCAGGCGTCGTACACGGCGTCGTAAATCGCCTTGCCGCCACCGGCTTTCAGCTTGCGAATCTTTTCCTGCAACACGTCGGGGTCGGAGGTGAAATCCTGCACCAGCGAGCTGGTGGCGTCAAACGTTTGCAGAAACACCATGTTCTGCTCCGAACGCTGCTCCAGCATGTTGTAAACAAATTCGCTGGCCGCATCCTTCTCAAACTTTATTTGCGGACGCATGCTGTTGCTGGTATCCAGCACCAATCCGACGCGCAGCGGAGGCAGCGGCTCACGGCGGAAATAAGTGATGGTTTGCAGCTTGCCGTCTTCATAAACGCGAAAGTCGTTTTCCGCCAGGTCGATTACGGGAAAGCCGCGTTTATCCAGCACCGTAACCGGCACGTTCACCACCTGCACTCGACGGCTGATAGTGCTGGAAGGGCGGGTGGCGTTTGCCGCGTTGGAACCGGCGGCAGCCCCCGGTGCGGCAGCCCCGGTTGCGGGGGGCACAGGAGCGACCGGGGTTGCGGGTGTGGAAGCTTCCGCGTGTTGCTGCGCTTGCAGCCGCACAGGCGTGTGGCCTGCGCCGGCCGCCAGGCTGAACGCGGCGATGCCCAGCAGCCACGCTCCGGGCCTCAATCGGCGCACCTTTGGGAAATAAAGACGTTTGAATATCATAACTTTCTCCCTGGCCGGCGTGGGCCGGCAACAGTGGCTTAGCACACCCATATTAACCCAATTTGTGCTCCCGGAATGCCGTAAACTGCGGGACGTCGCGGAGGGCGCCGCCGGGCGCTCCGCCACTCTGCTAAAATAGCGGAGAGGCTGCCGGTGCACGACCACCACCACCATTCTCACGCCGCCACACGAACTGTAAAACTGGCGCTGGCCATTACCCTGCTGCTGGTGCTGACGGAGTTTATTGCGGGCTCCGTGTCGCACAGCCTGGCGCTGGTAAGCGACGGCTGGCACAACCTTACGGACCTGCCTTCGCTGGTGCTGGCCTGGGTGGCGCTTTACTTTGAGCGCAAACCGCCCGACCAGCGCAAAACCTACGGTTACCACCGCGCCGGCGTGCTGGCGGCGTTTGTGAATTCTCTGCTGCTGATGCTTGTGGCAGCCCTGATTTGCTACGACGGCTACAAACGCATTCTTTATCCCCAGCCACTGGCGCCGCGGGTGATGATGGGCGTGGGCGTGCTGGCGTTGCTGATTAACAGCAGCATCACACTGGCGCTTACCCGGGAGCGGCACGACCTGAATTTGCGCGCCGTTTTTCTGCACAACCTGGGCGATGCCCTCTCAAACATCGCCATTATCGGCGGCGCGTGGGTAATCCAGGCCACCGGCATCAGGTTGATCGACCCGCTGCTGGCGTTTCTGATTGCGGGCATGATCGTGTGGACGGCGGTTGGCATTGTCGGCGAATCCGCCAACATTCTGCTGGAAAGCGCGCCCAAAGGCATTTCGATTGAAAGCGTGGCCACGGCCATGCTGGCGGTGCAGGGAGTGCGCGAAGTGCACGACGTGCACATCTGGAGCCTGGGATCGCAAAAGCACGCGCTCTCGTGCCACGTGCAGATTCTGGATATGGCCACTTCAGAGAGCGAGCAGATCGGCCAGAGCCTGCGCCGCGCCCTGGAAGAAAAATTCGGGATTACCCACACCACCATTCAGTTTGAACACACCCATCCGGCCGGCGACTTCCATCGTTACATGCCCGCGCCGGCGCCACCCGGCGTCAAGTAGATTCCGGCCGCCACTATCATGAGCCGCACGGCGCGGAAGCAGCCGCGGCGCGCGCGGCACATAAGCGCAGGCTTGAATTACAAAGGCAGAAGGCGGTCCTGGCCGTCCAGGTAGGGGCGCAGGGCGGGCGGAAAAACGACGGCCCCATCCGCCTGCTGAAAATTTTCCACAATCGCCACCCACGTTCTGCCGATTGCCAGGCCGCTGCCATTGAGTGTGTGCAGGAATTCAGATTTGCCGCCGGCGCCGCGCCGAAAGCGCAGGTTGGCGCGGCGGGACTGGAAGGCTTCAAAATTGGAGCAGGAGGAAATTTCGCGATATTCGCCGCTGGAAGGCAGCCACACTTCCAGATCGTAGGTTTTGGCGGAGCTGAAGCCCAGGTCGCCGGTGGAAAGCGCCACCACACGGTAGGGCAGTTCCAGCTTTTGCAGAATGGTTTCGGCGTCGCGGGTTAAGGCTTCCAACTCTTCGTAAGAACTTTCCGGGGTTGTGAACTTCACCAGTTCAACCTTCTGGAACTGATGCTGGCGGATGATGCCGCGCGTGTCTTTGCCGTAAGAGCCCGCTTCACTGCGAAAGCAGGCCGTCCAGGCGCAGTGCTTTACGGGTAACGCGGCGCCCTCAAGCACCTCGTCGCGATACAGATTGGTAACGGGAACTTCCGCGGTGGGAATCAGCCAGTAGTCAGTGCCTTCAAGCTTGAAAAGGTCCTGGGCAAACTTGGGCAATTGGCCGGTGCCAAACAGGCTGGCGGAGTTCACCATGAAGGGCGGAAGAATTTCGGTGTAGCCGTGCTCGCGCGTGTGCACATCCAGCATAAAGTTTGCCAGGGCGCGCTCCAAGCGCGCACCCATGCCGCGATAAACGGCAAAGCGCGCTCCGGTGATTTTGGCGGCCCGTTCAAAGTCCAGAATGCCAAGCTGGGGGCCCAGGTCCCAGTGCGCCCTGGGTTCAAAATCAAACTGGCGCGGCACGCCCCAGCGGCGAACCTCCACGTTCTGCGCGGCGCTTGCGCCCACGGGAACACTCGGGTGCGGCACGTTGGGAACGTTGCGCAGAAGTTCACGCAGGCGCTCATCGCCGGCTTTTGCCTGCTGGTCAAGCGCGGCAATCTGCCCGCCCAAACGCTTGGATTCAGCAATCTGGCTCTCCGCATCCAGCTTCTGCTTTTTCAGCGCCGCCACCTCAGCGGTAACTTTATTGCGCTGCGATTTAAGATCCTCGGCCTCCACCAGCAGGCGCCGGCGCTCACGGTCAATGGATTCAAAATCGTTAAGAATGCCGTCCAGGCCGCGCTCGGCCATTTTTTGCTTGATCAATTGCAGGTTGTCGCGAACAAAGCCCAGATCGAGCATGGGGTTCAATTCTCTCCTGTTGGAATGAGCCGGCGGATGACCGGCGCCGCGGACGGCCCAGGCGGGCGTTGAGGCCATTTCACGCGCCGGCGGCCGCGCGCCGCGACAACCGGGCTGCCGAATCGAGGCCAGGGCGGGGCCGCCCTGCCGCTGGGCCAAAGCGTCGTGGCCTGACCCCGGAAAAACTCGTCCGAGCTGTCATTCCGAGGAGCCGCAGGCGACGAGGAATCTCGTACGTTCTTTATTTACAGAGCGCGATTCCTCGCTCCGCTCGGAATGACAGCGTTCAGAAACGTTCTTCCGCCAAAATGACAGTGTTCCGAAACCTTCTTCCGCAGCCCGCTAAAATGTACCAAAGCGTGACCCTGCATCTGGGCCGGCGTGCACATTTACTTTGAGGATTGCGCCTTCCTTCTGCGGTCGGCCCAGCGCTTCTTCATAAGGTCAGAGAGCTTTTTGCGACCCTCCGGGGTCAAGCCGCCGGATTTGGAGGCTGACTTCCCCGCCCTGGCGGCCTTGGCAGGCTGGCGTACGGAAGCAGGCGCCGTTACCGCGGAGGAGCGGATATTTTCCAGGGTTGCGATCGCTTTATCAATTCTGGCGCGCTCGCTCTTTAGTTCGTTGATGATTTTATTGATGTCCAACTCCAGCCTCCTGCCAAACTTGTTAACCGCACGGGCAAGCTCCGCGCCGGCTGCCCGATAACAGGCAACACCCTCGGCGTGGGCGCCCGCCGGCCGGTAACGCTAACACGAATAGCTCTACTTTAGCCTGTTATAACGCAGGTTGGGTAGTTCTAAATATGGAAAGCTTTGGCCACGCCAGTGCCGGTTCGAGCGGTGACGGGCGGCAAAAGCCGCGCGCTACGAGCAACCTCTGCCCAGCTTCAGCCTTTGCGGCTGGCTCGTCTTGGGCTGGGTGGTTGGCGGCGGAGCGCTGACGGGCGCCGCCCCGGGAGCTGCCACCGGCGCCGCCTGGCCTGTTCCCCAGAAATGGGAGCGCAGCGCGCGGGCCTGCTGGTAGCCCGAGGATGACGCGCCTTCTTCGAGCAGGCTGGTGGGCGTCATAACCTGCTGCCACCAGGCGGAAATGCCCTCGCGCAGCGAAACGGTGCGGTAACCCTTCATGCCGAGCAGCAACTGCGCCTGCGCGGCGTGCCCTGCGCCCAGCCCGTACAACACAACCGTCTTGTCGCGCGCAAGCTGCTTTAAACCGGCATCCTCGAAAAGGCCGGGGAGCGGAATATTGATGGCGCCAGGAATATGGTAATCGTCGAACTGCCACGGATCGCGAATATCCACCAACTGGTAATCCTGTTTTTTATCGATGATCCACTGCGCCAGCTCGCGCGGGGTTACGTGGTCCTTTTCAGCAACGATATTGGCGACTAACGCGGAGGCATCAACTGGACCAGCGCCGGTTCCGTGCGCAATCGAAGCGGCCAGGGCACCTACCAGACCCACCACAACAGCCAGGGCCGCGGCAAGGCGCTTGCCAGCAAGATTAAGCTTCATCTCGGTTATTCTCCTTTTGCCACTTTGGCGTAAGTACGGTCAAACAGGCGCCACGGGCCTTCACTCTTTTCCGACGCCCAGAAAGCGCCCAGAGCGATCAACAGAACGGCAAAGGCCACCAGGCCGTTATTCAGGTTCAGCCAGGCCGGCAGGGTGAGAGCGCCCAGCGATCCGGACACATTGAAGCGGCTGAAATGTGAAACGCTTGAACCAAACAGGAAGATGCCGATCAGGATGCCGGCCATGAAGAAGAGCGCGTCCAGCTTTCCGATCGCCGCCGCCACCACGCAGGTGCCGGGGCAGTAGCCGCCTACGGCAAAACCGCCGCCCAGCAGCAAGCCTCCAACAACCTGCGGCCACAGGTAGGTTGGCGGCACGTAGACTTCACCCATGTTCAGCCATCCCAGCAGGGAGAGATAAACAATACCCAGCATGGCCACCAGAATCGCCGTGAACATCACCTTAAGCACGGCGAAATCCCTGAAGTAGAACTGGGCGGTGAGCTTGAGGGCGCTGGAAAATCCCGCGCGCTCCAGAAAAAACCCGAAGAAGAAGCCCAGGAAAATGGCCACGCCAACAAATTGAAGCGTGGAAAATGACGAGGCGTAAGGTGCGTTCATAGCCAAACCCTCCGCATAAAGTATGCGCCCACAAAGCCGGCGGCAAACACGCTGAGCATGAATACAAAAGCGCCTACGGAAAGCACGGCACCGCCGGAAAGCGCCAGTCCGCTGGTGCAGCCGCGCGCCAGCCGGGCGCCAACGCCGGTTAATATGCCGCCGCCCAGCGCCAGTGCGTAGCGGGCTCGCGGCGAAATGCGCGGTCCTTTATCCACCGTGACCTTCAACCGCCCCGCCAGCCAGCCGGAAACAAAGCCGCCAATCGCGGCGCCGATCAGCTCAAACACCAGAAAGTCCATCAGCGGCGACTGGCCGGGCTGGTAATACGCGCTCCAATACGGGTGGGTGGCGGCGTAGTTGGGAGCCACCAGCGCGATCAGTGCCACCAGATAGCGCGTAAACCCGCCTGAGGCGCCCAACCCTTCGCCCATCAGAACGAAAGTGGCCAGCAGCGCCAGCCCCAGACCAAATCCGGCGGCGTAAGGCGGCCAGTATTCGTGCTGGCGCAGGGCAGCCCGCGATCGGGCCAGCAACCCCACGCTCCCTTCCCTGCCCAGGCCGGGCCGGGCGGAATGATCCACCAGACTTGCCGAATCAATGGCGCCGGCGGTGTGGGCAGCGGCTTTTCCACCGCTGATTTCCTCTCGCCACAACTGTTCCTGCATGCGAACCTCCCTCCACCACTTGAAGTGATGCCGGTAGGCGTACAGTTCACTAGCCATGCCGGTGAGCATGGAAAAGAAGGCGGCTTTTTCCTCTGGAAAAACCGCACCCATGTAAACGTGAATCACCAGGCCCGATACCACAAAGCCGACCGCCCCAAAGTGGATGACCACCGCCCAGGCCACCGCCCGGGTTCCGAAAAGATGAAAGGCCATGATCAGGCCTGTTCCCATGATGACGGGGATCATGGCGTAAACCAGGAAGGCAAACAGTTTTTGTCCGGCGTTGTAAATGCCCTGGGGGGGCAACTCCTCATCGGTCCCCCTGATCAGATTCAGGGCGCGTACAATCAACCATTCGATATCGTCCCAATCGATGGCGATTTCGCGGTGCAATACCTCAGCCGCGAGATAGGTGCGAAAACCAAAAGTGCCGTACACCGCAAAAACCACAATCCAGGCAATGCCGATGGCGATATGCGCGTGCAGCAGATTGGCATGGGTTCCGAAGATAGCGCCGACCAGCCGGATAAACCACTGGGGCACAAAGCGGAAGTGGGGCGAAACGATGAGCGCCGCGCCCGTGGTCAACTCCAGCAGCCACACGATGGCGTTGAACCAGTGCAGCAGCATAATGGCCACGTGGTGCTTTTTAAGTTGATGCTGCTCCATCGCCTCGGCCTGGTCGGCCGAAAGCGGTGCGGGAACAAGTGGAATTGATTCGCCGCCCATGACATCGCTCCTAATCGTCAAACTGTTTTTCGCCGCTATGCAACTGGTAGAAAAATGCAATCGCCTGGCCCACAAACGACGCTCCAACCATGGTCAGGATGAGGGGCTTCACGAAGCCGCTCCAAACTCTTCCCGGTCGCAGCATGCGAGGTTTGTGGGGCGCAAAGCTGGCAAACGCCAGGTCCACCTGCTCCTTTTTGCCCAGGTAATAAACGTTGGGACCAATCGCCACATCGGCGGTCTCCAGGCGGCGCGCGCCGCGTTCATAAATCAGCTTGAACACGCTGCTGTTCGGGTCCTCCAGATCGCCAAAAAACTTGGCGTGCGCCGTACAGGTCTCCACGCAGGCGGGTTCAAGCCCTTTATCCAGCCGGGCGGAGCAGAAGTCGCATTTATCCACTTTTTTCGTCACCGGATTGATGTATCGGGCCTCGTAGGGACAGGCGTCCACGCAATAACCGCAGCCAATACAAAGGTCGCGGTCAACCTTCACAATGCCGTTCTCCGCCTGGAAAGTGGCGCCCGTAGGGCAGGGCTTGATGCAGGCGGGATCATCGCAGTGGTTGCACTGAGCGACAAAAAAGCTGGAAACAAGCCGCGGGAAAACACCGCTTACGCCGGTGAACTTCACGTGGGTGCGCGCATGGCCGATGGGCACCTCCCATTCGGAATTACAGGCCACCGTGCAGGCCTGGCATCCCACGCACTTGTGAAGATCGGTAACCATGGCGTATCGAGCCATCGGGATTTACCTCACCCTTCTTGATCAGCCCAAGCCGCCGCTAAGCGGTCGACTCTTCTCTAACCACTCGCACAAAATTAACCCGCATGCCGGTGCCGCCCATGATGGGATCCACCTTCACGCGCGTCATCAGGCCGGTATCGGAGGCGCCTTTGTGGTAAGCGCGGTGCAACTCCCGCGCCTGGTGGCCAAAACCGTGCACCATGTATACGCAATCGTGGCGAATCCCCCGGGTGACCGTCACCAGAATCGGCAGGCTGCGCGCCCCATCCTGATTTTCAAGCGTCACGCGCTCGCCATCCTCCAGCCCCAGGTCACGGGCGGCGGAGTCATTGATCCACAGGGCATTCTCCGCCATCAAGGCGTCCAGCCATTTGTTGTTCTCACTGCGCGCAAACGAGTGAACAGGCGCCCGCCCGTAAATCAACCGGAAGAAACCCGGCGGCGGGTCCTCCACGGGGGTATAGACCGGAAGCGGGTCAAAGCCCATTTGCTTCAGCGGGGCGGAATAAAGCTCAATCTTGCCGCTGGTGGTTGGAAAGAGCGGGCCGTCGCTGGGAAGGCGGTTTTCAATATACGGCCGGCCTTCAAAATCCACCGCGCCGCGCGCGTGCAGTTCATTCAAATTCACGCCCAGCGGCTTTACCAGAATGGCCAGGTGGTCCTCCGGAGTTTCCCACGGGAAATAGGCTTCCAGCCCAAGCCGCTGCGCCATCTGTTTGGCAATCCACCAGCCCGGTTTTGAGTTGCCGAGCGGCGGCACTACGGGCTGCCGCAGCGCGATAAAAGGCCTTTTGGCGCTTTCCGCAATGGCGGGAACATCATATCTTTCCAGATAGGTTGCTTCCGGCAGCACAAGGTCCGCATAGTTCACCTGGTTCATGGGCATCACATCGACCACCACCATCATTTCCAACTGCTCGATGGCCTTCAGGGTGTTCTGGGTTTGCGGAATGCTTTCCAGCACGTTCTGTCCATAAACGATCCAGCCCTTGATGGGGTAAGGCTTGCCAGTCAGTGTGGCCTCAACCAGGCCGTTGGTCACGCCCTGCTCCTCGGAGGCCAGCGGGTAGCGCGTTCCAGCGCCATCCGCGCGCTCGCGGCGAGGCGAAGGGAAAGGTGGCATGGGAACCTTGCCGGTATGGAGCGGCGTAGGCAGGAAGATTCCGCCTTTGCGGCCCCAGGCGCCCAGCAGCGCGGTCAGAATCGCCATGGCGCGCTCGCGCTGTGTATCGTCACCGTACCAGGTGGCATGGCGGCCCGGGTGCAGGGCCACGGCGGGCTTGGCAGCGCCCATGGCGCGCGCCGTTTCGCGAATCTGGCGCGCCGGCAACTCCGTGATCGCTTCCGCCCATTCCGGTGTAAAGTCGCGCACATGCGCCGCAAGCTCATTAAGGCCCGTGGCGTACTGATTGATGTAATCGTGATCGTAGAGGTTCTCACTGATCAGCACGTTCATCCACGCCAGAAGCAAGGCAATGTCGGTACCGGGGCGCACCGGCATCCACCAGTCGGCCTTGGCGGCCGCCGTGGAAAACCGCGGGTCAACCACCAGCAGCTTGGCGCCGCGCCCCAGGCCCTCCGCAAACGCCGTTACCTGCGAGGTAAACACGTTCTCGCCGATGTGCGAACCGATCAGGACAATCAGTTTCGATTCTTCCAGGTCAACCGGCTCCGGCGAACCCACCGGCCGGCCAAAGGTAAGAGCATAGGCCACCTCGCGCGGGCCGCGGCATTGCGCAAAAGCCGGCTCTGCGCTGTTGGGCGTGCCGTAGGCCTTCATCAACACACCGAAGAATGCCGACGCCACACCGTGCGGGAAAAAGGCGACGCTCTCCGGCCCGTAATGGTTTTTCAGGTCTGTTAAGCGAGCTGCCAGGTAATCCAGGGCTTGTTCCCAGGTGATGGGCTTAAACTGGCCCGAGCCTCGCGGCCCGGTACGCAGCAACGGCTGCTTCAGGCGATCCTCGTCGTAAAGCAACTGCGAGCCGGAATTGCCGCGCGCGCAAAGACGGCCCTTGGTCAAGGGGTGCAGAGGGTTGCCTTCCAGCTTCAGCACCTTGCCATCAGCTACCTCAGCCAGTACACCGCACCGCCAAAAGCACATTTCGCAGTTGGTGGCAATCTGTTCGGTGCGGGTCGTGCCACGCCATCCGGGCGGGTGCAGTTCACCGGGCGATGCCGTGGAGGCGCCACTGGTCGCTGTTGCCAGCGAACCAGCCAGTGCGGAATTCCTTATGAACTCACGCCGACTCAGTTTCATATCCTAACCGCCTTGGCTAGCGGGACTTGTGCCCGCCGAGCTCGGTTCCTGAAAACACTCTTAATTTATCACCCTTGACCCAATGAACCGTGACAGTCGTCACAAGCCATTGTGATTTTCACACCTTACTAACACTTACTCTCAGCGGATGCAATTGCTTTTTCGGTGTCTGAAAAACAGTGAAATAAAACTGCCCCGGAACCGGGCTGGACCTGGAATGGCAGCCCGTGGTTCCAGGGCAGGGGGGAGGCAAGGTGATGCTGGCTTCACCTTGCCGCTACAAGAGCAAACGGAATTGAGCGCTGAATTCGTCCTCACTCAACTGATTGCGCACCACCGAGCCGGGAATGGCCATATTCCCGGAGTAAACCGGACCCGAGGCACTGTTCGAAAATCCGTGCAGGTAAACCACATCCAGCATAATGGACTTGCTCATACGAATTCCAAGGCCGCTTGCTACGCTATCCTGAACAATACCGGGGGCAAACACATTGAAGAATTGCTGGTTGCTGGCGATCGGGCTGCCGCTGTGGTTATATCCGCCCCGCAACGTCAGCCGGTGGTTTAATTCGTACTGAAAGCCCGTTGCCGTGGCATAGATGTTGTGCCATCCAAAGCCTTGTATTGCGCCACTGGGACCGAACCCGGAGCCCTGAAAGCCGGTGGTATCAGCAAAGTCAATCCAGCGCTCATCGACCGCCACCAGCAGCTTGGGAGTGATCTTATAACTGACCCCGGCGCCGACAATCATGGGGAAATTCAGCGTAAAGTTGAAATTGGCCGGAGTGCCATCAGGATACTGGGATAAGTAGTGCATGCTCTGCATCCACTGCGGACTTTTGAAGACCACGCCCATCTGCAGAGCGTTGGTGGGCCTGTAAGTAGCCCCCAGCGTAAAACCGATGCCGAACGACGAGGACGCAGGGCTTGAAACCGGGTAACCGCTGGCGTTTGGAGCGGTAGCCGCAAACGGCGAAACCTGCAAGCTTTGCCAGTCAACGTCCAATCCGGCGCCCAACGAAAACCTGGGCGTAAGGCGGTAGGCCACCGTCGGCGTTACCTGCATATATTGCAGATTGGAATAGATGGAACCAAACCCTCGCATATTCTGAGGAACAACCAGCGGGTTGAATTGGCCCGTGGCGTTGGGCATTACTGCGGGATAGTTCACTCCAAAGCCGCCCACGCCTACCGCGCAGAGTCCAAACACAACATGATCCGCCGGGTCGTAGACCAGGCCCATGGCGGGAATAATAGTTTGGTCGGTCTGACTGGTCACGGAACCCGCCGCCGCGCCGGGAATGGAAGCATACATCGACCGGTGAGGCGTGAAGAGATCCATGTTGAACTCGCCGCTGCTGGACGGAACAAAAGCGATTGAAGATGCATTGTTGTAACAGGAACCGATGGCGTCAATTGACGTGGCTATGCCGGCCCCTCCCATGGACAGGTTGACGGCGCTAGCCCCGATTAAAACGTCGCCATTCGTGGTGGCTGGCACATTAGTTGTCGAAAAAATGATGGTGAGTACGCAAAAGACCACGGCTCTTCTCATGCTTTCCTCCCACCCCACTAAAATGCTTTAGCGTGGGGCCTGCAAAAACCATAACAGGCTGATATGGGAGTTTTTGATGATTGCCGACACCGTGATGAGTGCCCGCGGTCACTGAGGTACGGGTCATCACGCACAACAAGAAGTCGCCTCCACCCCACAATCAAGGCAGAGAAGTTGGCTTTGGGGAACTCAATTCTGGAGGGCCATTCAGGTGCGATGGCGCAGGCGTCCGAAAGCGCGAGGAGTTGATCGTTTCCCAGGCTAGCTCATGTCAAACTTGTGAATGCTTTCGACTTGAAGCTCACAATTCGGTCCGGCCAGGTTGCCGGCTAGCGATTCCAGCGCGGGCTTGTGCGCACCTCAGAGCCCACAAAGGCGTAATAAGTGATGAAGGCGTAGCAAAGCCACGGAACAAACATGGCAACGGCCATGCTGTGCCGCAACTGGAAGATAAACCCCATGACCGGTGTGGCCACAGCGCCACCAATAATCGCCATCACGATCATGGACCCGCCCAGCTTGGTCAGCGGTCCAAGCCCCTTGAGTCCCAGGGCAAAGATGGTGGGAAACATGAGCGACATGAAAAAGCTTGTGGCAAAGATCGCCCACACTCCCGCCCAGCCCGGAAACGCGATGGCCACCCCAACCAGGGCCAGATTGATGATTCCGTACAAACCCATCAGCCGATTGGGAGCAACAAACTTCATGAGATAGGTGGCGCTGAAGCGGCCGGCGCCAAAGGCCACCAGGGTTCCGGTAAGAAAGTAGCCGGCAATCTTTTCCGGCCGGTGGGTGTAGTCCTGAATGTACTGAATAAAGTAGCTCCACGTTCCAACCTGCGCGCCAATGTAAAAGAACTGGGCCAGAACCCCTTGAACAAAGTGGGGATAGTGGAGAAGATCACCCAACCGTCCCCGGTTGCCATCGGCCGCCGTTTCCTCCGGCGCGCCTTCGGGAAAGCGGGTTCGGATAATGAGCAGGGTCCAAAACAAGACGACCAGACCCAGGACAAGGTAGGGCCGGACCACGCGCATGGTCTCTGCCTGGAGATAGGCGTTATAGCGGCCCGCCGCCTGATAAGCCGACACCTGTGACGGACTTAACTCGACGCCTGAAAAAATGAAGATGGTGCCAATCAGAACCCCCGCGACCGCACCCACTGGATTAAAGGCCTGCGAAAAATTCAGCCGCCGTTCCGATGTTTTCGGATCTCCCAGCGTGGCCACAAAAGAGTTGGCTCCGGTCTCGAGAAAAGCCAGGCCGCTGGCAATCACAAACAGCGCCAGCAGGAAAAAACTGTACTCGCGCACGTGGGCCGCGGGCCAGAACAAGAAGGTGCCGGCGCAATACAGCAACAACCCTGTCACCAGCCCGGCCTTGTAGCCGAAGCGGCGCATCAAAAAGGCCGCGGGCATCGAAAGCAGGAAATAGCCCATATAAAATGCGGATTGGATGAGGCCCGCCTTCAACCGCGACATTTCAAACGACTTCATGAATTGCTTGATCAGAATGTCGTTCAAGTTGTTGGGTATCCCCCATAGCAGGAAGAGTCCCGTCACCAGAATGAAAGGCAGCATGTATTCGGTGGAAAACAATTGCGGCGTCGAAGACGGTTTTGGTTTATCCTGCAACACGGGCATGAAGCGTGCTCCTCAAGATCCACAAATCAATCGCTTTTCGATGCGGCTTGTAAGTTATAGCACAGCACGGAATGAAACACAGGGTTTTGTAATCACAATAGGGAACTTTGGCAGGAGAAAAGCCACAGCTTTTTGCGCAGCCCCCTTTGGCCGCATGCAAGGGTCCGCGCACGGCGTCATCCATCACAAATTTATAAGGGGAGAGACACTTTGATGAAACGCAGGCATTTTATCGCACAGGTAGCCGGAGCTTCAGCGTTCATGGGCACAGCTGCTTCCATGGGTACGGCGCAGCCGGCTGCAGACCAGGAGGGCAGCGCGCGCGAGTATTACTTGCTGCGGCGCTACGAGGTGCGCAGCGGACCCCAGGCAAAACTGGCCAACGCCTATTTCCAAAACGCGCTGGTTCCGGCGGCGAATCGTCTGGGCATAAATCCAGTGGGCGTTTTCCATCCTCACATTGGGCTGGATAACCCCAGCGCCCTCGTCCTTTTGCCTTCGCGCTCGCTTGAAACGCTGGTGCGCCTGGAGCATCACCTGGCAGGCGATGCCGGGTACCTGAAGGCAGGCTCGGATTTTATAAACGCTCCCGCCAACCAGCCGGCCTATATCCGGATGGAAAGCCAGTTGATGATTGCGTTTTCGGGCAGCCCCACGCTGACGGCGCCCGCCGCGGCCGCCGAACACAAGCCCCGCACTTTTGAGCTTCGCACCTATGAAAGCCCCACCGACCAGGATCACAAGCGTAAGGTGGAGATGTTTAACAGCGGTGAATTCGATATTTTCAAGAGCGCCGGCTTTTCCCCGGTCTTTTATGGCGACACGCTGGTTGGCGCCCGCATGCCCCAGCTAACGTATATGCTGTCGTTCGGCAGCCTGGAGGAGCGTGACCGGCTTTGGGCGGCTTTCGGCTCTGCGCCGGCGTGGAAGAAATTGAGCACCTCTCCTCGTTATACCTTTGAAGACATCGTTTCAAACGTGACCAACGTGATTCTTGATCCCACGCCTTATTCGCAAATCTGATGATGGAGTGAAAAAGTGCGCGCGATAGGGCGGAAATCAGGCTCGTGCTGATTACGACCGACCGGCGGGCGCGGCGCCGGGCTTACCTGAAGAGGACTCACCCGGTGACGGGTGGCGTGAATCCTTAGACGCATTCGCCTGAAATGCCGGAGGGATGTAAGCGCAGTTCGGCTCCTCGCCCAGCGGGTCGCCACTGACGGCGAAGGCGCGGGCGCGGGAGCCACCGCAGATTTCCCGGTACTCGCACACGCCACATTTGCCCTTCAATAAATCAGTATTCCGCAAGCTCACGAAGAGTTCGGAGCTGCGGTAGATCTCCGCCAGATTGCGGCGGCGGATATTTCCGCCGGAAAGCGGTAGAAAGCCGCTGGGATACACTTCACCCGTGTGCGAGACAAAAACAAATCCCTTGGCGTCGTTGATGCCGCGCGGCACAGGACCCGCACCGTCTCTTATGGCGGCGGGCGTATGAACCGCCCACCCCGGTTGCTTCTGAGCGCCACTTTCCGCCTGCCCTGCCGCCCGCTTCTCCGCCGTTCGCTGCTGCAGCGCATAACGGCGGTAATGCTGCGCCTCGGTGGTCTTGATGTCGAAAGCGGCGCTACCGCTTAAGCGGTAAAGCCTGGCAAAGACCTGCTCAAATTCGTCCGCCGTGATTACCCCGGAATTCCGGCCACGCCCCGTCGGCACCAGAAAGAAAACGCTCCATAAGGCAATCTCCATGGTGTTCAGCAGGGCCGCGATGGCGTCAAAATCCGCTAAATTCCGGCGCGCCACAGTGGTGTTAATCTGCACCGGCAAGCCCGCCTCGCGCGCCCAGCACACGGCATCCAGGGTGCGCTGGAACGATCCTTCCACGCCGCGAAAGGCGTCATGAATTTCTGCCGTTGAGCCGTCCAGGCTGATTGCCAGGCGAGCCAATCCTCTGGCTTTAAGCTCCCTGATGGCCTGCCGGGTAAGCAGCGGGGTGGCGCTGGGGGTAAGCGAGGTGCGCACGCCGCGGCGATTGGCGTATTCCACCAGGTCGAAGATATCCAGCCGCTTTAGCGGGTCGCCGCCGGTAAGCACGAACACCGGCGGATGAAGATCCGCGATCTGGTCGATCAGGCGCTGCGCCTCGAAGTGATCCAGCTCACCGGAATGGCGCAAAGGCTGCGCAGAGGCGCGACAGTGAACGCAGGCCAGGTCGCACGCCTGCGTAACCTCCCAGATAACCACAAACGGCCGCTCATCCAAATCAAAATCCGGATTCATGCCCGCCTCCGAAAAGTTGCCGTTCCAGTTGATCGCAGGCACTCACATAAAGCTGTGACAAACGTCACACTTTGCTTCCTAACCCCTTGGCGTGACTTTAGTCATAGGCGGCGCTCGACGAATGCCGTCAAATGAAGTCTGGAAGAAGTTATTCGAAAGCCGGTAAGCTTTGGCCTGCGTGATCAGGGCGCCGGAAATGAAACAAGGAGGCAACATGGCAATTGATCCAAACACCACCGTGGCGCAAATTGCGCTGCAAAATCCCAAATCCGCGGCCATTTTTGAAAAGCTGGGCATTGATTATTGCTGCGGGGGCCGCAAACCGTTGCAGGAAGCCTGCCAGGCGGCAGGCCTGGACCCGGCGGAAGTTCTGGCGTCTCTGCAGCAGATCAATCCGGAAGAGCTGCCACAAGAGGCCGCGGAGTACAACAAAGAATCGCTGGCTGGTCTTGTATATCACATTGTCCGCAAGCACCACGCCTATTGCCGCGAGGAAGGCGAACGCCTTGAGGCGCTGGCCACCAAGGTGGCAACCAAACATGGCGAGAATCGTCCCGAATTGCAGAATGTACGGTCGCTTTTCCTGCAGCTTCGCCAGGAACTGACGCTGCACATGATGAAGGAAGAACGAATGCTCTTTCCGTACATCGTCCGGCTGGAAGAAGCAGCCGCTCTGAGGACGGCGCCTCCTTTATCGCCCTTTGGCAGCGTGCAGAACCCGGTGCGGATGATGGTGCAGGAGCACGACATGGCCGGAACGCTGCTGAAACAAATCAGCGACGCCACGGGCGGTTACCAGGTTCCGGAAAGCGCCTGCAACAGCTTTCAGGCTTTCTATGCGGGCCTGGACGCCTTTGAAAAGGATCTGCACCAGCACATCCATCTGGAAAACAATCTGCTGTTCCCCAAGGCCATCGCGCTGGAGGAGAGTCTTAACGCTCACAAAGAAGTGTGACCGATGGCATTGCCTATCGCCGGGAACTCTGCTGGAGTTTTCGGCGACAGCCAGTGGTGTGCACGACCACAACGTGAGTAAGCGGCTGGCGGATCAAAAAGTCATTGGCTGTTGTCAGCCCCGGAGCCACTTTAACGCCGGGAAACTTCAATGCTTCCTCCAATTCACAGCGGGCCTGAGGAACGGAGAAGTGGAGCAGGACGCACATTTCCTACCCGGCGCCGAAGCAGCCAAACACATCTCTTCTGCGAAAGGAATTAGCCATGACGCTGGACCCTGGACGTAAGAATAAGTCTCAAAAGCGGAGTAACAGAGGGCTGCGATCGGCAGTCCTGGGAGTCGGGTTGACGGGAGTTATCTGCCTGCTGGCTCTGGGGCTGGCTGCTTGCAGTTCCTCCAAAACTTCTTCGCCATCTGAGGCATCCTCATCCCAACCGGCCGCTTCGCCCGCTGCGACAGAGACCAAGCCCGTAACTATCACCCAGCAGGACCGGGACAAAGCCAAAGATATATTCGCCAATCGCTGCGCCGCCTGCCATGGCCCGCAAGGTCGCGGCGACGGACCGGGCGCTGCAAATCTAACTCCCAAACCCGCAAACTTTCAGGAAAAGGCCTGGCAGGCCACAGTGACTGATTCCGATATCGAGAAGGCCATCCTGTACGGCGGGGCGGCGGTAGGGAAAAGCCCCATGATGGTCGCTAACCCGGACCTGCAATCCGATCCGGGAACCGTTGCGGCGCTGCGGGAACTCATCCGCAATCTTGGCACAACACAGGAGAAAACTAAATAAGCCCCGGTTTCCGCTGTTGAACCAGGGGCGCGCGTCAAGGGGGTGGACACATGAAAAAAACGTTGATTGGTTTATCGGTAGCGGCCGCTGTAGCGGTTCTTGTTGTGGCTTGCCGCACTGGAACCCGAGGCGGCGCCGGGGCGCCATCCGTTCAAAGTCTGATGCAGGCCCGCGGACTTACTGAAGCCGATGTGACCGCGGCCCTTAAAACCTATGTTCCCCCGGGCAAGCACGATGAATACCTGATGTTTGCTTCCGGCGGGCACTCCGGCGATCTGATCGTGATCGGCGTGCCCAGCATGCGCATTCTGAAATACATTGCCGTTTTCACGCCCGAGCCATGGCAGGGATACGGCTTTGACGACGACACCAAAAAACTGCTGCAGGAAGGCTCGCCCAAGGGCAAGATGCTGACTTGGGGCGACGTACACCATCCCGCGCTCAGCCAGACCAACGGCGAGTACGACGGTGAGTTCGTATTCGTCAATGACAAGGCAAACGGACGCGTAGCCGTGATCAGTCTGAAGGATTTCAATACCCACCAGATTGTGCGCAGCGGGCTGATCCAATCTGACCATGGCGCTACGTTTGTAACTCCCAATACGGAGTATGTGATCGAATCTGCCCAATACCCTGCCCCGCTCGACGGCAGCTACAGCGACCTGAAAAACTTTGAGCAGCAATACCGCGGCGCGGCGGTGTTCTGGAGCTTTGACCGCAGCAAGGGACTGATCGACAAGTCCAAATCCTTTGCGATTGAACTGCCGCCGGCGACGTAATTGAGGGTCTGCGCCTTGAAGGCGCTTTGTTTGGCCTGACAGCGGAACGCGCCAGCAACCTTACCTTTCAGAATAACCAGATTGCCGGTGATCCTGGCCGGCCGCTGGGCCTGCGCGGAGACGCCATCCGCTTCTGGGAGACACATAACTCAGTTATCCGGCACAATCAGATCACAGGCAGCCGCGACATCATTATCTGGTATTCCTCACACAATCTGATTCAGCAGAACAGCGTCTACGGCGGCCGCTACGGAACACACTTTATGTATTGCAGCGACCTGACCGTGGTTAACAATCGTTACTCCCACAATGTGGTCGGCATTTTCTCCATGTACACGCACGGTGTTACGGTGCGCAACAACCGCATTCAGAATTCTTCGCAATGGGATGGCATGGGCATTGGCGTAAAGGACAGCGACGGTCTGACTGTAACAAATAACCTGATCCTGCACGACGACGTGGGTGTGTATCTTGACGCCTCACCCGCCACTGCCGAAACCGGCAATCATTTTACGGGTAACCTGGTGGCGTTGAATCAGACGGCCATTCTGCTGCACGCCACCGAGAGCAACACCTTTTTTGATTCCAACAGCTTTCGCCGCAATCAGCTCCTGGCCACGGTCGAGGGCAGGGGCGATGCGCTCTCCATCCAATGGCATGGAAACTATTTTGACGACTATGAGGGGTACGATTTGAATCGCGATGGGCGAGGCGATGTTCCCTTCGAATTACGCAGCTTCTCAACCGAACTCACAAACCATTATCCGAACCTGGCCTTTTTTCGCGGCGCTCCCGCGCTCGGCTTGATCGACGTGCTGGGCAAAGCTTTTCCCTTCCTGCAGCCCAGGCTGATTCTGGTTGATCCATCGCCGCGCATGCAGCCGCCCTCAACCCAGGAGAGACGCTTTGAAAGTTGAAATCCAGGACATTCGAAAGAGGTTTGGCCAAGTCGAAGCCCTGCGGGGAATCAGCCTGTCAATACCCTCCGGGGGCCGGGTTGGTCTGGTTGGCCCGAATGGCTCCGGCAAATCAACCCTGATCCGCGCCCTGATGGGCATGGTTCGGGTGGAAGGCCAGATAAGGCTCAATGGCATGGATCCGCACCGGGACTTCAAAACGCTGCGGCCGGCGATTGCCTACGTACCCCAGATCCCGCCTCAATTCTCCTTCACCGTGGGCGAAATGCTGACCGCCGTCAAGCTGCTGCGGGGTTTGAAAGGGAGCGAAATCGAAGCGTGCGCTCTGCGGCTGAACCTTGACCTGCCGGCAATTGCCGCCAAGGCTGTCAAAGAACTCTCCGGAGGGATGAAGCAAAAGCTGAGCCTGGCCATATCGCTTTCAGCCCGCTCGTCGCTTCTGATTCTTGATGAACCCACCGCCAGTCTTGATAGCGACGGCCGCGAACGATTCTTTAATTTGATGAACCGTGACCACGCCGGCGCGACACTTATACTCTCCTCCCACCGGCAGGAAGAGATCCGCCAATTGGTGGATGAGGTGGTTGTTCTGGAGGATGGCGAGATTCGCCTCCAGGCGCCGGCCCGCGATTATCTGCAGCGCCAGAATATGAGCGTGGTGGAAATCCACGCTCCGCGCGCCGGTGTGAGCAACTGGCTGGCGGAAAATGGTTTTGCGGCCGGATTGGGCGGCCACTGGACGCGCACCATTCCGCGGGCCGAGAGTGCAACCCTGGTCTCAAAGGCTTTTGCACACCTGAACGGAACCATCGACGGGCTTGTCTTGCGCGATCTTGACCGGCTGGAGATTCATGCCCGGGAAAGGGCGCCGCAAGATGAAACCACATAAGCTGCTTTGGTTATTTACGGGACTTGCCGTGATGGCGGTGATTGGTGTCGCGGTCTACCGCTCACAATCGGCCCCCGTAACACCCCAGCCGGTGGCTTGGGATCGCGAGACCTGCGCGGAATGCCGCATGCTGATCAGCGATCACCGGTATGCCGCGCAGATCCAAACCGACGACGGCCGGGTGTTGAATTTTGACGACCCCTCCTGCCTGATAACTTACGAGTTGCGCGAGCACCCGAAAGTCCGTGCTGTCTATTTCCACGATTCGGCCACAGAGAGATGGCTGTCTGCGCAGCAGGCGGCGTTTCTGCAGAACGCGGCCACGCCGATGGGTCACGGTCTGGCGGCGGTGGCCGCAGGAACGCCCAACGCCATCACTTATCCACAGGCCGTGCAGAAGCTAAAGGGTCAGAATGCGGAGGGCAAATAAAATGGCCATCAGCCCTGCAACCCAGGCCATGCTGCAACTGGATTGGGCGGAAGTGTGCCGCTCGCGCTGGCTCTATGTATCAGTAGCCCTAAATGTGATTCTGGCCGGTGTGTTTATTGTCGTGGGCCTGCACGAATCCTCCATTCTTGGCTTTACCGGCATGGACCGCGTTATGTTTTCCATTGCCCACATGCTTCTGCTTCTGCTGCCGCTGCTGGCATTAATGCTGAGCGGCCAGGCAATCAACCGCGGGCGCGATGATGGCGCATTGGAGTTTTTGTTCAGCCACCCGTTGCCGCGCAGCGACTATTTTCTGGCGGTCACGGCGGTTCGATACGGCGCACTTCTGGCGCCGTTTGTAATCCTGATGCTGGCGCTGGCGTTTGTGGGCTGGGCAGCGTTTGGCGAAGCCATGCCCGTTGCGGCCTTGCTGCGCGAGATGGCGGTGTGCGCAGCCTTGCTTTGGACTTTTACCGGCCTGGGGCTTGCGGTCTCGGCCATCACACGCAACCAGACGCGCGCGCAAATCTACCTCATCCTGCTTTGGCTGGGCGGAGTAGTGCTGCTGGACTTTGGTTTGATAGGCCTGATGCTGGGCTGGGGATTGAATCCGCAGGGAGTTTTCCTGCTTGCTTCGCTCAATCCGGTTCAGGCGGCGCGTATGGCGCTGCTCTCTTCCGCCGATCCAACCCTTGCCAACCTTGGCCCGGTGGGATTCTACCTGATCAGCCGCATTGGCCCAAATGCTCTTTTTGCGCTTGGGTTCCTGTGGCCGTTGGCGCTGGGAACCGCCGCCTGGTCATATGCGCGCCGCGAATTCGCGAATCGCGATCTGGTGTAGAGCGAATGGATGGGCGCCCCTCGCCCAGGCAGCGGCTGCAAGAATGATTACCGCCCTGCTGTTCACCAGCAGGATTGACCCTTTGGAGATAAGTGATGTCATCCCAACCTGAAAACCATTTGAACCTCGACCAGCCCTTGATGCCCCGGACTCGCTTGGCGCTCTCTCTGTTAATTGTTCCCGTTCTACTCAGCTACGCCTTCCCCATCTGGCAGATACGCCTGAAAGCGCCGCAATATCCCGATGGTTTGAAGATGGACATTTATTCCTACAAGATTGAAGGCGGGAACGGCGGGCAGGACATCAACGAGATCAACGAACTGAACCATTACATTGGGATGCGCAAGCTGGACCGCAGCCAATTTGCCGACCTGGACTGGATACCTTTCGCGTTCGGGATACTCATTCTGCTTACGCTGCGCCAGGCTGTTCTGGGTGATTTGCGCGGCCTGATCGATCTTGTGGTACTCACCACTTATGTTTCCCTGTTTGCCTTCGCCCGCTACGTCTACCGCCTTTACGTATTCGGACATGATCTGGACCCCCACGCCGCGGTCAAAATTCCGCCATTTATGCCGGTTGCGATCGGCGAAAAGCAACTTGCCAATTTCACAACCTTCGGCCTGCCAAAAGTCGGCACCTTCCTGTTGGCGCTCTTCGCGGGAGGAATTCTGCTGCTATCCGTTCTGGAGTTGCGCAACGCAAGGCGCCGCACTGCGCTGGCCGCCTCATGATTTTGTTCGTGGAACACGGTAGCCGGGTTGCTTTCCTCGAGATCATGGATAAAATGTTGATCCATGACCGAAAGCGCCACGCGATGTGCGTTAACCCTGAAGAAAACTGCCCTTTTTTCCGTATTGAGTGAAAAGGAACTGGAGCGGCTCGCTTTCAGCAGCGTCTTCCGCCATTTCAAGAAAAATCAAACCGTCTTTTCCGAGGGCCAGGCTTGCAACGGACTTTACGCCGTGGAGTCGGGTTCAGTAAAGATCTTCAAGACGTCGGCGCGCGGCCGGGAGCAAATCCTTTCCATTGAAGGCCCGGGCGCCACGCTTGCGGAGCTGCCGGTTTTTGACGGCGGCAACTATCCCGCTTCCGCCGCCGCTGAAGTGGACTCGACTTTGATCTTTATCGGCAAAAAGGAATTCCGTGCCCTTTGCCTGGAACACCCGGAAGCGGCACTGAAGGTGCTCAGCGTGCTTGGCAAGCGCCTTCGGCAACTGGTGGAAATCATCGAGAATCTCTCATTCACCACCGTGCGCCATCGGCTGGCGGCGCTGTTGCTACGCGAGGCCAGGCTGAAAGGCACGCCGTCTCCGCATGGCACGGAGTTCACGCTGGCGGTGAATAACCAGCAGCTTTCAGCCCAGATTGGAACGGTGCGCGAGCTGGTTTCACGCACTCTGAGCCGCCTGCAAGCCGACGGAATTATCCGGCTGGAAGGCAAGACGGTCACAGTTCCTGATCTGAAGGCGCTGGAAGCCGAATCCGAAGACACCGAATAGAAGCGGGCTCTTTCCCGGAGACTTCCCCATGTCTCATCGCTGGCAAATCCTGATCCTGATGGCGGCCTGCTGGGCAGGCTCACGGGTTGCCTTGACACAGGATACCCACTTCGCTCCGCAAGGCGAAGAAATTCCCGGACCCTCCAACCCTACCGCCATAGAGGACCATTGCTGCGCCCATGGAGGGCAAGCTCCCGTCACGCAGGAAGCTTTTGAAACCTGGCTGCGCGATATCACCCACTACCGCGCGGAGCGTTTGATTCGCGCCGGATTTAACGATGATCAGTACAGGAATCCAGCATTGCTATGGACTGAGCGCGCTTTTATCCAGCCCCAGATGATGATTGAGGATCGATATTTTTACGATCCTGTCACGGGACGTTACACGGTTGACCGTTACCTGGACGATTTGCAGAAACGCTACGGAGGTATAGATGCGGTGCTGATTTGGCACACCTATCCCAATCTGGGCGTCGACAACAGGAATCAGTATGATCTGCTGCGCGACATGCCCGGCGGGATCGCAGGTGTGAAACAGATGGTGAGCGACTTTCACCGCCGCGGTGTGCGCGTGCTTTTTCCGGTCATGTTGTGGGACCAGGGCACCCGGGATGAAGGTAAGCCCAACTGGCAAGCAACCGCTGAACTGATGGCCCAGATTGGAGCGGACGGCATCAACGGCGACACTCTGCAGGAATTGCCGCTGCCTTTTCTTAAAGCCGCAGAGCAAACGGGCCATGCACTTGCTTTCCAGCCTGAAGGCGCACCGCAAAACCCTGCGGAAGCTTTAGCGTGGAACACCATGAGCTGGGGTTACTTTAAGTATCCTTTTGAACCCATGGTGAGCCTTTACAAATGGCTGGAGCCGCGCCACATGGTTAACGTTTGCGACCGCTGGGCGCGCGACAAAACCAACGATTTACAGTATGCCTTCTTCAACGGCGCGGGCTACGAAAGCTGGGAAAACATCTGGGGCATCTGGAACCAGATTGACGATCGGGATGCCGAGGCGCTGCGCCGGGTCGCCGCCATCGAGCGCGCCTTCACTCCCTTGCTCTCCTCAAGCGGATGGCAGCCGCACACGCCGGTGCTGCAATACGGCGTTTTTGCCAGTAAGTTCCCTGCCGATCATGAGACGCTATGGACCTTTGTAAACCGCAATGAATACAGCGTGGCGGGCAGGCAGATCCGGCTGCAGCACCAGCCGGAAATCCGTTATTTTGACGTTTGGCATGGTGTTGAATTGCAGCCTGAAATTCGTGGCCAGACCGCGGTATTAAGTTTTGCGATGGAACCGCACGGCTACGGCGCAATTCTGGCTGCAGCCCGCCTCACGCCTGAGCAGGAAAAACTTCTCGCCGCCATGCACAATATGTCGCGCCGGGAGCTATCATCGTTTTCTCCCGGCTGGCATTCGCTCTCCCAGCACCTGGTCCCAATTCAGCCCGTCAGGCCCCCCACAACAGCGCCGCCGGGGATGATCCGAATCGACGGGGGTAAATTCACATTTCGTGTTTCCGGTATGGAAATTGAGGGCGGCAATGACGTTGGGGTTGACGTTCAGATGCCCTGGGAAGACTCTGCCCGCCGCCAGCATCTGCACGTCATGACGCTATCCGCGTTTTACATCGACCGCTATCCGGTTACAAATCGCGAATTCAAGCGGTTTCTCGATCAAACCCAATACCATCCAAATGACGATCATAATTTCCTCAAGGACTGGAAAAATGGCGCCTGCCCCGCAGGCTGGGATGAAAAACCGGTCACGTGGGTTTCCGTTGAAGACGCGCGCGCCTACGCCGCGTGGGCGGGAAAGCGGCTTCCACATGAATGGGAGTGGCAATACGCCGCACAGGGAAGCCACGGGCGCCTTTACCCTTGGGGCAACACCTGGAATCCCAAGGCTGTCCCCGCTCCACAAGAGGGCAGAACACTCGACGCGCCGGCTGATGTTAGTTCGCACCCGATAGGGGCCAGCCCATTCGGAGTGGAGGACCTGGTCGGCAACGTTTGGCAGTGGACCGATGAGTATCGCGATCCGCACACGCGAGCAGCGATCCTGCGCGGCGGCAGTATATACCGGCCACAAGGGTCAATCTGGTATTTTCCTCAGGCCTACCGCCTGGACGAACACGGCAAGTATCTTCTGATGGCTCCGAGTATTGACCGCTCGGCAACCATCGGCTTCCGTTGCGTGATGGATGCCGCGCCGAGCCCACCCTAACACTTCCACGGCAAACCATTTAACCTATTGCAACCAAATAGAATGCGCGCTATCGGCCGCCTGCCTTGTAAAGGCCGTGTTAAGACCTTTTTACGGGTATTTTACAGCCGTCTCTCCTGATTCAGCCGCATACTTTAACCGTATGGAACCATCAGGATGTGCTTATGGGCGCCGTCCTTTGGAACTGAGATTTCCCGATGAAAATCATCCTTAAATTCTCATTCTCCCTTCTGGCCATAATTTGCATAGCGGCGCCCCTTTGCCCGCAAACGGCGGCCGGCGATTCGGCAGCGCCGGCGTCGGAGAATTCAGCCGCCTCTCACACCAGCACCTTCACGCTCAGGGAAGCCGTCGATTACGCTCTGGCCCACTACCCTGCGGTCCAGGCGGCATTGGAAAGAATGAACGCCGCACGCGGCGGCGTGGGCCTTGCCGCGGATAGTTACCTGCCCCGTGCGGACTTCATGTGGCAAGCCGATCGCGCCACGCGAAACAACATCCTGGGAACCATGCTCCCGCAGTCAAGTGTGATTCTTAATCCCTCCGGCAGCGTGTCGGCTGATTCCGGTCGTACGTTCTGGGGCAGCGCGGGCGGTGTGATGCTTTCCTGGGAGCCTTTTGACTTTGGGTACCGCAGCGCCACGGTTCAATCTGCGCAATCCACCGAGCGGCGTACGGTGGAGCAAGTGAGGCTGACGCGCCTGGAAGTTGAAGGCGCCGTCTCCGAAGCGGCATTTGGCGTTCTGGCCGCCAAGCAGCGTGTGTTGGCCACCCGAGCCGATGTGGACCGCCGGCAGGTATTCGCAAAATCGGTTCACGCGCTGGTGGACGCGCATTTGCGGCCGGGCGCTGATTCTTCCCGGGCAGACGCTGAACTGGCCGCGGCGCGGACGCAATTGATCCTGGCTGAGCAATCCGAAGCCGTGGCACGGGCGACTCTTGCTGAGATGCTCGGGCTGGCGGGAAAGTCCGTCGATATTGCGCCGGGCCCAATGCTGGACTTCCCTCCGGACCTGAGTTGGACGGCGTTACCCGTGGCAGACAACCCCCTGGCCACCGTTGAGCAAGGCCGGGTGCAAGAAATCCAGGCGCGCTTGAAGGTGCTTGACCGCACCTATTACCCCAAATTCAATCTGATGGCGGCGGAGTCCGGCCGGGGTAGCGGCGTCAATCCAGACGGGACGTTCGGCACCGGCCTGCAAGGATTGGCGCTGCAAAGGGCCAATTGGGCGGCGGGGCTGGTTGTAACGTTTCCAGTTCTTGATTTTGCGACAATCCGTTCACGACGAAAGATTGAACTGGCAAACCGCCGTCGTGAAGAAGCTCTGTATCAGCAAACCCTCCAGTCGATTTCCGGCCAAACGGCCCGGGCTCAGGCGGTACTTGAGGGGGCGCGGCGCGTTGCCCTGAACACTCCCATTCAACTGAAGGCTTCTGTTGACGCGGAGCGGCAGGCGCGAGCGCGTTTTGAAGCGGGCGTGGCAAGGCTGGTGGACGTAGCTGAAACCCAGCGCCTGCTGGTGCAGGCCGAAATTGACGATTCTCTGGCGCGCCTTAGCATATGGCATGCGCTGGAACAGTTAGCGGCTTCACAGGGTGATATCACTCCATTTCTGAACATCACCTCGGAGCCGGGAAGGAAGCCTTAACGATGGGATTCATCCGTGCCGCCTTACAACGGCCCATTTCCGTCGCCATCGTCGTGTGCGGCATTGCATTCGCTTCGATCATCGCCCTTACACGTATGCCGGTGGATATTTTCCCGAACCTGAACCTTCCGGTTATCTATGTGGCGCAGCCCTACGGCGGCATGAGCCCCGCCCAGATGGAAGGCTATCTGGTCTACTACTACGAGTACAACTTCCTATACATCGCCGGCATTGAAAATGTTGAGTCCAAATCCATCCAGGGGATCGGCCTGATCAAGCTCACCTTTCTGCCTGGTACAGACATGAACCAGGCGCTGGCGCAGACCGTAGCTTATGTGAATCGTGCTCGCGCCTACATGCCAAGCGGAACGGTGCCGCCGTTTGTGCTTCGATTCGACGCAGGCAGCGTGCCGGTGGGGTATCTCGTATTCTCCAGCCCCACCCGCGGCGTGGGCGAGATTGATGATCTTGCCCTGCATCGTGTGCGGCCCATGTTTGCAACTTTGCCCGGTCTTTCTGCACCTCCGCCTTTTGGCGGCAGTCCACGAACGATTATTGTGCATGCGGACCCGGAGCGGCTCCATTCCTATCGCATGTCGACCGATGAGGTGGTTAAGGCCATCACGGCAGGGAACATTATTCTGCCGTCGGGCAGTGTTCGCACCGGCGAAATTAACCGCATCACCCCGGTCAATTCCGTTGTGTCGGATTTTCACCAGCTTTCCGATTTGCCTATTCGCACCGGTTCAGGGCCTACCGTCTTTCTGCACGACATCGGCTGGATTGAGGACGGGAACGACATTTCGACCGGTTACGCGCTTGTGAACGGCCGCCGCGCTGTCTTCCTCCCTGTCACTAAACGCGCCGACGCCTCCACGCTGCGAGTCATCCACGAAGTCAAAGACAATATGCAGCGTTTTCGGGAAGCTGTGCCTTCCGACGTGTCGATTAATCTGGTTTTTGACCAATCCGGGTATGTAACTCACGCCCTGGAATCACTGATTCGCGAAGGTCTGATTGGCGCTCTGCTGACCGGACTGATGATCCTCTTGTTTCTAAGGGACTGGCGCAGTTCCACCATCGTCGTGATCTCGATACCCTTCTCCCTGCTTGCTGCTGTGGTGATGCTGTGGCTTACGGACCAATCCATCAATATCATGACACTGGGAGGCATGGCGCTGGCCGTGGGCATTTTGGTTGACGAGTCTACCGTCGTCATTGAGAACATCCACACCAATCTGGAGACAACACCGTCAGTTTCACGCGCGGTGCTCAACGGCACATCCACAACCATAGTGCCGAACTTTCTGGCCATGCTCGCCATTCTATCGGTGTTCGCGCCTTCGTTCCTGATGACGGGCCTGACGCGAGCGCTTTTTGTGCCTCTGTCACTTGCGGTTGGCTACTCCATGGTGGCCTCATTCCTTATTTCCAACAGCCTTGTTCCCGTCCTTAGCAACTGGCTGCTGGTTCATCATGCGCCCCGGATAGAGCAGGAAGCGCGCGGGCGATTCAGCTTTGCCCACTTCAAGGACGTTTATCACAAAGCGCTGGAGCGCTGGTTGCGCCACCGCTGGCGGGTAGTCACCCTCTATGCCGTGGTCGTCGCGGCCATTCTTGGAGCGCTGGGGCCGCAACTGGGTCGTGAGCTTTTTCCGCGCGTTTCCGCGGGCCAATTCAAGCTTCACATGCGCGGGCCCGCCGGAACGCGAATCGAAGCCACGGAACGCACGACCCTGGCGGTTCTGGGCGCCATCAAGCAAGCCGCAGGGGCGGATAACGTTGATATCACTCTAAGCTATGTGGGCACGCATCCTCCCAGCTACCCGATCAACAATATTTACATCTGGAGCGGAGGACCGCACGAATCAGTGATGCTGGTGGCTTTGAAGCCGGATAGCGGATTGCACGTTGAACAACTGGAAGAAGAGTTGCGCAGCAAGCTGCCCGCAAAGTTTCCCGGAAACTCGTTTTCCTTTGAACCAGGCGACATTGTGAGCCAAACCATGAACCTGGGCGCTCCAACTCCCGTTGAAGTTGCCGTGAGCGGACCGGATTTGAATCAGGATCGTTCCTTTGCCGAGCGAATCCGGGAGCAAATGCGCCAGATCCCGGGGCTGCGCGATCTGCAATTCGGGCAGACCCTGAACTACCCAAGCCTCGATGTGACCATTGATCGCCAACGGGCGGGGCAGTTGAACGTAACCGTGGAGCAGGCGGCAAAATCGCTTGTAGCCGCCACTTCATCCAGCCGCTTCGTAGCCCGAAATTTCTGGCAGGATCCGGCTAATGGGATTGGCTATCAGGTTCAGGTGGAACTGCCGCAGGCTGAAATGTCGTCCCTCAACGAAGTTCAAAACATCCCTCTCATGCAGGGCGGCCCGTCGGATCACCCCATGCTCGGCGACGTGGCTCACGTCGATTACGGCAACGTGGTTGGCGAGTATGACCGCCACAACATGGAGCGAATGATCACCCTGACTGCCAACTATGAACACAGCGATCTTGGCCGGATTGCAAGCCAGGTGGAAGAGTCGATCCGTCGTGCCGGCAAGCCGCCGCGCGGCGTTGACGTGAACGTGCGCGGCCAAATCGCTCCCATGCGCCTGACGCTCGAAAACCTGGGCGTAAGCCTGGCGTTGGCGATTGTGGTCATCTTTCTTTTGCTCGCAGCCAATTTCCAATCCTTACGGCTGGCGGCCGTGGTTATCTCAACCACCCCCGCCGTGATCACCGGCGTCGTGATAGCGCTGTTTGTGAGCGGGACAACGTTGAACCTTCAGTCCTTCATGGGCGCCATCATGGCGATTGGCGTTGCCGTGGCGAATGCCATCCTGCTGGTAACTTTCGCGGAAAGGCAGCGTAAATCCGGAACGGATTCCACAGCCGCGGCGCACTACGGCGGCCAATCCAGACTACGCCCCATACTGATGACAAGTCTTGCCATGGTTGCGGGCATGATACCCATGGCATTGGCGCTGGGCGAAGGCGCAGAGCAGACCGCCCCGCTCGGCCGGGCAGTCATCGGAGGGCTGGCCGCCTCCACCATGGCCACGCTGTTCGTGCTGCCGTCAGTCTTTTCGCTGGTCCAGCAATACGCTTCAATCAGCTCAGTGTCTCTGGATCCCGATGACGCCGCCAGCGTCTACAAGGATCGTGAAGAACCAGCGCCAACTCCTTCTGAAGGAGACGAAATTCTATGAGGTCCGAATTGACTTCTCGACATTATCAGAACGTAGGAGGCGGCCTTTTGGCTTTAGCTTTATTAGGCGCGTCTCTAACGCATGTTGGATGTGGCACAACCAGACAGGCATCCGCCGCGGCAAACAACTCCAGTCCCGTTCAAGCCTTGCCGGTTGTTGATGCAGCCACTGTGACCCAGCATTCGCTGGACGTCACCGTGGAGCTGCCCGGTGAAATTCAACCCTACCAGGCGGTCGCAATCTATTCCAAGGTGACTGGCTTTGTGGAATCCATCAACGTGGACCGCGGGTCAAGGGTTCATAAAGGCCAGGTTTTGGCCCAGCTCGTGGCGCCGGAAATGATTTCGCAACGCGTTGAAGCGCAGGCCAAGCTGCAAAGTGCGGAATCGCGGCGCATTGAAGCCGATGCCAAATTATCTGCCGATGAGGCGACCTACCAGCGGCTTAAAGTGGCTGCGGCCACGCCGGGCGTGATTTCCGAGGACGAGCTTGAAGTAGCAGAGAAGATCGCGGAGGCTGACCGGGCGCGAGTGCTGGCGCTACGCCAGAGCACTGAAGCGGCGCGCGCTACGCTTCGCTCCGTGCAGGAAGTGGAAGGATACCTGCGCATCACCGCGCCTTTTGACGGCGTGATCACGGAACGGAACGTCCATCCCGGCGCATTGGTTGGTCCCTCCGGAGGACAAGGCTCGCAGTTGCCCATGCTGCGCATTGAGCAATCGGCTACGCTGCGGCTGGTTGTGGCCGTGCCGGAACTCTACGTAGCCGATGTGGCTCAGGGAGCGACCGTCCACTTTAAAGTCCCCGCTTATCCCGATGAGCTGTTTACCGGCAAGGTTTCGCGCATCGCCGAAACCATGGACGCCAAGACCCGGACCATGCCAGTCGAGTTAGACGTCAATAACCAGGAGGGACGATTGCATCCAGGCATGTACCCGGCCGTGGATTGGCCGGTCAAGCGTACCCACGCCAGCCTTTTTGTACCCTTGAGCGCCGTTGCCCGAACCATGGAAGGAACTTTCATCATCCGCATTCGCGATGGCTATACGCAGTGGGTCAATGTAAAAACCGGGGCGGCTAAAGGGGATGAAATCGAGATTTTCGGAGAAATTCAGCCAGGCGAACTGGTGGCCAAACGCGGTACCGACGAGTTAAGGCCCAACACTCATGTGAGCACTCAGTCCGCCAGCACGAAGTAGCAACATGGCAACTGAGCACACTTCTTCTTTCCCAACCGCCGCGGTTCCTGCACTGGGCGCAGTTCCTACGGAGCGCTTGCAATCAAGGGCATGCCCTCCTATGCTCATGATTATGAAGCGGATGCGGCAGGAATCCCGCGTAGGAACGGCTTTGGTCGCAGGTTTATTTCTCATTTTGGCGCTTCTGGCAGCGCTGCAGTACAAGTGGAGCACCGAGGTCAGCCAGGCGGAGAGCGAGCGCATGAGCACCACCCTCCGAACTTCCATCCGGCGTTTCCAGTCGGATTTTTCCGGAGAATTGCTGCGTCTTTGCGAAGCCTTCCAAAGACCTCCGGAAACAAAGGAAAAATGGGACCCCTACGCGCACCGCTTCGCGGACTGGAAGCGCATTGCCCTGCATCCCAATCTGGTAAAATCCGCCTACATTCTTCCCTTTTCAGCAGGCAAGCCTTTGCCGCTGCTGAACCTGAACTTTGACCAGCAGCGCGCCGAATCGTCGCAGTGGCCCGCTGAAATGCAGGATATAAACACGCGGCTGGCGCGCCCCCCGGCCATGGCCAGACGGCGGCTCGTTAATCCGGCGCTCATCTATTACCAGTGGAAAATGGAGGAGCAGGTCCCCGCCCTGATCCACCCCGTTTACGAGGCCGCTCATCCGGATTCCACTCGTCCGCGCTTTACCGGCTATTTGATCGTTGAGCTAAGCAAAAGCTATATGCAGAAGACCTACCTGCCTCTGTTGGCAAGGCGGTATTTTCGAGCGTCGGAAGGATATGTTTTTCAGGTTGCGGTGGTTGGACCTGACCGCTATCGCCAGGTAATTTACCAGTCGGAACCCGCTTTACCCAAGGAATCTTTTGCGGCCGCTGATGCCGTCGTGAATCTGGTCGGCAATGTGCCGGAAAATTTCCTGCCCAGTTTATCCTCCCAGGCGGCGGGCCGCTCCATGCCTTTCATTGAGCCCGTGCGTAATGACCGCACCTGGCAACTTGCGATCAAACACCGGTCGGGATCGGTGGAATCCGCCGTTAACCAGATGCGGCGGCGCAACCTGGCCGTAAGTTTTGGCGTGCTCCTTCTGATTGGAGTGAGCGGCGCCATGGTGATTGTTTACGCCCAGCGGGCAGGCAAGCTGGCCCGCATGCAGTTGGAGTTCGCCGCCGGCGTTTCGCACGAACTCCGCACTCCTCTGGCGGTCATCACCTCCGCAGCCGACAACCTGGCCGATGGCGTCGTCTCACAGGGAACTCAGGTGCGCCATTATGGCAACCTGATCCGCATCGAGGGCCGCCGGCTTGCCGGCATGGTTGAGGAAATTCTGAGTTTCGCTTCCATGCAGGCCGGCAAGGGACGATACACGCTTGAAGCGGTAGAGATTGAAGCCGCGCTGGACGAGGCGCTGAACAGCCTGCGCCCCCAAATTGAATCGGCGGGCTTCCATGTTGAAAAACAGGTGCAGGAGAATATGCCCCTGGTGCGCGCCGACGCCAAAGCCCTGCACCATTGCATTCAGAATCTGCTGAACAATGCTTTGAAATACGGTTCCGAGGGCCGTTGGATAGCCGTCCGCGCCAAAAGCGCCGGGTCGCCGCCCAGCGAAGTGGAGCTGACCATTGAGGACCACGGCGTCGGCATTGACCCCAAGGATTTGCCTTATATCTTTGATCCCTTCTATCGCAGCTTTTCGGTTCAGCAGACACAAATCCACGGTACCGGGTTGGGTCTCAGCATTGCCCGCGACATGCTTGAAGGGATGGGTGGACGCCTGACCGTCGAGAGCACTCCCGGCAAGGGGAGCCTGTTTACCCTGCACCTGCAGGTCGCGTGAGCGCCCGCTGCAAATTGATCCAGGAATTTGGGGGAATGATGACCGGCTCTGGAATAACCCGTTGAGGCTTCCGTTCAATTTCGCTCGGGCCAGGCCTCAGGCCCCGGAGGTTCGATGCCGTCACGTATTCTGCTGATTGAAGACGAACCCGGCTTGCTGTTGACGCTCGGCGACCGCCTGCGCAGCGAGGGCTATGTTGTCCAGACGGCGGCCGACGGTGCATCGGGCTATCAAAAAGCCCTGGAAGAAGCCTTCGACCTTATCGTTCTTGACGTCATGCTGCCGGGCAAAAACGGCCTGGACGTTTGCCGCGACCTTCGGGCTCAGGGCATGCCCATTCCCATCCTTATGCTTACCGCCCGCGGGCAAACTACAGACAAAGTCCTGGGGCTGAAGCTGGGAGCGGACGATTATCTGGCCAAGCCGTTTGAGATGGTTGAACTACTGGCCCGGCTGGAAGCGCTGCTGCGTCGCGCCAGCCAGCCGCGCGCTGCGGAGACTCCCTTTAAGCAGATCGGCAATATCCGTATCGATTTCCGCCGCACGGAAGTTACCCGGGAAGGAAAGCTTCTGCCACTCTCGGCAAGAGAGTTTAAACTGCTGCGTTACCTGGCGGAGCACGCCGGCCAAACGGTTTCGCGCGAAGAGTTGCTGAAAGAAGTATGGGGATATTCCTTTACTCCATCCACCCGAACTGTGGATGTCCACATTGCCTGGCTGCGCCAAAAACTGGAAAACGACCCCAAGGAACCCGAACTCATTCTTACCGTGCAGGGCATGGGATATAAGCTGAGCGCATGAACCCATGGCACAACCGCCTATACTCTAAACGCCGCGGCCTGCCGCCATTACTTTGTGGCGGCTGGGTGGAATGTGGCAATAATGCCAGCCCCCTGAGCATAACGGACGGCGGCAATTTGCATGTTCCCCGTGATATCAGGTGATGGACCCACCGTCTTTATGTTCCCGTGGTGCTATGATTGTCGGGACGGAAGTCGGGAGTGCGCCCCCCAAGGCCGGCGGCCGCTGGATGGAATTAAAGCGATCGCCGCGGCAAATTCAGCGATTCAGGTTCCGCAGCCCTGATGGTAAGCGCCCGGCTTTCTGGCCGCGGATCCCTTTGGAACCATGCTGCAAAGCGTCATTGATGAGTTGAAGGCTATCACCGGCGCCTCCGGGTTGATTACGGATCGCGAACAACTGCGCACCTATGAGTGCGACGGCCTCACCAACTTCCGCCGCGTGCCGCAGGCCGTGCTGCTTCCTTCCACGGTGGAGCAGGTACAGGCCATCGTAAGGGTCTGCCACCGGGAGCGCATTCCGTTTGTGGCGCGGGGTTCAGGAACCGGCCTAAGCGGAGGCGCTTTGCCCGTCGAAGAAGGCATCGTCATCAGCCTGGCGCGCATGAACCGCATTCTGGAAGTGGATATCCCCAACGCGCGCGTGGTGGTGGAACCCGGCGTCCTCAACCTTGAAGTAACGGCCGCTGTGGCAAAGCACGGCTATTTTTACGCTCCCGACCCTTCCTCGCAATCCGTATGCACCATTGGCGGCAACGTGGCGGAAAATGCCGGTGGCGCCCATTGCCTGAAGTATGGCTTTACCACCACGCATGTGCTGGGGCTGGAACTGGTGCTGCCGGATGGTTCCCTGGTGCAAACGGGCGGCAAAACGCTCGACGTGCCAGGCTACGATCTTACGGGCGTTGTCGTGGGGTCTGAAGGAACGCTGGGAATCGTCACCAAAATCGTACTGCGCGTGGTTAAGCGGCCGGAGGCTGTGCACACGCTGCTGGCGGCCTTCAATTCCTGCACGGAGGCTGGCGCCGCCGTAAGTGAAACGATTGCGGCCGGCATTGTTCCGGCCGCCGTGGAAATGATGGATAGCCTTTCCATCCAGGCGGCGGAGGCTGCGGTACACGCCAATTATCCCTCCTGCGGCAGCCTGCTGTTGGTTGAGCTGGACGGCCCCGCGGCGGAAGTGGAAACACTCAGCAAACAGGTTTCGGAAATCTGCTCCACGTGCGGCGCCTGGGAAATCCGTTCGGCTCAGTCAGAGGCGGAGCGCGCGCTGCTGTGGAAAGGCCGCAAAGCCGCTTTTGCGGCCATGGGCCGGATATCACCCAACTACATCGTTCAGGATGGCGTGATTCCGCGCACTGCACTGCCTGAGGTACTGGCGGAAATTGAGCGTCGCGGCATCCAGGCCGGGCTTCGCGTTGCCAATGTGTTCCATGCCGGCGATGGCAACCTGCACCCCATGGTGCTTTATGACCAACGCATCAGCGGCCAGGAACATCGCGCCGAGGAACTGGCGGCAGGCATTTTGCGCCTGTGTGTCGAGTCCGGTGGCTCCATAACCGGCGAACACGGCGTCGGCGAAGAAAAAAAAGCCTTCATGTCCGTCATGTTTGCGGAGCCCGATCTGAACACCATGATGCTGGTCAGGTGCGCTTTCGACCCGCTCCAGATCGCCAACCCAACCAAAGTCTTTCCGCGCCCCAGACTGTGCGCCGAAAGAGCAGGCGTCTACCGGGATCATCCCCGGGAATTGACCGGCGAGGCGCAGATCTTCTAGGTTTCGTATGGAAACTCCTGATACGCGCACGCCATCAGCCGCTTCCAGCCTCGAGCAGGTTCTTGGACCAGGCAGGGTGCGTCCTTCGTCGCTTGAAGATTGCGTCGACGGCAAGGCGCCGTCGGTTGTCGCTGAACCCTCCACGCCGCAGGAGCTGGCCGCCGTGCTGCGCGACTGTAATGCGCACAGCCTGCGCGTGATTCCGCGCGGCGGTGGAACTATGCTGGGCCTCGGCAATCCGCCGCAGGGCGTGGATGTAATCCTTTCCACCGAAAGGCTCAATCAGGTGCTGGACCACGCCTGGAACGACATGACGGTGACCGTGCAGGCCGGGTGCACAGCGGCAAACCTGCAGGCGGTTCTGGCGGCGCACGGCCAGCGCCTGGCCGTGGAACCGCTTTGGCCGGAGCGCGCCACCCTGGGCGGCATTCTTGCGGCCGGCGAGAGCACCCCGTGCCGTCTGCGTTACGGCGGCTTGCGTGACCTGATTATTGGCGTCACTTTGGCCTTGCCCGATGGCACGCTGGCGAAAGCCGGCGGTAAAGTTGTAAAGAACGTGGCGGGATACGATCTGATGAAGCTGGCCGTCGGGTCGCTGGGCACGCTGGGGGTGATCACGCAGGCGGTTTTGCGTTTGCACCCGCTGCCCCACGGCGAACGTTCGATTACATTCCGTTTGCCGTCGCTCGACGCCGCTCAAACGCTGGTCCTGGCGGCCATGGATACAAACTGCAATCTCACCGGCGCCCAGGTAAGGGCGGGCCTGGGCGAGGAATGCGATGTTGACTTCCGCATTGAAGGCGCCCCTGCGGCGCTCGATGCGCAGCAGCGGATGGTGACGGAGCTGGCTCCCGCGGGCCTGTCACCTTCCCGCCAGCCATCCGTGTGGCGGGCTCGCCAGGATTTGTGGGACCGGGAAGGGCCGTCGGTCATCTGCAAGTGCGGAATGCTTCCCTCGCAAATTGAAGCCCTTTGCCGCATCGCATCGGAATCCGCAAATCGCCATGGCGCTCAGCTTGAAATCGTGGCGCAGGGCGCCGGCCTGGCGGAACTGCGCCTGGGCGCTCCCAATCCCGATCAGATGAGTAGCGCCGCCGGCGAGATCCGGGCGGAATTGCGCGCTCTGGGCGCAACAACGGTGCTGATGCGCGCGCCGCTTGCGGTAAAGAAGAGAGTGGAAGTCTGGGGTGATCCCGGCAATGCCTTGCAGCTCATGAAGAATATAAAAATGCAATTGGATCCGGAGGGCGTCTTGAATCCTCACCGCTTTGTGGGAGGCATTTGATGCCGCCCGCCACACAACTGAAACCGCCGGCGCCTGAACCGCCTGGGGCCTTACCAAACGCCCCCGCACGGGATCCGATTGACGATTGCGTCCACTGCGGATTCTGCCTGCCCGTCTGCCCCACCTACTCCTTGTGGCGCGAGGAGATGGATTCGCCGCGCGGCCGGATCTATTTGATGAAGGCGGGTCGCGAGAATAGCCAGCCCATTTCCGCCGTTGCCGTTGCGCATTTTGACCGTTGCCTGGGTTGCATGGCGTGCACCACGGCTTGCCCGTCGGGCGTGGACTACGGAAAGCTGATCACCGAGGAACGCGCGAAAATCGAAAAAGGGTTCCATCGCCCGGTTTCTGAGCGATGGTTGCGCCGCATGATCTACTCGATATTCCCGCACCCGGGCCGCCTGCGGCTGATGGTCTACTTTCTGTGGCTTTACCAGAAGCTGGGTGTGCAAAAGCTGCTGCAAGGCGCCGGAGTGCTGCGCCGGTTGCCGGTTAGCCTGCGCGCCATGGAATCCCTGCTGCCGCGCATTTCGCTTCCGCTTCAGGTTTTGCCCCGCCAGGCTCCGGCCAACGGCACCCAGCGACTGAAGGTTGCGCTGCTCACCGGGTGCGTTCAAAGCGTCTTTTTCCGGCACGTGCACGCCGCCACGCTGCGCGTATTAGCTGCTGAAGGCTGCCAGGTGGTGGTGCCGGAAGGGCAAGGCTGTTGCGGCTCCTTAATGTTCCACGTTGGGCAATTGGAAGAGGGCAAAAAGATGGCTTGCCAGTTGCTCGATAACTTCAATTGGGATGACGCCGATGTGGTAGCCGTCAATGCCGCCGGCTGTGGTTCCGGAATCAAGGAATATCAGCATCTGCTTCACAACGACGCCGCCCACGCCGACCGCGCCGCCGAGTTTTCCTCAAAGTCGCGCGACATCTCTGAAATATTGGCTGGATTGCCGCCCCGCGCGCCGCGCCATCCATTGGAACTGCGCGTGGTCTACCAGGACGCCTGCCATCTGCTGCACGCGCAGGGCATTCACCGGCAGCCGCGCGCATTGCTGCAATCCATTCCCGGCCTGCAGTTGCTTGAGATTGACGACGCCTCGCAATGCTGCGGCTCGGCAGGCATCTACAATATGATCCAGCCTGAAACCGCGCAGGAATTAGCCGACCGCAAAGCCGCAAGGATATGCGCCGCCACTCCGCAGGCTGTGGTTTCCGGCAATCCCGGCTGCATTCTGCAGATTCAGAACGCCATGCAGCGCGCCGGCGTCAACATCCCCGTTTTCCACTGGATTGAGCTGCTGGACGCTTCCATCCAGGGCATTCCCGTTGCGGAAATGCTCCGACGCGCCACCCCATTCTCCTAGTCGGCCGGTTCGCAGGCCTCTGAGCCCCGCCAGCGCGGACACTTCGCTGCCCTGCCCGCGGTCAATAAACATTTGCCGCTGCGCTCGCCATTCCTGCTTCCAGGCTCCTGATTCCCGATATGGAGCCTTTAACCTTAAGGCGCAGGCCAGCCGGTCGCCGCATCCCTTTCCAACCCGTGCTCAGACGTTGTATACATTCCATACGTATGGCACGTTTTAGACTATCCATTCCTTGACATTCTCTTCCACCGCGTCCATTCTCACTCCTGCGGTGCGCTGATCCGACTGACAACTTATTGATTTTTCTGCTCCAGGCAATTGCCGCCGCGGCCTTGCGGCGTCCGCGACCTGTTGCAGGCGGTTTAGTTTGCCCCGACCAATGAAAGCAATGTGTAAAGCTTATTACAGACTCCATATCGAAACCGGTGTGGTTCGGAACGCTTCACACACCGAATCTCTCCCTCACCCGGTTTGAAAAGAAAGGTAAAACATGTCTAGCCAACTCCAAGTCTCTGGATCGGACCTTCTTACGCGTCCCATAGCTTTGGGCGGAGTCAGTCCTGTTCCAGGAGGTCCGGCTGTTCGCAACCCGTCGCCGGTGGTTAAACGCCAGGCGGCTCCAGCGGGCACGGCCGCCTATCCCAACTTTGTTTATAACGGCGGCCCGGTCGTCAGTTGCCCTCAGGTCCATTCCAGTTTTTGGGGCGCGCTGTGGTCCGACGCGGCTCATCAAACGCGCGCCTCGCGGCTAAACCAGTTTCTTTCGGATCTGCTGCAAAGCGGGTTCATGAACGTTCTCACCCAATACGGCGTGGGACAGGGCGGGGGCCAATGCGGCGCGTTTATCGGCTCCAGCTACATCAACAACGTGCCCGCCATGCTGACTGACAGCCAGATTCAGCAAATCATCCAGTCGGCCATCAACTCCGGCGCGCTGCCGGAGCCTACCAACCCCTCGCAGATTACCTTGCTTATCTATCTGGACGAGAACACCGGCGTGGATGACACGGCCCAAAGCCTGGTGCTTTGCGAGCCCTCCAACGACACGGCCTTTGGATATCACAGCTTCTTTACCACCACGGCGGGTAATCCATTCTATTACGCGATTATTCCAGCCCTCAGCGACGCCTGCCTGCAGGAGTCCTGCCCCGGCAACGACGCCGGCTGTTCCCTGCACCTCTCAGAAACGCAGGAGCAGCGGCAAACGCAGGTAACCAGCCACGAATTTGCGGAAATGACCACCGACCCGCAGCTCAACGCCTGGTACGATCCGCAGAATGGCGAAAACGGCGACATCTGCAACGGCCAAAGCGCCCTGATAACGGTTGGGTCGAACACCTGGACCGTGCAGGCCATCTACAGCAAGGTTGACGATAACCAGAGCGGCGGGCTTACCTACTGCCGCGCCACCGCTCCGGCGCCGCTGCCCGTTATCAGCCCCGGCCCCGGCGCCAAGCAGGCACCTGCCGGCAAAGGCCAGGCCATGGCGGCTTTTGACCGCGTGCTGCCCCTGCCGCCGGTTCACTTTAACCCCCAAACCTTGGAAGTCAAATTCGAGGAATGGCACCTGAACCATTATGTTCACAAGGTGTTTCATCCTTTTCGCCACGACCACTTTATTCAGGACCTGCCCGCGTTTCTGCGCAAGGTGGCAGACGCGCTGGAAAAGCGCAAATAAACCTTGCGCCATGCCCATTAATGCCAAGAGCCGCCCCCAGGGGGGCGGCTCTTGGATTCCTCCGGCTCACTCGATTCGCTTCAAACAATTTACCCTTCAACCGCGGGGTTAATGGTCGTTAGCCTTGAACACCGTCCACGGACCAGCCTTCATATCGCGAAGCTGCGGCGACATCCAGGAGTATTCCGGATGTGCCTTGAGAAAACTGGAAGCAATAAAATCCTGGCCGCAGGGGTGGCCGGCGCGGGCTACAAGTTCCATGAGCGCGGTCATGCTGCTATCGGTAGCCTTGCCCTGCACGGCGCCACCCGGGTAATAAGGCGGCCAGTCCCAAACGGAAACCCCGCGCGGCGAAGCGTCTCCGTGCCCGCACAGCGAGCGTTCATCGGGGCCGGCCGTGTGGGCGTAGGCGTCTTCGTGGTCGGCCATAAATTTCTCCGCCGTGGCCACGTCAATCCGCCCCTTGTTCTGTCGCATCAACTGCTCCCAGCGCGTGCGGCGCGCATTGGGCGAGCTGGCTGGGTCCTTGGGATTAAACTGCGTGTCTTCGGCAATCACCTTGGGATCGCGCGCAAAGTTCGAACCCACAAAATAACCGTCTTTCGTGCGCCACACCTTATAGGCTTTCAGTCCCAGCTCAAACTGCGCAATTTCGCCCGTCTTGCGGTCGCCGATCAACCAGTCGTTGGCGTAACCGCCGTTGTTGCCATCCAGCATGATGCGCACGTAGTCGTCAATGGAGCTGCCGTATTGCAGCGCCTTCCGCGAGCGCATAAACTCCGGCTTACCGTTCGGATTCCAGCCATAAAACTGGCTGATCGTCGTCTCCGTTATCATTAGTCCGCTGGAGTTGATGCCAAAATCGTCGTCGCTGGTGATCACGCCCGGGTAGCCATCCATCAGAATGCGGTAGCCGTGCGAGGGCTGAATATCAAACAGGATGCGCCAGCGTTCGCCATCCATGTAATTGGTCCAGTTGTTGTGCGCAATCACAATCTTGTGGTCACTGGTGTAGCTGCCCGTGGCCACAAACGCGCTGCAGTTGCCCGGGCTGGTCAGGTGCGGCGCCATGGCTACCTTGTGTTGGGAGTTGTACCACGGCACGTAGTAGTCAGGCAGCTCCTCAAAACCGTTCAGCGCCACCACGTCGTCCAGCGTCATCTTTACGCCGCGCGCCTGAACGCCTTCCAGAATGCCGCGAATTTCCTGCTGATATTCGGCGTCAAGATGAGGCCAAAGCTGGGTGCGGGCTGCCTGCTGGAAAAAGCTCCAGGGGCGGTGCGTGCCGTGGGTATCAACCAGTTGTACGGTCTTGAGGGCGTCTTCAATTTCCGGCGCCAGCAGGTATCCGTGCTGGAATCCGATTTGCCCCGGCGAGCCGTGCAGATGCACATAGGTCCACTCGCCGCGCTCAAAGCGATAGGCGCCAGCCAGGCGAGGATCTTTGGCTGCGCCTTGCGCGGCGGACTTCGCGGGAACAGACGCGTTCGCGGCACGCGGCGGGCACACGGCCAATGCGGCGGCGGCTTTCCCCGCGGAGCCGTGCGCAAACAGCGCCGCGCGGTTCATCCGCGCCACAAGGAGCGATATGCACAGGAATGCCAGGGTGGCGCCGCTCCAAAGAATCCGGGAAAAGGACATTCGATTACCTCCGCAATTAGGATCTCATCCATGCTGCATCAGGCAGGATGCCGCAGTGTATCCGCTTTTGACCGCGCTTTCAATGGTGGCGGGCAAGCCGGTCGCCGTCCAATCGCCGGCCAGGTAAAAGCCGCGCACCGGCGTCTGCGCGGCAGGGCGCGAATCTTCCGTGCCGGGCGCGGGAGAAAAAGTTGCCAGGCGTTCCTTGATAATCAGCCGGTCAAGCAACCGGGCGCGGCGCGCCCTGGGCAGCAGCGCACGCAGGTCCTCCAGCGCGGTTTGCAGCAGGCTTGCGTTCTCAACGCCGATCCACTGATGAGCTCCGCTGATCACCAGGCTTACCAGGTGCGCCAGGCTGGCGCCACCCAGCCCGTTCGCGCTGGCGCCTTTGTTGAACAGCCACTGGATGGTTCTGCCGCGCAGCCCCACAAATGGCAGGTCGGTAATCGGCTGGTCAAACCAGAGATAGATGGAGATGATCGGCGCGGGGCGCAGCGACGCCGTTCCGGCAAAAAAGCCTCCCGGCTGCATCCAAGGCGCAGGCAGAAGCGGAGCAAGCTGCCAGCACGGCAGGGCGGAAACCACAAGAGAGGCTGGCAGCACGCTGCCATCCTGCAGGCGCACGCCGGTAATCGCCGCGTCTTGGGGCCGCGCCGGCTGGCCCCCCACGCTTTCGCCGCCTTTGCCCTGCGAATGGAAAACCAGTCCGGTCACGTTTGCGCCCAGCGTAACCGCGCCGCCGCGCGCTTCCACAAAAGCCTGAGCGGCGCCGGTGTAACATTCGCTCAAACCTCCGGCGGCCAGACCAATGCGCGAGTCCCCAGGCGACTGGAACAGCGCCAGCCGCAGCACGCGCGCAAACAGCGCCGCGGCGGCAATCGCCGGGTCTTCGTTAAGCGCCGCAATGCAAAGCAGGTCCCAAAACTTGCTCTGCACGGAATCACTTTGCCCGCACTGCCGCAGCCATTGACGCACGGTAAAATTCGCCAGGCCGGGGGCGGGCGAATCCACCGGCATTTGCCGCACCACGCGGCCCATGCGCAGAATCTGCAGCTTTTCCGCCGCCCCAAAGCTGTTGGAAGTCAGTGCCCCCGCCAGCAGGTGCCAGGGCGCGGGAAGGCCGGGGCATCGCAGCCAGGTGTGCCTGCCGCCGCCCTCCAGAAAATGCACTTCCAACCGGTTTTGGAATTGAATGCGGTGAAGCGTGCCAATGGTGGTGAGAAACCGCAGCGCGTGCTGGTAGCAGCCCATGAAGATATGCTGGCCGTTATCCACCACGGCGCCGCTTGCGGAGTGGAGAAAGGAGCGGGCGCGGCCGCCGAGATAAGGCCTTTGCTCCAGCAGGCGCACGCCGTAGCCGGATTCCGCCAGCGATACCGCGGCGCTAAGGCCGGCAAAACCGCCGCCCAGAATAATGATGTTATCGGGCACGATGCTTTGATTCTAACCCGCCGCAACTACTGGCGCGCTGAATGTTTAAGCTTCCTTCAAGCATAAGCCCGCGCGCCGCAATAAACCCCCAGGGCCGTGGCCAGCTTGCGGGCGCGGCAAAGACGAAGACGCCGGCCAAACACGTTGTAGCCGCTCCGTTCGATGGTGCGCAGCAGACGCCAATAGATGGCGCCCATGATTTCCGCCGCGATCATCGCGCGCCGGTCTTCAGCGGCCAGCAGTCGGTGCGCCTCGCCAAAAAATCCGCGCGCGCGCTCCGCCTGAAAGCGCAGCAGGCGCCGCATGGCGTCATCCAGGCGGCCCTCGGCAAGCTGTTGCAGGGATACGCCAAAGCGCTCCATCTCCTGGCGCGGTAAATAGAGGCGGCCGCGTTGCGCGTCGGCCTGCAGATCGCGCAGCACGTTCACCATTTGCAGCGCCGCGCCCAGCTTGATGGCGTAGTCGCGCGTTTGCGCATTCCTGAAGCCAAAAATCTGGATGCAAATCAGGCCGATGGCGCCCGCCACGCAGTAGCTATAGTCTTCGAGATCGGCGGCGGTCTCAACCGCCCAATCCCCGCGGTCCATGCGCAGGTCCATCTCCAGGCCGCGAATCAAATCGTCAAAATACCGGCGCGGAATGGCGTAGCGCCGGATGGCCCTGGCCAGACCGGGTGGCGCATCGCCTATCGCCGCTTCCGGCGTGGAGTTGTAACAAGCTTCCAGCACGCCGCGGTAATTTTCCAGCGCGGCGGCTGCCTGAGCTGCGTCGCGATGGGCGTCTGCCGCATCGTCGCCCAGGCGCGCAAAGGCGTAAACCGCCTCAATGGCTTCGCGTTTGGGCTTGGGCAAAAAGAGAAAGGAGTAGTAGAAATTCGTGGTCCGCGCCGTGGGACGGGCGAGCATTGCGGCCGCTGCAGCCATGCGCCGTATTTTACCTCAGCGCCGGGTGCGGTTCGAAGCGCAATCGCTGATCGCCGGGTGAAAAATTGCGGCAAGTCGCAGCCATGCTGAGCGCATTTAAAGTGGACCACTTCAGGAGGGTGGTTGAATGCCAGGCTGAACCCCGGCGCTAAGGCTTGGTAGGTCCCGCGGCTCGGCCGCCTGAAGTGCGGAAGACCTGCGGCCTTCCATTGCTCTTGCATTATATCCTCTTCGCGCCCTCCGCCCCGGCTTGCCGGGGCATTGCCCTGCAACCTATTATGTGCCGCGAGATGACGGGGCGTATCGCATCCGCCGGCCCGGCAGCACGCGCAGCAAAAGGCCGGCGGCATCATAGGCGCCGAGTTTGGGGCGGCGGCGGAAAACGTCACCCTCCGCCTCTGTAGTCTTTTCAAGAATGCGCACTCCACCCAGCCAGGTAAGGCGCAGTTGCAGACGCAAGGACCGCGGCGCCTCGAGAACCAGCGGCAGCCCTTGTTCAAAGAACCTGACCGTGCGCTCGATCTGAAACTGCATCAGCCGCTGCCATCGCGGCCAGTCTTCCATGCCCTCGCCGCGCGCCAGTTGACGCAGTTGCTCCACGCTCAATCCGAAGCTTTCGAGCTCGTCCAACGGCAGGTAGATGCGGTCGCGGGCAAGATCAATCGCCACATCCTGCCAGAAATTCGCAAGCTGCAATCCGGTGCAGATGGCGTCGGACCAGGCGGCCCGCTGCGGTGTTGCCGCGCCAAACAGTTCCAGCACCAGGCGCCCAACCGGGTTGGCCGAACAGGTGCAATAGTCAAGCACTGAAGCGAAGTCCGGGTGGGTGTTCTGGCGCACGTCGCGCTCAAAGGCATCCAGCAGGCGCGAGAAGTTGGCCGGGTTCAGATGCCAGGTTGTTGCAGCGTGGCGCAACGCGATAAAAACCGGGTGGCGAGGCGTGGCCTGCGGCTCCAGGCTCTGCTGCAATTGAGCGCGCCAGGCGGCCAGCGCCGCCAGGCGGGCGGCAGGCGATGGCGGGCCGCCATTTTCCACCGGTTCGTCGGCGTAATCGTCGGCCACGCGGGCAAACGCATAGATGGCCGCCAGAGCGTCGCGCTTGCCGCGAGGCACCAGCAGCGAGGCCACGGGAAAGTTCTCATAGTGCCGCCGCGCTATGGCCCGGCATTCAGCGTAAGCGGCGCGAATTGTGGCTTGCGATGCATCCATGGAGTTTGGCGCTGGCCGCGTTCAGCGCCCGGCCGCCCATTGAGGTTGCGGAGGCCAGTTAAACGCCAATTCGGCATGCCTTTATTGAGAATACACGACCTGGCGCCGGCTTTTTACCGTACCAAACCCAAACCGGGCGTGGAAGCCCTTACGCGGCGAATCAGGAAGGGTTTGGGTTGGGCGCCAGAAAAAAACATGGCAGAGCGTGAAAGGATATTGTAGTGGTGCAGTTTCATCTGAGGAACGGGCGTGCCGCCCGCGACCACGGCCAGGATGGCCGTGCCACGCGAGCGCGCGGTTCAAACTGTACCACTGCCAAGGATTAAAAAGAATTGACTTTGCCACCCGACCGGTCGGAAAATACAAAGAGTTGTATCATTGTAACGTTTTCTTGCATTGCTTGCGAAATTTCGCTCATGCGCGGCGGGGGGGAATGGCACAAGCCCTGTCGCCACAACAGCTTAAACAGCCGCCGCCAGGGGTTGGCATGGGGAGGCCGCGATGGCCGAGCAGATCAAGGTATTTGACACCACGTTGCGCGATGGCGAGCAATCGCCCGGCTGTAGCATGAATCTGGACGAAAAGCTTGAGATGGCCCGCCAGCTTGACCGGCTGGGCGTGGACATAATGGAGGCCGGTTTTCCTATCGCTTCACAGGGCGATTTTGACGCCGTGCGCGCGGTTTCGGCCGAGGTGCGCCGTCCCGTGATTGCCGCTCTGGCGCGCGCCAATGAACTGGACATCCGCCGCGCCTGGGCAGCGCTGGAAGACGCCGCCCGCCCGCGCATCCACACCTTTATCGCCACCTCCGACATCCATTTGCAATACAAGCTGCACAAGACCCGCGGCGAAGTGCTGAGGATGATTCGCGACATGGTAGCGCTGGCCAAATCGTTTTGCGACGACGTGGAATTTTCTCCCGAGGACGCCGGGCGCACAGACCGCACCTATCTGGTTGAGTGCCTGCACGCCGCCATTGAGTCCGGCGCCACGGTGCTGAACCTGCCCGACACGGTAGGCTATTGTCTGGAGCCGGAATACGAGCGGCTGTTTTCAGAGATGAAGGCCCGCGTGCCGGGCATCGACTCCGTCACCCTGAGCACCCACACTCACGATGACCTGGGTTTGGCCGTGGCCAACACGCTGGCCGGCCTGCGCGGCGGCGCCCGCCAGGTGGAGTGCACCATCAACGGCATTGGCGAGCGCGCCGGCAACGCCGCGCTTGAGGAGGTGGTGATGGCGCTGCACGTTCGCAAAGACGTGCTGCCTTTCTACACCACCATCCGCTCCGAGGAACTTTACGCTTCCAGCCAGATGCTGACCCGCCTTACGGGTGTCGCGGTGCAGCGCAACAAAGCGATTGTGGGCCGCAACGCCTTTGCGCACGAGGCGGGAATCCATCAGGACGGGGTGCTGAAGAACGCCATTACCTACGAGATTATCTCGCCGCAAACCATCGGCATGCCGGCCAACCAGATTGTGCTGGGCAAGCACTCCGGCCGCCACGCCCTGGCCAAACGCTTTGAGGATTTAGGCTATCCGCTTTCCAAGCCTGAGCTGGAGCGCGCCTATACCGTCTTTTGCCAGATTGCCGACCGCAAGAAGGTGGTTTATGACGAGGACCTGCTGGGCATCATCCATGAGGGCTTCGATCACATTCCGGAAACCTTTACGCTGAAGCTTTTCCAAAGCGTGGCTTCCAGCGACGGGCGCTCAACCGCAACCCTCGAGTTGGAAAAGGATCACCACCTGTTCCACGATTCCGCCACCGCGGAAGGTCCGTGCGACGCCGCCTTCCGCGCCATTGACCGCATCACCGGCATTCCGGGCGCCATCTCGGATTTCTCCGTGCACACGTTGGGACCGGGCACGGACGGCATGGCGGAAGTAGGCATCCGGGCGCGCTTCAGCGGCCGCGAATTTACCGGCAAGAGCTCCAGCCATAATGTAGTTGAGGCGGCCGCCCGCGCTTACCTGCAAGCGGCCAATCGCGCCGCGTATGAGCTGAAGTGCCAGGAAGAGGCGCGCGCCGCCGCCGCCCACGCGGGGCATCACCGCGATCAAGCCATTGAGCGCCTGATGCCAAGCGGCTACTAAGCAGGAATGCTCCCGAAATCGGGCCGTACCGCCAGGCTTTACCCCCTGGTTTGCGGCAACTCCGGCGGCGCAGGGGCGCCCGGCAAATGGCGGATTCAGCAGCCCCGCAGGGGCGGCATAATTTAGCCCAGCGCTTGAGCGCTGGGACGGTGCAGCGTTAAATTCATTTTGGCGCCCTCCGGCCGGGGCGGAGGGCGAACTTAATAAAAACCAAAGCCAGCGCGCTGCGGAAAGGCGGAGCCTTTCCGCAAATCAGGCGGCACAGCCGCCGCCCTGTATCGCCTATTTGTGACCGGCGCGTTTTTCGCCGCGCATCGGGCGGCGCTAAAGCTTACCGGGCGTCTTCCGCCGCGGCCGGCGCGCTTTCGCGTGGCTCAATCAGCACGCGGTCGCGCCGCACTTCATCACTCAGCACCACGGCCTCCGCCACTTCCTTCATGGTTTTTCGCCGTTGCCGGCTTTGCCGCTGCAAGGTCAGGTAAGCTTCTTCCTCGCTGCAAGCCAATTCGCGCTGCAAAATGCCTTTGGCGCGCTCCACCAGCTTGCGGGTTTCCAGTTGATCCGAAAGGCTGGAGTTTTCGTATTCCAGCCGCGCCATCTCGATTTCCGCTCCCACCAGAAAACCAATCGTTGAGATCAGCCGTATTTGCCGTGCCGTGTGAAAGTGTGGTTTGCGGTGCTGCAGGTTGATCACGCCCACCACGCGGCCGCGGCACAGCAGCGGCACGGAAAGGAACGCCTGGTAGCCGTCTTCCGGCAGATCGGCAAACATCTTAAAGCGCGGATCGCTGGTGGCGTTGCGTCCCACGGAAACCGGCTCCCGATGCTCCGCCACCCAGCCCGTAATTCCCTGCCCCACGTGAATGCGAAGGCGGTCAACGGCTTCCGGATGAGGATTCTTCGACGCCCGCAGCACCAGTTCATTGCCCTCCAGCACATAAATAAAACACGAGTCGCTTTTCACCAGGCCCGATATAAAATCCACCACGCGGTTCAGCGAATCGTGCAGCGGATCAGCGGCCGCAATCTGGCTGCCGATTTCGTGCAGCAGTTCAACATCGCAGTTCTCCGTGGTCACAGCGCACCTCCAGAATCAAGTGTAAATAAAGGGACAATCTTCCGGCCAATTTTTTGTCTTTATTGTTCAGATAAGCCCCGTGGCAAGCGGTTGATGGCATGGACGGATAAAAATGACCGGAAGCAAGCCGGCTGGAGTTTGCGAGGTAGTCCATCGGCTGCTTCCGGTCGGGTCAGGCTAATGCGCCTTGATCGCCATGGCTACCTGGCGAGGGTTGGTCTTGCTTCGGGTCATCAACGTGGTGGCGTTCCTGGGAGTCCGGTAATAGATCACCATGCCAAGGTCAGAGATCGCCAGCGATTTGACGGCTGACTGCGCACCTCTGCTGGTGATTTCCAGCCCGCTGTGGTCCACGTTCCGGTAAGTGTAGCCGCCGGATGCCATAATCACAGCGGAGTACCTGGCACTGTGCACGGTGATCAGGTACGGCGCCGAGTCAGTGGAAAGTACAAAGGTGTAATGCCCGGCGGGCAAACTTGCCGGTCCCCATTGAACGGCAACGGACAGGTCAAACGCACCGCCAAGGGTTCGGGCTCCCGCGTTAGGGGTTGCCGGAAGCACGGCCAGCAGGCCCAGGAAGATCCAACGAAGCATTCGAGCATTTTTCATGGTCAATCCTCCAAAACTGAATTTTTAACTCACGCGCGCTCACCGGGGGCGCACACGCGTGGGTAAAGCTGCCGGCGTAGCGCAGGGCAACCGTGCGAGCAATCCACACCCTGCCCGTTGCGAAACACAGGCCGCGAATGGCGCCCTGGGCCTCGAAGCCGAACGCAGTTGCCGGCAATGCCGGCGCACGGCGCGCGCCCGTCGAGAGGCCAAAGCGTTTATGGTAAGGGGCTCTATGCGGCCGGGGAGCAAGCCGGAATCACCGGCGTGCCCTGGTACGTGGAGGCGAAAGCCTCAGCCGGGCCAGGAAAAACGAGCCGTACCGAGTAGTTTTGCTTTCTCCCAGGATGCCGCTGAAAGCGCTCCTGCGAGTTGGAGAAAACGTGAGGTCAACCTGGACTTGGCTGGGCAAGCACAACGCGGAGACTTGCCCGTCATGGTTAGACTAGCGAATTGCAAGCACCCGGTCCAATCGAAAGTTTCTATGTTAAGCATAGTTAACTTGGGCCGCGGGCGCGGGCTACAACAGGCCGTTGCCTCCGCGGCTTCACGCAGCGCTTCCCTCCCCTGTGCTGCACGCCTCCGGGCGCCACGACATTATCGCAAATCGTGATGCCTGCGTTTTCGATTCGGCTATAATGCAGCGCGGAGGAACCATGGCAAAATCACGCCGGCACTTCTTAACCCGAACCTCACTGGGCTTGATGGCCGCAACCGCCGCTTACGCCGCGCCGCGCCAGCAGCCCGGCCAGCTTCCGCCTGGAGCGCCGCCCGCCTTCGGCACCGGACTGGCCGTCGGTCCCGCCGTTACGCCCGCCACTTTTGCGGAGGCGGAAAAGCTGGAACAAGTGGAACTGAGCGCCGCCGAGCGCGCCCAGGCCGCCAACAGTTGGCGCGTGAATATGGCCATGCTTTACGAGCGGCGCACCGGGCCGCGCCGGGTGGCATTGAACGCCGCGGACGTTCCCTATTCGCGCACCGTCTCCCTGCTGCCCGGTCAAACCCCTGGGCCGCGGCAGGATCGTTTTATCCGCTCCAGCGCCGGCGCCGGGGCGCTGCCCTCACGCGAGGAGGACATTGCCTTCGCGCCGGTCACCCATCTTTCGCGCTGGATCGAGCGCCGCCAGATCACCTCCGAGCGCCTTACCCGCATCTACATCGAGCGCCTGCGGCAATACAATCCCACGCTGCGCTGCGTCATCACTCTCACTGCCGATCTGGCGCTGCAACAGGCAAAGCAGGCCGATCAGGAGATCGCCGCCGGCCATTATCGCGGCCCGCTGCACGGCATTCCCTGGGGCGCGAAGGATTTGCTGGATACGGCGGGCATACCCACCACGTACGGCGCTGAGCCTTACCGCCAGCGCGTGCCGCAGCAGGATGCCGCCGTGGTTGCACGCCTGCGCGCCGCCGGCGCGGTGCTGGTGGCCAAGCTGAGCCTGGGCGCGCTGGCGCTGAATGACATCTGGTTTGGCGGGCAAACCATGAATCCCTGGCTGCCCCAGGAGGGCGCTTCCGGTTCCAGCGCCGGTCCCGGCGCGGCCACCGCCGCCGGGCTGGTGGGCTTCAGCATGGGCAGTGAAACCGGAGGCAGCATTGTGAGCCCCAGCATGCGCTGCGGCGTTACGGGCTTGCGCCCCACTTACGGCCGCGTTCCGCGCACCGGCGCCATGACGCTCTGCTGGTCGCTCGACAAACTTGGACCCATGGCGCGCTCCGTGGAAGACACGCTGCTGGTGTTGCGGGCCATCTCCGGTCCCGATCCGGGCGACGTTTCCAGCGTTCCATGCCATCTCGATTTTAACGCTCGCGCTTCGGTAAAGGGCCTGCGCGTGGGGTATTTCCCCGCCTGGATGAAGGAAAGCCCCGCCACCGAGGTTGACCGCGCCGCCCTCGCCAAACTTCCTGAACTGGGCATGACGCCGGTGGCCGTCAGCCTTCCCGACTGGCCTTACGACACGCTGAATCTGATCCTGTTTGCCGAGGGCGCGGCCGCCTTTGAGGAGCTCACGCTCAGCCATCAGGACCGCGCGCTTAGGGAACAAACTGCCGACGCCTGGCCCAACATATTCCGGCAGGCGCGCTTCCTTTCCGCTGTGGATTTTGTGCAGACGGACCGCCTGCGCCGCCTGGTGGCGCAGCAAATGGAGCGCATCTTCTCGCAGGTGGACCTGCTGCTGGTTCCCTCGTTGCGCGACGAAATGCTGGTGATCTCGAACAACACCGGCCATCCCTCGCTCACCTTCCGCGCCGGTTTTGTTCAGGTGGCGGAAGCGCGCAGCGACTGGGCGCCCGATCCCAGCCGGCCGCTGCCCCGCTTTTCCCCGCCGCGCCGCGTGCCCTGGGGCGTTACCCTGATCGGAAGGCTGTTTGAGGAGGGTACGCTGGGCCACGCCGGCCGGGCCATGGAACCCGCCTTCGCTGTCGCGGATCAGCCCCCCCCGGGGTTTTAACCCGCGGGGCTCCCACTGGCAATCCCAGCCCTCCCGCGCTGCGCTAAGTTAAATCGCGTCTCCGGGGCTGAACCGCGTTGTTTTAAAACCTGAAACTGAAACACCCAGCGCGATGCACTCAATGAGCGGGTAACGCACCGTGGCGGGTTTTTAGCTTTGTCTCCTCGCCGGGCTTTGGTAGAATGCGCGGCGGCCCGGCATTTGTCCGCCAGCCGGCAAAGGCTGGGCGCACGCGGCCGGGCAAGTTTAGTTCTCAAGTTACTCATGCGGCGCGGCCCCGGCCATATTATCAGCCGTTTCGAAGCCCGCGCTTGCGCGCCCCTGAGCGTGCCTATGGAAAATCCTGAATCCACGGTCAATCCGGCGGCAGAAGAGACGGGGAATCCCGGGCCGGCGAATAGCGTCCTGAAGATACAATCCTTAACGGGACGGGCTATTGTTGCCGCTTTTATACTGCTGGTCCTTTTCTACCTTCTCAACATATTGCACCCTTTCTTTGCGGCGCTCGCCTGGGCGGCTATCCTGGCCACGGCGTTGCATCCCGTTTACCTGCGCATCCAGCAGCGTATCCGCCGGCCGCGCCTGGCCAGCGCGCTCACCTGCCTGCTGCTCACGGTTCTGGTGGTTGTTCCGGTCATCTTTCTGCTGGGGAAGCTTGCCGCGCAATCGGTGCTGGCCTACCGCACTTTGGAGCAGAAGGCCACCCTGGCCCATTTGGGAAAGATAGAATGGCTGCGCCAAAGCGCCCTGTTCACGTGGTTCCAGGCGCGCCTGACGGCGCTGGGATTGCCGCCTATCCGGCTGGACGATTTGACCCTGCGGGCGCTGAAACTGCTCAGTTCTTTTCTGGTCGGAAACAGTTCGGCCTTCTTTGGCGGATTCACCAATTTTGTCTTCAACTTTGTGGTCACCTTTGTCGTCCTCTATCTTCTGTTGCTGCGCGGCACTCAGATTCTGGATGACGTCAATTCCATCTGCGGAGTCACGCCGGAATGGAACGAGCGCTTTCTGCGCCGCTTTCGCGCGACCATTCTGGCCAGTCTCGAAGGCAGTCTGGTTTCCGCGGTGCTGCTCGGCGCCTTTGGCGGCTTCACCTTTTACCTGTTCCGGCTTCCCGCTCCGGTGCTGTGGGGCGCGGTGATGGCTTTTCTCTCCCTGGTTCCGCTGGTGGGCACGGCGCTGGTGTGGGCGCCGGTGGTTATCTATCTGCTCGCTGAGGGAGAAATTGCCAGAGCCCTGGGGATGCTGGCGGTGTTTCTGGTGGCGATCACCGTGGTGGATAACTTTGTAAAGCCCATGCTGATGCAGCGCCATGCGGAGATTCATCCCTTGTGGATCTTCCTGGGGGTTGTGGGCGGCATCCATTACTTCGGCCTGCTGGGCTTTGTGCTGGGCCCGCTGGTGATCACCGCGTTTCAGGCCATCTTCTCCATTCTCAAGACCGAGAGAACCCATCCCTGATCGCCAAGGCAATGACGCGCCGGCCTAAACGGCTACCGCAAAGTCTCTGCTCTTGAGACCCTGCGGGCCTTGCGAGGAATCAGGAAAAAACCGCGGAGTTTCAGAAACCGAAACGTCCGCGCTACCATGCCGCCCGGTCTCGCGCCGGCGGTCTCCCCGGCGCCTTGGAGTGCGGCGGCCCAGCCTCCGCCTTTCCGGGGCGGGGCTTGCCCAGCCCGTTTTATAGAAAACCCGCGGACCTCAAAAACGGAGGTCCACTCTACCCGACATGCCCGTTCCCCGCATCCGGGGTCGGAAAGCCGTCCCGCGGACCGGGCGGCGTATAAATTGTATACGGTGTGTGCGTCTAAGACGTCTTGGACAATTTATCAGTTGACTTGTCCTCTGCCGCGAGGGCATATTCGAGTTGCGCGTCGCGGGACGCGGCGCGCAGGTATTCGACCGCCCGCTTTTTAATCTTCCACCGTATCTCTCATTAAAATCACCGCACAATCGCGCCTTGGGAACAGCCTTGCTCCCAGGGAAGGAAGCTACAGCAGCCGCTGTTTATGCGGGTTTGCCCGATGTGGAACCGTGACGGGCCGCTGCAACAGGCAGGGCAAAATGACCGGCGCCAGCCGGTCGTAGCAGCCACGGAGCCTCAGCCAACGGAGACTTCACGCTGCCAGTTGAAACATTAAAGCCATCGCAAGATTCCGCTCCCCGCTCCCAACGAACCAAGCTACAACAACCAGTATTTATGCGGGTAAACGCAATTCAGTACCGTGAAAGCCACAAAACCCGGCGAGCTGGGCGCGGCCATTCTAATAAATCCCGCTGGCGGAAGCGGCGCATGGGCGCCTGGCGGCCCGGGCGGGCGAAGCGCGGGCTTTAACCAAGTTTCACGCGGCTTGACTTGCTGAAGGTGGCAGAGAATACTAGGAGCGTCGCAGCCAGGCCCTAATTCCAATTCAAAATCTCACCGGCCTGGCTTTACTGCCGCAGAATAGGTTGGAGGCGGGCCGTGCAACGACCCCATCTTCTAATACATTGTACCGTGGCGTGGGGGGCGGGCGTATTGCTGCTCGCGATGATCGGGATAGGCGTGGCGGGCGCCTTGCGAATGGCGGCGCAAGCCTCAGCTCCCGCTCCCGCCGCGGCTCCCAGCTCCAGCGCCGCGGAACTCTCAACCCAGGATGTGATGCCCTCGTTCCGCATTCAGGTGCAGCGCAACGTAGTGCTGGTGCGCGTGGTGGTAAGAGACGCCAAAGGGCACACCGTTCCCGGCCTGACCAAGGACGATTTTATCCTGCTGGAAGGGAAGAAACCCGAGGCCGTATCCAGCTTCAATGTGGAGCACGGCGTACCGTTGGGCGGCGGCGAGATCGCCCCCACCACCATCAACTCCACGCCAGCGGCCGGGCTGACCCCGCCCAAGCCCGTTCTGGTTGCCAATCGGTTTACCGCGCTCTATTTTGACGATGTCAATTCCTCGTTTGACGAGATCAGCCGTTGCCGCACCGCTGCCCTGCGATTTCTGGCCGCGTCTATGAAGCCGGGCGACCGCATTGGCATAGGAACCTCATCGGGCATTCATGTGCTGGATTTTACCTCCGATCGCGGCGCGGTGGAAAAAGCGCTGAACGCCGTTATTCCGCAGCCCATTTTCAAGCAATCGCCGCAAGCCTGCCCGCAGATCTTCGACTACCAGTCGTACATGATCACGGTCCAGAACGATCCATTCTCCGAACACATTGCCGATGAGGAAGCCTACGAGTGTATTTGCGTGGAACAAGGGAACCCTTCGCCGGGTTGCCCGGAGATGGCCACGGCCACCGCCCGGGGAAGGTCGGCGGAAGTTTTGAACCGGACCGAAATGGATTCCAACTACGCGCTGGAAGGGTTGGACAAACTGATCCGGCGGATGGGAAGCCTTCCCGGCCAGCGCAGCATTGCCCTTGTTTCACCCGGCTTTATCACCCTTTCGGTGCCGTTCCGTGTGGATGAGGTTGTGGATCATGCGTTGCGCGCCAACGTGGTGATCAACGCCCTGGATGACCGCGGCCTTTACACCGACATCCCCATGGGCGACGCCTCCAAGAACCCTATCCTTGTTCCCGGCCATCCGGAAGTGGAAGGCCTGAAGGCGCAATTGATCATTACCCGGAACCGGGTGGCGGATGACGTGTTGCAGCAGATTTCCAGCGGAACCGGCGGAGCCTTTTTCCACAACAGCAATGACTTTGACGCGGGTTTTCGAGTGGTGGGCTCGTTTCCCAGCGTTTATTACGTGCTGGGCTACTCGCCGAAAGGGCTGAAATACGACGGAAAATTCCATCCGCTTACCGTAAAGCTGGCCAACAACCTGAAGTATAGTGTGCAGGCGCGGCGCGGCTTTTTTGCACCCAAACAAGCCCCGGACTCCGTGGAGCAGGCCAAAGAAGAGATTGAGAACGCCGTTTTTTCGCAGGATCAGGTGAGCGAGATTCCCATGGCCGTGCACACACAGTTCTTCAAGACAACTCCGGCCGACGCCAGGCTTTCGGTGCTGACTCATCTGGATTTACGCCGCCTCCATTTTCGCAAAGCCGAGGGGAGAAACCTGAATGACCTGACGGTGGTGACGGCGTTGTTCGACACTAACGGAAAATTCGTGCAGGCTACGGAGAAGGTTATACACTTCCGGCTGCGCGATACGACGCTGGCGCGCGTGGACCAGACGGGCATCACCATGCGAACCAGCTTTCAGGTGAAATCCGGAGATTATCTGGTGCGCGAAGTGGTACGCGACGGCGAGACCGCGCAAATCTCCGCTTCAAATGACACGATTCAGATTCCGTGAGAGCACACGAGCAGAGCAAAGGGTGGTAGAGTGCGGAGGCGACTTGATGGCGGCAAGGAATGATGACGGCCGGCGCGGCCGCGGGGAACGATCCGCGGGCGGCGTTTGGGCGACACGGATTGCAAATTCCGCATGGCGGCAAGACGAAGGAGGGCGCATGAGAGCGTATCAAACAGGTACTCGGAAGTTGTTTCAGTGGATCGCGGTGGGCTGTGTTCTGCTTTCCAGCGCTGCGGCGCAGACTTCAGCACCGCAAACAAGCCCTGCCGGCAAGGCGCCGGTGGATGTGATCCGCAAGGAATCAAACCTGGTGCTGGTAGACGCCGTGGTGACCGACAAAAAAGGGAATTACGTCAATGACCTTACGGCCAAAGACTTCCGGGTTTATCAGGACGGCAAGGAGATGGAGATCAGCACGTTCTCCAAAGGCTCAAACGCCGCCTCGCCGCAAACCCCGGCGGCCAAACAATACCTGGTGCTGTTCTTCGACAACTCCACCATGACGATCAGCGACCAGCCGCTGGCCAGGCAGGCGGCTTCAAAATTCGTGACTCAAACCGCGTCGCCCAACCGGTTGATGGCCGTGATTGATTTTGGCGGCGTCCCCCAGGTGGTGCAGAACTTTACGGCCAATTCCGAGTTGCTGCAACACGCCGTGCAGAACGTTCAGTACGCCAGCGTGGCGCCCAACCTGGCGGGGCAAACCACGCAATTGGCCGAAGTGGGCGCGCCCTCACTGGCGCAAATCACCTCGGACTTTGGCGCTCAAACCCTGTTGCTGGCCATTCGCGACGTTTGCAAAATGCTGCAGACCATCCCCGGGCGCAAGACCATGGTGATTTTTTCCGCCGGCTTTCCGCTGAATGACCAGCGCATGGCGGAACTGACCGCGGCCATCAATGCGGCCAACCGCGCCAACGTGGCCATTTATCCCATGGATGCGCGCGGGCTGTTTGGGCCCGGGCCGGCATCGCCCTCGCCCGGAATGAACAACCCGTTTCCCGCGCCTCCGGGAGGCATGGGAAACCCCAATGGACCTGGCAGCGCCAGCCTGACGGAGCCGCTTTTCCCGCACTTTGACTCCTTATGGGCGGAGTTGTTTGCCCTTCCTGAGCCTTTCGGCCAGCATGGAGGC